>WNGR01002140.1_pt1 | contig 38802 bp, 35 predicted proteins | sample 5407581 | NCBI WGS metagenome assembly WNGR01 (sample SAMN13153383, study PRJNA577476) | soil metagenome | isolation source: 80 cm soil or saprolite under Garry oak tree replicate 2 | place: USA:California | collected 2016-06-15 | reverse complement strand
GCTGCGCCCGGCCGACATCTTCCACGGCCACCTGCTGTTCACGGTCATGCGGCTGGCCATGAACTCAGCGATCTTCCTGGCGGTGATGGCCGCGTTCGGCGCCATCGCCTCGCCGTGGGCGCTCGCGGCGCTGCCGATCGCAGTGCTGACCGGGCTGGCGTTCGCCGCACCCGTCGAGGCATGGGCGATCACCGTGACCAAGGACACGTCGTTCGCCCTGGTGTTCCGGTTCGGGATGATCCCGCTGTTCCTGTTCTCCGGGACCTTCTTCCCGGTGAGCCAGCTGCCGGCCTGGATCAGGCCGCTCGCGTACGTCACGCCGCTGTGGCACGGCGTGGCGCTATGCCGGTCGCTCAGCCTGGGCACGGCCAGCATGGGCAGCGCGCTGGTGCATGTGGCTTATCTGGCCGCGCTGGCCGCCGTCAGCATCGCGGTCGGGAACCGGACCTACCGGCGGCGGCTATGCGTCTGATAGGCACGGTGACTGACGGCCGGGCCGCTGCAGCCGGGCTGGGCGCGGCGGCCGGGCACCCCGGCGCAGCGCTCAGGCACGGGGGGCACGCCCGGTGACCGCGCCGACGCTGCGGGAGCTTCCGCTGCGGGTCCTGCCGCTGCCGTTGCTGCGCGCCCGCAGGTCCGCCCTGGGCGGCCGCGGCAGCGCGCACCTGATCGAGCGGCACGCCCGGGTGTACCGGCGCACCTGGCTGGTCCTGGTCTCCGGGATCTTCGAGCCGCTGTTCTACCTGCTGTCCGTCGGGGTCGGCATCGGCCACCTGGTCGGCACTGTGGCCGGACCCGGCGGCCCGGTCGGGTACACCAGTTTCGTGGCCCCGGCCCTGCTGGCCACCTCAGCGATGAACGGCGCCATCTACGACTCCACCTTCAACGTGTTCTTCCGGCTGAAATACGCGAAGTTCTATGACGCCGCGCTGGCCACGCCGATGCGCCCCGGCGACCTCGCGCTGGGAGAGATCGGCTGGGCCCTGATCCGCGGCGGGCTGTACGGGTGTGCGTTCATGGTGGTCATGCTCGCGCTGGGCCTGGTGCATTCGCCCTGGGCCGTGGCGGACCTGCCGGTCGCGCTGCTCATCGGCTTCGGATCCGCGGCGGCCGGGATGGCCGCCACCACGTTCATGCGCAGCTGGCAGGACTTCGAGTTCATCATGCTGGCGACCCTGCCCATGTTCCTGCTCTCGACCACGTTCTACCCGCTGGGTGTCTACCCCAGGCCGATCCAGATCCTGGTCGAGTGCACGCCCCTCTACCAGGGCGTGTCCCTGCTCCGCGGCCTGACTCTCGGCGTGGTCGGGCCCGGCCTGCTCTGGCACGTGGCCTACCTGGCGCTGATGGGCCTGGTCGGCCTGTACATCGCGGGCCGCCGCATCGGCCGCCTCCTGCTCAAGTAGGCGGCCGAGGGACCTCAGCCGGTCCATGCCCAGTACGCAGCCCGCGTCGGCGATCCTGGCCTCCTCGTCCCAGTCGGACGGGTAGTTCTGCCTGATCTCCTCGTTGAGCACGAAGACGTGCTCGTGCATCAGGGTCGTCCCGAGCCTGGCCACGTCGATGGGGCCGCGGGCGGTCTCGACCTGTGCCATGCCAAGACCGTAGCGTTGCGTTATACCGGCGGGTAGGTAGCCCGGCCCGGATGCCATGCTGGCCCGGGGGGACGACCCCCCTGAAACCCCCCGCGGGAGGCGGCAGATGGATTTCTCCTACGACGCGCGCAGCGAAGAACTCCGCGAGCAACTGCTGTCGTTCATGGACTCCCACGTCTACCCGGCCGAGAAGGTCTTCGCCGTGCAGGTGGCCGAGGCGGCCGCGGCCGGCCGGCACTGGGAGCGGCCGCCCGTCATCGACGAGCTCAAGGCCGAGGCCAGAAGCCGCGGGCTGTGGAACCTGTTCCTGGCCCATCACCCGGCGGGCGCGGGACTGACCAACCTGCAGTACGCGCCGCTCGCCGAGATCACCGGGCACAGCCCGGGCATCGCGCCCGAGGCCCTGAACTGCGCGGCGCCGGACACCGGCAACATGGAACTGCTGGCCGAGTTCGGCACCGAGGAGCAGCAGCAGCGCTGGCTCCGCCCGCTGCTCGACGGCGAGATCAGGTCGGCGTTCTGCATGACCGAGCCCGACGTGGCCTCATCGGACGCGACGAACGTGGCCACGCGGATCGAGCGTAATGGCACTGAATACGTGATCAACGGGCGCAAGTGGTGGTCGTCGGGGGCCATGGACCCGCGCTGCCGGATCCTGATCGTGATGGGCAAAACCGCGCCGGACGCGGAGCGGCACAGGCAGCAGTCGATGATCCTGGTGCCACGGGACACTCCCGGGGTGACGGTCGAGCGCGGGATGCGGGTCTTCGGCTTCACCGACGGGTCGCACGGCGGGCACGCGGAGGTGGAGTTCCGCGACGTCCGGGTGCGATCGCCCAGGCGAGGCTCGGCCCGGGCCGGATCCACCACTGCATGCGGCAGATCGGCGCGGCCGAGCGGGCGCTGGAGCTGATGTGCCGCCGGGCCACGCAGCGGGTGGCGTTCGGCGGGCCCCTGGCCGACCAGGGCGTCATCCAGGACTGGATCGCCGAGGCCAGGGTCAGGATCGAGTCGGCGCGGCTGCTGGTCCTCAAGACCGCCTGGCTGATGGACACGGTCGGCAACAAGGGCGCGCACACCGAGATCCAGGCCATCAAGATCGCTACCCCGGCGATGGCCGAATGGGTGATCGACAAGGCGATCCAGGTCCACGGCGCGGGCGGGGTCAGCCAGGACTTCCCGCTCGCGCACCTGTGGGCCAGCGCCAGGACACTGCGGTTCGCCGACGGGCCCGACGAGGTGCACAAGCGCTCGCTGGCCCGGCGCGAGCTGAAGAAGTACCGCTAGTGCCGCCCCGACCGCCGCTGACCAGCGCCAGCAGGCAGCGCCCGGAGCCTGGCCAATAGGGTGGACGGCACTTATGTGTTGTAACAGCAGCAGTCACGGCACTTTCACGCTATTGGGTCGCCGTGGGCAGGATGGGAGCAAAGAGCCGCCGCCGAAGAAGATGTGAGCCAAGAAGAGAGCAGCTGGCAGGAGGAGCGAAATGTCAGACGAATCAGAACCGGGAACTGCGGGCGGCCGGGCCCAGCGGGTCGCGATCGTTACCGGCGCCGCGCGCGGCATCGGGGCAGCGGTAGCCCGCCGGCTGGCCGCTGACGGGATGGCGGTCGGCGTGCTCGACCTGAAGGAGGCCGATGGCAGCCAGACCGTCGACGCGATCATGACCGCGGGCGGGCGCGCGATCGCTATTGGTGCCGACGTCAGCCAGGCCGATCAGGTCGCGGCGGGGGTGGACCGGGTCGCGGCCGAGCTTGGACCGCCCTCGGTCCTGGTCAACAACGCTGGCGTGATCCGCGACAATCTGCTGTTCAAGATGAGCGAGGACGACTGGGACACGGTCATGGGCGTGCACCTGCGGGGAGCGTTCCTGATGAGCCGCGCGGCCCAGAAGCACATGGTGGACCAGGGCTTCGGCCGGATCATCAGCCTGTCGTCGGCCTCGGCGCTCGGCAACCGGGGCCAGGTCAACTACTCCACGGCCAAGGCGGGCCTGCAGGGCTTCACCAAGACGCTCGCGATCGAGCTCGGCCCGTTCGGGATCACCGTGAACGCGATCGCGCCCGGTTTCATCGTCACCGACATGACCGCGGCCACCGCGGCCCGGGTCGGCATGGACTTCGGCGAGTTCCAGACGGCCGCCGCGGCCCGGATCCCGGTCCGCCGGGTCGGCCAGCCCGACGACGTCGCGCACACGGCGTCGTTCCTCGCCAGCGAGGCCGCGGGATTCGTCTCCGGCCAGGTGATCTACGTCGCCGGAGGGCCACTCTGTTGAGCAGCACAGCGCTGACCCCAGACGACCTTCGCGGCCAGGTCCGCGACTTCCTGGCCGGGCATGACCCGGCGTCGATGGACCGGCTCGGCTTCCTGAGGGCGCGCTTTGACGCCGGGCTGGCCTGGGTGCACTACCCGGCCGGCCTCGGCGGCCAGGGCCTGTCCCGGGATCTGCAGCCCGCCGTCGACGCCGAGTTCGCCGCGGCCGGTGCCCCGACCAACAGCCCGGAGCGGAACGGGATCGGCCTAGGCATGGCCGCCCCGACGATCCTGGCCTACGGCACCGACGAGCAGCAGAAGCGGTGGCTGCGCCCGCTGTGGACCGGCGAGGAGATCTGGTGCCAGCTGTTCAGCGAGCCAGGCGCAGGCTCCGACCTGGCCGGCCTGGCCACCCGGGCGGTGCGCATGAAGGGGGATGGTGACGAGGGAATGGGGAGGTGGGCGGGAGGTGAGGGCGAGCGCTGGCTGGTGACCGGGCAGAAGGTCTGGACCTCCTCGGCGCACCTGGCCAGCCGGGCGCTGCTGGTCACCCGCACCGACCCGGACGTGCCCAAGCACCAGGGCCTGACCTACTTCGCCTGTGACATGACCGCGCCCGGGGTAGAGGTCAGGCCGCTGCGCCAGATCACCGGCGAGGCCGAGTTCAATGAGGTGTTCCTGACCGACGTGGCCATCCCCGACACGGACCGGATCGGCGCGGTCGGCGAGGGCTGGAAGGTGTCCACCGCGACGCTGATGAACGAGCGGGTGGCGATCGGCGGGGGAGCGCTGCCCAGGGAAGGCGGGATGATCGGGTCGGCGGCGCGGGCCTGGCGGCAGCACCCCGAGCTGCGCACCCCAGGGCTGCACGACCGGCTGCTGCGGCTCTGGGCCGACTCCGAGGTGGCCCGGCTGGCCGGGGTGCGGCTCCGGCAGCAGCTGGCCGCGGGCAGGCCGGGCCCGGAAGGATCGGGCGCCAAGCTGGTGTTCGCCCGGCTGAACCAGGAGATATCCGAGTTCGAGGTGGAACTGGCCGGCCCCGAGGGGTTGCGTTACGGAGACTGGACGATGCGGCGGCCGGAAGGGGCCAACTTCTATGGCCGCGACCCCGGGTACCGGTACCTGCGGTCCCGGGGCAACTCGATCGAGGGCGGGACCTCGGAGATCCTGCGCAACATCATCGCCGAGCGGGTGCTCGGGCTGCCGCCCGAGATCCGGGTGGACAAGGATGTGCCATGGAAGGACCTGCCGCGGTGAACGCGGCCACTCCGCGCGCGACGGCGGGGCCGGCCACAGCCGAGGGCGCCGCGCGCGGCGCGGCCGCGGGGATGCCGGACCTGCTCTACGGCGAAGCCGAGACCGAGCTGCGGGCGGCCGTCCGCTCGCTGCTCGACGACCGGTGCGGCTGGCGCGAGGTGCTGGCGAGGACCGAGACCGCCGAGACCTATGACACCGGGCTGTGGCGGGTGCTCGCGGCCGACCTCGGCTGCGCCGGCCTGCTGATCCCGGAGAGCAGCGGCGGCGCCGCGGCGTCGTATCGCGAAGCGGCGGTCGTCGCCGAGGAAACGGGGCGCGCGGTGGCGCCCGTTCCTTACCTTGGCTCCGCGGTCGTGGCCACCACAGCGCTGCTGGCCGCGGGCGACGATGAGCTGCTGACCGCGCTGGCCGACGGCACCGCCACGGCGGCGCTGGCCGTCCCGTTCGCGTCTGTGCCCGGGGCCAGGCCGGAGCCCACGGTCCGGCTGGGCCCGGCCCCGCGTGCCCAGGGGCACGGCGACCACGAGCGCGGCTACCGGCTCACCGGGAGTGTGCCCGGGGTCGCGGACGCGCTGCCCGCCGCCGTGCTGCTGGTGCCCGCCGACGGCGTGCCGTACGGGCTGTACGCCGTCCGGGCCGCCGACGCCGGGGTGTCCGTCGCGCCCGTGGTGTCGCTGGACATGACCAGGCAGCTGGCCGACGTGACCCTCGACGACGTGCCCGGCCGGCGCATCGCCACGGGAGCGGCGGCGGAGCGGGCCGTGGCCGCCGCGCTGACCGCGGGCGCGGCGGTGCTCGCCGCCGAGCAGCTGGGCACGGCCGAGCGGTGCCTGGAGATCACCGTGGCCTACCTGAAGGAGCGGCACCAGTTCGCCCGCCCGATCGGGTCGTTCCAGGCCCTGAAGCACCGTGCCGCCGACCTGTGGGTGGGCGTGACCCAGGCCCGCGCGGCGGCCAGGTACGCGGCCGCCTGCCTGGCCCGCGAGGACCCGGACACGCCGGTGGCCGTGGCGCTGGCCAAGGCGGCCTGCTCGGACATCGCGGTCCGGGCCGCGCAGGAATGCGTGCAGCTGCACGGCGGCATCGGCTTCACCTGGGAACACCCGGCGCACCTGTACCTGAAGCGGGCGAAGCAGCGGTATCGGCGCCGCGCTGTCCCGCCGGTTCGCGGCCGAGGGAGCCAGGGTCGTGGTCAACGACCTCAGCGCCGAGGCCGCCGCTGCGGTCGCGGCCTCCTGCGGCGGGGCTTCGATCGCCGCGGACGCGGCCAGCGAGGAGGGCGTGGCCGCGCTCATCGCCGGCGCGCGTGCCGAGCTCGGCGAGATCGACCTGTTCTGCGCCAACGCCGGGATCGCCCGCGGCGGCGGGCCGGAGGCCGCGGAGGCGGACTGGGAAGCCTCGTGGCAGATCAACGTGATGGCGCACGTGCGGGCCGCGCGGCTGCTGCTCGGGCCGTGGCTGGACCGGGGGAGCGGCCACCTGATCTGCACCGTCTCGGCGGCCGGGCTGCTGACCATGCCAGGCTCGGCGCCGTACTCGGTCACCAAGCACGGCGCGCTGGCCTTCGCCGAGTGGCTGGCGGTCAGCTATGCGCACCGCGGCCTGACCGTGCAGGCGATCTGCCCGCTGGGGGTGCGGACCCCGATGCTCGAGGGCAGCGACCCCCGGGCCGAGCTGCTGCTCGGCGAGGACGCGATCCATCCGGAGGCGGTCGCGGACGCGGTGATCGAGGGCATCGCGGATGGCCGGTTCCTGATCCTGCCGCACCCTGAGGTGGCGGGCATGTACGCGGGCCGGGCGAACGAAACCGACCGCTGGCTGCGCGGCATGAGCAAGCTGCAGCAGCGGCTGGAGGAGCTGGCGTAACCGGACGCAGCTGCAGAAGTCCCCCCATGTGGTCTAGTTAGCACCAGTTGACCCGATCTAACCGTTACCATGCTGCTCGACGGCAAGGACTTCGAGCTGATGGCAGATGGCACCGGATAGCGGCCATGAGGGCTCGCCTCCGCAGGCACCGGTCGTGGAACAGCCCGACCAGGGGCCGGCTCCCACCTCGCCAGGCGGCGGGCCCGCTGAACCCGCCGAACAGGCGGCCGCCACCGGGACAATCCATCACCTGGAGATCTGGGTGCCTGATCTCGATCGCGCGGTCACCAGCTGGGGCTGGCTGCTGGACGAGCTCGGCTACCAGCCGTTCGGCGACTGGCCCGGGGGCTGCAGCTGGCGCGCTGGCAGCACTTACATCGTCCTCGAGCAGTCGCCGGACCGCACCGCCGGCCGCCACGACCGGTGCCGCCCGGGCATGAACCATCTCGCCTTCCATGTGGCCGACCCGGAGCAGATCGAGAAACTCGTGGCGGTCGCGCCGAGCAACGGCTGGCGGCTGATGTTCGCCGACCGCCACCCGCACGCGGGCGGCGAGGGCCACTACGCCGCCTACCTCGAGAACGTCGACGGCTTCGAGGCCGAGCTCGTCGCGCCGCCAGGCAGCGGCCGCTGACTGTGCTGGCCCGGGGGGACGACCCCCCCAGACCCCCCCGCGTGCCATCCGCTCGGGCCAGCCTCCGGCCGGCCGTCGCGCCTGGCACGGCTTCGCCATGCCGTCAGGTCAGGCAGTCCCGGACCGGACCGGCGCCGACAGCCGCAGGTCCCGCGATGACCTGCCGACGTGGATCGTGAACTGCCCAGGCGGCCAGACCCAGCCCTGGCCCTCCTGCCACCGGGCAAACGCCCTGGCCGGCACCTGGAGCGTCACCTCGGCCGGCTCGCCGGGCTGCGCGGTAACCGTCCGGAACGCGGCCAGCTCCCGGACCGGCCGGTCCGGGTCACCGGGCGGCCCGGCCAGGTAGGCCTGGACCACCTCGCGCCCGGGCCTGGACCCGGTGTTCCGCACCGTGACCGTCAGCACGAGGTCCTGGCCGGCCCCCGGATCCGCCAGGTCCGCGTGCAGCGACTCATAGGACCAGGTGGTGTACCCAAGACCATGGCCGAACGCAAACTGCGGGGCGGACTGTCTCGCGTCGTAGCCTCGGTAGCCGACGAGCAGGCCCTCGTCGTAGTCGATGAGCCCGTCGCGCGGCACAGCGTGCAGCACCGGGCAGTCCGCCTCGCGGGCCGGCAGCGTAACCGGCAGCCGCCCGCCCGGCTCGGCCCGGCCGAGCAGGACGTCGGCCAGGGCCTCGCCCATGGCCTGGCCGGGCAGCCACGCGTAGATCACCGCCGCGACCTGCGCCGCCCAGGGCATGAGCACGGGCATCCCGGCGTTGACCACGACCACCGTGCGGCGGTTGACCGCGGCCACCCGCCGGACCAGCTCGTCCTGCCTGCCGGACAGCGCGAGCGTGCTGCGGTCGAAGCCCTCGCTCTCGGTCATCGCCGCCGATCCGACCACCACCACAGCGGCGTCGGCCTGGCGGGCCGCCCGCTCCGCCTCGGCCAGCAAGTCGTCTTCGTCGGCCGCGGGCACCAGGCCGAGCCGGACCGCCAGCGGTCCCTCTCCGTCGGCCGCCGGGCGGAACTCGAGCCCGATCCGCGCGTCGCGGCCCGCCTCGAGGATCACGGTGGACCGGATCTCGCCCGGGCGGGCCATGGCCTCCACCGGATCGTCGGGGACGACGGTGGTCCCGTCGGCGACCAGGACGCCGTCTACGGTCAGCGTGAGGTGCCCGATCCCGGCCGCGCCGATGATGTGCGGCCCGCCGTGGGCCGGCCGGTACCAGGCGTCGAGCGCGATCGTCCCGGGCTCACCCCAGCCAATGCCCGGCGGGACCTGATCCCACCAGGTCAGTGCCGTCGAGTTCCGGTGCTCGGCGACAAGCAGCTCGCCGTGGCCGTCGCGGAACTCCAGGCGCAGGCCGGGCTGGCCGGTGCCGGGGTCGCGCAGTGAGCCCGCGGCGGGCTCGGGGACCGTCAGCCAGGTCTGGCAGCCCGGGGTCACGGTCACCTCGGCCTGCCCGGCCAGTGCCTCGCTGAGCGCGGCGGCCGGGGTGGACACGGTGACCGGAATAACGACCGCGCTGCCGCCACCGTGAATGGCCGGGTGAATAGCGTTCGGGCCGATCACGGCCACCCGGCTCACCGCAGCGGGATCGATGGGCAGCGCCTGGCCCTCGTTGCGCAGCAGGACCAGCGACGTCGCCACGGCCCGGCGCAGCAGCCCGGGGTCCACGAGAGACGGAACGGGATGCGGTGCGGCGGCGGAGCCGGTGCCAGCCGCGACGGCCGGCCGGAGGTCGTGAAGAGGGGAGGGGAGGTGGGTGGGGGATTGCGCGCGGGGGGGTCTGGGGCCATCGGGGTCTGGGGTGTCCCCAGGGGGCAGAGTGTCCCCCCGAGGCAACACGGCGCCGACCCGGCTGGCCAGCCGGAGCAGCCGCATCACCTTGTCGTCAAGCACCTCGGACGTGACCGCCCCGTCGGCCACGGCCTGAGCCAGCTGCGCTCCCCAGGGCCCGTCCGGGCCTGGCATGGCCAGGTCAAGCGCGGCGAGCGCGGTGGCCGCGGTGCTGCGCGCAGCATGCCAGTCCGAGGTGACCACGCCGTCGAAGCCCCACTCGTCCTTGAGCACGTCCCGCAGCAGCTGCGCATGCTCGGTCATCGGGACGCCGTTGACCTTGTTATAGGCGGCCATGACCAGGGCTGCCCCGGCCTGCCGCACGCAGGCCTCGAACGGGGCCAGATACAGCTCGCGGAGCACGTGCTCGGCGATCCTGGCGTCGTAGGTCCAGCGCTGCGTCTCCGAGTCGTTGCCCACGAAATGCTTCACGGTCGCGGCCACGCCCGCGCTCTGAACCCCGCGGACGAACGCCACCCCGAGCCCGGCGGTCAGCACCGGGTCCTCGGCGAAGCACTCGAAGCCGCGGCCGCCGAGCGGCGTGCGCATCAGGTTGATCGTCGGCGCGAGCAGCACGTCGACGCCCTTGCTCCTGGCCTCGGCGCCCAGCGCGGCGGCGAGCTCGCCGACGAGCTCGGTGTCCCAGGTAGCGCCGAGCGCGGACGGGCACGGCAGGCTGGACGAGGGATGGCGCTCGTCCAGCACCACGCCCCTGACGCCGGCCGGGCCGTCCGACGTGATCATCGGCCGGAGCCCGAGCGCGTCGGCGCCCTGCGTGCGCCAGCTGTCCGCGCCGGTCAGCAGCAGCACCTTGTCCAGTACTGACAGCCCGGCGACGAGGGCGGCCGCATCGCGGTCCGCGCGGGGGTTCGCGACGGTCCCCGCGCCCGCCTGGCCGGGAATCCGGCCAGGCGGGCGCAGCCCGTCGTATCGGGTGGTCACAGCCGTTCCTCTGCCTCTCCAGGCCGGTGCCCGGTCAGGAGGCCGGCTTGAGGTGGAGGACCGTCTCTTCGAGGTACGGCGAGTTGGTGCTGGGGTTCATGAACGGGTTATCCGACGACGGCCAGCCGGAGTAGTTCCTGGTGGAGAACTCCCACCACGCCGCGCCGTACAGCAGCGGGGCGACCGGGACCTGCGTGTCCATGATGGTCTCCAGCTTGGCGATCGCCGCCTGCTGAACCGACGGTGAGTTGCTGCCAGCGAACTGGGCCAGCGCGGCCTGCGTCGCCGGGTCGTTCCACCGTCCCAGGTCGTTGGCGGCCGGCTTGCCGACGGGGGCGGTCAGCGCCGCGTCGAGCAGGCTGTCGTAGATCTGGTAGGGCGTCGGGCCCTGGTTGCTCCAGTGGATCGCGGTGTCGAAGGTGCCGTTGGTGACGTCGGCCTGCCAGACCGCGGGGTTGCCGATGCCCTTCACCGTGACGCTGAAGCCGAGCGCGTTCAGCTGCTTGGCGATGTCCTGCGCGTCGAGGTAGTAGTCGCCGTACGGGATCGGGTCAGAGATCGAGAAGCTGATCCCCTTGCCGTTCTTGGTCCACTTCCCGCCGACCTTGGTCCAGCCGTCCGCGGTGAGGATCGAGCTGACCTTGGCCGGGTCGCCCCCGGAGGGGAGGTTGTTGGCCAGCGACGGCATCAGGTAACTGCTCGCGGCGGGCAGCAGCAGGCCGCTGGTGGAGGTTTCCGGCAGCTCGTAGCCGGTCTCGCCCTGCGCGGAGAGCTGCTGACGGTTGATCCCGAAGCTGATCGCCTGCCGCACCGCCGGGTCGTTCAGCGGCGCCTTGGTGACGTTGAAGATGAGCGACACCACGTTGTTGGCGGTCAGGTACGGGGCCTTGGAGAACCAGGTGTGGTTGTCCGGGCTCTTGGACAGGTACACGCCCTGCACGTTGGGGATGTTGTTGCCGGCCAGGTCAATCTGGCCGCTGGCGAGCGGGCTGACGATGTTGAAGTTGGCGGTGTAAGCGGGGTAGGAGATCTCAGGGACGTGGACCGCGCTCTTGTTCCAGTAGTTCGGGTTCGCCTTGAGGGTAAAGCCCTGCGGCGAGAACTTGTCGAGCATGTACGGGCCGGTGCCGACCGGGTTCGGGTCGGCGAAGCTGGTCGGGTTCACCCCGGACCAGATGTGCTGCGGCACGATGTAGGTCTGCCCGATCAGGAACAGGTTGGCGTACTCCGGCTGGCTGAAGTTCAGCACCGCGGTGGTGGCGCTGGGCGCGGTCGCGCTGACCGGCACCGGGGTCCCGTCCGTGGCCAGGCCGGGATGCGTCCTGATCATGTTGAAGGTGAACGCGACGTCGCTGGCGCTGAACGGCTTGCCGTCGTTCCACTTCACGCCGGACCGGGTGGTGAGGGTCAGCGTCTTGCCGCCGTTGGACCAGCTGTACCCGGTGCCGAGGATCTGGAACGGCGCCTGGCTCGGATTCAGGATGTTCCAGATGAACAGCGGCTCGTTGTACAGCGCGTCCGCGGTCACCACGTGGCCGGTGGACGTCGCCGAGTAGGGGTTGAAGGTGTCCGTCATCGGCGATATCGGCGTGTCGTCGATGACCAGCGGCTTGCCGGTGGCCGATGACGACGAGCTGCCGCTCGAGCTGGAGCCTGAGCTGCTGCAGGCTGCCACCGCGATGCTCAGGATGGCGCCCACGGCCAGGCTCTTCATGACTGTGTGCTTCATTGCTTAAACTCCGTTGTGCCCGGCCGGCTTGTAGCCGGCTTGTTGTTGAACGACCGTGTCGGGGTCTGTTGTCAATCGGGCGGCGCTGGCTGGCCGGGCCTGCCCCTGTTCCTGCCTGCCCTGTGCTTGCCTGCGCTGCGTGTCCGCTTCGGGATGTGCATGGGTGCCCGCTAGGGGGTATCCCGGTTCATCACGTCTCCTCTCCCGGGTCGGGTGCGGAAATGTGCGGGGCGGTCTGGTCGCCCGCGGGCGGGCGGGCGATGGAGCTGGCCTGCGCGGCGTCTAGGTCGCGGGCGTGCAGCCAGCAGGCGCTCACGTGGCCGGAGCCGACGTCAAACCCGTCAGGAGCGGTGTCGGCGCAGATGGCCATGGCGTGCGGGCAGCGCGGGTGGAAGCGGCAGCCGCTCGGCGGCGCCACCAGGCTCGGCGGGGCGCCGCGGCGGCCGAGCACGGGCATGTCGCCGCGGTCGGGGTCGGGCGCCGCGCTGAGCAGCAGCTGGGTATACGGGTGCGCGGGCTGGTCGGTGACCGCTTGGGCCGGCCCGGACTCGACGACCTGCCCGGCGTACATCACGGCGATCGTGTCGGCGAGGTACCTGGCCGAGGCGATGTCGTGGGTGATGTAGAGGATCGCGAGCCGCTCCCGCTCGCGCAGGTCGCCGAGCAGGTTGAGGATGCCGAGCCGGATCGACACATCCAGCATCGAGACCGGCTCGTCGGCCAGCAGCACGCGCGGTCGCACCGCGAGCGCGCGGGCGATCGCGACGCGCTGCCGCTGGCCCCCGGACAGTTCGTGCGGGTACTTGCGGATGAACTGATCCCCCGGGGTGAGCGCCACCCGCTCCAGCAGGCCCGTGACCGCGTCGTCCGTGCTGACGCCCGGTGCCAGTAGCCGGTGCACCTGCAGCGGCCGGGCCAGGTGATACCGCACGTCGTGCACGGGGTTGAGCGAGGAGAACGGATCCTGCAGCACCATCTGCACCTGGCGCGCGTACTCGCGCCGGCCGCGACCACCGGCCGGCACCGGGCTGCCGTCGAAGAGCAGCTGGCCCGAGGTCGGCATGAGCAGCCTGCAGAACAGCCTGGCCAGCGTCGACTTGCCCGAGCCGCTCTCGCCGACCACGGCGGTGACCCGTGCCTCGGCGAGCGCGAGCGAAACGCTTTCGACCGCGTGCACGACGGCGCCGCCGCGGTCGCCCCCGGCCTCGCTGGGCCGGCGCCGCCCCCGCAGCCCGCGCCGGGCCCCCTGCACCCCGCGGCCGGCCGGCGCCGCGCCGTACACGGGGAAGTGCTTGGTCAGGTTGCGCGCTTCCAGCAGCGGCGTTCCCGTCGCGGGCGGCTGAGCGGCCACTCCAAGCTGCGTCATTTCCTGCTCCCGATGGCCGGCGTGGCGGGACTCGCGGCCGCCGCCGGGCTGGACGCCAGGTCGGTGCCGGGCGCGGGCACCGCGAGCTCGGCGGGTGCGGGGGCCGATCCGTCCTGCAGCCAGCACGCCGCGACCCGCCCGCCGCCCTCCTTCAGGCGCAGCAATGGGGGAACGTCCGTCCGGCACCGGTCCATGACGTAGTTACAGCGCGGGTGGAAGACGCATCCGGCCGGAAGCCGCCGCAGGTCCGGCGGCGAGCCCGCGATGCCGGTCAGGTGCTGCCTCGGCCCGTGCAGCGCCGGGAACGAGCTGAGCAGCCCGAGGCTGTAGGGATGGCGCGGCGCGCGGAACAGCGCGGCCGCCTCGGCCCGCTCCACCAGCCGGCCCGCGTACATCACCGCGATCGAGTCCGCGATCTCGATGAGCAGCGAGAGGTCGTGGGTGATGAAGAGCACGGCGAACCCGAGCCGGTCGCGCAGCTCCATCAGCTCCTCGAGGATCTCCCGCTGGGTGACCACGTCCAGCGCCGTGGTGGGCTCGTCCATGATCACGATCTGCGGCTCGAGGGCGAGAGCCATCGCGATCATCACACGCTGCCGCATGCCGCCGGACAGCTGGTGCGGATAGCCGCCGAGCCGGTCGGCGGTGATCCCGACCATGGCCAGCAGCTCGGCGGCCCTGGCCCGGCCCCCGGCTTTGCTCAGGGCTGGCCTGTGCGCCTGCAGCACGTCGGTGAGCTGGGACCCGATGGACAGCACCGGGTTAAGCGCGTTCATGGCGCTCTGCATCACCACCGAGATCTGCGACCAGCGCAGCACCCGCAGCGCGCTCTCGTCGACGGCGAGCAGGTCCACCGTGCGGCCAGGTTCCGGGTAGTAGTCCACGCCGCCGCCGGTGATCATCCCGGGCGCCCGCAGCAGCCGGGTGATCGCGTAGGCCAGGGTCGACTTGCCGCTGCCGCTCTCCCCGGCCAGGCCGAGCACCTCGCCGCCGTGCAGCATCAGGTCGGCGCCGACCACGGCGTGCACCGCGTCCGGGCCCGTGCCGTAATCCACGCACAGCCCGCGGACCTCGAGCAGGGGCCGCCCGGCCCCGGGCGCTGCCGCACGTGCTGGGTGCGCGCTCAACTCGGCTCCCCTCCGCGCCAACTCAGCTCCTCTGCGTTCCGCCCCGGCCCCCGTCCGCTCGGGGCGGAACGCACCACCGGCGTCACGCCGAGCACGAACCGCCTGGGCAGGCGCGCCGTGCCGGTGACTCCGTCCCGCCGCGCACGGCGGCGGGACAGGCCCGCCGCCCGCAGCCGCGGGTTGATGAACTCGTCTATCCCGAAGTTGAGCAGCGCCAGCGAGGTGCCGAGCAGGGCCACGGCGATCCCGGGCGGGAGGTACAGCCACCAGTACCCGCTCTGCTCGGCGCCCGCGACCTGGGCGTAGAAGAACATCCCGCCCCAGCTCCAGTGGTTCGGGTTGACCAGGCCGAGGAACGCGAGCGCGGTATAGGTGCCGACGCCGTAAAGCACGGTGAACAGGAAGGACGAGGCCAGGATCGGGATCAGGTTCGGCAGGATCTCGAAGCCGATGATGCGCCAGCCCCGCTCGCCGGTGATCCGCGCCGACTCCACGTAGTCCCGGCGGCGCAGGGACAGCGTCTGCGCCCGGAGCACCCGGGCCCCGAAGGCCCAGCCGGTGACGGCGATGATCAGCCCGATCAGTGCGTCGTCGCCGCCCTGAGAGGGGGGCAGGAAGCCGAAGATCACGATGAGCAGCGGCAGGGCCGGCATCACCAGGAAGAGATTGGCGAGCATCGAGAGCAGGTCGTCGGACAGGCCGGCGGCGTAACCCGCGGTCACCCCGATGAGCACCGACAGCACGGTCGCGACCAGCCCGGCCACGAACGCCACCAGCACCGTGCTGCGCCCTCCCACGAGCAGCTGGGACAGCACATCCTGCTGCTGCTGGGTGGTGCCGAGTAGGTGCGCCGCGGATGGGGGCAGCGGGAAGCTGGCCGTGGTGGAGAAGCTCCGGCCCGGATCGTAGGGCGCGATCCAGGGCCCGATCACGGCGAGAACCAGGAAGGCGATCAGCGTGCCCAGGCCGATCAGCACCTTCGGCGACCTGGGCAGCCGCAGCCCCGGCCGGCGGGCCTGCGCGTCAGGTACCGGGAGCAGGCCCGGGTCGGCGAGCCCGCCGGCCAGGTCCGTGCTGGTGCCGATGGCCATGGCTCAGGCCTCCTGCCGGGTACGCGGGTCGAGGAAGACGTACACGAAGTCGGCGGCCAGGTTGGCCACCAGCACGGCCATGGTGATAACCAGGAAGATGCCCTGCAGCAGCGCGTAATCGGCCTCTTGCACGGCGTTGAGCATGATGAAGCCGAGCCCTGGGTAGCTGAAGACGATCTCGGTCAGCAGCGCGCCAGACACCACGAAGCCGATTGCCAGCGAGAAGCCGGAGATGCTCGGCAGGATCGCGTTGCGGGCCGCATACCAGACCACCCGCTGCTTCGGCAGCCCTTTGGCCTGCGCGATGAGCACGTAGTCCTCGTCCATCGTGGTGATCATGACGTTGCGCATGCCGACGATCCAGCCTGCGGCCGAGGCGATCACGATGGTCAGGGCGGGAAGCACCGCATGATCGAGGACGTCGCTGATGTAGGTCCAGTCGAAGGCCGGGAAGTCGAGGTTCCCCCGGGCGCTCCCGGACGGGAACCAGCCCAGCCTGAGCGCGAACAGGTCGATGGCCAGGAAGGCGAGGAAGAAGTACGGCGCCGCCTGGAAGAACGTCGTGGCCGGCAGGAGGGTGTCCAGCCAGCCCCCGCGCCGCCAGGCCACCAGGACGCCAAGCAGCGTGCCCAGAATGAAGCTGATCACGGTCGCCGTGCCGACCAGGCCGATCGTCCACGGCAGCGCCCCGCGGATCACGGTGGTCACAGGGACCATGCCGTTGCTCGTGGAGGTGCCCAGGTTGCCGTGCAGCAGGTTGTTCCAGTAGTGCAGGTACTGGCCCCACAGGCCCTCGCTGGTGTTCGAGCCGAACTGCAGCTCCAGCGCGTGCAGCGTGGCCTTCGTGACCACCTGGCCCTGCATCTTGGCCAGCACGGCCTCGACCGGGTTGCCGGGCATCACCCGGGGGATGAGGAAGTCGAAGGTGATGGCCGCGATGGCCGTGATGATGTAGAAGCCGATCCTGCGGCTGATCACGCGCACCGCCGCCTCCGTTCAGGCCCCTCGCCGCGCGGGCGAGGTCGAGGGCGAGGGCGAGGGGCAACCGCAGCTCTCCCTGAGGATCAGCCGGGTGGGGAGCACCACGTCACGCTCGGCCGGCGCCCCGTCGCTGATCATCGAGTGCAGCACGTCGAACGCGGTGGCGCCGATCTCCTGGATCGGCTGCCGCACCGTGGTGAGCTGCGGCCGCAGGTGCCGGGCCATTGGGATGTCGTCGAACCCGGTCACCGCGACGTCCCCGGGCACGTCGATCCCGTGCTGGGCCAGCGCGTACATGACGCCGAGCGCGGTCTGGTCGTTCGCGCAGGCGATCGCCCGCGGCAGCGCGGTCCCGGCGCCGATCAGCTGCTCGATCACCCGGGCGCCGCCGGAGGCGTAGTAGTTGCCCTGCCACTGCGGGCCGGTCAGCAGCCTGGCGCCGGCCGCGGTGGCCTCGGCCGCGATGGTCTCGCCGCGGGCCACGCTGTCCGGGCTGTCGCCGAGACCGGCTACGTAGGCCAGCGTGCGGTACCCGTGGTCGGCCAGCAGGTGCCTGGCCAGGCCGCGCATGCCCGCCTCGTTGTCGCTGTGCACGTTGGTCGTGGTGCTGGTCGCGACGTTGGCCAGGGTGACGACCGGCACCCGCCTGGACAGCTGGTCCAGCTCGTCCGGCTCCAGCACCCGGTCGTGCAGGATCAGCCCGTCGCTCTTCCTGGCCAGGGCCATCAGCCGCGCGCTGACGTCGTGATCATCCACGTCGACGGAGCTGAGCAGCAGGTTGAAGCCCTGCCGCTGCGCCGCGAGCTCGATGCCGCGGTTGATCACATCGGTGAAGATGAGGCTCTCGTCCTCCTCGGCGAACCCGCCCTCGCTGGTCGGGACCCAGCGCACCCGGCGGATGACCACCCCGACGACCTCCTTGAGCCGCCCGCTCAGCGCGCGCGCCGCGCCGTCGGGCACGAAACCCAGCTCGGCTACCGCCTGGAGCACCCGCTCCCTCGTCTCCTCGCGCGGGTTGCGACGGCCGTTGAGCACCCGTGAGACCGACGCGATCGACACGCCCGCGACCCGCGCCACGTCGTAGATCGTCGGCGGCGTGTGGTCGATCTCGCGGATGTCTGCCACCGCGCTCCTTCCGCTGCCCGCATCGCCGGCTGCACTGTCGGTCCGCACTGTCCGTACTGTCGGTAAGCGCTTACCGCGCTGAGCCAGCAAGCCGGGTAAGCGCTTACCGAACGGGATGGCAGGAGCGTAAGTCCTGCGGGGGCCGGCCTTCAAGACTGCGAGTCGATTCCGTTACCGTAACGTGACAGAAGCGTCAACTGCCGCGCTCCGCACCCGCCGCATCCAAGGGGGGTGGTGGGCACCACGCGGTTGCTAGAGGAACAGCAAGGTGCCCACCACATCGCTCTGGTGTGTCGGCGCCGGCCGAGCCCGGTCCCAGGGCGCCCCCACGGCCCGCCCCCACGGCCCGCCCCCACCGCCCGTCGGCCGCGGGCGGCCGGAGTCATCTGCGGGCTGGCCGAAACCTCTGCGAAACACAAGGCCCCCATTCGAGTCCTCGCGTCGCGCCCGCGTAACAAACGGGAAACCTCGGTGAAACCACGATGTGGGACACATGGATACACCACCTGACGGACGGATGCGGCCTGCCTGGACGGTCGTACCGCGCGAGGATCTGGAGGGCGACATTGGATCCCTACGCAAGCTGGCTTAGCGCTGGTGACAACTCCTGGCAGATGACGGCGGCCACGCTCGTCGGCCTGATGAGCATCCCGGCGCTCGCGGTTCTCTATGGCGGGATGGTCCAGCGCAAGTTTGCCGTGAACACCATGATGATGGTCTTCAGCGCGTTCTGCCTGACCCTCATCGTGTGGGTCCTGTGGGCCTTCAAGATGGGGTTCGGCGAACCGTGGATCGGCGGCAGCCTGCACCTGCTCGGCAAGCCCGGCCCGGTCGTCGGATCAGGCGGCGAACAGGGACAGGCGCACATCCCGCTGCTTGACGGGCTGATGCCGAAGTTCAGGTTCCCGCAGGGCTCGCTGGTCTACTTCCAGTTCGTGTTCGCTGCGATCACGCCGATCCTGTTCATCGGCAGCGTGATCGGCCGGATCAAATTCAAGGTCTGGCTGATGTTTGTGCCGCTCTGGATCACGTTCGCCTACGCGGTGAACGCGTTCCTGCTCTGGGGCGGCGGCTACTGGGCCGGCAAGGGCGCGCTCGACTTCTCCGGCGGCTACGTCATCCACCTGGCGGCCGGCGTGTCCGGCTTTGTCGCCGCCGCCGTGGTCGGACCGCGGCTGCAGCGCGACCGCGAGAAGGCCGTGCCCAACAACCTGCTGTTCATCGCGGTAGGGGCCGGGATCCTGTGGCTGGGCTGGAACGGGTTCAACGGCGGTGACCCGTACTTCGCCGGGGCGGACGCGACCGCGGCGGTGGTCAACACCAACCTCGCCACCGCCTGCGCGATGATGACCTGGATCATCGCGGACATGGCGTTCGGGAAGGAAAGGAAGCCGACCTTCCTCGGCGGCGTCAACGGGATGATCTGCGGCCTGGTGGCCATCACGCCGGCCGCGGGTTACGTGAACGGCTTCGGCGCGATCATCATCGGCGTGGTCTCCTCGTCCATCGTCTGGGCGCTCTTCGGCTACCTGCCGCGGAAGGTCTGGCCGTTCAACAAGGTCGATGACGCGCTGGGCGTCGTGTACACGCACGGCTTCGCCGGCCTGATCGGCGGCCTCATGGTCGGCCTGCTGGCGGACCCGAAGATGATCGTCTACCTCGGCATCGGGAAGTCGCCGGGCTTCAGCACCGCCGGGCTGTTCTACGGCCACCCCAAGCAGCTGCTGATCCAGGCGGGCGCGGCGCTGACAGTGATCATCTGGGATGGCCTGGTGACGTTCCTGATCCTGCGCGGCATCGGGCTGTTCATGAAGCTCCGCGAGCCCGACGCGGTCCTGCTGGCCGGGGACATCAAGATCCACGGCGAGGTGGCCTACCCGAATGAGGAGCCCGACGTCGAGGTCCCGTTCGGGGAGATCCCCGGCGAGCCGGTTCCGGATCCCCATCATCACGAGAAGGTGCTCAGCGAGGAGCATTAGCGACCTGCTGAGCACAGCCGAGACTCGGCCCGGGTCCCCGCGGTGGGCCGTCGCGGGAACCCGGGCCGACTCGCGTGATCACAGGACAGGCGCGCTCAGTGGCCCCGGAACGCCTCTTCCAGCCACCACGAGCCGTGCTGCGAGGTGACCTTGGCGTCGATCACCAGCGGCCGCTCGCGCGGGCCGTCCAGCCACTCGCGCACCGGGCCGAGATCCCCGGTGCTGCGCACGGTGACGCCTGCACAGCCGAACCCCCGCCCGATCTCCGCGATGTCGGCCGGCGGGAACCTGACCGTGTCCAGCGGATCCCCGTCCGGCCCGAAGTGGTGCACCTCCGCGCCGTAGGCCTCATCGTCGTAGACCACGATGACCATCGGCAGGCCGAGCCTGACTACGGTCTCCAGCTCGCTGATGCCCATGAGCGCCCCGCCGTCGCCCAGCGCCGCCACCGTAAGCCGGTCCGGCCTGGCGATCGCGGAGCCGATGGCCGACGCTAGCCCGAGGCCGATCGACTGGTACGCCTGGGTGAAGCAGAACCCGTCGGCGTCCGGCACGGACAGGTACATGCTCGGGTAGCCCATGAAGTTGCCCGAGTCCACCGCCACGGTCCGCTCGGCCGGAAGCATGTCGTCCAGCCCGATGGTCAGGGGGCGGGGGTCGATCCGGCGGTCGTCGCTCTCGTCGGCATAGGGCACGTCCCGCCACCGGACCTCCGCGGCGATCCGGTCCCGCAGCGCCGCCGACCAGTAGCCGACGTCGCCGCCGTGCTGGATATCGCCGGCCGGGCCGCTGCCGCCCGGGGCGTCGCGGCCTGCGTCGCCGTCCAGGGCGTCGCTGACCGCACGCGCGGTTACGGCGACATCGCCGGTCACGCCGAGCCGCACCGGCCGGTGCGCCCCGATCGCCGCCTGGTCGTGGTCCACCTGGATGACGGCCGCGTCCGGGCCGATCAGCTTGCCGTGCCGCAGCGTCCACATGTTCAGCGAGCAGCCCCAGCCGACGACGAGGTCGGCGTCGCGGATCAGCTCGGCGGCCAGCGGCGAGGCGAAGCCGCCGCTGACGTCCAGGTCCCACGGGCTGCCGCGGAACAGGCCCTTGCCCGCCGCGGACGTGGCGAGCAGGGCGCCGCACCGGGCAGCCAGCCGCTCCAGGTCCGGGCCGGCCCCGGCGATCCGCGTCCCCCGTCCGGCGATGAACACCGGGCGCCGGGCCCGGCGCAGCGCCTCGGCCAGCGAGGCGACCGCGTCCGCCGAGGGCGCCACGGCCGGCGGCGGACCGATCGGCTCGATGGCGGGCAGCACGCACTCCGCGGCCTGCACGTCGAGCGGCAGCGCCAGCACCACGGTGCGCCGCTCCTGCGCCGCGGTCCGGTAGGCGCGCACCGTGTCGTCGACCGCGAAGCCGGGCGAGTGCAGCCGGAACGCGGCCGCGCCGACGGATGTGGCGAGGGAGGCGACATCGATGCGGAAATTGGACCGCACGGCGGAGCTGGCCACATCGGCCGCGAGCACCACCAGCGGGGTGCGGCTCTTGGCTGCCTCGGTGATCCCGGTCAGGGCGTTGGTCAGCCCGGGGCCCTGGTGCACGGACAGGATCCCCGGCCTGTTGCTCATCCGCGCCCAGGCGTCGGCCATCACCGCCGCGCCGCACTCGTGGCGCGCGGCCAGGTAGCGCGCGCCGTGGCCGATCAGGGCATTGGTGACCTTGAAGTTGCCGCTGCCCACCACCCCGAACACGGTGTCCGCGCCCAGCCCGGCCAGCGCCGCGGCCACGGCGTCGGTGACCAGCATCGCCTGGCCGGCTGGCATCAGGAGCGCTCGACCAGGGCCAGTGCCCGGCAGGGGCTGCCCGACCCGCCGGCGATCGGCAGCGGGCCGGCGATCACCACGGCGCCGGTGGCGGGCAGCCGGGCCAGGTTCTGCAGCTGGGTGAGACCGTACTTGCCCGCGCCGAGCAGCGAGGCGTGGCAGGGGAACGGCGGGTCGAAGGAGTGCGCGGCCCCGGCGTCCGTGCCGACGGTCTCCACCCCGAGCCCCAGCACGGGCGCCTCGTTCGCCAGCCATCTGGCGCACTCCACCGAGATCCCCGGCGTGTGCGGCCCGGTCTCGTTCGCGTTCAGGAACTCCTGCTGGCTGTGCGACCTGGCGTCCCAGCCGGTCCGGTACAGCAGCCAGCCCCCGGCAGGCAGCGGGCCGTGCTCGCTCTCCCACTTCCTGACGTGCTCGATCTCCAGCAGGAAGTCCGGGTCGGACGCGGCCTCGGCGCTGAAATCAAGCACCACGGCGGGCGCGATCAGCCTGGTCACCGGCACCTGCGCGACATCCTCGCCGTCGCGCCCCGTGGCCCAGTGCACTGGCGCGTCGAAGTGCGTGCCGGTGTGCTCGCCGGTGCTGATGTCATTCCAGTACCACGCGGGCCCGCGCTCGTCGTACCGGCTGATCTCCTGCAGCGAGAACGACTTGGTGTTGCCGAACGGCTCGGGAAGCTTGATCACGGGGGTCGCCGAGTCGAGCCGTGAGGTGAGGTCGATCACCTCGATCGTGGCGGCCCGGATCGCAGAGATGAGGTCATCGAGCACGGTCATGGGCGCTCCTCCGGCCGGGATTGAATGATCAGCAGCGGACCCAACTAGCCTGCCGCACTGGCCTATTGAACACCAGGGCCTGCCGGGCACCCGGGCTGACCGGACACCCGGGCTTCTGGAAACAGAACCTGCCGGGCAGCGGGCCGGCCGGAAGGCCGAGCGCGGCTGTCCCCGGCGTCCCGCAGAATGGGGGTATGACACGGCCCATCCCGAAGGCGCGGACCCTGGTGACCACCGACGGCATCGCGATCGACGCTGTTCACCTGCCTGGCCACGACGACCTGGCGATCGTCCTGGCGCACGGGTTCACCCTGCACTGGCAGCGTCCGTCGGTCTGGAAGGTCGCCACCGCGCTGAACCGGACCGCCGGGGTCATCACCTTCGACTTCCGCGGTCACGGCCGCTCCGGGGGCACGTCCACGCTGGGGGACCGGGAGATCCATGATGTGGATGTCGTGGCCGGCTACGCGCGGGAGCTTGGCTATCAGCGGGTGGCCACGGTGGGGTTCTCCATGGGGGCGTCGATCGTGCTCAGGCACGCGGGGCTGATCGGCGGGGTCGACGCGGTGGTCTCGGTCAGCGGGCCCGGCCGGTGGTACTACCGGGGCACGAGGTCGATGCGCAAGGTGCACTGGGCGGTGGAGCACCGGGCCGGCCGGCTGGTGGCGAAGACGCTGCTGAACACCAGGATCAGCTCCGGCCGGTGGGATCCGGTCCCGCTTCCGCCCGCGGCTGCCGCGGCGCAGATCGCGCCGACGCCGCTGCTGATCGTGCACGGGGACCTCGACGGCTACTTCCCCGTCGACCACGCGCAGCAGCTGTACGCGGCGGCGCGCGACCCCAAGGAGCTGTGGATCGTGCCCGGCTTCGGACATGCCGAGTCTGCCGCGACACCCGCCTTGCTGGACCGGATCGGCGGCTGGGTGCGCGAGGCCGTATCCCTGGCGGCGAGCCCCAACCTAGCCTGAAGGACCCGCGTCTTCAGGCGTCCCGCCGGACCAGGAGCCACCCGCCTGCGGCCAGCGCGATCACGGCGTACAGGCACAGCACGCCGAGCCCGGTCCAGGGCGACAGGAAGTGCGGGCACTGCGCTGCGCTTCCTCCGCAGGATTCCGGCTTCGTGCTGCTCAGCGAGTTCCCGATGATCAGTATCGGCATGTAGGCCGCCGCGGCGTGCGCGAATGCCCCGATGGCCTGCGCGAGCACATACACGCCGCCGACCAGCACGGCGATGGCGGCCGCCGTGTGCCTGATGATGGCGCCCAGCCCGACGCCGAGCAGCCCGATCAGGCAGTAGCCTGCGCCGCACAGGACCACCGCCCGCAGCACGCCCGGCTGGGCCAGGCCGGGTGCCGCTATGCCGTGCCGCAGCGCGGCCCCGCCCACGAAGAAGGACGCGAATGCGGCGGCCTCGCCGACGGCGAGCGTGACCGCGCCGAACACCGCTGCCTTCGCGGCCAGCACCAGCGGCCGGTTGGGCACTGCGGCCAGCGTGGCCCGGATCAGCCCCGAGGTGAACTCGCCGGTCATGACCAGCACGCCGAGCACGCCGGTCAAGAGCAGCCCGGGGATTATTCCGGCCAGGGCGTTGTTGGTCAGGTCGCCGGATGCGTTCTTCGTGTTGATGCCCACCACCAGGGCGAGCGCGATCGCGCCGCCTGCGGTGATCGCCAGCGTGCCCCAGGTGGAGCGCAGGGTGCGGAGCTTGATCCACTCCATCCGCGCCACCTGCGCGAACCCGTACCGCCCGCGCGGAATGCGGGAAACTGCGGTGCTTGTCATGATGACCGTCCCGTCCCTGAGCCGCCCTCGATGCCGGGTGGGTGCCCCGAGCGACCACGCTACGGACCGGGCCGCCCGGGCGGAATCCGGCTAGCCACCGTGTGCAAGCGGGGGTTTCCCGCAGCAGCGCTGACAACGCGGGCTCGGCCCCGCCCCTTGACTTTATGCCGCAAAGTATATTAGCTTTGCGGCATAAAGCTTATGGGAGGAGCGAGATGAACGAGACGCGCGACACCAGCCAGGCAGGGACAGCCGGCGAAGGCGGCGGGCTCGATCCCCGGGAGGCGGCGGCGCTGCTTGAGCAGACCAGACGGCAGGCGCGGCGCCAGCTTGAGCCCTCCCCGCCGTGGCTGTTGGTGATCAGGGCGGTCTTGGTCCTGGCCGCTTGCGGCGCGGTCTGGCTATCGGTGCGCGGACAGCATCCCTACCAGGGCCCGACTGCCGCCGTGGCCATCCCCGTCGTGCTTGCGTTTGTGGTCGTCAACTTCGGCGCGACAGTCGCGGTGGCCAAGCGCGCGACCGCCGGGGTGAGCGGGAGATCCCGGCTGCGCCGGGCCGAGATCGCCGTCATGGCGTTGGCATGGGTCGCCGTGTTCGTGGTCATGGGGGCGCTGGCTGGCGCCGGAGTGAGCCGCGCGATCGTCTACGGGCTGTACCCGGCCACGGTGCCGCTGATCGTCGTCGGCCTGGCCTGGGCGGCCATCATGGCGGCACGGGCAAACTGGCGTGCGTGCGGCACCGGGCTCGCGGTCGCCGCCGTCGGCGCCGTCGGCGCGTTCGCCGGACCGGCCGGGGCGTGGGCGGTCGCCGGCGTGGGCCTTTCCGCCGTGCTCCTTAGCAACGCCGCCGCCATCGCCTGGCGGCGGCGCGCATGACGGTGTGCCATGACCGACGACGCGCTCGACCCGCTGATCCACGTCCCAGCCCGGCTGCGGATCGTCGCGACGCTGGCGGCGCTGGAAGACGGCGACACGCTGTCCTTCACCCGGCTGCAGGACATGATCGGGCTGACACCCGGCAACCTGATCATCCACCTGCGCAAGCTCGAGGAAGCCGGCTACCTCAGCAGCCAGAAGACCGGCAACGGAGCCGCGTCCAGAACCACGGTGGCGCTGACCAGCCACGGCCGGGCGGCACTCGATGCCTATACCCAGGCGCTGCGCGACCTGCTCGGCGGGCTCTAGACGATCCGGCTAGGCTCCGCTGCACTGCCCCGTGCCGTTACCGGTGATGGTCTAGAGTTCCGGGATGCCGAGGCCCTTGGCGCCCGGCCGGGACTGGACCAGGTCAAGGCCGCTGCGCGCGATCCACTCCAGCGCCACGCGGGCCCGGTGCACCTTCTCCCGCGCGATCGCGGCCGCGTCGCCTTCCAGGTGCAGGCCGCTGGGGTACAGCGGCCGCGCGTTGCGCAGCCCGAACTTGACGTACATGGGCGCGGCCACCGCGATCAGGTCGGCCGACTCCTGGCCGCGGACTACGCCGCCCATCCCGTCCGGCGCCTCGACGTACAGGTCGATCGGGATGGACACCGCGGCCCGCATCTCGGCGAGCTGGCCGAGCGTGATGTCGGACGGCACGTTGACCGTCGACCCGCCCATCCGCTCCAGCTGGCGCAAGGTCAGCGGGTTGGACGGGGCCAGCACCGCCGAGACCTTCCACACCACGGACTCCGGCAGCTCCCCGGCCGCCTGCATCTCGGCGAGCAGCTGCAGCAGGCCGGTGTCGGCCACAAGGAACCCGCGGATGCCCTGGCCGACGCCGCGCAGCACGTCGTCGATCGCGTACCTGAGCTGCCGCGAGCCGCGCAGCGTGCCCGCGAACCCGGGGCCGTCGGCGGAGTGGGCGGAGCGGCCGGTGTCCCATTCCTCCCGCGGGCCGACGAACAGGGATACCTCGGTCCCGGTGTCCGCGCCGATCCGGGCCATTTCCGCGAGCTCGGCCTCGGCCAGCAGCATCGCGCCGCTGCCCTGCGACACGCGGTTGACGGTGACGCCGGCCGCGGCCGCGGCCTCGACGACGGCCCGCATGACCACGGGTCCCTCGACGCTGGGGATCTCGATCCTGAAGTGGGCCCCGTCCGGGAACCTGGCGGTACTCGCCGCCGCCGCGGGCTCGAGCGTGACTCCGTGTCGCGCGAGGACCTCGGCTCCGGTCATTCGCCACCGCCTTTCTGTAGTTCCCGCGGTCAGCTGAGTTCCCCTGTCATCGGGCGACCTCAACCGCCGCCGGGCGCTAAACACCTATCTGACCAGGAAGTCAAGGATGTCATAGCTCCTCAAGGCCAGCTTCGGCGATACCTGGCACGCCTGGCATGATGTCGTCACACCTGCCGGAGCCCTCCAACCCGGCTAACCCTCGCAGCGAAGGCAAGGACAGATGACGTTCATCAGCGTGAATCCGCATGACCCATCCGACGTGATCGGCAAGTGGGAGCAGGCCGGCGAGCGCGAGGTGGCCGCGGTCGTGGAGCGGGCCAGCCGCGCCGCGGAGGAATGGCGCCGGACCCCGGCCGCGGCCAGGTCGCAGGCGCTCGGCGACGCGGCGGCCGCGCTGGAGCGGCGCGGCGACGACGTCATCGCGCTCACCGTCCGCGAGGTGGGCAAGCCGGTCACCGAGGCACGCGGCGAGGTGGCCAGGGGCGTGTCGATCCTGCGCTATTACGCGCAGCTCGCGCTGCTGCCCGACGGCGAGACCCTGCCCGCCGCCAGTCATGATGCGCTGCTGATGGCCCGCTACCGGCCGGTGGGGGTGGCCGCGCTGCTGACGCCGTGGAACTTCCCGGTGGCGATCCCGCTCTGGAAGGCGGCCCCGAGCCTGGCCTACGGCAACGCGACCGTGCTGAAGCCGTCCAGCGCCGCCGCGGCCACCGCGCTGCTGGTGCATGAGATCATCGCGCCGGTCCTGCCCAGGGACGTGTTCCAGGTGCTGCTCGGCGGGGCCGAGACCGCGCGCCCGCTGATCGAGCAGCCCCGGGTGGCCGCGGTGTCCTTCACCGGCTCGGTGCCCGTCGGCCGGGATATCGTCCGCCGCGTGGCCGAAAGGGGCGGCAAGGTCCAGGCCGAGATGGGCGGCCAGAACCCCTCGATCGTGCTGGCCGACGCCGACCTGGACCGGGCCGCCGCGACCATCGCCTACGCGGCGATGGGCTACGCGGGCCAGAAGTGCACGGCGACCAGCCGGGTGATCGTCGAGGATGCGGTCTACGCCGACTTCACCGAGCGCCTCGCCGAGGACATTACGCAACTGCAGGTGGTCGATCCCGCCGCCGAGGCCACCCTGGTCGGCCCGGTGATCGACGCCGGCGCCCGCACGGCGGCTCTCGACGCCGTGGGCGCATCCGGCGGGCGCGTGGTCGTCGGCGGAAGCGCGCTGGACGCCCCCGGGTACTACCTGGCGCCGACCCTGGTCGAGCTGGACACCCCGTCGGGCCCGCTGGCCAGCGAGGAGGTCTTCGCGCCAGTGGCCGCGGTGCTCAGGGCGGACTCGCCGGCCCGCGCGGTCGCGATCGCCAACGAGGTGCGGTTCGGGCTGGTCGCGGCCGTGTTCACCACCGATCTCGGCCGGGCGCTGCGGCTCACCGAGGAACTGGACGCCGGGATGATCAGGGTCAACGCCCCGACGTCCGGCGTGGACTTCTACGCGCCGTTCGGCGGCGCCAAGGAGTCCAGCTACGGCCCGCGGGAGCAGGGGCTGGCCGCCCGCTCCTTCTACACCGAGTCGCGCACGGTCCTGATCACGCCCTGACCGCCGCGGTCACTGGCGTCCGTGGTCACTGGCGTCCGTGGTCACTGGCGTCCGTGGTCACTGTCACTGGCGTCCGTGGTCACTGGCGTCCGTGGTCACTGGCGTCCGTGGTCACGGTCACCGGTGACCCGCCTCCCGGTTCGTGCGGATCTTGAGCAGGCGCAGGGCCAGGGTGGGGCAGGCGCTGACCGCGCGCCGGGCGTGCGGGAGCAGGTCGGGGCCGATGGTGTCGGCGCGGAGGATGGGGTACCCCCACTCATCGAGGTCGACGACCTCAGGCAGCAGGTCCGCGCAGAGCCCGTGCCCGGCGCACGCGATCGGGTCGAGGTGAAGCCGGCGGTTCACTGCCACTCTCCCTCTGCCCAGGGCCGCGGGATGGGAAGGATTCCTCCGCCCGCCGCGCCGCGCCGGGCCGCGGCACACGGCCGATGGCGTGCATGCGCACGGGCGTCGGCACCGAAGACCGTCAGGGCCGAGGCGGCCAGCCGGACCGCGCCATCCGGGTGACGGCAGGCGCCGCGCCCGGTGAGAACGCCGAACCTGCGCTCCAGCCGGTCGAGCACGGTCCCGTCCCCCCGGCCGGACGCGAGCTCCGCGAAGTCCGCCGCGATCGCCGGGAGCCCGAAGGCGCACGGGCCGCACTGCCCGGCGCTCTGCCCGGCCAGGTAGCCAAGCACCCGGGCCGTTTCGCTCAGGCCGCACGCCGCTTCCGGGAGAACGATCAGCACGCCCGCGCCCGGGGATGCCCCGGCCTGCCGCAGGCACCGCGGTGACATCGGAACCCCGGCCACCGCCTGCAACTCGTGCCAGGTGCCGAAGTAGCCGCCGATGAGCAACGCGGCCGCGTCCGGCCCGGCCCGGCTCCAGGCCAGCACGTCGGCGATCGGCGTGCCGACCGCCAGCTCGTAGACCCCCGGGCTGCCGACGGCGCCGGAGACCGTGGCCAGCATGGTGCCCGGGGCGTCGGCCAGCCCTGCCTGCCGGAACCAGGCGGGGCCGAAGCGGCCGATAAGCGCGATATGAGCCAGGGTCTCGACATTGTCGATGAGCGTCGGCCGCTGCCTCACCCCGCGCTCGAACGGGCGCCGCAGGCTGCTGAGCGGCCGGGCTTCGCCCCCGTTCAGCCACCGGACCAGCGAGGTTTCCTCACCGGAGACGTAGCGTGGCGGCAGGTCGTGCACCTCGATCGGCGTGCCGCCGATTCCGGACCGCTGCCGGTCGGTGACCGCGCTGCGCATCTGGTCGACCAGCCAGGGCCTGGTCCGCGGCAGGCACACGTGGACGACGTCGGCCCGGACAGCCTCGGCCGCCAGGATGGCGCCGTCGAGGACCAGGTGCGGTGCCCGGGAGAGCAGCGCATGATCTTTCTCGCTGGCCGGCTCGCCTTCCATGCCGTTGGCCACCACGACCGCCGGCCCGCGGCCCGCGGCGACAGCGTGCAGCTTGGCCCCGGTCGGGAAGCTGGCTCCGCCGCGCCCGGTCAGGCCCGCCGCCGCGACGGCATCGGCCAGCATGCCTGACCGCATGTGGCGGCCGCGCCCGGGCCGCGGCAGAGGTCCGTAGCGGTCCAGATGATCACGCACGGCTGCTGGCCGGCCGGCATGCCGCCACCCGAGGGTCAGCCGGGCGGGGCTGCCTCCCGACGCACGGGCGCCAGCCGCTGCCTGCGGGCGGCCGCGAGGGTCGGTCACCGGGCCCATCCGCTCGCGATGGTCAGGCGGCCGGTGACGCCGGCACCCCGGATCGCCAGCGTTATGCTGGCCCGCGCGGCGGATCCGCCGGGCCCGTGCAGCTCGGCCACCAGGCGATCCCCGTCGAGCCGTACGACTCGTCCCCGGTAGCTGGCCGCGGCGCCGGCCGGGCCCACGCTGACCGTGCCGCTGGACAGCCTGACTCCGGCGCCGTCCGGCCTGCCCTGCAGCCTGATGACCAGGTGCTGCAGGGCGGCCGCGCTCGTCCGGGCGGTGATGGTGATGGTGAGGTGGCCAGATACCCGGTCCATGGTGCGCGCCACGTGTCCGCGGAAGCTGCCGTCAGCGGGTATCGCAACAACGGGCCGCAGCGCCGCTCCGGTGGTGCCCGTCAGCAGCCGGACCGGGGTCCCCGCGCGGCGCGCCCAGCCTGGCTGGAGCGGGCCGATAGCCACGAACAAGGCCGTGGCCGCGGGCATCGCGGCGCAGATCAGCGCGGCGGGGAGCGGGCCGGGACGGTCCCGGCCCAGGGACAGCCGCCAGCCGAGCGCGCCGGTGACGGCCGCGGCGCAGGCCGCATCGAGCGCGAGCAGCCACGGCAGCCTGCTGTCCGTGCCGGTGCCGAGCCCGTGCCACAACGCGACCGGCCAGCACGCGTAGCCGAGCCAGTGCACGGCCCGCCAGGCACGGTAGCCCAGGCGCGCCCGCAGCAGGCTGGTGGCTGTCACCGCGAGCAGCAGGTCGGAGGCTACCGCTCCGAGGCCAAGCCAGAACGTCCGGTATGGCGAGGTGAACGGGACGACCGCGGAGACCCAGCCGATCGGTGCGTAGGAATCGAGGATCGTGGTCAGGACGTGCGCGGCTACGAATGCGACCGCCAGCAGCGGCAGGTTGCGATGCAGCCCCGCGGTGATCACCCTCGGCCAGCGCGGCGTGGCGAACCTGGCTGAGCCCGTGACTCCGAGGACGACTGTGGCCGTGAGCAGCACGAGGGCCACCACGCCGGTGGCTCTCGTGGCGTACCACAGGGTGCTCGGCCCGGCGGTCATGACCCTCCGGACACGGCCTGCGGCGACGCGGGCGTGGCCGCGGGAGCCTTCGCCGGCTGGCTCAGCTGGGAGCTCTGCGGCTTGGTGCCGCCCGGCTGGGAACTCTGTGGCTGGGTGCCTTGTGGCTGGGTGCTGCCCGGCTGGGTGCTGCCCGGCTGGGTGCCCTGCGGCTGGGTGCCCTGCGGCTGGCTGCCGGTCGCGGCGCCGGGCCCTGCGCCGGCGGCGGGAGCCCGGTGACCTGGCAGGGCGTGCGCGAACGCGGTGCCCAGGCCAAGCGAGGCCGTGGCAGCGCCGCCCGCGACCCACAGGGTCACTCTCCGCGTCAGGGCAAGTCTCTGGTCACGGCGGCGTGCCGCCCGGTCGGCAGGCAGTGGCATGTCGGAACGTTCCTCCTGATGATTCATTCCTTCTGACTGGTCACCCGGGTTCATGCCGGTGACTGGCACCGGCGGTCACGGTGTTCTAAGCCTGCCCAATGCGGCTCGCGGAATCGGTTCAGGAAGCTTTCAGAACTGGTAAAGGTGCCCGGGTTCAGGATGAGATGGCCGCCGGGCGGCGCGAGCTGCGGTCGCGCGGGGCGGCGGGCAGCTGAAGCGTCACCGTCAGCCCTCCGCCTGGCGTGTCCGACAGCTCCGCCGAGCCGCCGTTCGAGGTCACCAGCCGGTACACGATAGCGAGGCCGAGCCCGGTGCCTCCCGGCGTGGCGGAGGTGAAGCGGCGGAACGCGGTCCGCCGCTGGTGTGCGCTCATGCCCGGGCCGTCATCGGTGACCACGATCTGGGTGCCCATCGCGGTGGCCGCGGCGCTGACCGTGACGGTGCCGCCGGCCGGCACTGCTTCGAGGGCATTGGCCAGCAGGTTATCCAGGATCTGCTCCAGGTGACCCGCGCCGAGCCTGGCGCGGACCGGCTCCGGGCTGACAGCGGCGATTGCGACGTCGCGCTCCTCCGCCGCCGGACGCCAGGCGGCGGTCCGGTCCCTGATCACGGTGTCGACGGGCACGGGCACGGGCTCGGCCACGGTCTTTTCCGCGCGCGCCACGGCCAGCAGCCCGTCGACCATCCTGGATAGCCGGGCGATCTCTTCCTGCGCCCCGGCCAGCTCGACGGTGACCGGCTCATCGCAGTCCTGGGCCAGCAGGTCGAGGCGCAGCCGCAGCGCCGCGAGCGGTGTCCGCAGCTGATGGGACACGTCGGCCATCATGGCCTGGTGCCCGTCGACCAGGGCCTCGAGCCGGCCGGCCATGGTGTTGAAGTTGGCCGCGAGCCTGCGCACCTCGCTGGGGCCAGGCCCGACCGGGGAGCGCGTGTCCAGCGCCCCGCCGCCGAGGCGCTGCGCTGCCGCCTCGAGCGTGCTGAGCGGGCGGCTGACCCAGCGCGCCAGCGCAGTCGCGATCACGGCCGCGGCCAGCAGGCCAGCGACCGACACCGCGACGAGCGAGGTCCAGAGCACGGTGATCCGGTGCTCAAGCGGCACGGTGGAGCGGGAAAGCGCGACCGCGCCGACGGCCGGGCCGCCCTCGTCCCGCAGCACAGGAGTGAGCACGAGCAGCCGGCCGCCGGCCGGGTAGGCGACCGGCTTCTGCCTGGCCATCGTCCGGCCCACCGCACCGGCCGGGACGGCCGGGCGGGCCGGGGTTCCGGCACGCCACCGGCCGGCCCGGTCGTACACGGATATCCGGTCGCCGCCGCGCTGCAGCTGACTGATGTCATGGCCGAGGGCCGGGCCGCCGCTCTGGTCGGCGATCTTCTCTTCGGCGACACTGGCCACCGACGTCGCGGCGGAGATCGCATCGCTGGAGAAGACGTGGTTATCGTGCGCGGCCGTAATCAGGCCAAGCGGCACGGCGACGGCGCCGAGCAGCAGGGCGATCAGGGCCACGACCGAGGCCGCGATCCGGCGTGCCATCAGATATCGCCGAGCCGGAATCCCCGGCCGTACACGGTCTCGATCAGGCCGGGCAGGCCGAGCTTCTTGCGCAGCGCCGCGACGTGCACGTCGAGCACCTTGCTCGGCCCGTACCAGTGCGCGTCCCAGGCGCTCTCCAGGATCTCCCGCCGGCTGACCACGCGGCCCGGGTCGGCTGCGAGGCACTCGAGGATGTCGAACTCCTTGGGGGTCAGGGCCACCTCCTGCCCGGATACGCTCACCCTGCGGGTGCGCACATCCACGGTCAGCGGCCCGTGCCTGGTCGCCTCTCCTCCCGGCCGGACGCGGCGCAGCACGGCGCGCATCCTCGCCTGCAGCTCGGCCAGGCCGAACGGCTTGACCAGGTAATCGTCCGCGCCGGCATCGAGCGCAGCGACGCGGTCGGTCTCCTCACCGTGGGCGGTCACGACGATGATCGCCGCACGCGACTTCTCCCGCAGCCGCCTGCAGACATCCACACCGTCGGAGTCGGGCAGTTCCAGGTCGAGCAGGACGACGTCGCGCTCGCCCTGGGCCAGCGCCTCGCCCCCGGTCAGCACGTGATCGACCCGGTAGCCGCCGCGGGTCAGCCCGCGGACCAGCTGTGTGGCGATGCCAGGGTCATCTTCCACCACGAGCACGCTCGGTCCCGGGTCACCTGGCGCAAGGGCCTGCCCCAGAGTTCCGGTCGTCCCTGTCATGGCACCCACCGTAGGCGCTGGACAGGGCTGATACGTGCAGGTAGCGCGCGTGCCGCGGCCAGGTCACCAGCCGGCGGGCAGCGGCATTCCCTCGGTGTAGCCGGCCGCGCCCTGCACCCCGATGACCGCCCGCTGGTGCAGTTCGTCCAGGTCGCCGGCGCCCGCGTAGGCGCAGGCGCTGCGCAGCCCGGCGGTGATCGAGTCGATCAGGTCCTCCACGCCGGGACGCTGCGAGTCCAGGTACATCCGCGAGCTGGAGATGCCCTCCTCGAACAGCTCCTTGCGCGCCCGGTCGAACGGCGAGTCCGCGGCCGTGCGCAGCCGGACGGCCCGGGCCGAGGCCATGCCGAAGCTCTCCTTGTACAGCCGGCCGTCCGCGTCACGGAACACATCACCCGGCGACTCGCAGGTCCCGGCGAACCAGGATCCGATCATGACGTTGGACGCGCCGGCCGCGAGCGCGAGCGCGACGTCCCTGGGATGCCGGACCCCGCCGTCGGCCCACACGTGGGCGCCGAGCCGCCGGGCCTCGGCGGAGCAGTCCAGGATCGCGCTGAACTGCGGCCGGCCGACTCCCGTCATCATCCGGGTGGTGCACATGGCGCCCGGGCCGACGCCGACCTTGACGATGTCGGCGCCTGCCTCCACGAGGTCGGCGACGCCCTCCGTGGTCACCACGTTGCCCGCGACCACCGGCACCGTGGGCGACGTCTCCCGCACCGCGCGCAGCGCGTGGATCATCCTGTCCTGGTGGCCATGCGCGGTGTCCACCACCAGGATGTCCGCGCCCGCGTCGAGCAGCAGCTTCGCCTTGCCTGCGACGTCGCCGTTGATGCCGAGCGCGGCCCCGATCCGCAGCCGGCCGCGGTCGTCGGTGGCCGGCTGGTAGAGGGTGGCGCGCAGCGCGCCGGTGCGGGTCAGGATGCCCACGCAGCGGCCGCTGCTGTCTACCACCGGGGCGAGCCGGTGACGGCCGCCGTGCAGCAGCCCGAATGCGTGCTCCGGGTCAGTGCCCGCGGGCAGCGTGAGCAGTTCCGTGGACATGACCTGGCGCAGCTGGGTGAACCTGTCCACGCCGTGGCAGTCGGCCTCGGTGACCACGCCGACCGGGCGCCCGTCCTGGACCACGACCACGGCGCCGTGCGCCCGCTTGGGCAGCAGGCTGAGCGCGTGACCCGTCGTGGCCTCGGGGCCGAGCGTCAGCGGCGTGTCATGCACCAGGTCGCGGCTCTTCACCCAGGACACCACCTCGGCGACGACGTCCACGGGGATGTCCTGCGGGAGCACGGCCAGGCCGCCCCGGCGGGCCACGGTCTCGGCCATCCGGCGCCCGGCGACCGCGGTCATGTTGGCCACGATCACCGGGATCGTGGTGCCGCTGCGGTCGCCGGTGGCCAGGTTAACGCCGAGCCTGGAGGTCACGGCGGACCGGTTCGGCACCAGGAACACGTCGCTGTAGGCCAGGTCGTAGGCGGGAAGCTGCTCAGTAAGGAATCGCACTCCATCGATTCTGCCCCCAGCCGGCCAGTGCCTCACCCAGGCTGCGCATCTATCCTGCTGCCGGTGGGCACGTCAGGGATGTTCCGGCTGGGTCAGCGGGAGTGGCCGCCTGGCTCGTTCGCGATCATGGCGGTGGTCAACCGGACGCCGGACTCGTTCTACGACCGCGGCGTGACCTACGGGTTCGGCGCCGCTCTCGCGGCGGCGGCCCGGGCGGTCGCGGCGGGCGCCGACATCATCGACATCGGGGGAGTGAAGGCAGGCCCCGGCCCCGACGTGGATGTCGCCGAGGAGATCCGGCGGGTCGCCGGCCTGGTCGCCGCGGTCAGGGACGCCCATCCCGAGGTGGCGATCAGCGTCGACACCTGGCGTGCGGAGGTGGCCGCGGCCGCGGCCGCGGCCGGCGCGGACCTGATCAACGATGCCTGGGGTGGCGTCGATCCCGGCCTGGCCACGGTCGCGGCCGGAAACGGGCTCGGGCTGGTCTGCTCGCACGCCGGCGGGCTGACGCCGCGCACTGGCCCGCACCGGCCCAGGTACGCCGACGTGGTGCACGACGTGATCCGGTACGTCACCACGGAGGCCGAGCGGGCCGTGGCGGCCGGCGTGCGCCGGGACGGGATCCTGATCGACCCCGCGCACGATTTCGGCAAGAACACCTGGCACTCGCTGGAACTTACCCGCAGGCTGGATGAGCTCACCGGCACCGGCTGGCCGGTGCTGGTCGCCGTCTCCAACAAGGACTTCGTCGGTGAGACGCTGGGACTGCCAGCCGGCCAGCGCCTGGAAGGCACGGTCGCCGCCCTGGCCATCTCCGCCTGGCTGGGCGGCCGGGTATTCCGGGTGCACAACGTGGCCGCGGCGCGGCGGGCACTGGACGCGGTGGCCTGGGCCCGCAGCGGCTGACCGGCCGGTTCAGGCGGAGTTGAACGCGGCGTAGATGATGGCGCTGAGCCGGTCCACCATCTCTTCCCTTGGCAGCCTGACCTCGACGCTCAGCAGATAGTTGACGCGCTCCAGCATCATCAGGCAGGCAACGGCGGTCAGTTCCGCGTGCTCGGGGAGGCCGCCCTCCTGACCGGCGGCGTGCCCGGCTGTGCTGGCCGCGGTCATTCCCTGCGTGATGGCCTCCGCCAGGCGGAAGAACAGCTGCAGCCCGTCGCCCCAGACCTCCTCGCCGACGATGTCTGCCTGGCTGAGGATCCGGATCACCGTGGCGTGCGCCGCGTAGGTGTCACAGAACCGCCGGACCCAGGCCCGCAGCGCCTCGCGGCCTGCCTCATTGCGGGTCACCACGGGGAAATCCCCGGTGATGATCTCCATCTCGTGCAGCGCATCCCGCAGCAGGGTCTTGAACAGGTCGTCTTTGTTGGCGAAATACAGGTAGAAGGTCCCGTGCGAGGTTTTCGCCCGGCGCACGACGTCATCGACCCGCACGGCCTGGAAGCCCCGCTCGTCGAACTCGATCAGGCCGGCCTCAAGCAGCTTGCGCACGGTTTCCCTGCCCTGGCGGCCAAGCTCGCGCTCCTGAGCGGGCGTGCCCCCGCCGAGAGACGGCCGCCGGGGGAGTGCCGCGCTATCCGCTCGGCCCACGGCCGGCGCCGCGTTCCCGTCCACTAACGGGCCCCGTCCCGGAATACCATCCTGCGTGCTCCGCTCCAGCGTGCTGTTCTCAAGCGCAGTCCCCTCAAGCGCATGGCCTCCCGGCGACGAGTCGCAGGAAGCTTCCCGAGTCATATCGCGAGACTAGTCCTGCCCGGCTTCGGAGCATGCCGGATTGCCTGCGGCGGTCACGGGCCGATTACCTGATCCAGGTAGGCGTTGCCGAACCGGCGCTCCGGGTCTAGCTTGTCGCGCAGCGCGACGAAGGCGCCGAATTTAGGGTACGCCGCGCTCAGCTGCTCCGCGCTTCTGGTATGCATCTTGCCCCAGTGCGGCCGCCCGCCTGCTGCGGTCATCACGGCCTCGACGTCGCGGAAGTACTCCAGGTGCGGCGAGGCGTGGAAAACGTGAATCGCGATGTAGGCGCTGTTCCTGCGGTACGCGGTGGACAGCCAGGGATCATCACCGGGCGTGACCCGGACCTCGATCGGGAAGCTGATCCGCCAGTCCCGCCGCGCGAACAGGGCCCTGACCTCAGCGAGCACGTCGGCCAGCGACTCCCGCGGGATCGCGTACTCCTGCTCTTTGAACCGCACCCGGCGCGGGCTGGTGAATACCTTGTACGGGGCATCGACGTAGCTGCGGGAGCCGAGAGCCTTGCCCGCCACGCCATTGACCGTCTTGATCAGCGCGGGAACGGCGTGCCCGAGCCTGCAGGTGACCCCGAACACCGTGTTGGACAGGAACTCGTCATCAAGCAGGTACCGCAGCCGGCCCAGCGGCCGCGGCGGCCCCGCGGACCGGTTGTTGCGCTTGGTCAGGCAGCCCTCGGTGTGCGGGAACCAGTAGAACTCGAAATGCTCGTTCTCCGACGTCAGCTCGTCCAGCCTGGCGATCACCTCGGACCAGCGCATCGGCTCCTCGCGCGCCTCGAGCAGGAACGCGGGAACCACCCGGAAGGTCACGGCGGTCAGCACCCCGAGCGCGCCGAGGCCGACCCGCGCGGCGTCGAAAGGGAGGGCGGGTGGGTGCAAGGCAGCGGGTGGCGGGCTGGCGGCGGGCGGCGGGGCGGCGGGTGCCGGGCCGACAACGGGCGCAGAGCCGGCGGCAGGCCGGTCGGCGGAGCAGGTCGTGATCATGCCGTCGGCCAGAACCAGCTCCAGGCCGGCCACCTGGGCGGCCATGCCGCCGATGTCGCGGCCGGTGCCGTGGGTGCCGGTCTGGATCGCTCCGGCCACGGTCTGAACCTGGATGTCGCCCATGTTCGCCAGCGACAGCCCGCGGGCCAGCAGTTCGGCGTTGAGCACGTGCAGCGGGCAGCCGGCGCCGGCGGTGGCCAGCCCGGCGGCCGCATCCACCGACCTGATGCCGGTCAGCCCGCCTGGGCGCAGCAGCACCCCGCTGGTGGCCGCGGCCGGGGTGAACGAGTGCCCGGTGCCTGCCATCCGCACGGTCAGCCCGTCCGCGGCCGCCCTGCGGATCTCGTCGGCCACCTCGTCCGCGGACCGCGGGGTGGCGATGCGGCGCGGCCGCGCTGACTCGTTGCCCGCCCAGTTCCGCCAGACTGCGGGCGGCTGGCCATACTCAGACATCGGCCCATTCTGCCGGTCCCGGCACGCGCAGTTTGCGCAGGCCCAGCAGGCAGGCCGCCGCGGCCGCCGCCCCGCAGCCGGCCGCGAACACATAACCCCAGCGTGCGCCGCCCGCGTCGATGACCTGGCCGACGACGGCCGAGCCCACCGCCACGCCGATCGAGATCGCCGAGGTGAGCCAGGCCATGCCCTCGGTCCGCCGCCCGGCCGGGGCCTGCTGATCGATCAGGCTGAAGCCGGCGATGAACGTCGGCGAGATGGCCAGGCCGGAGCAGAAGATGACAGCCGTCAGCACGGCGAGGCCCGGCAGCGCCCAGAATGTGGCCGTCCCGGCGGCGACGATGCACAGCGTGATTGCGAACCTGCGGTACACCGGGGCGTGCCAGGTTCGCGACCCGTAGCAGAGGCCGCCAACGGCACTGCCCAGCGCGTAGGCGCCGAGGATGAACCCGGCCAGCGGTTTGTGCCCGTGCTCCTGGGCGAAATCCACGGTGGACAGGTCGATCGTGGCGAACATGGCGCCCATGCAGAGATAGACCGGCGCCAGCGTGATGAGCCCGGGCGCCGGGATGGGAGACCTGCGCGCCGCCGCCTGCGCGCGGGCGGACGGCGCACTGGATGGCAGGGCGCTGGCGGCCGGGGCGCGGGCCTTCCTGCCGCGGCGCGGCGCAGGCCTGGCCGGCGGCTCGGTGCGGCACTGCCCGGCCAGCAGCAACGTCCCGGTCACGCACGCCGCCATCGCCGCCGCGACCCCGGCCGCGGGATGGACCTGGGTGGCGAGCAGGGTGACCAGTGCGGGGCCGATGACGAAGATCGTCTCATCGAGGACCGACTCAAGGGAGAACGCGGTGTGCAGCAGCGGCGAGCCGTCGAG
>WNGR01000633.1_pt1 | contig 38824 bp, 35 predicted proteins | sample 5407581 | NCBI WGS metagenome assembly WNGR01 (sample SAMN13153383, study PRJNA577476) | soil metagenome | isolation source: 80 cm soil or saprolite under Garry oak tree replicate 2 | place: USA:California | collected 2016-06-15 | reverse complement strand
CTCTCTCGCGGCTCTCGCGATCAAAGAGAAGACTCCAGCAGCCGACCCGGATTATGCCGAGGTTTCCCGGCCAGGCACCACCCGCCACCCGCACACCGGCCGGCTACCCGGCATAATCCGGGCCTCGGCATAACGGCACAAGCTGGCCGGGCAGCGGACCTCCTGCAAGGACCAGGTGCACGCGGTGCTGGCCAAGTCCGGCATCCCGGTGACCCGCTCCGATATCTTCGGGCCGGGCGGCGGGATCTGGCTGGATGGGCTGCCGCTGGGCCAGCCCTACGCCGGCAAGGTCGCCTCGCTGCGCGCGCTGACCGGCGTGCTGGACGGCGAGATCAGCCGGCTGGAGGAGCAGGCCGCGGCGATGCTGGCCGGTGACCGGGGATACGCCGCGATCCGGCAGCTGCCGGGCATCGGCCCGGTGCTGGGCGCGGTCATTTGCGCGGAGACCGGCGACATCACCCGGTTCCGCACGCCCGGGCAGCTGTGCTCCTGGGCTGGGCTGACCCCGCGGCACTACGAGTCCGACACCAAGGTGATCCGCGGGCACGTGTCCAAGCAGGGCTCGCGGATGCTGCGCTGGGCGGTGACCGAAGCCATCCAGCGGCAGCCCGCCGGGACAAAGCCGCAGCAGGTCAAGGACGCGATCATCGCCCGCCGCGGCGCCGGGGCCCGCAACATCGCCAAGACCGCCGCCGCCCGGCAGCTGCTCACCCAGGTGTTCTACAGCATGCGCGACGGGCACATCCGCCGCGTCACCAGCCAGGCAGCGTGAGCTGCCGGCCCGGACGGGCGCGTGGCCGCGAGGTCTTGTGTTCCCCGCCGCAGCCAGCATCAGCCAGCGCGGCCGCGAGAACGGAAATGTGATTGGCCCCGCCCGCCCCTGGACACGAACCGCCCCATGCCCCCCAGCCAGCCAGGCCGGGGCACACCCGAAGGGATGAAGGCAGCCAGCAGGCCTGCCCGCCGGACAGCCGGCGATGGGGCGCCAATAACCGCATACCCCCACCCACCCCGAGCCGGCGCCTCCCCGGGCCGCCCCGATTATCGGCTCGCGGGCACCTGCGTCAAGGACGCCTCCGGCGCCGCTGCGCGGCCGGGCCGCCGGGCCCGGTCCTATGACCCAGCCAGCCCGCTCGCACGGGAATAGGCAGCTGCACCGGGAAACAGCCACGGGGTCAGCCCAGCACGCCCTGCAACAAGGCCACCAACGCAAAAAGCCCAGGTCAACAACCCCCTTGACACCGGCCCGCTCCTTCAGGGATGAAGACCTGACCCAGAGCCGCAGGTCAGAGCCATGATTCTCGACTTTGGTGATCATGATGAAGATCGTTTGACCGTGGCTCGGCCGTCGTCTTGAGCGATTGGGTCCGGCGTGGGTCAACACCAGCCGCCACGGGATGGCAGCTCGTTTCGTCGCTCACGGCGGCCGAGACCAACACAGCCTCCGAGTCTCAGCGTGCGGTTTCGCGGTTCCCTCGGGCTTGGGCGGTACATTGGCCGTATGGAAGGCCTTGACCGCATCACCATCGAGCCCGGCAAGATGGGTGGCCAGCCGTGCATTCGCGGGCACCGTTTCACGGTGGAGCATCTGCTGAGCCTGGTGGGTGCAGGCTGGACGCTGGAGGAGATCCAGGCCGACTTCCCGTTTATCGAGGCTGCCGATATCCAGCAGGCGGCCGCCTTTGCCGCCTTCTCGGTGCGTGAGTATCACCTGCCTGTCACCCGGCCGGCATGAGGTTCTTGCTGGATGAGAATGTCTCCTACCGGGTCTGCGCTCATCTGAAGGCAGCCGGGCACGATGCCGTTCATGTGGGTGAGATAGGGCTGACGAGCACCGATGACCTGGTGATCTTGGAGCGAGCCCGCGATGAGGACCGGGTACTGGTTTCCGCTGATCACGATTTCGTGCAGATCCTGTTCGCATCCGGTGACTCCCGGCCCTCGGTTGTCTTGGTGCGCGAGGTGGACGCCCTGCCATCGGCCGGGCTTGCCGCGTTGCTGCTGGCAGCCTTGCCTGGGCAGCTAACGGAACTGCTGCGCGCCGGGGCGATCGCGACTTTGACGCCAGAGCGAATCAGGGTCCGGCCACTCCCGCTCCGGCCGCGCGCAGGCACATAAGTATCTGCCTGCTGGGCATGGAGATGGAGCTACGGCATCACAGAGAGTGAACGGCCGCCGGGCGCTATGTCTCGCTACGATAGCGGCAGGCTGGACGGGACCGTCACCGACGCCAGCGCCGGCAGCTTCACTGTGATCACGCCGGGCGGCTTTCACGTCCGGGTAACCACCTCGGGCTCAACCACGGTCTATACCCAGGCCGCGGCCGCTTTGGGCCAGCTCCAGGCCGGCCAGTTCATTGTCGCGGTAGGCAGCGCCAGAGCAGACGGGGCACTGGCGGCAGCCACTGTCGAGCAAGGAGCTGACCTGCCGCACATGCAGCACGGCAACGGCATCGTCGCGCAGCCATGGCTTGGCTGCTCTCCCTCAGCCGTGGCAACAGCAGCGTTCCTGGCAGCTGGCTGAGCCGGCGCTCCGAATCGGGCTGCGGGCTGCCTCAGCCCCATCGTTGCCTGCTGCCCGATCACCGGCGCGCGGGCACGGAGCGGATAGGCCGATGAAGGGAATCATTCCATGACTGAAGACATAAGCGCCGGTGCCAGCGCGCGTGCGCGGCGGCCCGGGGATGCCCTGGTGCGGATCACCGGTGTGACCAAACGCTACGGCAGCCGCGGCCGACCCGCCCTGGACGACGTGAAGCTGGACGTTGCGCATGGTGAGGCGGTGGCGGTGATGGGCCCGTCGGGGAGCGGGAAGTCGACGCTGCTGAACTTGATCGCCGGGCTGGACCGGCCCACCAGCGGCACGGTCACCGTGGCAGGACGCCGGATCGACACGCTGAGCGAAACCCGGCTGGCCCGCTACCGGCGGCGGCAGGTCGCCATGATCTTCCAGTTCTTCAACCTGCTGGAGGACCTCACCGTGCTCGACAACGTGCTGATGCCCGCGCAGCTCGCCGGGCTGCGCCGGTCGAAGGCGCGAGCGCGGGCGGATGAGCTGCTGGCCACGCTGGGGATCGATCGCTACCGCAATGCCTATCCGGGGCGGCTGTCCGGGGGTGAGCGGCAGCGGGTAGCGATCGCCCGGGCATTGGTGAAGGCACTTGACAAAGTGTCAAGAAGTATTAACTCTTTTCTGATGAAGGAGAACGACTTCGCCCCGGTTACCACGCCGGAGCAGTTCAAGGCGCTGGGTCATCCGATGCGTCACCGGCTGCTGTTCGCGCTCGGCCAGGGCCAGGCGACCATCAGCCAGCTAGCCGTGGCACTGGGCAGCAACAAGGGCAACATTGCCCACCATCTGAAGGTTCTCGCCGGGGCTGGCCTCGTCCGGCCATCAGGCACCCGCCAGGTGCGCGGCGGAACGGAGCAGTACTACCAGCGCGCCGTTCGCGGCCTGAAGTACGACGACGCCGAAACCGTCGAGGTGGCATTCTGCGCGCTCGCCGCGGAGATCGCCGCCGCCGAGCCCGAGCCGTTCCTGGTGCTGCGCACGCTCAGGCTGACTCCCGAGCACGCCATGCAGCTCACCGCCACTCTCCGCGACCTGGCCGATCAGGACGAGGACCCTAGCGACCAGCCCCGATACGGCCTGCTGGTCGGCCTCTACCAGCGTTAAGGCGAAGACATGCGCCGACTGCTTGCGGTTCGAGCGCGAGTCGTTCGGCGCGCTGCACCAGATGCTGGCGTGCCTGCCGGAGCCCGCGCGCGAGGCCGCCTGGGATGAGGTCGGCGCCGCGCTGAAGGAATTCACGGGACCCGATGGCTTCACTGGGCCGTGCCGCCTGCTGGTCGGTGCGGGGACGCGGTGAGCGAGCGGGCGGTCGTGGCCGCAGTCCAGGCCGCGCCGGTTTCTTGGACCGTGACGCGACCGTCACCAAGGCCTGCCCGCTGATCGCAGAGGCAGTCGGCCAGGGCGCCTCACTCGTGCTGTCCCCCGAGGCGTTCGTGGCCGGCTACCCGGACTGGGTCTGGCGCACCCTCTTTGGGTACGCTGAGGCACGTACGGCGGAGGGGCCCGCCAGTAACCGCGGCGCAACCGCCAATGGTCCCTGCCTGGCGAAGGTGGGAGGCCGCGTGCGCGTATCTATTGACACTGACCCCCTGGTGGCGGCCCTCAGTGAACTGTCCGCTCTGGCCGGGGAGGACGACCACGCCACTCTGGACAGCCTCCGGGGCCGGCTCCGGGAGCGGCGGCTGCGGGTGCTGGTCGCCGGGGAAGCCAAGCGGGGCAAGAGCACGCTGGTCAACGCGCTGCTGGGCCGGGCGGTACTCCCGGTCGGGGTGACGCCGCTGACCGCACTTGCCACGACGGTGTGTCATGGCCAGGATGAGGGCGCCACCGCTGTCTTCCGCGAAGGCCGGGTGGAAAGCTTCCCGCTGTCAGCGCTTGATGACCTTGTCACCGAACGCGGCAACCCGGGCAACCGCCGGAACCTCGCGTCGGTCACCGTCGTGCTGGATGCGCCAGTGCTGGCACGCGGCGTGGAGCTGGTGGACACCCCGGGAACCGGATCCGTCTACGCGCACAACACCGCGGCGGCGGAAGCGGCGCTGGAAACGATGGACGCGGCGGTGTTGGTGCTGACCGCCGACCCGCCGGTGTCGGCGAGCGAGCGTGAGCTGATGGCCCGCGTGGCGGAGCTGTCGGTCACCATGTTCGTGGTCTTGAACAAGGCCGATTACCTGTCCGGCTATGACGCCAACGCGAAGCTGACACCGTTCGGCAAGGCCCGCGCAGGCAGTGGCGGCCTGGACCGTGCTGGGAGCGGCGGCCCGGGCCATGCCGAAGCAAACGGCAGCAGCGAGCTGGCCGAGGCGCTGGAGTTCACCGCGCGGGTCACCGGGGAGGCCACTGGGCGCCCGGCCCGCGTCTACCCGCTGTCGGCACGCGCGGCGCTCAACGCCAGTGGCGACGCAGGCTTCGCCGCGTTCGCGGACGAGTTCACTGCCTATCTGGAAGAGGGGCGGGCGACCGACCTGCGGCTCTCGGTCGCCGGGCATGTGCGCCGAATGGCAGGGTCGCTGGCCGATGAGGCCTCGCTGGCCCGCCGCGCCGCCCAGATGCGCTCCGGCGCGGCGGCTGAGCGGGTCGATGCGTTCAGCGCACGGCTGGCCGCTGTGGCCGGGCGGCGCCAGGATGCTGCCGATCTGGCGCAGGCAGAGTCGGCCCGGCTGCTCACCGAGCTCAACGAGGCGGCAGAAAGGGCGGCGCGGGAAAGCACAGCCCACGTCAGCACCCAGCTGGACACCTTGCTCGGTGGCGACCTGCGGCCGGCCCCAGCCACCGAGATCGAGCGCCGTGGACGCGCCCGGCTGGCGGAACTCGCCGTGGAAGCAGCCGAGACCTGGCGGCAGCAACGGGCAGAACGGCTGGAGCAGGGCCTGGCCAGGCTCGACGCCCGGCTCACCGAGGACCTGCAAGCCGAACTCGACGGCGTGCGGGACGCGGCCGCCGAACTGCTCGGGTTGAGCCTGACCGTGCCCGGGCCGGGCGAGCGCCTGGCGCCGGACATGCGGTTCTTCTACCTCGTCGCGGAGCAGGCCGGGCAGACCGAGTTGCTGGCAGGCGCGGTCCGCCGCCGGCTTCCCGGCGAGGCCGGTCGGCGACGCGCCCGCGCGTACCTGCACCGTGAGGCCGCTGACCTGGTTCCACAGCAGATCGGGCGGGCGCGGGCAGACCTGCAGTACCGGCTGGCCGAGGCGACCCGGCAGCTGGCGCGGGCGGTAGTGGCCCGCTACGCCGAGAGCACCGGCCGGCTAGAGAACGCGCTGCGGACCGCCGCCGCGCTGCGGGCAGCCACCACCGATGACGCGGCGCAGCGGGACCGGGAACTCGCAGATCGCCAGCAGGCACTCGATCACGTGCTCGCGCTGCTGGCGGAAGCCACCGCCGGCGTCACCCGCACCAGCCACCCTGAGAGGAGCCGGCGTGGCCCCATTTAGATCCGCCGTACGCGGTGCCATCCCGCCCAGCGGGCGCCGAGACCGCACGGCCATAGGTCCCCTCCCCACCCATCCGCGCGCTGGGAGGTGACCTCCCCCGTGTTCCAAAGCATTCTGTTCCCACACACCGGGTCCGGCGTGGACGCCAATGACGCCGCCGCGCCACGGTTCTTCGGGGACCTGAATCTTGACCAGATCGTCAACTCGGTGACGGCTGGGCGTGACGGTTACGATCTCAAGCCCTTCTTCTACACGCCGGCCGCCGGTCCCGGCGGGGTCCATTACCGCCATGAGGTGTTCACCGACCTTCAGGACAAGGCCCTGTCCGGGCACATCAGCGCATTTGCCCAACGGATTCTGCTCATGCGCGACCATCTTGCGGCAGCGCGGAAGCTTCACTATCCCCTCCAGCAGCAGCGCTGGTTTCTCGAGGCGGTGGCCGCGTATTGCGACGCTGTCACCTGCCTGGCCCGCGACCTGGGCGGCGCCACCCTCACATCACGTGGCTTCCTGGGCTTCCGGGAGTACGTGACCGGCTACGCGAGGTCTGAGAGCTTCACCTCCCTCGTTTCGGAGACCGCGAAGCTCAGGGAGGATCTGTCCCGGGTTACGTATTGCCTTCAGATCAAGGGAACCCGGGTCAGGGTACGCAAGTACGAGGCAGAGCCCGACTACAGCAAGGAGGTTCTGAGCACCTTCGAGAAGTTCCGGCAGGGGGCGGTCAAGGATTACCGGGCCCGGTTCGTGACGCACGGGGACATGAACCACGTCGAGGCGGCCGTGCTCGGCCTGGTCGCGAAGCTCTACCCCGAGGTTTTCGGCGCGGTCGAAGACTATTGCGTCCGCCGCCGGGACTACCTCGATGCCACGATCGCCCGTTTTGACCGCGAGATACAGTTCTACCTCGCCTATCTCGACTACATCCGCCCCCTGCAGGCAGCCGGTCTTCAATTCTGCTACCCGGAGATCTCCGCGCAATCAAAGGACGTTCACGCGCACGAGACTTTCGACCTGGCCCTGGCCGCCAAGCTGGTGCCAGAACACGCGCCCGTGGTCACCAACGACTTCTCCCTCACCGGCGCGGAACGGGTGCTGGTGATAACCGGTCCCAACCAGGGCGGCAAAACGACCCTCGCCCGGGCCTTCGGGCAGCTGCACTACCTGGCCCGCCTCGGCTGCCCCGCCCCCGGCCGCGACGCGCGGCTGTTCCTGAGCGACCAGCTGTTCACCCACTTCGAGAAGGAAGAACGCCTCTCCGATCTCAGCGGGAAGCTGCAGGACGACCTGGCAAGGATCCACGACATCCTTAGCCTGGCCACGCCAAGCAGCGTCATCATCATGAACGAGATCTTCACCTCTACGACGCTGGAAGACGCGCTGTTCCTCGGTCAGCAGATAATGGGCAAGATCATCGGCCTCGGCGCGCTGTGCGTCTTTGTCACTTTTCTCGATGAGCTCGCGTCCATGGACGCCACATGCGTCAGCATGGTCGCCACCGTCGCCCCGGACAACCCAGCGGTGCGAACCTACAAGGTTGTCAGAAAGCCCGCCGACGGGCTGGCCTACGCGATGGCGATCGCCGCCAAGCACGGGCTCACCTACGAGCAGCTGAAAGAGCGCATGGCGTCATGAAGGCCTTCCTCATGCACGCCGACCGTGATTTCGACGTCGAGCAAGAGTTCCCGCCGGGTGAGCAGGCGCTGGCGCAGGACCTTGAGCTGAACACGCTGCTGGGCGTCATGGCGGCCGGAGACGGCTTTCTCTTCGACGTGGCGCGCGAGGCCGTTCTGTGCGGCCTCCAGGACCCAGAGGCGATCGCCTACCGGCAGCAAGTGCTCCGCGACTGCCTGGAACAGGCTTCCGTGGTGAGGGAGATCTACGACATCGCCGTCGAGGCGATCCACGGGGAAAGGCAGAGCTGGCGGCCCCTTGCCCAGTACCCGTCGGGGATCCTGCACTGGTCGGGGGAGGTGCTGCAGCTTTTCGTGGGGATGCTCAAGCGGCTGCGGGGTGTCGCGGACTCCCACGCCGGCGAATTCCGCTCCGAAGGATTCACCCGGTTCTTCGCGATGATCTCTAAAGAGCTCGGCGATGACTACTTCGCAGCCGTACAGGACCACCTGAAGCGGCTGAAATTCCGGGACGGCGTCCTGGTCAGCGCCAAGCTTGGGGCAGGGAATGTGGGCACCGGGTACGTGCTCCGCAAGAGCCGGGCCAGCAGACGGGGCCTCACCGGCCTGGCACCCGCCGGGCAGCGCTCCGGTTACAGCTTCACGATCAGCGATCGCGATGAGAACGGGGCCAGGGCCCTGTCGTCACTGAGCGGCCGGGGCATCAACCTGGTCGCCAACGCGCTCGCCCAGTCAACCGACCACATACTCAGCTTCTTCCGGCTGCTGCGGGCCGAGCTGGCCTTCTACATCGGCTGCCTGAACCTCCACGAGCAGCTTGCCGGCCAGGGCGAGCCCACCTGCTTCCCGGTGCCGCTTCCCCAGGCAGAGGCTGCGTTTTCCGCGCGCGGCCTGTATGACCCGTGCCTGGCGCTCACCACCGGCACCGGGGTGGTCGGCAATGACGTCAGCGCCGATGTGAAGCCGCTCGTGGTCATCACCGGCGCCAACCAGGGCGGCAAATCGACGTTCCTGCGCGCCGTGGGGCTGGCGCAACTGATGATGCAGGCCGGGATGTTCGCGGCCGGCACCTCGCTGCGCGCCAGCGTGTGCAGCGGCCTGTTCACGCACTACAAGCGGGAAGAAGACGCGACCATGACCAGCGGGAAGCTGGACGAAGAACTGAGCAGGATGAGCGGCATCGCGGCCGCGATCAGGCCGGGAGGCATACTGCTCTGCAACGAGTCCTTCGCCTCCACCAACGAAAGGGAAGGCTCGGAGATCGCCCGGCAGATCGTCCGCGCCCTGCTCGGCGCGGGCGTTCGGGTGTTCCTCGTCACCCACCTACACGACCTTGCCAAAGGCTTCCACCGCGAGCCCGCCGGGACCGCTGTCTTCCTGCGTGCCGAACGACAGCCCGGCGGACGGCGGACGTTCCGGCTGTCCGAAGGCGAGCCGCTGCCCACCAGCCACGGCAAGGACGTGTACGACCGGGTTTTCGGCACCCCGGCCAGCGCCACGGCGGGCGGCGAGCCGTCGCCACCAGTCGCGCCTGAGCCTTGAGCGCCGGTGTGTTTCCCGGCCTGGCCGGTGCTGATTCTCGTATCAGGCTGCGGCCACCAGGAGAGCACCGCCCACGGCGGCTACGCCCGCCATGGTGAGCCACGGTGAACCGGGAACGGTGGCAGCCGCCGCGACGGCGGTGAGGACGGCGGCGGCGAAGCCTGCCGCCAGGACCGGGACACGGCTGCGGACCCACCGCAGCCTGCCGTGGGTGAGGCGGGACTCGGCGAAGTCGAGGGCAAGCAGGTAGGCGAGGATCAAGGCGCCCTCGGCGGCGGCTACCGGAAGCGGCATCGTCCCGGCGGTGATCCCGATCCCACTTGTCACCACCGCCGCCGAGGCGGCAAATGTCCCGGCCACCGGCCACCGGCCCAGCACCCCGGCTGCAACGGCGACCACGCCGCCGATGACCAGCGGCCAGGCGGCGGGCGCGAATCCCGCCGGGACACCGAGCATCGCAGCACCGGCAGCGGCGGCGGCCAGTGACGCACGGCTGGCCGGCGCGCCCCGGGCCCAAGGGCTCCTTTTCCGCGTAGGGCGGCTCATCGCGCGCCTCCCCGGACCCGGTGGCGGGCGAAGCGGCCAAGCGCGGCGTCGAGGCTCGCATCGGTGTCCGGCATAAGGGCTGCCTCGTTGGGTGGCTCACCGGGCCAGCCGACCACCGGTACGCCAAGGGACTCGAGCCGGTACCGCAGCGCCTGGCGCTCCAGCCGCCACACCCGCAGCGCCACCCCGCCCACCGCGGAGCCCTTGGGCGGCGTTGGAGACGTGGCGAGCACGTCAGTGATAACGACGGCGTAACCACGTTCACGCAGGTCGGCCGCTGCCTCGACGGCCCGCTCATCCAGCAGGGGCGAGAACATCACCACCAGGGCGCCGGGTGGCAGCACCGTGCGCGGGATGCGGGCAAGGTCCGGGGACACGAAGCTGAACAGGCTGCGAACCTCCATCACAGATTCCACGATGTGGAAGAACTGCCGCTGCCCGGAGCCGGGCGCGATCCAGCGCATCGGCCCGTACAGGGTGACGACGCCGACCCGGTCCCCGGCCCGCGTGTAGGCGCGGGCGATCCCGGCCGCGCCTCGCACTGCCCGGTCCAGCGTCGAATTCCCTGGCGGGCCGGTATCGGCGAACGCGTCGATGACCGCGACGATTTCGGCGGCACGCTCACCGGCCAGCTGGTTGACGTGCAGTGCGCCGTGGCGGCTAGTGACCGCCCAGTTGATGTGCCGCAACCGGTCCCCAGCCGCGAAGGGCCGCACCCCAGCGAACTCGACACCCTCACCCGGGCGCCGGTCCGCGTGATCGCCGATCCGGGTGCGCAGCTCGGCGGGCAGCACCAGCTGTTTCAGCGAGGGTGGGTGCGGGAACACGGTGATCTCTCCCACGCTGACCGTTGCCGTGCCGGCGAACAGCCCACCGCGGCTGCGGACTGTAACCACGACCTGGCCAGAATCCCACCGCGCCCACCGCTGGGCCCGCACCCGCCACCGCACGTCCACGGGCCCCCCGCCCCCTTCCACCCGCGCGGCGGGGCCGCGAGTGACAGCCAGCGCTGGTGGCAGGACGAGCTGCGCGCCGACAGAGCCGGCCGGGCCGGCCGGCTCTGCCCTCACCCGGACGGTAATCTCTTCACCTTCGAAGCAGCGGTCCCCCGACAGCTCCACGCTGACCCGGGCGCCGTAGCTGGGGCGCCGGGCCCCCAGCGCCAGCGCGGCCACCACCGGCGCGGCCAGCACCAGATACCCGGCACGGCCCAGCACCACCGTCGCGAGCAGCGGCAGCAGAGCGACCGTCGCCAGACGCCGGTAATGAGCCGTCGGCGCCCAGGCAAGAGCAAGATCAGTCACGGCTGGGCCCCGTTGGCGTGCGCGGGCGCATCCCTCCCGGCGCGGGCTCAACCGGCAGGCATGGCTGACCCCTCACCGCGCGGGCTCCGGCGGCTGATGCGGCCGGGTCGGCGGGGTCGGCACCTCGGTGAGCAGCCCGGCGATGATGTCCTGCCCGGTGATGCGGCGCACCCACAGCTCCGGGCGCAGCACCAGCCGGTGCGCGAGCGCGGGAACGGCAACCGCCTTGACATCCTCGGGCGCCACATAGTCGCGCCCAGCAAGCAGGGCGTGCCCGCGCGCGAGGCCGGTGACCGCGATACCGCCCCGCGGGCTCGCGCCCACTGTCACATTGGGGTGCCCGCGCGTTGCCGTCAGCAGCCGGACGACGTAGGCGAGCACATCGTCGCCGACATGCACCTGGTCCAGGCTCTCCCGCAGTTCCAAGAGCCCCTGCGCGTCCACGACCGCGCGGAGCGCCGGTGTGTGCCCAGCCCGCTCCAGCCGCTGCCGCAGCATCACCGCTTCCTGGTCCGGGGACAGGTAGCCCAGACTGGTGCGGAGCAGGAACCGGTCAAGCTGCGCCTCCGGCAGCGGGTACGTGCCCTCGTACTCGATCGGGTTGTCGGTGGCCAGCACAATGAACGGGCGGGGCAGCGGCCTGGTCTGGCCATCCACACTGACCTGCCCCTCAGCCATGGCCTCCAGCAGCGCCGCCTGCGTTTTCGGCGGTGTGCGGTTGATCTCATCAGCCAGCACCAGGTTGGTGAACACCGGCCCGGGGCGGAACACGATCTCCCCCGTGCGCTGGTCATAAAGCGGCGACCCAGTCACATCGGCGGGCAGCAGATCGGGTGTGAACTGGATGCGGGTGAACTGCAGCCCAAGGACCTGGGCGAACGAGCGCGCCATCATCGTCTTCCCAAGCCCCGGCAGGTCTTCCAGCAGCACATGCCCGCCGGCCAGGATGCCCAGCAGGACAAGCCGGAGCACGTTCCGCTTGCCGACGATCACCCGCTCGACCTCGTCGAGGATTTCCGCGCACCGTTTGGCGGTCTCGCTGATCGTCACAGTTCCTCCATGCGGTCAACAACCCGGGCCAGGGTCTCTACGCCGACACCGGGTTCGCTCGAATCGGCAGACGCCGGGCACGCCGGGTCAAGCAGCGGCCACAGGTCCTCGCCAACCGCCTCCCGCGCGGCGTGGATGTCCTTGGTGATGTCGGCCCGGCGCCGGTCCGCGAACAGCGCGGCCAGCAGCCGCTGCAGCAACGGCCTGGTCACCAGGTCGAACTGCCGCCTGGACACCCGCGCGTCGGCGAGTGCGTTCTCAATGCGCCGGTAACCGCGAAACCCCGGCTCACGCGGCGGGGCCTCCCGTTGTGCTGATGGTGGTGGCGGGGACGGGGGGATCCGCAGCCGCGCCGCCAGCACCGCTATCACGGCGGCCAGGGCAACCAGCGCGAACAGTCCTGCCAGGCCACCGACCGCGTACCCGGCCGCGAGCACAATCACCGCACCCAGGACTGTCACCAGCCTGGTCATGGCTCACCTGCCAGGTCGCCGCTGATCTCGTCGAGGGCGGCCCTGGCATCGTGCCGCTGTGCGTCAGCGAGGTCGTGGCGGCTGAACCGGGCCTCCCGGAACAAGGTGGTCAGCCGCCGCGCCGCCGGGGTCCGGACCACCCCGTCCCCGACCGCCCGCTCCAGGAGTTCCTCCGGGGTGTCGGCGGCACGGCGCGGGGAGCCGGCAGCGGCCAGCGCCTCCTCCATCGCCGCATAGCAGGCGATGATCGCCTCACGGGCGCCCGGGGAGCGTTCCAGCGCCGAACTCCCGGCTGCCACCGCGGCAGCAAGCGGGGACGGCTTCGCACCCGGCCCCTGCTGGGCCGCGGACGCCCGGTGCCGCCCGCTACGCCACAGCGCAATCGCCGCGGCGGCGGTCACCACGGCCAACGCAACGGCCAGGAGGGCCACGCCCGTTGTCCCCCCCGGTACCGGCACCGGCTCCGGACTGCGAACGTGCGGCATGACCGGCACCACCGGGGCCGGATGCAGCACCGCCCGCGCACCGCCATGGCGGGAGCGGACGGCCACGACCGCCGCCGCAACTGGCAAGGCGAGCATGGTCAGCGCGGCGAGCAGTGCGAGAGCGCGCTGCCACCGGGTGCCAACTGGCACGGGAACGGGGCGGAGCTCATCATCGTCCCGGCGCCGCCGGCGCCCGGCCAGCAACACCACCACACCGGCCAGGACCATGCACGCCGCAGCGACCAGCAGCACCCCGAAAACTGTCGTGACCGGCCCCGCAGAAGCCCTCACCATCGCCGCGGCGGGAAGGCGGGTGACCTCGCGTGCCCGGGCGCCCAGGCCGGCCAGCACAAGCAGCGCCATCACCACGGCAAGCCGGCCTGCCGCGCCACCTGCCCCGCGCAGCCAGGCGGTAAACACGCCATTAGGTCCGGCCGACCGCACGCGACCTCCCGCCTGTGCCAGGCAGGGACCGTTGGCGGCGGTGTGCCGCAGTTTGACGGCGGGCCCCACCGCCGCGCAGTCACAGGGTAGCCGGGTCCCTGCCAGGCAGAAAAACAGGTCCGCCGGCGCCCCTCACCAGACTCGCCTCCCGGCAGGCGGGCCCGCCGAGGAGCGTTCAGCGGCGTGCTCTTTTTACCCGCACGCGTCAGCTGCTGCTTTTACCCGCACGCGTCAGCTGCTGCGTGACTAGCCTTCGCGGACCATGCGCCTGCGGACCATCAGGATCAGCGGGATCGCGGCTAGTTCGGCGGCCACCGAAAACGCGGCCACAGCCGCCAGCGAGACGTAAAACAGCGCGCCGATCACGATGCTGCCCAGCATCCACGCGATGCCGTAGACGCCGGTGAACAGCCCGTAGGCGGAGGCACGCCGGTCCGGGGAGACCATCGGCGCCACCGCCGCCGGGATGATCGACTCATGCACGCCCATCCCCAGGCCCCACAGCGACACCCCTACCAGGCTGGCCCAGAACCCGCCGAGGAAAGCCAGCGGCGCATACAACGCCGCGACCAGGGTCAGCGGGACGAGAATGCCGATCCCGGCGCGGTCGAACAGCCGCCCAAAGATCAGCGACCCGGTGCCGCTGACCGCCATCGCCACCGCGTAGAACACTGGCGTCAGCGGCACGGACACGGTCCCAGCGTGCTGGAAATGAAAGGCGATGAGCGGGAAGTCGGCGAACCCGGCGGCCACCAGCGCCGCCCCCGCCAGGTACACCCAGAACACTCTTGGCAGGCCGGTGGTGGTCACTTCCGCGGGCCCGGCCGCAAGGTCCTGGGGCCGGGGGTAAAACAGCCGGGCGACCAGCAGCAGCGACAGTGTGATCGCGGCAGGGACCGCGAGAGCGGCGAACGCGATCTTGTAGTCGTGGTGGCTGACCGCCAGGATCAGGGCGATCAGTAGCGGGCCGAACAGGGCCCCGAACTGGTCTAGCGCCTCGTGCACCCCGAAACCCCAGCCGTAGCCCATCTCCTTCGCCGCATGCGACAGCATCGCGTCCCGTGGCGGGTTGCGGGTGGCCTTCCCGACCCGTTCGGCAATGATCAGCAGCGCGGCGACCTGCCAGCTTCCGGCCAGGGCCAGCAGCGGCACCACCGACATCTGAAGGATGTACCCGCCGATTGTGATCGGCCAATACCGGCCGGTCGCATCGGCGCTGCGGCCGGACACCAGCCGCAGCCCGTAGCCCAGGAACTCGCCGAACCCGGTGATGACGGCGATCGCGAGTGCCCCGGCGCCGAGCAGCCCCAGGTAGGGGCCGATGACCGACCGCGAGCCCTCATAGGTGAAGTCGGCGAAGAAGCTCATGACGCCGACCATCAGCACGAACTTCAGCGCCGGGGACGCCCGGAAGACCCGCTTCCTTCCCGCTCGCGGGTGGGCTTGGTCCGCGGTGTCGGGCGCCCCGGTCCTCACCCGCCGGCCCTGGTCGCCGGTGCTGTCGCTGCCAGCACGGTCCGGGGGCTGATCAACCGTCATGTGAGTCCCTCCTGTGTGGGTATCAAGTCCCCTGCTCAGTGCGAGAGCTCGCGGGAGAGCCTCACCGCTCCCCGGGCGGGCATCCGCCGAAGACGCCGCCGTCCAGGAACGCGGCCGCCCTCCGCCAGGCACCCGATTCCCGGCCCCTGGCCTCGTGGCGGTGCGCCCACGTGCCCTTACGGAACGCCTCCGCCAGCTCACCGGTCAAGGCGCCCGCATGTTCAGCCGCGGCCAGGGCCGCCACCCGGGCGGCGGCCGGGTCTGCCCGCCGCAAGGCGAGCACGTGCCGCACGCACAACGTTTGCTCACCACCGCGGGCCGGGAGCGGCGCCCGCAGCTGGGTCAGGCACCGGTCAAGTTCCCGCCGGACGCAGGCGGCGCGGGCGCGGCACACCGGGCACTCACCGGCGTCCCCGGGGCGGGAGTGCCGTCTGCGCAGCCAGCCGGCGGGGTTGCCACCGCGGCGCGCTGACGATGACAGCAGCAGGGGCAGGCTGGTGGCCTGGCAGTCAGCCTGGCCAGCCAGCAGCGCCCCCGCCCGGTCGCGGCCGGCGAGGACAGCGTCGCGAACATGAGCGCCGCACAGGCAGAACCTGTGACCTGGCTCGCCGCCAGCGGCACACGCAGGCTGGCGCCCGTCACCGCTGCCGGGTGGCCGCGCCAGCGCCTCACCTTCGGAGCGGGCGGCCGCCAGGCACACGGGGCACGCGCCGGGCGGGAAATGCCCGGCTGGCGGGAGCGCGGCGCGCAGCATGGCACGCTGGTCCGCGTCCCGGTCTGGGCCGCCCGCAAGCATTTCCAGGCTGGGCGGGCGCGTGCTGGTGCCGAGGTTCAGGGTCTGGGCCAGCCAGGCGAGTGCGCGGCGGCGGCCCCGCACACGGGCGGCGGCCCGCAGGTGCGGCACACACAGCCCGCCCAGCTCCAGGTATCGCTCCCGGATCCCGGGCTCTTCCAGCCCTTCGAGCAGCGTGTCCAGCGCGCGCCCGGCCGCCGCCTCATCGTGCTCGCACGCCGGGCAGGGCGCCAGGGCAGCAGGGCGCGCGGCCGGCCCGGCGAGCTGCTGCCGGGCGGCTTCGATGAGGTACCGGTACACGGGGGTGAGCCGGGAAGCCGCACCCGGCTGGCTCATCAGCGCCCGGGTGTGCCGGGGGCACATCCCCAGCGTCGCGCACAGGCGGGTGATGGTCACCGGGTCGGCGTGCGCTTCCAGCGCGAACCATCCCAGGTGCCGGTCGCTGGCCTCCGCCGCGTAACGGCAGACCGGGCACCCGGCCCTTGTCAGCAGGTCCGCTGCATTGTCGAGGACCAGGACGGAGGGACCGCGGGGCAACGGGGTTGCGCTAGGCATGCGTGGGCCTTTGGGGCCGGGGGCGGCGGTTCCGCCGGGCCATCAGCGGACGATCCTGGTCACGTCAGGGGTGAGCTGGTCCAGCAACGCGCTGCAGGGCCAGGTTGCCTGCCTGCGTTCGGTTTCCCCGGCGGTTTCTGTGAGGGTGGCGAGACGATCGTCGGGCTGCCCGTGCCAGCGCGGGCAGCGGTCACAGAGCGGGCAGTCACTGGTCGCGGGCCTGCCGCGGGGGGCGCACCGGGGCCGGGCACCGGACCGGAAGGCTCGCAGCGCCCGCCACAGCAGCAGGACCTCATCCTCGCTCACCCGGGACATGCGGCTCTCCCACGGCTGGTTTCGGTGAACCAGGGACCGTCAGCGGCGCCAGCCGCGTTCCGGGCGAGCCCCATCGCCGGGCCAAGTCTGGCAAGCCCCCGCACAGCCAGTCAAGGAACGCCGGTCACCAATCCCAGGACCCTGATTCGGTTGGTGCCTGCGGCGGCGAGCGTGTACGGTGAACCCGATTACGCGATGAGGCTCGCGTACCGCTCCGCCCGCCCCGGGCGCGGCTGATGGCCTCTACCTGTTTCCCGACCGGCATGCGCCGGACTGAACAGGCGGAGGCTGGATTGTCGCTTCTTATCCAGGTGCTGCAAAGCCTGGTCGTTCTTACCGTGGCGCCCCTGTACGCCGGGGTGATCACACGCGCCGAGGCCGTGGTCGGCTCGAAACGCGGCCCGAGCGTGCTGCAGCCCTACCGGGACCTCGCCAAGCTGCTGCGCAAGGGCAGCGCGCTCAGCGATCAGGCATCCTGGGTGTTCCGCGGCGCCCCGTTCGTGGCGTTCGCCTGCTACCTGACCGTGTCGGTGATCGTCCCGGTGATCACCAATGATCCGCTGCCACTGGCGTTCCTCGCCGACTTGATCGGCGGCGCGTTCGTGCTCACGCTGGCCAGCTTCGTGATCTCACTGGCCGGGCTGGACACCGCCAGCCCCTACGGGGGCCTGGGTGCGAGCAGGGCGAGCTGGATCGGGAGCATGGCCGAGCCCGCGCTGATCCTGGTGTTTTTCACCGTCGGAGTGGTTTCCGCCTCCGACAACCCGTACCTGATGAACCACGCCATCGCCGGCTCCCCGTTCGCGCTCGTGCTGCCGACCCACCTGCTGGGGCTGCTGGCGTTCTTCATGATCGTGCTGGTGGAGAACGGGCGGATACCGATCGAGAACCCGGGCGTGAGCACGGAGATCTCGATGATCGAGGAGGGCCGGGTCCTGGAGTATTCCGGCCGGGAGTACGCACTGGTCAAGTGGGGCAGCTGGATGAAGCTGTTCCTGCTGTCCTCGGTGTTCATGAACGTGTTCGTGATCCCCTGGGGCCTGGGCACCTCCACGGATCTGCCCAGCGCGCTGCTGGCCATCCCAGTGCTGCTCGGCAAGCTGGCGCTGTGCGGCCTGGCCATCGTGATCGTGGACACCTCGTTCGCCAAGCTGCGGTTCTTCCGGATCGCTGAGTTCCTCGGCGCGTCGTTCCTGCTGGCGCTGGTCGGTATCGCCACGTCCTACGTGATCGGGGTGTGAGGACAGTGGTGGAAAAACTGGCCGCGACCAGCCCCGCCGGGATCCTGCTCGACCTGTCCGGGGTCGTGATCCTGCTGCTGGCGTTCGCGTGCCTGGGGTCGAAGCTGTTCAACCGGTACGTCGCCTACTACGGCGCCCAGTCGGTGGTGCTGTCCTTCGCCGCCGGCGTTGCCGCCTGGACGTTCGGCAGCGTGGCGCTGTGGATCCTGGCCGGGCTCACGCTCGCGGTCAAGGGGATCGCGATCCCGGTGGCGACCCGGTGGCTGCTGCTGCGCCGCCTGGCCCTGGCCCGCGACACGGCCATCTCGACCGGCCTGTCCACCTCGCTGATCGCGGGCGGCGCGCTGACCGCGTTCGCCTATCTGGTCACCAGGCCGCAACTGCTCCCCCATGGTGTGGTGGCGGGCGCGGTGGTGCCGCTGTCCACCGCGGTGATCCTGCTCGGCGCGCTGGCCATGGTGGTCCGCCGTCATACCGTCGCGCAGCTCATCGGCTGGCTGATTGTCGAGAACGGCGTCTTCCTCGGTGCTATCACCCTGGTAGCCACGTTCCCGTTCATCGTCGAGGCCGGCATCTTCCTCGACATCGCAGCAGGAGTGCTGATCATGCTCGTGTTCGTGTCCGGAATCACCCGCGAGCTCGCGGAAGCGAGCGCGGCCGAACTGCGCGGGCTGCGCGGATGACGGCCCTGGCGGTCCTCATCGTGGCGGGCCCGCTCGCGGGGCCGGCCGCGGCGGCGCTGCGGGCCCGTGCCCGCGTGGCCGGGGCGGCCAGCGTGGCCGGGGCCCTGGTCTCGCTGGCCGCCGCCATAGCGCTGCTCGCGCTACAGGCCCACCGGCCCCCGCTGAACGGCTGGGCCGGGTTCTTGTACGTCGACGCCCTCAGCGGCTTCTTCCTGCTCACAGTCGCCGGGGTAACGCTGCTCGCCGCCCTGGGCTCGGTCGCCTACCTGTCCGCCGAGGAAGACGCGGGAACGCTGAGCGCCTTCCAGGTCCGGCTGTACTTCGTGTTCTTCGGGCTGTTCGCCTCGCTGATGCTCGCCTCGCTGGAAACCGGGAACCTGGGCCTGCTGTTCGTCCTGGTGGAGGCAAGCACGCTGGCCAGCGCGGCGCTGGTCGGGCTGGAAGGCAAGGCGCGGTCGCTGGAGGCCGCCTGGAAATACGTGATCATCAGCTCGCTCGGCGTCACCATCGCGCTCGCGGGCACGCTGTTCCTCTTCTACGCCGGCAGCGCACTGCACCTCACCTCGAACCTGCGGCTGACCTGGCCCTACCTGTTCGCCCACGCCGCCATGCTGGCACCCCAGCCGCTCCGGCTGGCGTTCCTGCTGGCCGTGGTCGGCTACGGCACCAAGGTGGGGCTGGCGCCGATGCACACCTGGCTGCCGGACGCCCACGCCGAGGCACCCAGCCCGGCCAGCGCGATGCTGTCCGCGGCCCTGCTCAACACCGGCATGTACGCGATCATCCGGTTCCTCGCGATCACCCACGCCCGGCTGGGCGCAACCTACCCCCGGGTGGTGCTGCTCTGTTTCGGGTTCGCCTCGATCGTGATCGGGGTGCTGTTCATGGTCCGCCGGGGGAACTTCAAACGGCTGTTCGCCTACTCCTCGGTCGAGCACATGGGGATCATCGCGGTCGCGCTCGGGTTCGGCGGGGTGCTCGGGCTCTACGGCGCGCTGCTGCACATCCTCAACCACGCCATCGCCAAGGCGGTGCTGTTCCTGGGCAGCGGTGACGTGGCGCTGCGGTACCGCACCCGCGAGGCCGCCGGTGTGCGGGGGCTGCTGACGGCGGTCCCGGTCACCGGCGGGGCGCTGCTGCTCGGATCGCTGGCGGTGCTCGGCTCACCCCCGTTCGGCCTGTTCCTGTCCGAGCTCACGATCGTCCGGGCCGGGTTCGCCGCGTCCAGCCCCGTCCTGCCGTTGCTGCTGCTGGCCCTGCTCGCGGTCGCGTTCGTCGCCTTCGCCCGCACCACCTCCGGCATGGTGACCGGTCACGCGGCGGCACCGGCTGACCCGTACCTCAGGCGCGGGGCCCGGTGGGCCGGGGCCGTCCCGCTTGCGGCGGGGCTGGGGATCCTGCTTGTGCTGGGCCTGTGGATCCCGGCGGGGCTGGACACCGCGATCCTGCATTCGATGGCGGTGATCTGATGACCACCGTCCAGCCCGGCACTCTCGCCGGGCTCCTCGGCGTGGCCGGCACGGCGCGTTTCCGGGACGGCGGGAACGCGGTCACCGTAGCGGTGCCCGCCGGCCAGCTGGAGGCGGCGGTGCACCACCTGGCCACCAGCGGTGCCAGGCTGGCCGACGTGTTCGCCGCTGATGGGGACCGGGTGACATTGCGCCTGGTCTGGGGCCTGGACGCGGAGCGACAGTACCTGATAACGGAGTCTGACGTCACCGGGGGCGAGTACCCGCCGCTGTCGGACATCGCGCCTGCCGCGTTCTACGAGGAATGTGAGATCTACGAGCAGTTCGGCATCCGGCCCGACACGGGCAAGCCGCTGAACCGGGTTGCCCTGCCACCCCACGCCGGGCCGGACTTCCCCCGGCTCGGGCACCAGCCGCCACAGGAGCCGGCCGAGGTCCACGCGGCTCACACGGTCGGCGGGCACGCGTTTGAGTTCCCGTTCGGCCCGGTCCGCCAGGCGGGCGTGGAATCGCTGTATTACGGGCTGGTGACAAGCGGCGAAGAAATCGTCGACCTGTACCTGTTCACCTGGCATAAGCACCGTGGGCTGGAGTGGCGGCTGCGTGGCCGCACGCCCGGCGAAGCCCTGTTCCTTGTGGAGCGCACCGAGGGCCTGAGCGCCGTCGCCGTGAGCTGGTCGTTCGCCGCGGCGGTGGAGGCCGCGGCCGGCGCCGCGCCGCCGGCCGCGGCGCAGCTGACCCGGGCGGTCGCGCTCGAGCTGGAACGGCTCTACAACCACGCCGCAGCGATCGCGGCCCTGTGCCAGTCAACCGGCCTGTCCGTCGGCCAGTCCGCCGCCGAGATCGCGCTCGAACGACTGCTGCGGCTTAACGCCGCGGTGTTCGGCCACCGGTACCTGTTCGGGGTCATGGAGATCGGCGGGGTGCGCCGGGCCCCCGACGACGCCGCGCTCCGTGGCGGGCTGCCCGGTGCCTACGGCGAACTCCGCCGCGCCGCCGACGCGCTGCTGTCCACCAACTCGTTCATGGACCGGCTGGAAGCGACCGGCATCATAACCGGGGAGCAGGCGCGCCGCCTCGGCCTCGTCGGCCCGGTCGCGCGGGCAGCCGGAGCCAGCATCGACACCCGGGTGGACCAGCCAGCCGGCCCGTACGTGAAGCACCGGCCGGCCATCGCCACCCGCGGTAGCGGCGACGTGCTTGGCCGGTTCCAGGTGATGCTGGACGAGGCGGCGGAATCGGTGCGGCTCACCGGGGATCTCCTCGCGGCGGGCGCCGGGCCGGGAACCGTTGCCCTGCCGGATACCAGCGGAACCGGGCTCGGGTGGGCGGAGTCACCCCGCGGTGAGGCTCTGGCCTGGGTCATGCTGGACGGCTCAGGGCGGATCACCCGGGCCCGGCTGCGCCCAGCCTCGGTCCGCAACTGGCGCGGGTTCGACGACGCGTGCCGGTCGCAGAACGTCTTCACCGACATTCCCATCATCGAGGCCAGCTTCTGGCTGACCGCCGCCGGGACAGCACGCTAAGGCGAGGTGAACACCCAATGCCGTTGTGGTTCATGCGAGGCCTGCGCCGCGGCGTCGTCACCACCCGCTACCCCGCGCGGCCCGACGCCTCGGCCGCCCACCTCCCGGCGCCGCCCGCGTTCCGCCCGCAGCGGCTGGACCGGGAGGTCGCCGACCGTTTGTGCGGGGTGTGCCCCAGCCGGGCGCTGCGGCGGGAAGGCGACGTGCTGATCTTTGACGTGGGCGCATGCACCGCCTGCGGCAGGTGCCGGGACGAGGCCCCCGAGGCGGTGACCGCGAGCGGGGAGTTCGAGCTCGCCACCACCGACCGCGCTCACCTGGTCAAGCGCATCGCACTGCTCCGGGAGGCCAGCCAATGACGCAAGACGATGACCGTGTGCCGGGAGACCAGGCAGCGCGGCAGCTTCGCGAGCGGATCGGCGCACAGTTCGGCCGCAGTCTGCACATCCGCACCCTGGACACCGGCTCGTGCGCGGTGTGCGAGCAGGAGATCCGCCTGCTCGCCGCGCCCCACTACGACCTGCACCGGCTCGGCTTCTTCTTTACCCCCGCTCCCCGCCATGCGGACCTGCTGATGGTGACCGGGCCCATGATCCGGGCGTTCGGCGTCGCCGCCCGCAAAACCTATGAGGCGATGCCCGGCCCCAAGATCGTCGTCGCCACCGGCGCGTGCGCCCTGGGCGGGGTCTACCCGGCCGACCCGTTCGTGCACGGCTCGGCCGGGGAGGTGCTCCCGGTGGACGTGTGGATTCCCGGCTGCCCGCCCAGCCCGCTGGCACTGCTGCAGGGCCTGCTGGTGGCGGTGGGCCGGCTCGCCGAGAAGGCGGGCGGCCTCAGCTTCACCGCCGATGACCCGACCGGGGAGGAGGCCGGGTGAACTCCCTGACCTGGTTCTATGTGGCAGCGGCCGGGTGGGGCCTGGCTGCCGCCATCGCGCTCACCGCAAGCGGCAGGCGCGCTGCGCTCCAGGCTTCGTGCGCGCTGTCGGCGCTGGGCGGGGCCGCGGCCGTGGCGGGCGGGGTGTCGTCCCTGCTATGGGGGGATTCCCGCGTCGTGTCGGCGGGCGGCGCCGTGGTGGCCGGCACGCTGCAGTTGCAGGCCAGCAGCCTGGCCGGGGTGTTCGCGGCACTGCTTGGGCTGGTGGCGGTGGCCATCGCCGCGTACGCGCCCCGCTATCATCAGGCCACCGCCGGGTCCGCGGTGTACCTGGCCGCCTACAACCTCGCGCTGCTCGCCGCGCTCGCGGTGTTCGCCGCCGCGAACGTGGTCACGTTCCTCGTGGCCTGGGAATCGGTGGCGCTGCTGTGCTACCTGCTGATCCTGCGCCACCCCCGCAGCGGCGCCGTGGCACGCGGCGCGTTCTGGTTCCTGGCGCTGTCCGAGACCGGGTTCGTCCTGATCATCGCCGCGTTCGCCATCCTCGCCGCCAAAACCCACTCGATGCAGCTGGACGTGATCGCCGCTCACGCCCACCTGGTCGCCCCAGGGTGGCGGGACGCGGCCTACCTGCTCGCGCTGACCGGGTTCGGGTTCAAGGCCGGCCTGGTCCCGCTGCATGTGTGGCTGCCGGAAGCGCACCCCGTCGCGCCCGCCGACGGGTCGGCGTTCCTGTCCGGGCTGGTGGTCAAGCTCGGCGCCTACGGCATCGCGCTGTTCGCGTTCCGCCTGCTGCCAACCGGGCCGGCCTGGGTGGGGCTGCTCACCATGGCGGCCGGGGCGGTCAGCGCCGCCATCGGCATCCTCTACGCCCTGAACGAGCGTGACCTTAAAAGGTTCCTTGCCTTCTCCACCATCGAGAACACCGGGATCATCGTCACCGCGTTCGGCGCCGCGATGGTGTTCGGCGCCTACGGCCAGCGGGCCCTGTGGGCGTTCCTGCTGCTGGCCGGGCTTTACCACGTTGCCAACCACGGCGCCTACAAGACCCTGCTGTTCCTGGAAGCCGGGGTGGTCGAGCACGCCACAGGGACCAGGGACATGGACCGGCTCGGCGGCCTGATCCACCGGCTGCCGCGCAGCGCGGTCATCACCCTGGCCGGGACGCTCGGCATCGCCGCGCTGCCGCCGCTGAACGGGTTCGTCAGCGAGTGGCTGATCTTCCAGGGCCTGTTCCAGGGGTTCCGGACCGGCAGCCACCTCATCGGCATCCTGGTCGTCCTGGCCGCCGCCACCCTGGGGCTGACCGGCGGGCTCGCCATCTACGCGTTCGTCCGCGGGTACGGCATCCCCTTCCTCGGCATGCCCCGCACCCGCCAGGCCGCCGCGGCCAGCGAGCACGGCCAGCCGGTCGCCGGGCCCGCGCTGCTCGCCGCCGCGTGCGTGGGCCTGAGCGTCGGGGCGCCGCTGGTGCTGGTGGCGCTGTCCCGCGCGGTCCGCAGCATCACCGGGGTGGCGCTGCGGCCGGTGCTGCTGCCGGGAAACCTGACCGTCATTCCCGCGCACACCAACTTCTCGGCGTTCTCCCCGACCTACCTCGCGGTGTTCCTGACCGCCGTGACCGTCGTGCCGCTGCTCATCTATCTCGCGGGCCGGCCACGGGCGGACAGCGTCACGGTGCCGGTCTGGGACGGCGGGATGGTCGCGTTCAAGCCCCGGATGCAGTACTCGGCGATGACGTTCTCCGCGCCGACCCGGGTCACCTTCGACGCGCTGTACCGGCCGTCGGTGTCGCTGCACCGTGCGTCCGACGACCCCGCGGGCCGGTCAGGGCCGGTGCACTACGAGACCGAGGTCACCCCCATCTTCCACCGCTACCTGTACCGGCCGGTGATCCGCGCCGTCGAATGGGCCGCCGGCGCCATCCAGCCACTGCAGTCCGGGGACGTCAACCTCTACCTGTTCTACGTGTTCCTGGTGATACTCCTCGCCTACCTGCTCGGAGCCTTGTGACAGCCGTTCCGGCCGGCTTTCAGGCGGCTGCCCTGCCCTGGTCCCGCAGCACCCGGTCCGGGGTCAGCGTCCGGTGCCAGAACGCCCACGCGAGCGGGCCATGCGCGACTTCCCGGACCAGCGCGGGCGGCGGAATCGCGAGCACCGGGCACACAGCGTGGGCCAGGCAGTACCGGCTCACCCCGCCCGATACGAGCCGGGCCAGCAAACCACGGCGGCCCGCACCGACGACCAGCAGGTCACCGGGGTGGCAGGCCATGCTGACCAGGACCCAGCCAGCCCCGCCGCGCTGTGCAACAGGCCGGACCGGTGGGTAGCCGGGGATTTCCCCCCAGGCGGCGTTGAGCGCGTCCCGGAGCCGCTGGCAGGCGTCCTCTTGCCAGATGCGGCGCAGGTAGCCATTTGGTGCGCACCGGTCGGCAAAATCACCGCCCGGCGGCACCCAAGCAAGAACAGGGATCAGGGTGGCATCATGGGCGCGGGCGAGGTCCTCCGCGTAACGCAGTGCCCGGAGGCTGCCCGGTGAGCCGCTCGTGCCGACGATGACCCGGCGAACGCCGAACACGGCAGCCCTCCTTCCTCACAGCTAATCGTCACTGTCTAGATAACTCCCCTCCCGCTGCGTAAGGAAGCCATTCGCAAGGGCAAACCGGGGCCAACTCGGTGACCCCGCACCGCTCGGCTCAGCCGCCTAGGTCCGCGATGGCGGCCACCGGGCCGCCGCCGGATGGGCCCTGGTGCACGGCGGCAACGGATACGAACACAGCCGGGTCACCGGTCACCGCCGCGGCCACGCCGCCGACGCACGCTTTGATCTGCCGGTGCCAGTGGACGTCGGAGTCGTCCAGCATGATGTTGCGCCGCCCGCGCACCCGGCCGCTGGGGTCCGCCTCGCACTTGAGGAAAACGTTCACGAGGCGGCCGCGCAGGTCGCTGTGGTGCGGCCGGTCCGGCAGGTCCAGGCCCGCGCTGCGAATCGCTTCCCAAATCCCGCCGGCGTCCAGCGCGTCCTTCATGACTGAGTGCCCGATCCGGTAGCGGCCGCCAATGCCGCGCACGTTCCCGACGACGACAATCTGTGCGCGGTCGAGCTCAACCCCGCTTGAGCAGGAGGCGACAGAGGAGTAGAGCGAGAGGTCCTTGTGGATCTGCTCAGGCCGGGGCACGCCGGTCTCCCCCAGCGCCACCGCGACGCCGAGCGCGGTGGTCGAGTTCGAGATGTCCATCGATTTCAGGGTGTCTTCGGTAACAACGTCCTTGCTGCGGCCCTTGGCGTCGGTGATCGTCTCCAGGGTGAGCAACGGCGTCTTCGTCTGCACGTAGTGCACGTCCGACGGGTCGGAGATGCCGGCCCGCGTCATCGCCTCCCGAACGCCCACAGCGACCTTCTCCACCATGGCCGGCCGGCCGATGTCCTCGGGGAGGATCCGCTCGCTCATGGCGTAGCCGACGGATACCCGCGGCTCGTCGGTCGCTATGGCCTTCTCCGCCGGGATAGTGGCAAAGATCGTGGCGTGCGGTGAGATCACTCCGTCCGTTCCGCCGGACCACACGATGGGGATCTCGCGGATCTCGTCCATCGGCCTGCTCCCGTGTTCCTGGAGCACCTCCCGGAACGTCCGGTCGGCGATGATGCGGGTGTAGTCGTTCACCCCGCCATTACCCTCCGTCTTGCCGATCACCGCGACGACGCGGTCGGCCTCGATCACCCCATCGGCGATCAGCTTCTCCAGGCCGGACGCGTCGCTCACGTTCTCGATCGCGACCTTGCGGACTTCGATGGGCTCGGGCACCTGCGCTCCTAGTCTTCGCTGGCTCGGATACTGGTTCAGTTTGCGGCGATGGCGGTCCGCGCTCAACCGCCACCTGCAGGGCGCGCGAGCATGTCGACGTCGGCATAGGGCGCGCCCCCGGATAGGCGTGCGTAGCCCGGCCCACGGTCGAAGAACGGCGGGTCGGCGGGCCGCCCAGCGCGCATCCGCCGGCGCAACCCGGCGGTGGCAGCCCTGTCGGCTGCGGGTTCCGCCACGTCCTCGCTGATCACCACGCCGTAGTCGTCACGCGCACCGGGAACAGAGACCTTGCCATCCCGGACGTCGGCGGCCACGGCGGCCACGTCCCGGTCGAGTGGGTCGCCCCAGCCTCCACCACCGGTGGTCCGGATCCGGATCACTTCGCCGGCCCGCACGGGCTCCTGGTCAGCGAGCCCGTCGACGGCCCGCTCCCGGGGACCGCCCGGGTCGATCACCACTTCGAACGGCCTGCCCGCCCGGCCGCCGTTCACGCCCCAGCAGGACAGGATCGAGCGGTCGGCGATGGACATGAACGAGGCGTCGACCAGCATCCGCAGGTGTTTCTCGTACCCCAGGCCGCCGCGGAACCGGCCCGGGCCACCCGAGTCGCGGGCGAGGCCCAGCCGCTCGACCAGGAACGGCCAGCGCGACTCCGCGAACTCGACCGGGATGTTCCGCGAGTCGGGCACCACGTGGATCGTGTCCTCCCCGTCGGCGTAGAAGCGGCCGCCGGACCCGCCGCCGAGAACTTCCCGCATGAGGTACGGCTCCCCGTCCTGGTCCGTGCCGTAGACACCCGTGTAGCGGATTGTCTCCTGGTCGGCGGGCATCCGCCCGCCGACCGCCTTGGCGAGTACTCCGGCGAGGACGCCGAGCAGTCTCAGGATGACGAAGGTCCGCGCGTTCGTCGGGGCGGGGAAGATCGGCGTCAGCAGGGTGCCCCTCGGCGGGAACCGCATCTCGATCAGCGGCACCACTCCCTCGTTGACGTCGAGTTCGGCCATCCGCTCGGGAGTGTCGGCGAGGTTGCGCAGGATCGGCGCCAGCCACTTTTTCAGGAAGTTGCCGTCCGCGTAGTTGCCGCAGTGATTGATCGGCCCCTTGGCCTGGGGCGACGTGCCGGTGAAATCGATGACGATCTTGTCTGGCGTCTTGGTGAGGGTGATGCGCTGGCGGTGCAGCCGGGGCGGGTCCACGCCGTCATGCTCGGCGTAGTCCTCCCATACGTACTCGCCGTCGGGAATCTTGGTGAGGATCTCCCGCCGGTACGTCTGTGTGGTCTTGTCCACGATGGCGTCGAAGCAGGCTTGCGCCGTGTCGCGGCCGTAGCGCTCGAACAGTTCGCTGACCCGGCGTGCCCCCATGCGGCAGGCGCCGCACTCGGAGTCGAGGTCGGCGGCCAGCGAGTCGGGCATCCGGGAGTTGCGGGTCATGATCCGCAGCGCCGCCTCGTTGCGCACCCCCTGGTCCCACAGCTTGATCGGGGGGACCATGAGGCCCTCCTCGTAGACGCTGCGCGCGTGGCTCGGCATCGAGCCGGGAACGGCCCCGCCGATGTCGTCGTGATGGCCGAACGCCTGCACGAACGCTACGACGCTGCCTTCGAAGAACACTGGCACGGTGACGCAGAGATCGGGCAGGTGCCCGATGCCGCCTTCCGACAGGTAGACGTCGTTGTGGAAGAACACGTCGCCGGGGCGCATGGTCTCCGGCGGGAAGTCGCGGGCGACCGGGTGTACCAGCGCGGAGTAGGAACGGCCGGTCAGTTTGCGGAGCTTGGCGTCGTGGATCCCTGCCCGGTAGTCGTGCGCGTCGCGGATCATGGGCGAGCGGGCCGTGCGGCCGATGGCCGTTTCCACCTCCTTCTCCACGCTCGCCAGCGTCCCCTCAACGATCTCCAGCACGATCGGGTCGACGCCCTTGGCGGGTCCGGCGCTCACCGGGACTCCCGCACCAGCACCAGGTTCCCGATCCGGTCGGCGGTCGCCACGAACCCGGGATGCACCGGCACAGTGGCCCCGAACTCCTCGATGATCGCCGGCCCGGTCACCTGGTCACCTGCCCGGAGGGCGGGACGCCAGTAGACGGGACACTCCGCCCAGCCGTCGAAGAAAACCGGGCGGGTGCCGGTGCGCGCTCCCTGCGGGTCGCCATCGCCGGCCGGGATCTCCGCCAGGTGCGGCCGGCGGATCGGGCCGATCCCGGTGACCCGCAGGTTCACCCATTCGACCTGCTGGCGCTCGTCGCCACGAAAGTGGTAGCCATACAGGGCAGCGTGCGCGTCGTGGAAGGCGTCCGCGACCTGCTGCGCCCACCGTTCGCCGGGGTCGCCCCCGGGTGCTGCGACCCGGACCTCGTAAGCCTGCCCGTAGTAGCGCAGGTCTGCCGTCCGCACCAGGCGGTGCCCGGCGCGGCCGAACCCTTCGCGGTCCAGCGCCTCGGTGGCGCGGCGGTCCAGTTCGCCATAGACGGCACTCACCGCGGCGACGTCCAGCGCCGTGTGGCGGGCCACCAGGGTCTGCACGTAGTCGTTCTTCACGTCCACCGTCAGCAGGCCGAACGCGCTCACGTTGCCGGGGTCCCGGGGGACCACCGCGCCCTTCAGCCCGAGGATGTCGGCCAGCCGGCAGGCGAGCATTGACCCCGACCCGCCGAAGGTCGTCATCATGAAGTCCCTGACATCGAGCCCGCGCTTGACGGTGATCTGACGGACCGCGTTTGCCAGGTTCCAGGCCGAGATCTCGAGGATGCCGGTCGCGCACGCTTCCAGCGTTAGGCCAAAATCGGCGGCGAGCTTCACCAGTCCGTCCCGCGCCGCTGCCACGTTCAGCGGAATCTCCCCGCCGAGCAGGTGCGCCGGAATGCGGCCGAGCGTGACGTGCGCGTCGGTGACCGTCACGTCGCCGCCGCCCTTGCCGTAGCACAACGGGCCCGGGTCGGCGCCCGCCGACCTCGGGCCCACCTTCAGGCTGCCCTCGGGCGAAATCCAGGCGACCGAACCGCCTCCGGCCCCGATCGTCACCACGTCGATCATCGGGATCTTCGAAGGGTAGGGCCCGATCGTGCCCTCGGTGGTCAGCGTGGGCTCCCCGCTCAGCACGACCGACACATCGGTCGACGTGCCGCCGCCGTCCAGGGTGATCACCGAGTCGTGCCCGGCCTCACGGGCGACCAGAGCCGCGCCGAGCGCCCCCGCGGCGGGCCCGCTCAGCACCGTGGTGATGGGCTGGTGGACGACCTCCTCGGCCGACAGCACCCCGCCGTTGCTCTTCATCACATGAAACGGCAGCCCGGGCCGCGTGACGCCCTCCAGGTGCGCCCTGACGCTCTCGATGTACCGGGTGACCTGCGGCTTCACCGCGGCGTCGACGAGGGTCGTCACGCTCCGCTCATACTCGCGGTACTCGCGCAGCACGTCGCTGGACAGACTCACCACGCAGTCCGGGTGCTCGGCGGCGAGCACGGCGCGCATCCGCCGCTCGTGGTCAGGGTTCGCGTAGGAGTGCAGGAAGCAGACGCCGACCGTGTGCACGCCGCGCTCGGCGAAAAACCGGGCCGCGCGGACCGCGCCGTCGGTGTCGAACGCCCTGATCTCCCGCCCGGTGTGGTCCAGCCGGCCCTCCACCGTGCGAACCAGGTGCGCCGGCACGATCCGCGGCGGCTTCACCCAGAAATAGGAGTTCCCGTACCCGTCCGGGACGCTCTGGCGCGCGATTTCGAGTACGAAGCCGAACCCCTCGGTGGTGATGAAGCCGAGGGCCCCGATCCGGCCCTCCAGCAGTTGGTTGGTGGCGACGGTCGTCCCGTGGCTCACCGCGGTCACCGCCTCGCCGCCCAGCGACAACAACCGCAGCACCTTCTGCACGGCGGCCAGGAAACCCAGCGCGGGGTCGGCCGGGGTGGACGGGGTCTTCGTGGTGACCAGCCGGCCAGTCCTCTCGTCCAGCGCCACGACGTCGGTGAAGGTGCCGCCGGTGTCGACGCCGATCCGGATCCTGGCCGGTTCTGTCATGGTGCCCATTGAATACTCCACGGACGGGGCTCCGCGCTGGCAACTGTTGCCATCATCTGGTTCCGTCCACCGGTGCTCAGTCGACGATGTCACCATCCGGCCGCGGGTGCGGGAAGGCGGTCGCGCCGGGCTTGAGCAGGTCGCCGGCGTACCGGCGGAGCAGGTCAAGGTTCCGGTCGGCGAGGTGGTCGAAGACCTGCGGGATGCTGGAGCCCGGGGTGAGGGCCGTCATCGCCCGGCCGGGATCCAGCGCGGCGCTCACCCAGCACTCGTGGCTGGCCGCCCGCGCCAGCACCTCGGCGATCGGGGACACGATCATCGAGTTGCCGAAGTACAGCACCCCGGCCGGGTCGGCGCCCGTGCTGTTCGCCCCGATGACGTACACGTGGTTGTCGTAGGCCCGCGCCCGGTTGGTGAGCTCCCAGATGTCCGCGGAGCGCAGCAGCGCAGACGGCCTGGCGATGATCTCGGCGCCGCGCAGCGCCGTGATCCGGGAGAGTTCCGGGTAGTCGCCGTCGAAGCAGATGATCAGGCCGATCCCGCCGAGCGCGGTGTCCACGACGCAGATCTCGTCGCCCGGGGTCACCCACCCGCCGCGGGCACGCATTTCCGTGCCGAACGGATGCGTCTTGCGGTACCGGCCGAGCACGCTGCCGTCCGGCCCCAGCAGCACAGCGGTGTTGAACACGACTCCGCGCTCGGGGCCTCGTTCATATGTCCCCCACACCAGGTGCACCCCGAGCCGCCCGGCCACCTCCGCGAGCGGCCTGGTGACCGGGCCGGGGATCTCCGAGACCAGGTCCCACAGGTCCTCCGGCGGCAGCCCCGGGGTGAACCCGGTGGACGCGCTCTCTGGCAGCACGACCAGGTCCGCGCCGGTGGCAGCCACGCACCGCTCCACCCAGGCCGCGGCCTTCTCGCAGTTCACCCGGACCGACCGGGCGGTCAGGGGGCCGGGCTCCGGTGCCAGCTGGACCGCCGCAGCCGTAAGCGGGCGCATCAGCGGCGCCGGCCGGCCAGCACGCCGATGACGACGCCGGCCAGGGCGATCGCTGCCCCCAGCACCGCGCCGATGGCCAGGTCACGGCCTCCGCCCGGTGCGGGCACAGGGGCGGGCGCCCGGTAGATCGTGCCAGCGGGCGCCTCAGCATGCGGCGCGCCGGGCGGCGCAGCGACCGGCGGCCGGGGAGCGCCGGCGGCCGTCTCCGCCGCGGGGACCGCACCCATGGCGAGGTACTGGTCAACCGCGCTGAAGAACTCACCTGCCGTCTTCTTCGCCACGCCGGCGAGGACCCGTTGCCCCACGCCGCCAATCATGCCGCCCACGACGGCGTCGGCGTCATAGCTGAGCACGGTGCGGCCGCCGTCGCCGTCCTGCAGCCGGACCCGGGCCTCGGCCTGGATGGTTCCGGGCGCGCCCTGCCCGGACGCGACCAACGTGTACCCGTTCTGCGGATCCTGGTCGGTGAGGCGGACATCCCCGATGTAGGTGCCCCTGATCGAGGCGACTCCCGCGCTGACGGTCATCCGGTACGCGTTGTCTCCAGTGGCCTCCAGCTGGTGGCAGCCCGGGATGGTGTTGACCAGCACCGCAGGATCCTGCAGGGCGCCCCAGACGGCGCTCCTCGGCGCGCTCAAAGTCGCACTGCCTGTGATCTTCATGCGGTTGTCCTCTCCTCGGCCGGCTGCTCCGCACTGTCGTCCGCCCCCGGCCCGGCTTGTGCGCCAGGGCTCTTCGCCGGTCCGGCGGCGTGACGGCGCCGCAACTCGAACAATTCGCACGGCGAGATGGGCATGCGCATGACCTGGAAGCCCTCCGCGTCCTCGATCGCCGCCGCGATGACCGCAGCGACCGGGATCACCCCTGCCTCACCGGCCCCTTTGATTCCGAGCGGGTTGAGCGGCGAGGGCGTCTCCAGATGCGCCGTCTCGATCCGCGGCAACTCCGTCGCGTACGGCATCAGGAAGTCCATGAACGAGGCGTTGAGCAACTGGCCGTTCTCGTCGTAGACCATCCGCTCGTAGAGCGCGCCCCCGACACCCTGCGCCACGCCGCCGTGGATCTGGCCCTCGACGACCATCGGGTTGATCAGCCGCCCGCAGTCGTGGACCACGGCGTAGCGGAGGATGCGGATCTCGGCGGTATCCGGATCGGTTTCGACGATGGCCGCATGCATCCCGTTCGCGAAGGTCGAACGCGGCGGCGAGTAGTAGCGACGTGCCTCCAGCCCGGGCTCGTCGCCCTCGGCCACCGGGGGCCGGTCCGGGTCAGCCGGGCGGGCGAACTGGGTGGCGCGCTGGGCCTCCTCGTCGAAGGCGTAGCGGAGGGGATTGGCCAGCGTGGCCACCGTGGACAGCGGTATCGACGCCGATGGGTCACCTTTGACCCGGACCGAACCGTTGACGATCTCGAGGTCGCCGGGTGATGCCTCCAGCGCACCAGCGGCGATCCGGAGCGCCTTCTCCCGGACGCCCCGGGCGGCGATGGCCAGCGCGTTCCCGCTCATCACGGCCGCGCGGGACGCGAACGTGCCGACGGCGTAGGGGAACCTGCGGGTGTCGCCGGTGACCACGTGCACCTGCTCGATCGGCACCCCGAGCTCGTCCGCCACTATCTGCGCGAATACCGTCTGGTGGCCCTGCCCCTGGCTGGTGATGCCGGTCGACACCATCACCCTGCCGCTCGGCTCGACCAGGACGTGGCCCCCCTCGTACGGCCCTACGCCGGTGCCCTCCACGTAGCACGCCAGGCCGATCCCGACCCGGCGTCCCGCGGCCCGCGCCTCCTCGCGGTAGGCCGCGAAGTCGTCCCACCCGATCAGGTCCTTGAGCATGCGCAGCGACGCGGGGAAATCCCCCGAGTCGTAGATCGCGGGACGGCCGTCCTGGAAGATCAGCCCGGTGTCGTAGGGCATCTCCTCCGGCCGGACGAAGTTCGCCTCCCGCACCTCGGTGCGGTCCCTGCCCAGGTGGCCGGCGATCCGGTCGATGGTCCGCTCCATGCAGAACACGGCCTGCGGGCGGCCCGCTCCCCGGTACGGGGTGACGATCACGGTGTTCGTGTAGAGGCTGGTGAACTCGACGCGGTAGGCGCCCAGCCGGTACGGACCCGGTAGCTGGGTCGAGGTCACGATCGGGATGATGATGCCGTAGGGCGTGTACGCCCCGTGATCGTGCAGGATCCGCACATCGAGCGCGAGCACTCGGCCGTCGTCGTCGAAACCCACCCGCACGTGCTGCACCTGGCCGCGCTCATGGGCACTCGCCACGAAGTGCTCGCGGCGGTCCTCCACCCATTTGATCTCGCGCCCGAGCAACCGGGCCGCCCACGGCACGAGGATCTCTTCCGGCCAGGGGTGCACGATCTTCACCCCGAAGCCGCCCCCCACGTCCGGGGCGACGACCTCCACCTTGGTCAGGGCCAGTTCGAGCTTGGCCGCCACCGCCGCGCGCACGCTGGTCGACGTCTGGGTCGACGTGTACACCCGCAGGCTCTCGTCGCAGGCATCCCAGCGCGCGTAAACACCGCGGCCTTCGAGCGGCATCGAGGCGCTGCGCTCGATGTCGACCCGGAACTCCAGCACGTGCGGCGATCCCGCCAGCGCGGCGTCGACGTCGCCGACCCTTTGCACCAGGTGAGCAGCGATGTTGCCCGGCACGTCCGGGTGCACGAGCCGCTCGCCCGCCGCCGACGCCTCGATGCCGACGACCGGCGGCAGCGGCTCGTAGCTCACCCGGATCCGGTCGACGATGTCCTCCGCCACGTACCGGTCGGCGGCGACCACCATCGCGACCGGCTCGCCGACGTGGTTCACCACGTCTTTCGCGAGCGGATAGCCGGTGCGCGGATGCGAAAGCGCCGGATGCGGGATCAGCACCGGCAGCGGCTCGGCGACCCGCCCGGTCAGGTCTTCATACGTATAGATCGCGACCAGCCCGTCGACGTCGAGGGCGGCGGTCACGTCGATGCCGGTAATCCGGGCGTGCGCGTGGGGGCTGCGGAGGAAGGCGGCCGCCAGCGCCCCGCCGCCCAGGTCGTCCAGGTAGTGGCCCTCTCCGCGCAGCAGGCGCGGGTCCTCCCTGCGGGCCACCCGCTCCCCGAACAGCTTGGTGGTCACGGGGATGCCTCCGTGGGTCCGGCGGGCCGGCGGGCCAGTTCGGCGGCCCGCAGCCCGGAGGCGATGATGTTCTGGTACCCGGTGCAGCGGCAGAGGTTGCCGCTGATCGCCTCGACGACCTCCGCCCGGCTCGGCCCGGGGTTGGTGTCGAGCAGGGCTTTGAGCGTCATCAGCATGCCCGGCGTGCAGAAGCCGCACTGCAGCCCGTGGCACTCGCGGAATGCCTGCTGCAGCGGATGCAGAGCACGCCCGGGGCCGGCCAGGCCCTCCACGGTGGTCACGCTCGCCCCGTCCGCGGTCACCGCGAACATCAGGCAGGATCGCACCGGCCGCCCGTCGAGCAGCACCGTGCAGCACCCGCACACCCCGTGCTCACAACCGACGTGCGTACCGGTGAGGCCGAGATCATGCCGAAGGGCGTCGGAGAGCAGGCGCCGCGCGGGCACGGTGACCGACCTCGGCACGCCGTTCACGGTGAGATTCACCTCGTAGGTGGGCTCGCTCATCCCTGCCGTCCTCCGGTGGCTTCGGCGACGGCCCGCTGCGCTGCCTCCGCCAGGGCACGAGCAGTCAGCACAGTGGCGAGGTGGCGCCGGTACTCCGCGGTCGCGTGGATATCCGGTTCCGGCTCGCTGCGGGCCGCAGCGCGGCGGGCAGCCGCCTGCCAGTCCGCGGCCGGCTGCATCTGGCCGGCCAGTTCATCCGTCAGGTCGACGACGAGCGGCGTGGGCGACACGCTGATGTAGGCGACCTTCGCCGCGGCAACACGCAGGTCGTCGTCGACGCTGACCGCCGCAGCGACCCCGGCGAGCGCGTAATCGCCGTGCCGGCGGGCGATCTCGTGGAACGCGGTGCCCGTGTTCGCGGGCAGTTGCGGGAAGCGCACCGACGTGACCAGTTCCCCCCTGCGCAGGGTGTTCTCCATGGGCCCGGCGAAGAAGTCGCGGGCCGCGATCTCGCGGGTGCCCGAGGCACTCGCGGCGTTGATGGTGCCGGCGAGGAGGGAGACGACGGCGGTCATTTCCCCAGCCGGGTCGGCGTGGGCGATACTGCCGCAGGTGGTCCCGCGGTTGCGGATCACCGGATGCGCGACCAGGCGCAGCGCCTGGCGCAGCAGCGGCAGCACCCTGGCAGCGCCTTCGTGCGCCTCCACCTCTGCATGGCGGGCGAGCGCGCCGACCACCACGGCACCCTCGCCCACGATGATGTGGCACAGCTCGCCTACCCGGTTGATGTCGACCAGGTGAGCGGGGGCGACCAGCCGCATGTTGAGCATCGGGATCAGGCTCTGCCCGCCAGCGAGCACCATCGCCTCCTCGTCCCGCCCGAGGACCTCGACGGTCTCCTCGAGGCTGCGCGGCGCCGAGTAGGCGAACGGCGGCGGCTTCATAAAACTGTGTGCCTCCATGTCGTGCTCCGCCTCGGCGGTCCGGTGCGGCTATGCGATCACGCCGGCCGCAGGGGCGCGCGGGGCGGGGCGGTCAGGGATTCGCGGTCGGATTGCGGGCGGCCGTGGAGTAGACGTGGGTGGCCATGACCCCGATGTTCTCTGCGTAGGTGGTGGTCGGTGAGCCGCCAACGCGCGACGCCAGCGCGGTGCCGATCCCGTCTCCGCCGGGGTGGGGGCGTGCGGCCATCTCCGTAGGTCTTCCATCCGAAAGCCGACATGCTGTCTCCTCCCACCGGCGCGGGCCCGGGACACCGCCGCTAGGCGCGCCTCGAGCGACGGCTGCCACACGGTTCTCGCAGGTTGCCAGAAAACTAGGCCACTCGCAGGGAAAGAGCATGGTGGACAAATGACAACCATCCGCGCGACCCGTTGGCGTCATTCGCCGTACCCGCTCCGATGCACGGCAACATGCTAGAGGCCCCTTCCCATGTGGTGACGCTACGCCGGCCTATAGCGTCGGTGCCAACGTCTTCGGCCCCACTGCGGAGGTGATCGGTGGCCGTCGTGGCCTCGCCAGGATCCGCCCTCCGGACGCCCGGAAGGGTCACCGTGCCTGGTTGCGCCTGCACCGCCGCCGCTGCCCTGCTGGCCGGCCCGCCCCGATCGGGCCGGGTTGTCGCGTGCGGGCGCTACGCCGCCTACCTCTCGCTTTCGGGCCGGGCGGACGTGGCCCTGGCTGTCTGCACGTCGGACGCCGTCCGCGTGCCGTTCGGAATCCGCCTCGGCGCACCGGCGGCGAGTTCGCCACTGGCCGGGCTGCACGCGGGCGACCCGGTGACCGTTGGGGACGGGGCCGTCTCGGCCGGGACGCTGCGGGTCACCGTGGCCCGCTGGTGGGCCGCCCGGTCGGCTGGCGGCCGGGTCACGGACAGCGACCTGGCGTCCTGGGCGGCGGCCCTGCAATGGGCTCGCGAGGAGCACGGCCAGGCGCCGGGTCTCGGTGACCAGGACACAGAGGTCCTCCGGTTCGCCGGCGCGCTCGCCAGCCGCGACGCTCCGCAGGCGCTCGCCGCGACACGCCGCCTGATCGGGCGGGGACCGGGCAGCACCCCGAGCGGCGACGACCTCGTCGGATCGGCGCTGGCCGCCATGCACGTTCTCGCGCCGTCGCATCCGGCGGCGGCTGCCCTCTGGGCAGCCTGCGGGAAGCCGCTCGCGGCGGCGGTCACGGCGCGCCCCGAAACGAGTACCACAGCAGTGTCCGCGGCGCTGCTTCGTTACGCGGCGCGCGGCGAGCCGATCGGAGAGGTCGCCGACCTGCTGCGTTGCGCCGCCGGTGCGCACGGCGGCCAGGATGCGGCCCGTGCCGCCGCGCTGCGGTTGCTGGGGATCGGCCACAGTTCTGGCGCCGACTGCCTGCAGGGCCTCGCCGCGGTCGCCGCCGCACTGCGAGCCGCGGGCGGCAAGGTGCAGACGTCGAGCGGAGGGGCCTTGCGGTGAGTGAAGTCCGCAGCATAGAGGTAAGAGGCGGCGTCTACTACGACTCCGTGACGCTGATGCGGGCGAGCCGTGCGGTGACCGCCGCCGAGGGGGTGCTGTCGGCACTGGTCGCGATGGCGACCCCGCTCAATCTCGAACTCCTCGCGGGCATGGGTTTCGCGGTCCCGGATCTCGAGCCGAGCGACATGGTGGTCGCCGTCCGCGCCCGTGATGAGGCCGCGGTGGCGGCCGCGCACCTGGCGCTGAATGCGAGCCTCGCGGAACTGTCCGGCCACCGCTCAGCCGACCTCACCGGGCAGGCTGGCCCGCGCACCGTCACCTCGGCAGCCCGCCTGACCCCCGAGGCCAATATCGCGCTCATCTCCGTACCGGGCCCAAACGCGTTCCCTGAGGCGATGGACGCGCTCGCCGCCGGACTGCACGTGATGGTCTTCAGCGACAACGTGACCCTGGCGGAAGAGGTTGTCCTGAAGGACGCCGCCGCGGAGCGTGGCCTGCTGGTGATGGGGCCTGACTGCGGCACGGCCTCGATCGCGGGCGTCGGCCTGGGGTTCGCCAACGCCGTGCGCCCGGGCCCCGTCGGCGTGGTTGCCGCGTCAGGAACCGGCTCCCAGCAGGTGATGTGCCTGCTCAACGCGGCCGGGGTTGGTGTCTCGCACGTGCTGGGCGTGGGCGGCCGCGACCTGTCCAGCGCGGTCGGGGGGCGCTCGGCCCTGCGCGCCATGCAGGCGATGGGGGAGGACCCGGCCACCGAGGTCGTGATGGTTGTGTCGAAGCCGCCCGCGCCCGAGGTGGCGGAGCGGGTCCGCGCGGCGGCCACGGGCCTGGGCAAGCCGGCCGTGCTGGCGCTCCTGGGCCCTGGCCACGATGATCTCACCTCGGCCACCGGCAAGGTCCTCGCCATGGCCGGAGCCGAAGCCCCGCAGTGGCCCGTCCTGGCCCCGCAGCACCAGCCACCAGCACGGCGCGGGGCGCTGCGCGGGCTGTTCTCGGGCGGCACGCTCTGCGACGAGGCCATGCTCATCGCCGCCGGGCGGCTCGGCCCCGTCCAGTCGAACATCCCGCTTGAACCGGCCTGGGCGCTCCCGCATGACTTGCGGGGGACCGGCCACCTGATGATCGATTTCGGTGACGACGAGCTGACCGGGGGACGGCCACACCCGATGGTGGACTCCACCCTGCGCCTGGAGCGGTTCGCGGCCGAGGCGTCCGACCCGGGGGTCGCCGTGATCCTGCTCGACGTCGTGCTCGGGTATGGGTCTCATCGCGACCCTGCCCAGGAACTTTCCGCAGCGATCCGGCAGGGACTGCGCGACGATCTCGCGGTGGTCGTCTCGCTGTGCGGCACCGAGGCCGACCCGCAGGGCTGGCACCGGCAGGCGGAACGCTTGCAGGCCGCCGGAGCGTGGGTGCACCTGTCGAACGCCGGCGCGGCCCGCCATGCCGCGGCGCTGGCGGAAGGGAAGGCGTCGTGAGCAGCGACGGGCGGGTTCTCGGCGGCCTGCTTGGCCGCGAGCCGGTAGT
>WNGR01000632.1_pt1 | contig 38825 bp, 50 predicted proteins | sample 5407581 | NCBI WGS metagenome assembly WNGR01 (sample SAMN13153383, study PRJNA577476) | soil metagenome | isolation source: 80 cm soil or saprolite under Garry oak tree replicate 2 | place: USA:California | collected 2016-06-15 | reverse complement strand
CAACTACCGCTATCCTAGGATCGAGTCATCCTATCGTACATGTGATACTTTCGCTGACTGATAACAAGTCCGTGACTAATTACCGCTTACTCGAGTAGTCACAACCTATGAGTAAGTGTCTTTGACTGCAAACGTAACAAGTAGTATCCAAGCTAGGAACCTGTGACCTAGTATATCACATGACTTTAGATGTCTATGTATACCATTTCACTAAGTTATCATACTTTATAAACTTGCACACCATCTCTCAGCCTAAGTCAGGCTAGCATTCAGTGGCAATGTAATAATACCCCCATCTAAGAATCCTGCTCTCTAGTCTAGACTTACTCAATAAGCTCTAACTCTGTCTCTCTACTTGGAAGTCCATCTAAATCTGCCTGCATCAAAGAAATATATCACAGTGAAGTTATATTAAAGACACCCAAGCCTGTGGCTGATCACTCATCTCAAACTCAATTACACCCCCATGTGCAATCTGAGAGTGCTTTATAATGGGTTCATTTAACCCCTTACCATTAATCCTCAGTGACTTGACATATAGCTTAGTACTTGCACCCGGTGCAATGATGTGTAGTGGCTGGCTTGCATCAGGCAGGTTGATAGTAACTGCGTCAAAAAATGGACTATTCATATAGGAACTATATTAGTTACTGCCAACCTTGAATAATATTCAATCAATACACACCTTCCAACGACATATTCACCCGACACTGGGTTGACAGGATAGAAGCCAAGGGCACTATAGATGAACCACGCACTCATCTGGCCACAGTCTTCATTCTGTACATGTTGCACAGTAAATAGTGACACAAACCAGAGCGTAATCGTAACACATACCCCTGAGAGTCCATTCACAGTCTCGTTATAATCGGTCTGAGCAATCTGGCGGATGCGCATCTGGCCGCTCGAGGCCGCATCGGCCAGAGCATAGAGGTATGGGATATGATGTGAAGGCTTTTTGATCAAGAGTAGTCAGTCCGACATCAGATCATTCACGGCAGCACTTACCTCGTTCGTGTGGTCGTTGTGCCCTATAACCGGTGAATTGGGTTCCAAGAAACGAAGTCGAGGAACTCACCGCCATCAAAGTGTTCATCCAGGCTACGCACAAAATTGGCTTTACCCCCGCGCAGTGTAATGAGTTCTTGGACAGCGTGTACAACATTGAACGAGTAGGCCCACTTGTCGCCTTCCGTCCACCCGTTGTCTGGTCCGGCCCAGGCACTACTTGCATTGCGCGCTTCCATGAAGCCAGTTGCGCTGTTAAAGATGGTACTTGGAGCAAATGCGGAGCGGTTCCGGAAGAAGTGGAAATCTTGCGTCCTTCCCAACAGGCCAGCGAATACGGAGATCGCATAATCGTCATCTGATGGAGCCCAGGTCAGTAAGAGCGGAGCAGCTTTCGTGGGACTGAACAAACAAGCGTAGTCGAGCGTCCGTGAAGCAGATTCAGAGTGAATGTCGTCGGCGACCCAACCCCTTGTTGTATAGACACTACTTAAACCTGCACGAACTTCGTAACCCACATTTTCTTGCCTGTCAGAATATCTATGTTGGAAGTGAGCGAAATTCAGGACCAAATAATTCACGGGGCTTACGCGGTGGTGTTGTCATCGGCAGGGGGAACGGTGGCATCCTTATAAACAGCTTCATAGGCTAGTTCCATGTCGAATCCGGTGACCCCCTTCAGCACAGCTTCTGCAATTAGTGAGTCTGCATGGGTGCCGACCATGATGTTCGTTTCTACATCCAGTGTTCAAAGGAGATCTCGGCCAGTTGTAAACGCTACGAACCGACAATATTCTTCCACATAGGGAGCCATCCCCCCTGTAGCCACGTTCAGCGTCAATCCTACCAACAGAAATCCTCCGAGAGTACCTCCTTGTAATCTTGCAACATACTTTGCACCATGCCGGGTATACGTTCGGGAGCGAAAAGGATCTGCCAACCCCAAACTGCACGAAAGGTGTCCTGCGTATGCAGCGTCAATTACAACCGACGACGGGCAGGGAATGATTACCCAGATCGAGTAGCCAGTATATGAGACACCTTCGTGAACCTTGTCATCGTATCCCGAGTAGTACCGACCGTACTCGTCTTGTTCATACGGGTACTAATCGTGGTTGAGTACGTCAACGAAGCGCCAAACCGACAGCAAAAACGAAGACTAAAGACCTGCAGGGTGTGGAATAGCGCAGTGTAAAATGTCTCGAGTTGCCCCCGAGACCCGCCTTGGACCTGCACTCGGTCTAGTTTTTCTGCCCACTCGGCGCGTGTCACCCTGGCGGTCTGCTCGAGTGTAGTACCATCCGGTATCTCCTTCTCGAGGTTCCTCCGGGCCCGCTCGACAGAAATGAAAGACACGCCGATACGCACGTCCACGGTGCGTATGTCCTGAGGGAAGACAGCATAGCCGCCCAGCATGGTGCCGTCGCGGGCGGTCTCGCTCGCTCGCACCGTGCCGTTCTGTGCCGTCCCAAACGCGACGAATGGCGCATCGAAGCGCGCGACGAAGTACCCGCTGAAACCCTCGGCACGGTTGGGGCCGATGATGAAGTCCTGCCGCTCGGGATTCGAGCCGGTAATCTCGCACGCGGCGGGGTCGATCGCGATAGTACCGGACGGGTACGTGACGTTGGATGGGTCGGACGAGCCCATCACAGACGCGCGCGTGGCCTCGAGGAATACGTAGGGCGCATGGGTGCCCGAGAAGGTGAAGCGGAGGTGGCCGACGCGGGAGGCTGCGCTGCGAGTGTCAGGCAACGGAGAAGGCGAGGCGAGGCAAGCGGAAGGAAAGAAGCTGGGTGCTACGCACTGGCGCTCTGCTCTGCAAGAACGGAACCTCCTTCGATCGCATCCAAGCGCACGCGGTAATAGCTCGGCGTCGTGAGCTCGTCGTCGTGACTGAAGCGCATCCCGCGGCGTGCGAAGTTGCTCTGGACTGTGCCTGCGCCGGGGACGACGACGACCTGTGCGCTCTCGCCCATCCAGATAGCGGGTTGGTGGGTCCCCTGGAAGCCGTGTATCTTGGTATCTGTGTAGTTGTACGGCGTGACGGACACGTAGTTCTCGCGCGTCTGAGCAACCCAGCGAGTCATGGCAAACGGCGGAGCAGTCGACGGGATCATACCGCCAGAGCCGTTGGGCGAATCCCCACCGTTCCCAATGAGCCTATGTTGTGCGTGTTATGAAACGACCGGAGATTGGAAAGTGTGATTGTACGCACGGGTTGACGAGGTCGACGGACCTGCTCTTGGGGTCATTGAACCCAGAGGGTGGTGAATAGGCCGCAAGAACGGACAGGATAAGCAGACAGATATGTGACCCCAGCAGTCGCCATCGCATATAAATCGAGTTTAAATTCAAGAGGAAGGACAACATCGTCCCAAGACCGACACGGAAAACGAATGAAAACGAGTCGGAACAGAGTGGCGGCGTCACGGTGGTCGCCCATGTCGCACCACTTCGCAACTCACGTAACTGCTCACGGCATTCACAAATGCGGCACTGCGACTGCAAAAATTCCTAATCCGTAGCGTACCGTACACAAGGAGCAATACTGTAATGACCCATCGATTTTCGCGTCCAAACGCAGCTATCAACCCGCCAATTCAGCGCGCAAGCGACCGGCTCCTGCGCTTCGTCAGCGCCTGCTCTTCGTCCATGAGTCCGACCACGGAAATCTCCTGGAACTGCTCTTCGTCCACCTTCGAAGTCCTGCCGTCCCACATTGACCATGTGTTCTCGCTGTCCTTGCGTTCGCCAGCATCCACGGGGCCTGACGATGGTGTCGACACAGAGACGGACCCGCCGTCATCACGCGAAGTTGACGCGCCGTCATATGCAGATAATACGAAGTCTTCGTCCTCCTCTCCGAACTCCAGCGGGACTCCAGCAGCCATGTCGTTATGAGCAACGAGGCGAGGACTACGGACTCGGCTGACCCCACGACGGACACGTGCGAAGCCTTCGCTCATGCCGTCACTGAGCCCAGCCGCAACACGTTGGATCGGGACCGAGTTCTTGAATGACCCCGGCGTCCCATTCGGAAACATGGGGATCACTGGCGGCGAGGACGGGTATTCAAGGCCGCTGGCCATTGCCGATGATAGTGGCTCGTCGAAAGATGATGAAGCGCGCCCGGTGTCATGCGACCCATGTATGAAAGCTTCACCTGCGCCAGCTGCATATGCACTGATTTCAACCTCCTTCCGCACCTCGATCTTTGCCCCAAGCGCGTCGAGCTGGAATCGGCGAAGTCGGCCATGGTAATCATCACCGAGGGCGTGAAAAGAGAACTGATGGGAAAGATAGAGTGATTGTGGAAGGACCAGTGGGGATTGGGAGCTGGTTCGCAGTTCCGCAAACGATAGCCAGCTGAAAAGAAACGTTAGGAAGTGACGGAGGGAACAAAGGTAAAGTCGTACTTGGGTGCAGAGGCCGAACTGAACGTCTCCGAGACGTGCCCTTCCACTCGAACGGGAGCCTTCACCATAGGCCAATCTCGACCCCTCCTAAGATTCCACGTCGCTACCTCGCTCTCATGCCCCACCATCTCTGTTGGTTTTTCTTGCGCCTGTGCAACTCCGGTAGATTTATTACGCGAGGTGGTTGCAGGCGCGGGTAACGGCGCACTGACACGACCGAACGAAGGGCGAGAGGGTAAAGATATGCTGGTACCTCCGATGCCAGGCACCGCACTTGGAACAGAAAGGTTCTGTTCGTACGGGCGGAGACTGATCTCACATCGCCGAAGAGAGAGTGAGCCATCTGCAGGGTCGAACATGAGGATATCCTGGAAATCAAACCGCCTGCGCCGGTGTGGTGGTGAAAGAGGTTCTTGTGACGGCGACGAGTGCGCAGAACTGGGTGTAGAACATGGCGGGGAAACGGCGCTGGGAGACGGCAGCAAGCGCTTAGGGAGCGAATGAGCGTTGGAGCGGATGAAAATGAAGGCAAGCGGAGCAGCGGGGCGACCAGCTGCAGGCTGGGTGGCGCGCAAACGAACAAGGGGAGGAAGACTCGTGGAAAGCGACTGGAAGAAAAACAGTGAGTCGACTGAGAGGCTACCTTCGTTGAACGCAGGAACGGCTTACCAGGTTAGGCGAGTTACACACCCTCCCCTTGATGTGACTATGTCCATCTGGCAGGCCCCCGTATGGGTTTGCGGCAAAAACGTGCACCGTGCGCTTCCTCGTTGCCACGGCAATCCAACGACCATCCGAGGCCCAATCGAGGTTCTCGACGATGGCAGACGTCCTTCCCCTACGTAAATCATACATGTGCCAAGGTGCACTATCCTTCTTGAGAGTGGGGGTCAGAGCGTCCATAAGCGAACCAACAGAACCTACCGGGACAGTGGGAGCACTCTCTGCCCCATCAAACTGCCCCGCCTCACTAATTGCAGAACGTAATGCGCGCGGCGCAGGCCGCACCTGGAAAACCCTGATGGTTTGTCCGTCGCTTGGGACAACCATGAGCGCACTACCATCGGCAGAAAAACGCAATGCCGTGATGGGCTGACGCTTGGAGGCCAGAAACTCTACAATAAGCTCTGGCGCGCGAGGAGATGGCGCAGCGAGCGGTGCCAAGTCGAGAATCATTACGTGATAACCAATTTGCGCTGGCTGAGAGTTTGACTCATCCGGGATAGTCTCCTGCTCCGGGGCGCTGCGCGAGATGGGTTTAGATGGCAGCGCGGGTGGGGTATCCGAGATGCGCGCACGGGCAGCGGTAAGCGCGCGACCACCGAGAGCGCGCATTCCGCTAAGCACGGACCCGCCAACTCGCAGCGCCATGACACCTAAGTCGGGTTGCATACCGGCGCCATCCGCGCGCACGGGTGTTTGAGCATGTAGCCGTCCTGAACCTACTGACGGCGTCCTGGAAGCGTAGGCAAGGAATCGGTGGGATAGGGCAAATACGGGATGGGGTACAGAGGAGATGGCGTTGGTGTCTATATCATTCGATGGTAATACAGTGGTATCGGGATTCGTGGGTGTCGTTGACGATGATTGAGGATGCGTAAAGGTTGAAAGGCCCGATGAGATAATAGATAGGGATGCAAATGTGCAAGATGAAAGGACACGAAGTGAACTTGGATTTGACGTGCTCTAAGACGGGGATTATGAGGCGACACCTAACAAAAGGGATGAACCTTACGATAATTATAACATTCGAATTCGCTGAAAAAGATAAAATGCCAGGAATAGAAAACTTCTTTATAATTTTGTGAGTTAAAAGGGAATACACAAGAAAGTCGGGTCCTTGGTGCAGACGTTTGGCACTGTAGAGGCTTTGTGAGAGCACAAGACGCAAAAAAAGGGATGAATCCGCACATTAATCCGAGCAGTGGTCGTGAGCTTATGAATTGATCGCTGGTGGCTGGGAGAGGGCCGGGCAGGACCTGCGCATTCCGGACGCTGCCCCAATCTGGGCCAGATACATTCAACATCTCCGTGATGGAATCCAAATTGGTGCAGTCCCAGATTTGCAGCCCTGATAGATATCCAAGGACCAGCAGCCGCCTGCAAGAAGCTGTGAGAATTTAGTCTAAAGGAAGGGAATCGATTATTACTTGGGTGAGCCAGCGCCTGCAAGGCGGAGCGTGTCCCACCTCGCCCAAGTGATATGCTCTGAGTCATCGCTTCCAGGATAACGTGGAAGGTCGGAGCGCAGGGCACCGCCTTGGTTAGGTTGGTTCTGATCGAGCGCAAGTACCTCGTCTAACGTCTTTCCACCCGCTTCTGTACCCCAACTTCGGCGATGGTCAGTCCCTATGGCGTGGTCAGATGGAACAGATGGGCGGGCGGGCGACATGAAGCGACCAAAGGAAACGGGAAGAGCGACCCGTGGAGGTGATGGAGACGCGGAAGGTACAGCGATGGACATCGGGGTTGGGACGTAATTCCGCACAGTCCTTGAAAGACCTTCGAGACGGGTGGGCTGCCTAGTTAAAGAGTTGTTAATCCGGTTTGCGAAGACAAATCAAGGGGAAGGACAAGAAGTAGGGAGCATAAGAAACATCGAGTCAGAGCTGGTTTCAGACACGTGGGGGACACTAGGACGTAGGATGGGGGACAGGCTCTCGGACCCAAATAGAGGAGAAGCTCGGCAAGTAGGTGAGTCAGGCGTAAATGATTGCCCTAATCCGAAATAACCATCTAACGCTTTCATAGGCACCACGAAACGTGGGGCGTAAGAGTGAAGAATGAAGGGCAGCGTATAGCCCCTGATAACTCCCGACTGATGGTCACCGTACGGCAGAGTATGGGCGAAAAGTTAACGGCACTGTCGATCCGACAGTCGTTTGAGTGGGGCTGAGACGTATAGAGACGGGCCAAGTAGCGACGATAAAAGGTGCGGTGGCCAAACAGGGGTTTGAATGATGCCCGAGGTGCCCAGCACTAATATGGGGAGAGCGGGATGTACGACAAAGATGTTACAGATCACAATGAAGGGGACCTCACGCGCTGAAAGGGCAAAGTCGAAAGGAAGAGGACTCACTTGGAAAGTATAGGGGAACGAACGTGCCTAGGCGGCTCCTCATGAAAAGGCTCCTCCGGTACGTGAGTGGCAAGCGGCTCTGTGGATTCGTCGAAAGCATCCAAAGGAGACAAACAAGGTTCGGAATTTGGAGGGGCCTCATAGATACCTAACTCGTTGCCTGAAACTTGGGGACTTGATACCACTCCATGTTGGAAGTGGAGCACGGGGCGGAGTTCTGGATCTTGAGGGGGATCCGGGGAAGTAATGAGGGCCTCCTGGAGATAAGAGGAAGGTTCGAACTGAGCGAGAATAGAATGCGAGTCGAAAGCATGATAAGGGGTGTCGGGTGATGCATTAGGATTCTTGCCTGACATTAAACACGATTGATAGAAAGGTGAAGATAAGAGCGACGCGCAGGGGCGAAAGCAGAGGACAATGAAACGTTGAAATAAATAACGAAGAGCGTTTGGACAGAAGAAAGAGGAAGTTAGAGGGCGTCAGTGGTAAGTGGTACTGTATGTGTCGCGGGGGCGAGTGGCGAGTTGGCTCTTGTTGCTTGTTGGTTTCCGGGTGAGCCTGGCGCCTGACGGTACCAAATTCAGGTCAGCTCACTAGAGCTTTCCATATTTAGGTGAGTGTGCCTTTACAGTATAGGTGCACCTCTGCTGTAGCCCTTCAGTGACCCGCGCGTAGGACTAGCTACTGTAACAGACGGGCCAGAACGTTGAGAAATCCGCCAAGTTGTGCAAAACGCAACCTAATCGTCGAGTTAGGCAGTATCAATTTAGACGCTCAAGGAACTTCTAACACAGCAGCAAACATATCCCAAGTTATCATTAAAGTTCTCACAACTTGCCCTATTGAATGCCCGTGTATCGCGTCACGCTGCATCAGAATACTCCCACTTTGCTCCGTCGCCTTTGACGACCTTAGCGTTTGGATTCCCTTCCAGTAGGTCAACGCCGACGCTCCGCAGCGCGTTAACGCACCACTCCGGATAGCCCACATCGCCAAAGTAGCCAGCGAAGAACCTCCGGAGGTACGTGGGGAATGTGCCGTTCATTATGGCATCGCGCGCTTGGCCCAAGACCCGGGCTTGGAACGCGAGATTGTGCAACGTCACAGCTATCATAATTGAAAGGTGAGCGTGTCATATAACCTCGGTCAGGACGACGCACCGTGTGCCGCTGCCGTCTCGTGCGTGACTGTGTGATGTAACATGGCCCTCGATATTCCATCGCTGCAAGTTGGACATGGGCAGGTGCTGTCGATAGGATTGAAATCCTTTGCATGTTTCCCCAGTTCTAGCAAGAGTGAGCAAGGGAGCGTTCACGCTACCCAATGACTGGCGACTTACTCAAATTAAGCGGCCCGTTGAGAGTAAGCGCTACTCCAAACCGAGCTGTTCTCGTCGGGAAAACACAGTCCGCCTAAAGGCTGCTTCAGACTCCCGCAAAATTCGAAAGTTTGTGGAAAATTACCATGTCAACACCCAATGCGACACATACGAGTATATCTTTGAAGAATGGTACTGAGAATTGATTAATCTCATATATCCGAGTAGTAAGATCACCTTCTGCGAACCCTATGCCCATCGAATACCTCGGTTCTACTCTAGATGAGAATCGTTGCCGTTACGCAAAACGTTGACCTCACTGTCTGCAGGGAGCTTTTCTGCGCATTGACTGATTCTACTTCAAGATGAGTATATGAAGCCGCAAAAAACATAAGGAACACACATTCGCCAAAATATATCTGAGGCAGATCTCTTTCGTCAACACAAAGAAACAGGCGATGCGGTGGGGTCAGTGACATGCCCTTTTCCTCTCCTCCACTAAGCCCTCCAATAGCGTACCCAGCGACTCGGTCACGTCGCCTGACCATTTCGTCCAAGCATTCGTCTCGCAGGACGGGGTCGAGGCCACCCTGAACGATGGCGAATAGGTTTTGAACGCTGTTTCTGCCCGACTTTTCGTGGAACTCGATACACCGATCAAGCCAGCGAACAGACCGCTTCATTGCTTCGCCAACTCTTGGGCCGACAGTCAAACTTGATACTTCGGAAATCAGCGGGAACTCCAACCCACGGACAAAAGGAAATAGGTAGACGAACCAACATCGTCGAGTTGCATGATAATATCGGCGCCGATAGCGTGTTGTATTGATATACTCTCCTCAGGCTGTGTACACGTAAGAAAATGGGGAAGCTTGGAACTATGGCACGCACATACCGTCAGCATAGTCGGCTCTCCCGTAAACGGGCTCGCAAAGAGAGCGCCCTCTTCGGTTATCTTCGTGAACTTGTTAAGGGACACAAGCTGGAATCCCCCGCTGTCCTACGCACCGTGAATGAGGGTATGCTTTTGGCAGGGACGACGCGCACCGTGAGGAGGTTATGGTTCCAGCCCTGAAGTCGATGCGCACCCCCGGCTTCTCGCAGTACCTCGATCCCTGGCCGCAGATTCAGGTGATACGTGTTGTTGAGGATCAACGTGACGCCGAGACCTTCCATCTGCTGGGGCGTCAGGCCCTTGATGGCTGCTTGTGTAGCGACGGGCATGAAAGTAGGCAGAAGTGTCACGCCGTCTGCACTAACTGCTTGAGTAGGGCCCAAGTTTAGCGCCATTCAACTCACGAGGAAGTTTCATCCTTGAGACGCGAGCGCGCGTGGTATTACAGGTGGCGAGCACCTCGAACTGCATATCGAACTGATGCGTCTACCAGAACTTGCCAATTTACTAATGGAAAGCGAAGTAGTGGCCGCGATGAAATCTTGGGGGTCGAACGTTGGGCTCCTAGCGGACTACAGCACCGAGTTGGCGGGCTTATCGTTGTTACTGTGGCAGTCCGGAAGGTTCCGAGACCAAGACCAAATTGTGCTGAGCCACACGATACGTAAAGCGAACGGACTTTGCCTGTGTTCCGCCAACGGCCTCACTGGTGACCTTTCTCATTTCTCACCTTGGCAATCAAAGCCAATCTGTGTGATGGAACGGCTGCCTGGTCCGCATATTGTGCATGCACGGTTGCGCCGGGCCCACCGTGGCCAGGAGGAGCGCCGGCCCCCCCTGAGCTTCTGCCTCCTAGGTGGTACTCCTACATTGTAATGCAGATCGTCCTTGGCCTTCACTGCTATGTGGTCCCGAGTCGCCGCTTGGCTCACTTCGTACTTCCGGCGGAGAAAAAGAGTGTTCTTCCTTGCTGCTGCGGTTCACCTGTCTGGGATCGGAGGTTCTGCTCGCCGGTGTCCTCGTTTCCGTTTCACCCATCTTCCGTGTGCGTAAATTGCAGATCGTGGGCAAGTGGACGGGTGCTGTATAATATAACCGGCCATTTCTTCGGCCCGTCGATGTGCTTTGCCTGCCCGCCCGCGTTCCGGTAAGAATGCAGTGACATCACCCCTGTCGATATTTGGGGTCGTCGCTCATTCAACCCGTCCTGTGTGCGAGTGAAAGGGCGCGCGTGCGGGTTGATACCGGAGAGGTTTCATGGCGACCATTCTGTTCCACTTGGGGTCACCCTCTTGTCTGGTCTCCTTCTTGTCGTCTACCGTCGGTGTGGGATTTCCAAATGCTCTGATGGTAGTGCGCTCCCCTCGACCCAATTAGGACAGGGGCGGAACAGAAAGCCTCGGAGAGCCAGGGCCACCCCCTCTATACCTGTGCCGACGATCCATTGCTAAGCAAATGGACATTCGCTCCACCCAGCGATGGAGTATGAGGACTTGGCTGACGCACTCGTATACTTACGCTCCATAAGCCAATCCCTATCTTCCGTTGTTATAAGATAACTCGCTAGACGAGGGGCTATTCTCCTCCCCTGGCCCGACAACCATGTTTTTCAAAGCATTTCTTCTGCCCCTCGTCACCGTCGCTCTTCAAGCGCTGGCTCTCCCTGCCAAACGTCAAACGTTTCCCCTTCCTATCCAGGCTAATGTTACTGGTGCGTGAGCTATTTATATCGTCGATGCGTCATGTTCCGATAACAGAATCGTCTAGACACTGCTATACTCAACTTTGCGCTGACGTTGGAGCTACTCAAGAGCGCCTTTTATCAGGGTGGTTTAGCAAACTTTACCACGAAAAACTTCCTCGATGCTGGCTACGCGCCGGGTGTTCGCGGATTCTACGAACAGATGTCTCAACACTCGCAGACCTATGTCGCCAATATCACAAGCCACATCGGAAATCAGTCCGTGCAAGCGTGCACATACAACTTGTGGGTGGCATTGAGTTAAACTTAAATCGTCTGGGCGTACTTACTAACTCGGACCCATCAGCCCGACGCAGAACATAACGCAGAACGTAACAGAATTTGTTGCCACGAGCGATACGTTGGAGGCCATTTCAACCTCAGCTTACATCGGGTCAAGTGCATACACTCAAGATAAGGCGCGTTCGTTTCATGCTGTGTCTTCCCAGAGTAGTTACGTTGCTTCACAGAGGCTTCGCGTAGTCTTTGCGAGTATCCTCGCTACAACAGCCCATCAATCGACTTGGATCAACAACGCCGTTCGCGGAGGAAACCCCTGGTCCACGGCCTATGAGGTGACGCCCGTTAAAATTTTCCGTGTCATGGTCTGACGTCAGGCTATGCAGACACCCTTGGACCTCAATCAAACTTACACCCTCATCTCGTCTTTCATCGCCCAATGCCCAAATAACAACACCGTTCTTCCTCTCCAGGCGAACCCACAATTAACTACGAACCCTCCGAATGCCCAGCCAGGCCAGAATGTGACACTCTCCTATTCCGGGCAGCCTACAAACAGTTCCGGGCTCTTCGCTGCGTTCCTCAACGGCTTCCCATTCACCTTCCTCCCCCTCGACAACAACTTTACCGTGACCATTCCATCCACTCTACGCGGCTTTGCGTATGTCGCCGTCACGAACAGCTCAGACACTGCGGACGACTCGGTGACTGTCGCTGGCCCTGCATTCTTCAATTTCCCTTTTAACGCCAACAATACGCTAATCACTCTGAACCAATGAGCCTTCTCCCTTTTATAGCTCCCGTAGTTCGCGCTGTCGGAATGGTTTCTCATAACGACAGCCGCCCAATGGACACTAATACAGGATGAGGGACATTCTTCGTGCTGTGAACACTGTGTACCACTTCCATAGTCACCTTGTGTATCCGTTTAAATGACATTCGAACCATGCTAAAGCGCGGCGTTTTATATCGGTGTGTGTGAATAACCGTCGCGCAGGGGGTTGTCATGGTCTGATGCGGGATTATCGGGTTTTGTTGAATCCTTGTTTTTCGGGCGGGCGTGAGCAACGCGTCTGCCTCAAGTCCTCAACGCCATGGCCTTGCTCCCAGGGCAGCTGACCTTAGTCCTCAGCTTAGAACTCTTTTCATCCCCATTCAATCGCTTCTGCTTTGTCCGTCGACAAGAGAACCACCCTGTAGTCTTTGCACGCCGCAACGGCCGCACCCAACCTCCTCTCCCCCTGCCTTCCGCTCCTCGCCCCTTAACATATACTCTGGGTGCAGTAGCCAGACAATTTCACTCAACCCCTTGCCAGACGTTCTGGTCGGAAACCCCCGAACAATGTATGTGTGATTTTCCTACCCGTTTCACATTCATTTAAACTCCTCTCTCCTTAGCCCCTCGCAAACGCGAAGCTGTTCAATTCAACACGGAGTTTGCTGCCACGTTCCCCTTCCGCTTTTTACAACGTTCTGGTGACCCTTCAGTCCATCAGACGTTGCGAAGGGCAAAACCTGCAAAAGGGTGTTTAGGGCCTATAGCCGGCCGTGGCGGCGCCTTCGACACGCACCAGAAAATCGACGTGTACGACCCTGGACCGACCTATCATTAGTCGTGACGAGCGCGCACCCACATGCGGCGTGCGAGACGCGCATAGCCCCGCACCATGCGCCGTCTTCAACTAAGGTTTGGTGTTGCGTAAAGCTCCGCAGACGCACGTTTGCCTCGAGCGCGCAGCGCAGATGTGGCGCGCACGCGCTCTGAGAAGGGGGCGGAGATGACGCAGACATGCTGCGGGTACAACCACCAGGTGTCTGGCTGGCAACAGATAGGCATCGACGCGCCGCCATTGGTCATCATCGAGGTGTGGATGGCGGGAAGGCCGCGCACGCGGGCGATGCACTGCACATCGCTATCGATAGGCACGGCTACCTGTACTGTCCGCACCGCGGACGCGAGGCAAAGCAGTTCCCGATCAGTGGCTTTGCCTCAACCAAATTGAGAGAATAAGGAACAAGGGACTTCCGATTCATGAGGCATGGATCACGACAACGTTGTCAGGTCGGGTGCGCTGAGGGTGCGGTGATGCGGCGTCCCCCTTGTGACGTGGCACGGGCAAGCCACGTACGCGTGCCTGGGAGGAACGACACGCAGCTGGTTTGACCGATTAGGGTATTGACGATGTCGGGCGATTGACAGGCTGGGGCAGGTGCATTTGCCGTGCTGTTCCATGCGAGAGGAGGATGCCGAATTGGGCTACGGGCAAGGAGGCGGCAATGTGTCTGTAGGGAAGCGATGCTCGCGCCGCGATGAGGTGTGCAAGGACCCTCGGTGACGTGACGCCGGATGGTTGCCCGAGGTGCTAAGTGGCGGTCGCTAGGGTATCAGATGATCAGGTGATGCGGCGCGCTACCGCGGGGATGAGCGGCCTGCCGTTACGGCGGGGCGGGCCGCGGCCGCAGTAGCCGAAAAAGGAAAGGAAGAGGAAGAGTGTCGCAGACGCAGAAGGAAAGGCGCCACGCGTGGATGGCGCACGGTGCGCCTTGCGGATGCGGCGTGGTGACGCCACCGTCTCGGCTCGACAGGGCATGCGTTATGCCGATGCCCTGCAGACGCGCAGTCGCAAAAACGCAAGGTGCCGGGTTCCTCGGACTGTGAGCCGCCCCTCCGAGGGTAGTAGGCAACATCATAATTTGGACTGGTGCCGCGGCGCCCATGCGAACATCCCCGCCTGGAAATCGCGTGCGCAGTGGAGTCGGAAGGACCCCAAACTCCGCTACACCGCCGCAGAGAACATGCTGCGGGTTGCTGAGAGGCCGAAGTCTTGAGATATTGACAAATTCGGAAGTGAGGCATTTTATTAAAATAAAATAAAAACCCGGGGCAAATGCCGGAGGCTTAACGAAATTAGAGATTGCGGGTGTTGGTTACAGTAGTGGCTGGTGTTGGTTAGTGGCTGACTTGGCGGCAGGTGGCGCGAGCACATGGACGCCTGGTGGCATACAGTGGGAACGAGAATCGCATTGGACTGAGAGGCGCTCGCGATGAGAGTGGGTTGAGTTGAGTGTTCCAAATTGAAAAGGGCGACCTGTTGTAAAAGAAGGCTGGAATTGCAGCGTGATGCAGCCGGTGTGCGGGAGATTGGAAGATCAAAGCGGGTGAATGTGTGCATGGACGGTAAGTCATGCAAGTGTATATTGTATACAGTAGAGGGAAGGATGGACGTGAGAAGATTGCATCGGCTAGTGGTGATCTCGGGGAAGATGGAGCGAATGGGTGGTGGGGACAGAAGGCCGGCCGGGGAGAACAAATGCGACATCAGAGGGCGGTACACACGCGCGCGGGAGATTGAGGGGAGCGCCAGATACAAGCCAGATAGAAAAAAGGATAGGGCGCCCTGAGCGCGATTTGGTGTGACAGCGGCTGATGGAGTCCTTGCGTGGGGATACGATGCGAAACTGACTATTGTGGGCGCGTTGCTGGGAAGTTGCTGTTGTTTTCGCGATGTGCGAAACGATTACAGAAAGATCCGAGGGACACCACCAAAAAAAATAAAAATAAAAAGGAAATTTTTTTCTTAATGTATGTAATTTGAACGTGTCTTGGGCGGGCAGATTGGTCAGTTGTGGCCTCGGCGAGGTCGGCAACGAATTGCGGGTGGAGTGTCAGGGGACTCGAGCGGTACCGAGGTAAAGCGAAAGGAAGGGAGAACGAGGCCAGTCGTCCGCCCGAGCTGTGTGAGGAAAGTCCGGGGGTCCGGGGCCGGAGACGATGAGGGAAATAACGGAAAAGGAAAAAGCTAGCGCTCCTCGGGGGGCCAAACACGCGCGCGCATGCAGTTTTTTGCATCGCCGCGCCGCAACAGCCGCCGCCCGCCACCGGAACCTCGAATACTTATATCCTTCAGACAACCCATCCGTCATGCACTTACGCTTCGCCCCCTCCTTCGCTCCCATGTCCCATTCCCCAGCCCCCCCTCCCCAGCTTAATAATACCAACAATAATAGTAATTCACATTCCAACAGTTCCCCCTCTCAACTAGCTCATATCCTCTCAACCGTCCTCGCTGACAATGAGACCCTATCCAAAGATCTTGCCGCCGCCAGAGCCCGCTACGAGCGCGCAGAGCAGACCATCGCCCTTCTCAAACCTTCAGGTGCTTCCCTGACTGCTGCGGCCGATGCTTCTTCTCCTCCGCCCCCACCATATCCAGAAGCTGCCGTCAAGACTATACTAGACCTCCAATCACGCTTGGACATTGAGAAGGCGGCGCGAGAAGCCGCCGATTCTCGTCTGCGTACCATATCCGAGGCTTGGCTAGACCTCGACCGCTATCTCCAAGCTTCGGAGGTCCACCTACTGGACGCTCGCTCCCACTTCTCCCAGCTGCTCCGTGATGCTTCCATTAAGCCATCTTTCAACCCCCTCCCTGCGTACCAACCTCGACGCTCTCACCCCTCACTTCCCCGTGCTTCAGTCGCCACATCACAAACCTTCCCCAGTACGGCTCCTGCCGCCAGTCTTCCCGCTCGGGTGCGTCATCGCGATGACAGTATCGAGGACGCCCCCCCGGCCAAACGCATTCGCAGAGACCGCGGCACCCGCCATCCCATCGAGGTACGTACCTGCCATACATCCTTCGCGTGCAGCGCGCAGATTTCCGGGTCCCAGTCCTCGCGTTTGCACGCACACGTCCCACCCTCATACAGCACCCCCGAAATGAATCACCACCTCCACCCTGCTTACCCCGCACAACAACCTCACCCACGTGGCCGTCGTCTCGATCGCCATGACCAGTCCCCGTCCCTCTCCCTCTCTCCTGCACGCAGCCGAAGCTCCTCCATGTCGTTGGATGAACTACTTCTTGAGGCCACGGACAATAATCGTGCATCGCCGTCGTCTCCCCAACCCGGCCATGCGTATGGCATGCCCCCTTCTTATTATCGTGTGCCCTCCATTCGACCGTCCCGTTCTCCTGATTATCGTGTCCCTCACACCCATCGTCGCGAGACTGTGCCGCAACCCAGTGCTGCTAATCCTGCTATTGCGTCCCCTGCCCAGGCCCAACCCCCACCCCAACCCCAAGGCCAGTACCAGACCTTACAAACCCACATTTTTGCTCCCCCCGTTACGGGCCCACCTGGAAAAAAGCCCAAGGCTGGCGGTAAGAATTATTCCCTATTTCCATTTTTTCAAGGCTCAACAACCCATCCAAAAGACAACCCCTCTGTTTCAGCTGCACCTTCGACTCGCTCGATTGTGGGAGCGGCTAGTCTCCCAACGCTGCCTCCCGGCGGGTTTCCAGCTTCGAATGAGAAAGGCCAACGCATCTGCCGGCAATGCGGCCTGCCTGGGCGTTACAAAGACGGCAAGTGTGTCGAGAAGTGGGGTCCTGGGCCCGAGGGTCCCGGGACTGTTTGTGACCGCTGCCGCAAGAAGATGAAGCGAGTCGAGCGGCGCGGCACGCTGGACCCTCATTCCCAGAACACTACGTCGTTTGTGCATCCCCGCGTACACGCACCCGTTCAAGAACGCGACCACGTGCATGCGGCCTCTGCTTCGCAGGCGTCAGACCGCACAATTGGCCGCACGGACACGGTGGTTGTCACCCACCCCCCTCCCCCGCAACACCTACAATCTTACAGTGGGCCTCCCGAGTCCCGCGAACGGGAGGCCGGTTCCCCCCGCAGCAACGCATCTTCCCTCACCGTTCCGAGACCCAAGGGAGACGCTGCTCACTCGTTGCCATCCTCCCGCTCACGCAGCCGCTCCCCACTTCCCCCTCCCCCTCCCCCCCAGCGGAATGGCTCGCAGGCACAACTGCCGCCGTCCAAGCTGCCGCCTCACATCTCCAGCGGAGGAGAGAGTGATGCGGAGGCAGACCCAGAAGCGGAGGGAGATGACCCGGAAGCAGACTTACTAGCGGCCGTGGACGCGGCCGAAGCCAGCAGCGGCAAGGCCGCGATAGCGCCGTGGATAAAGCGTGAAGTTGAGGCCGTTTAAGGACAAGAAGTCAATATTTCCTGCTCCTCTTTGTTGCTTGCCCTCAAGGCTACCCTTGTCGCGTTGTCATGGCTATGTTCGTTTTGCAGGCGTGTGATGCCCCGCTTTCGTTCGTGTGTATTCTAGTGTTCTTTGTAGATTTATTGTCTCTACCTATGTGCGTGCGCGGCCCTACAAAAAGGGATTGAGACGACTTAGCATCAAGCAAGCTCAGGAGCTTTTTTTAATCATAATATCATTTGCTTTGCCCTACTCAGAATTGGACTGGCAAGTGCACATGTATATCCATGTCAGGAAAAAAAAGGACCATATGAAAAACAGTAACAATTCTCTAAGATACTTTTGATGTGAGTTCTGTGCAATCTGTGCGGTGCGAACTACCGATCTGATGAACTAATGCACCTCGGCAAGCGCAAGGAGGCGAGGGATATGATAAACATCGGATTTCACCCCCTGCACCGCAGCAGTCCCGCCGCGCAGAGGAGCAAAGGATAGGCCCCGATCAACTTAGGTAAAAGGCATGTCAAACCGTAAGCTATGATTATGAGGGGCGGCCTGCAAATGTCACAGGGCGGCGTGTACCCGCAGCCCATCGCGACAATGCCTCAGCGTTGATCAGCCCCGGATACGAAACACCATTCGGAGACCGCATGTTGCCGATGCGGGGGCACCGCGGTCAGAACACAATCAGAAATTAAACCCCGCCATGCTCGTACGTATCGTCTTACTGTATGCATCACGACGGACACCGGCCCTGACAGACACCGACGTTCGGATGCTCAGTCTCAGACGAGACCGCGCCCGACCTTTTAGCGCGCGAAAACGTTATCACAGTCACCTCTTCCCTTTCCCCTGCAGACCAAGCCATTCGTCCCCGCGTCCACCCATCTTTCGCAATTGGGCTAGACGTGAGAAGTCGGCGTCAGGTGAGGGGGATGGATGGGAGGGAAACTTAAAAAAATCTTTTAGCTTTGTACTAAGTTATAATAAGCCCAAACAGAGATAATAGGTGATTCACTCCAAGCCTTACGTGTGTGTGCCAGCCCCGGTGCCATAGCCTAGGTATTCCTTGTGACTCCGGCGGGCGGACAGGCTGGTCGCTGACAACCGTCGTCGTCGCCGGAGACACGGGCATGGTATGCGGAGCGGGTCTGATTAAGAGGTTCAACGCTCAACGCCAAACGTCGCTGCATCTCCGAGAGCAGCCGTCTGTGCTTCTCATTCCGGGTCCGCACTTGATCCTTCCGTACACCTGCACCAGTATGGCATGCAGCATGTGCTCCCCGGAAAACTTCTCGTTACATCTTACATCTATCTCGGCATATTGCTCGTTGCCTGGTTATCCCCGCTGCTTATGAGATTTTGGGCACTAGTATCTGACTGGAGTTCCCACACTGGCACGCCCTTTAGGCTGCTAAGAAAGGACAACGCGGGACATGGCTCGTGGCCACTTCAACGAGCTAACCTTGTCCTTGTGATGATGGCCCGGGAGTATCGATGACCCAGTGTCGTAATAATCGCCTGTCGTGTGGCGCGACCGTGACGAAATCTCTTGGGAGCAGGCCATAAGTACAGTACACGTGCTGACCACGCCGATCACATTTACACTAGGCATTAGCCTGTTTATAACTTCGATATTAACACTCCGAACACCACAGCCGTAAGGCTGTTGCAACCATGCGAAGCCATGTGAGAAGCGCTGCGTTGCGGACATTATCGTCCTTGGGCACTTGGGCGAACCACACTGTAGCAATGTGTGATGTGACAGTGTGCAGTGTGTCCGATTCTGATGAACTTTGCGGTCGGACTTTGGGTGTATTTTGGCGCTCATCTAGCGCTCATCACTGATTTCATTGTATTCGACCGGCGCCTTTTCAAGTTAAAGACCTAACGACGCTCTAAATTTTCGAGACCGCCGCGCCTTGCATGCATCATCATACCTCGTGTCTTCACCTTCGCGCAGCGTCGCTGCCATGCGCATATCGGCTGGTTGCATCTAGGAGGTGCATGATGACCGCCACCTACGCCCCCACGCGTACTAAGCAAAAGGGGGAGGGATCCATCGCGACTGTCTTCTCCTCCCTCTCAGGAGGCACCCCTGCTCTGCCCCCACGTTTTTCGGAACTAAAGAAAGAAATATGGACGGACGCCCTTTCGCAGAGCTGGCGGGAGGTTTGCGATGAGCTGCGTGGAGTGGTTGAGCAAGTCGCCGAGAGGGGCACCGATGTGCTCGCATTCGCATTCATGTCCGTCCCTTGAGCTGACATGATGCACTGCAGGTCATTCCGTCTGTACAATTCTCGGACTTGCAGAAGGGACTATCTAAACAGCGGATCTCGCAAATTCGGGAATCAGGCGTCGTGATTATCCGCGGCGGCGTACCAAGAGAGGTCACATTGTTCCCGCCGTGGCTCATTCTCTGCTATCGTCCACTTATATTATTTTTCTAGGAAGCCCTGGGGTGGAAACGGTCACTTAGGGATTACGTTGCGCTGAATAATGACAAAGTTAAAGGTCCGTTGTTGTCCTTGTTAGGTACAAAGGTTGTGACCGGTGTACAGGCTTCCCGGAGGGGAACATCCAAGCGTTTGAGATTTACAACTCTGAAGCGCAGACCCGTGCGCGGACGCACCCTGCACTTCTGCAGACACAGCGTGCCCTCCTGCAGCTGTGGCACGCCTCAGACCCCCAGGAAAAGCTCAGCCTCGGCACGCCAATCAGCTACTACGATCGTTTCCGGATTCGCCTGCCCGGCGACCGTTCATTCGCGCTGGGTCCGCACATCGACGGCGGTTCCTTGGAGCGCTGGGAGGATCCCGGCTTCCGCGCGTGCTTTGGGGCCATCCTCAGCGGGCGCTGGCGCGACCATGATCCGTTCGACGCGGCGCCTCGACTGCACGCATGCCAGGACCTTTACCACGCTGCGTGAGCCGCCTGGTGCTTAATTCCCCTCCCCTCCCCTCGCTCCCCCCGCTCGCTTCCCCCCCTTCCCCCCTTTCGTACTCGTGTCCGTGTACTGACCACCACCCCGAACAGGAACCAGTGCTCCATTTTCCGCCCCTGGCAAGGCTGGACCTCGATGTCGACGACCGGTCCCAGCGAGGGCACGCTCCGCGTCGCGCCGATGCTCAAACTGGCGACGGCGTACCTGATGCTGCGGCCGTTCTTCAAGCCGCGGACGCCGTCGTCAGGGCTCGACGACTGGGTGGTCGACATCGAGAGCGCTGCATTCCCCGGCTCGCAGATGGGCAAAACGCAGGAGCTGAACGAGACGACCCACCCGCACCTGCAGCTCGGGCGCACCATGGTGTCTGCTCCGCGTGTCGAACCCGGGGACCAGATCTACTGTGGGTATCCGTCCCTGTTCTGTAATCATTTTATGGTGTAGACTGATGGCGTTTAAGGGCATTGCGACCTCATACATGCGGTGGAAGGCGTGCACGAGGGGCAAAGCGATTCCTCCGTGTTGTACATTCCAGCGGTACCGTTGACCGTTCGAAAGCGAGTCGTTCGTTCCCGTCGTACCTTCTACGTGAATTGACCCGAGTCCCCCACACAGCGCCGAATATCTCCGAGATCAGCGAGAGCACTTCAGCCACGGCCTTCCTGCACCGTAAGTCCCATATGTCTTCTGTCTTGTCACTGGCGTTTTATCAGCGCTGATGATGCCTCTCATCTTTTTTTAGTGACTTCCCAGGTGGGGAAGGGGAGTCCTATTTCTTCAACCGAGGTGGGCGTGAGCACGCACAAGGAGAAGCGGGCCTTCGCGCGCTTGGGATGGAGAAGTTCGACATTTCGGAAGGCGCAAGCGAGGGAGAAGCACGGACCATCCTTGCGGCCAACAAGTTATTGTTTGCAGAGGCTTCCGGTTGAATGGGGCGCTATCATTACAGCGAAGCCTCTTGTTGTTGTTGTTGGTTCTGTATTTGTAAGTCCTTCTGGCCGTTAGAGGGCCAGCAGGACAGTCCTCATCAGGATCACATCAGCTAAATCGTGTCATTGTCTCTGTGTTAGTGAACCAGGTAACTACAGCAAGTAGGGGAGACTCCGAGTATATGCCCACGCTCCGATGCCCACGCTCCGGCGGGCTGCCCAGCGAAGTAAAGAACTATATCCGGCAAAGGGTGCGGTCTCGGTGCCAGTGGCTGAGCTTCTGGTCCTTGACCTAAATCATGATCCCGACCACTGCGCGCTCGTTTCTGGGGCCCGAACCTACGTGAGCAGTTCTTGCAGCCGCCACAGAACAGAGGCGAGCGATGGTCGGGCGTCCGTCCGTCTTGTAGACGCCGTTGAGGGCGCGAGAAGGACGGCGCCGCAGCGGTATCATGATCATCAGGGGCACGTTTCGCTACTAAGATAGAACCAACCCCACAAGTGTCCAATTAACAGTGCACGCATCGATTATCACCTCCGCGGCCACGGCCACGGTGACGCTCGCGGCCGCCGGAGGGGAACAAATTATGCTAACTTAGTTCCGGCGAGGCCGTACTACTCGTAGCACCACCAAATCGTCGATATGCGGCGTTGTTCCAAGTTTGGAATGGAGCATACAGTGGGGTAGACAAGGACCAATGTCCACTTCGCACGCATACAGGCGCTGCACTTGGCGCCTGGACTCACGGGCATCCGAGAGCAGCAGGCTTGGCAACAGTGGCACAACAAAGCAACTACGAAGTAATCCACAAACGGACTACTACGAGAAAACGACTCATTCACTTGTCACTGTGCAGTGAAGGGATGTACACCCCAAGATATCAAGGCCCTGCGAAGGAGTAGAGAGGTGGAGGCGGACGGCGGACGAAGTAGGCCGAAGGCAAGACCACCGCGACCCGCAGTAAGCATGGGTCACTGTCACAAAACCGACATCGCCCCAGGCGCAACTACACACCGGAGCCTCCGACACACCCAACTCCGACGTCCCTTCACTTCCGGAACCAGATGTGGTTCTCCTCAAGAGCATTCGACACTTGGCAACTACTTGGCACCTCACGACGTCGGCCATTCACGGACCGAGGGCGCTGCGGGGGGTTACAATTTCGAAGGCGAAATTAGAACGACGGAGCAGGCAAAGGAACGCGTTCAAATAGAAAGCGTGCTATATAGGGTGCTGTACTCTCAGGCGCACGTTAATGGATGCAAAAAAAAAGACAAGACAGCATTGAAATACTTTCTTCTTGTCTGATTCAAGCCATCTTTCGTTCTTCTGTTGGGAACTTCCTAGATGCCCCGTATCGTTTTGTGGACAAACGAGTTCTGGTTCGAAACACCCTCCAGAAGCCATCAACTCGGAATGACCAGAGCAGGACTCGGACAGCTAAGGAACTGATGAAGATGCGAATTAGTAAGGAAGCAACCCCGTACCGAGCTGGGGCTCGTGTCAGTGTGCACTCGACTTCACCGATTTAAATAGAAAGAAGACGGATGATAGCGACACGAAATGCATTCCTTTTCGGCGGTCGTGTTCGAAGTGGGGATCAAACATACAGTATGTAATAATGCAGGGGGATACGTAGAATACAGCGACGACGGCCTTGTCATAACGGCATAGTGGGACCAACTCATCGGCGACCACCTGGGAAATGGAACGAGAAGCCACCGGGCCCACCACCACCACCGCCGCCTGTGCGGAACTGGAACCCACTGCCTGCCGCTTGCTGGAAGAACTGCGCAAATGGGTGTCCTCCTGAACCACCTGCGAAGTTCCCGCCTGGGTATGGTCCGCCTTGGCCTTGCATCGGGTCGTTAGGGTCGTCACCATTGTCGAAGCGTTGCCGCAGCTCTGGGTTGGACAACACTTCGTACGCTTCGTTCACAACGGCCATCTTGGCTTCGCTACCGCCTTTATCCGGGTGTGCAGAGAGCGCAGCCTTGCGACTGAAAGGGAAAGAAGGATATGAGCCAGAAAGCAAACATAGTACGGTAGAGCAGACACGCACAATGCCTTCTTGATCGTCTTATCGTCGGCGTCCCGTGCGACGCCGAGCACCTTATAGTAGTCCTTATGTCTCGACTGCTTCAACAGGCGCTGGGCCTTGGACAGCCGTGCATGAATCTAAGCAATTCCCGGATATCAGCCTTCTTGTCTGTAGAAAGCGAGGAAAAAAAGAGAGCATACCTCTCTGTTTCCACCTCCGCTTGCCTCCCACGCACGCTCGAATGTACGCACGGCCTCCTCCCACTCCTCACGTGCGAGCAGTGCTTCTCCCTTGCCTAGCAGCGCATCGATGTCCTTCTCATTCCCCACCATCCGCAAGAGCTCGTCGCACCACTGTTCGCCCGCCCGCGCCTGACGAAGTTGAACATGCGCGCGGCACAGAGCACGCAAGATCGCGGCTCTCCGTGGACTCGCTTTCTTCGGAGGAGGAACAGCCACGGACGCAATCGGCGCAGTATCCGGGTCGAGAGCACCTTCGAATGTGTTTAAGAAGCCGTTTCCGGGCGCGCTGAGAGACGCATCCTTTGGCGCGGACCCGAGTATGAAGTTGATGATCTCACGCCAGTCCTCTGCGGCCATCAGCTCATCGAGTTTCTTGAATAGTTTGTCGAGAGACTTGACCAGACGATGTGCCGAGAGACATGGCTTTGAGTCAGGGTCGTAGTGCAAACATTGCTTAAGGTTTGCCATTGCAGTTTTCGACGCGGTAGATCCCATGTAAAAGTATGATATACGAAATATGTTCATGTACGCGTCTGTTGACGGTGCAGTGATCTGGGTGAGCCGGCTGTACCCTAATCAGCACACGTCTCGAGAAAAAACGAACTACGAGTGCGTACCTCAAGTCACCAACCGCCTCCTCAAAGTCACCGGCCGCAAGTGCGCAGTTCGCCCGCTGTTGCCGCAAAGCGAGGGAATGTGAGGCAACACGAAGACCCTGAGTGGCACTCTCCTCGCATGCTGTCCATAGTTTTGCCTTTTGTGCCTGCGCCGCTTTGCGAGCTGCCGCTTCCCCGTCCGCCACATCGAGCAATAGTTCACGAGCAATGGGGTCATTCTTCGCCTGATAGTGCTTCAACGCTTCCCGCGCGTCTGTCCAATGACCTTCTTTGGCGTGAATCTTCGCTTTCATCAAGTGCGCCTTGTCGAACGAGTCCGAGGTTAGAGCCAGGACTTGGTCAAAGTCAGTAAGCGCGTTTGCATGTCTTCCAAGGGAGAAATACGCGGTGGCGCGTTTATAATAAAGTGTAGGATCTACTGGTGACTGCTCTGTGGAGAGTGTGAGAAATGGGTCGCATGTAGTGGCACAAATGCCAGGCAGATGATAATAGGCGGACAAGCGTAGGCACCATTAGTATGCTTTATGAGAAACACTGGCACATACGCCTTTGCGCCGCATTTAAAACTTGGTTCATTTAAACGTACCTATGGCCTCCGAATAAGCTCTTGCGGCATCGTGAAACGTTCCGGCAGACAACAATGCATTAGCGCGGTTAATGAGGGGTTGGAGACCAGGTGGGTATAAGGCAGATCCTGAACTTGGATCTGCGGCAGCCGAAAGCGCAGTGAGGAGGACAGACAGCCCGTAAAAGAGTAAAGGTGAGGGCATGACCGAAGTGTCAAGGAAGAGGAAATGAAAGGTGAGGGAGTCTATGGATGACCGCGCCACCAAAAGTTGAACTTGACACGTTACCCTTACTGTAACGACTATATTTGGTATCCTGTTCCCACGATCTCACAATACGGAAAGCATGGAGGATCATGTAAACGAGGCCCTTGCAAGCACAGAGCAATCGATTAAAGAGCATAATGACGGATAAGGCCCCCCAAAAAACGCGACTAAGAGCCACACAGGTCCAGTCATTTCTGTAGCCTGGTCTCTGCTAAGAGCACCGAATTCTCAACGTTCTCAACTCTCGAACCTCTTCGTAATCCGGCAATCGGGGGCTAGTCCGCTGACATTCAGAAATCAGCTTACAGTAATCAGAGTTTCGAGCATCAGAGTCGATGCACCCCACCACGGGGCACAACAAGATGCGATTGTCAGTGCCAGTGCCACACCTTGTGCAACTATCGCACGTTTACCCTTCATTGACAGACGGTCACCGGTCTAGCCACGCCCCTCCAAGTCACCACTCACATGGCGCCTCTCGTACCACCTTGGGATGATCTGCGTGTTAAGCACACCTGGAATGCCGTTCTGGCCAACTGGGAGAGCCTCAGTGACGGCGCCACGATCGACCCCTACGTTGTACTCAAGCCTCGCGATGAGAAAACCTTGATTGACGTGCTCTACGGGGTCAGTGATCTCAGGCATCCAAAGCACGTCTCTCCAACACTCCTCTACGCACGCATATACTCGCGTGTGCCGATATTTCATTTCATCATTTCAGATATGGCGCACACCTGTCTAAGGAGCAGGTCGCTGAGATTGTCATGCTGCCCCCAGGCACGCTCAAGTTCGTCAATTCCCGACTTGAATACTACGGCATGCCGTCCTCCTCCATCTCAACAACACACGGCGGCCGCTGGCTGATGCTCACCGGCATTCCCGTGTCCCAAGCCAATGAACTGCTTGGCGCGTTGTACCAACCCTACCAGCACGCCGGGACGAATGACACCATCATTCTCCGTACGATTGGCTATGCACTCCCCACAGTGCTACGCACACGTACTGAATGTCGCACCGACAACGTACTTCGCCTCCATGCGCACGTTGCGGAAGACACCACGCGGTCGTTCCGTTGGAGCAACAGCAGCGCTAGCGAAGGTGTTGCTGAGAGCTCTTGACGGTTCTGTCGAGCCGCAATGAAGTGATCATGCTGTCGCAACTGTGCTGGCTGTACAAGGAGGTCGCCTATGTGCCAGTCACGACAGACCAGAATGTGCTTGGCATTGCGGGCTCTATGAGCGAGTACCCGAGCCAGGCAGATCTGATGGTGTTCGTGGCCAGATATCGCACAGACGCCGAAACCGCTACCTTCACTATCGTACAGATCAATGGCAACGGGTACGACCCGAGCCACCCCGGTATCGAGGCAAATTTCAACATCCAGTACAAATAGGCTATGGCGTATCCAACACCACACATCTACTATAGCACCGGCAGCCAGATAAGGTTGTCGCCCGGCGGCAGCAACGAACCAGCCCCGGGAGACACGTTCCTCGAGTCGCTCAACTTCGTGCTTGGCCAGCAGGATATCCCTCAAACGATCGGCATATCATATGGTATTAACGAGCTGGAACTACCGCTGGAATATACAACAACTGTGTGCGACCTGTTTGTACAACTCGGTGCGCATGACGTCAACGCCCTCGTCGCGAGTAGCGATGATGGCATGGGTGCTAGAGATCGCCTCCGACAACGCTCCATATCTCGTGAATGGCACAAGCTGCGCGGCACCGGTGCGTCTTTTACTCCTCACACCACTCTGCGTCGTCCATCCTCGAGCGCCTAGCTGACCGCCAACGTACAGAATGTGGCAGGCATAATCTCGCTCAATGACTTCTTACTTTCGATGGGCGAGGCCTCACTTGGCTTCCTTAAACCCTGGTTTTACGACCATGGCCTCAAGTAGTAAGGCCTCAATGATATTACTTCTGGCTCTAACCCGGGCTGTGGGACTGATGGATCCTCTCCACGGCTGGATGGGACCATGTTCGTCTTCGTAGACTCGTGTTTCTTCATTTTCAATGATGGCTGATTTCGGGCTTCGTAGATTACGGGTCTCAGGACGTCGGACTAGCATATAACGAGGGAACGAGACCAACAGTCTCGGAGCTTCTAAATAACAGCAATAAAACAGTCCTACCCAGAAACTACATACATACCACGAGCCAATTCGAGAAGCCAAAGAAACGTTTCGTGACAATCCCTCGACCCACGCGAAGCCCACTTACAAGCACACGCAGAAACATTCAGTTCAACCCTTCAACCTGCTGGGCATTGGAATGCGACCCTTCAAGACCTGAAGAGACACCCGGATGACATAGGCGAACGACGAAACTCGGTCCTCGTCCGCTACGTGACATAGTGCGCGCTGACCTGTGCATCCCTGTCTCCCCGCTCTAGTGCACAATGTGTCCTAGAATTCTCAACACTCGACACGTCGCTACTCCACTCCCACTTCGAAGTTACCTCGACTTAGCTGCGCAACGTCTTTTCCTTGGCGTGACTGCCCTGCAATTCTTATCTTTCTTTTGGGACAGTTGTCACACCGGGAAACTGGTGGCACCTTTTTTTGGGGTTCATGCCGCGTCAGGCAACATGTGCACCCTCGCTGGCATGTCGCATCTCTCCAACGTAAGAAGAGCAACTCCTGTACTCTACTTTAACTCAAACAGATCAGTCACGGTGGGCCTCAGCTAAAGAAATTGACATTGTCCTTGAGAAGTAGATAAGCGAACCGATAGAAAAGCTTATCGATTCACGGACGAGCTGCACAATCTCACGTAAGGGAATGTCGGTGTTCTCTCTGCTCAGACGGCGTGTTGCCGATTCATAGTATGTCAATGTCTGCCCATCAGATAGACAGAAAAACGGACCTCTGGAAGGCTAGAAGGCAATGCTCAGATGACGAAGTAAAGCAGACAGTGCTGACGTACTTAGCGGACTTCAGCAGTGCAATCGCCTGACTAACGGCTTCCGGGATATGGGAGATCAAGCTTTGTTCGAGACTCTGGCGTTTGGTTCCAACCAGGAACAGGCGACCGTTTGCGATGTCGAATGCGGCCTCTGGATCCACCGGTCTGAGAAGGCCGTGAGGTAATTCGTGGAGCGACGGTGTTTGATACTCACCCTTGTTGTCCATCACATTCTCGTACTCAATAACCGCATAGTCGACATTGCCGCTCAACGACAATTCATATCCCGAAACGGGGTGAGAGATTTGGACCCCATCACCTTCAGCAATCTTCATCTCAGGAAGAATGGCGACGTCTCTTTGTTGAGTTGAGGCAATTTTCCGCGACGCGAGAAGTATTGCGTCAAGAATCATGCGTGAACCTGGTGCATACTACAAGTTTAGACGACCGAACGCAAAAGTGATTAACGCAAGACGCACATCCATGTTAACGCATGCATAGATATCCTCGATTCCGGAGTGTAGATCCGCATTTTGAGTCTCAGCGTTCGTTATCAACCCCTTCGTTAAGTTGGTTATTTTCGCGGCCACAAAAACGAGACGTTTCCTCTTGATGCCAGCCCTCTTGAGATCTTCTGATGAAACGGTTGAGAGAGTCACTCTCTGGGGCATTATTAATAAATAATAGCATGTAACGTGAGGAATATGCAATAGTTTCTTGGCACCCTTTACTGTAGTATGTTCTCCAGGGCAAGGACATGCTCCGAGATGGTGCGCAATTCCTCCTCCGTTTCTTCAATCCCATCCAGCTCTTCCTTGAGTGCTTCGAGACGACTTAGCAGCATCCTCAGCTTGGAAAGGTCGACAATTGTCCTGCAGACTGCGCTTGCGCTTGTGAGACATGTGTAGGGTAGTGGATAAGAGACACACTCACTGGCAGCTCTCAACTTCCCCGTCACATGCTCTGTAAAAAAGGATGGTCGGCCCGTGTTCAGAGACGATTCCGTTTGGACTGCAAAGAACTCTCGATGCTTCTAACGAAACCGGTACTGGTGCTTTCTAGTGCTGTCTAGTTCCAGTCGGAACAGTGCATTGGGAACATTTTTATGATAGTGTCCAGTACCGTCTAGGTCTAACTTAGCTGTTTACACGAATGACGTCACCCATTCAATTCTCCGTTCTTGCTTCTACCTTCGTCATTGGCGTTGCGCAGGCTACTTTTTTTATATTTCTTCGGTGTCCCGACTTCGTTTTTTTTTATCTCACTTTGAGCTCTCTTCCATTTCTTGCCAGCGCATCCAGCGCTCTTCATTTTTATATATATCATACTGTAATCGGTTTATAAACCTCTACCACCGCGACTGACACCACAATTCCGTGTCATGCATGAACGACAAACGAATCAGCCACAAGCCGTCCACTTTGGTGCGGGCAATATTGGACGGGGTTTCATTGGTGCGCTCCTCGTAGAATCAGGATACTTCGTCGTTTTCGCGGATGTCGACACGAAGCTTATCAAGGAGCTGAATACCTACGATTCGTACGAGGTCCACGTCCTGGACGAAACAGAGCGAACAGAAGAAATCCACTCCTACTCCGGCGTATTATCCCAGACCGACGAGGTTTTACACGCCATCGCAGAGCCCCATACTCGGCTGATCACGACCGCCGTCGGCCCAAACGTCCTCGTGAGGATCGCGCCTATGATCGCCAAGGGTCTCCAAGAGCGGCGCGCGGCGGGTGCCGGAGCGCTTAATGTCATAGCGTGCGAGAACATGGTGGGCCAGACGGAGATGCTTGGGAAGTTCGTCCGGCGCTACCTCTCGGACGAGGAGAGCGCATGGCTCGTGGACAATGTCGGCTTTGCGAACTGCTCCGTGGACCGCATCGTGCCCGCGCCGCCGCACATGGAGAACCCGCTCGACGTCGGCGTCGAGGACTTCTCCGAGTGGGCGGTAGACCGAAGCGCGCTGCGCACGCCGATCGAGCCGCCCGTGCGCGGGATGACGCTCACCGACGCGCTCCCGTCGTACATCGAGCGCAAGCTCTTCACGCTCAACTGCGGGCACGCGATCGCGGCGTACCTCGGCTTCGCCCATGGGCTGGACCGGATCGACCAGGCGCTGGCGAACGCGGCGATTCTGCAGGACGTCCGCGGCGCCCTGGAGGAAAGCGGCGCGGCGCTCGTGCGGAAGCACGGGTTCGACGTAAGGGAGCACGAGCAGTACGTAATGCGCGCGCTCCACCGCTTCTTGAACCCGAAGCTGCACGACGACGTGGTGCGCGTCGGTCGCCAGCCGCTGCGCAAGCTAGCGAAGGGCGACCGACTCCTCGGGCCGACAGCGATGGCGAGAGAATACGGGCTGCCCGTCGACCATCTCGCGCGCGGGATTGCCGCCGCGTTTTTGTTTGATCTGAAGGACGACCCACAGAGTGTCGAGCTAATAGGCAAGGTCAATGAGGTGGGCATCGAGCGCGCGGTCGCGGAATATACCGGATTTGAGGAGGGTAGCGATGTGCACCGCAAGATTGTTGAGGCGTACATGGAGCTCAAAGGGCTGAGGATGTAGACCAAGATGTAGACCAAGAGTCATTCCTTTGATAGATCAAGGAATTGTTTCCTTACGAAGGTGCTCCGATAATTTCGTTGCCCTATTACTGTACTGTAGAGTGTATTCGGATCTTGATTCAGATATGATTTCCGTGCGTCCGAGTCTGGTCACTGAGATCGGAGACCCCGTCTGCGAAGTGACCGGCCCTCTCCGACGAATGGAAAACGCAAAAATGAGTATAATTTCTGTATTCTCAGGCTTCTAACCGAATGGAAGCACACGACACTATGATAATACCAATGAATTGGGGGTCATTACAGTAACAGTCGTGTTCGTCGTGATCAAGTCGTGAAGAGGTCGTGAATAAATGTCATGTCATGAACCATCAGTCAGCCAAAAGAAGGAAAAAAACAAATCGGAAATGAAAAGAGTGTTCGCCCGTCGTTCGCAGCCCCTCAAAGATCATCGGATCGCAGATGTGGGTTACACAACAAGCGCAGGCGGCCTCCACATCGTAACGAGCATATCATAGCAGCGAAGCGCCAAAGACGATCAACGCAGCGGCGCCGGTGATGAGGGGTGATAAACTTGCACCGAAGCGATCCCAGGTCGGAGGGGCGCCGCTGGTGGTGGCCGCTGGCGTCGTGGCGGAGCCGGTTGGGGACGGGGTCGTCTCGCCATTCGAGTTGGACGCGTTCCCGAGGAGCGAGCTCGCAAAGGCGCACACTTGGCGTATGCTGTTCACGAGCGAGGGAAGGTCGGGGGTGTCTAGTACACCCGTCTGGTTCGTCCTCTCGAAGCTACTCAGGGGATGGTGAACATGCGAAAGGGTCAGATGATGGTGGTGAAAACGTACCAGTCAACACACTGCGGGAAGACGGACTGGAAAGTGTCCGTGCAGGAGCACTTGATCACATCGATGAACGCGCCAGGGTTGAAAAGGACCTGCGATTTGATTGCAAAGCACCGCGATTTGGTCAGTTAAGCGGCGGGCCGCAATCAGTACATACAGTACCGAAGTGAAGTTGGCCAGGACGGTGGAGGCCTGGGCGCAGGAGTTGATGCTCGGGTAATCCTGTGCACAGATCGGACACGATACCGGGGTATCGGGAAAGTAAGGTTGCTGCGTCTGGCGAGCAATGACCCATAAGGGACGAGATGAGGGCGGGGAAGGGTATGCCAAGACTGAGGGCGTCGTAGAAAAGGCGATTAAGAGACCAATGAAGGCGATAAGTAAAGAGTGGAAAGTCGTCATGATGTTTATGTTCTTTTCGTTTGCCTGGTTTCACTTTTCTTCTGGGTCTGTGGGTATCTCTTTCTGTGGGAGCGACGCTGTCGTCTGCTGCCAATGAGTGCGCCCCTCCCACATCCCACATCACCAGACAGGGGCGCAAAGCACATGATAAGATTAGATAGTAACAACATCTAACACTCTTGATCGAAGCTCTGGGTAACAACAACTGCCGCGAATATTTTATGGATAAATGCCGAATTTAAGGGCTGGCGGTGCTGTGCATGTAACCGACATAGTTCAGCAAGCAACAGGACAGAAGAATCAAGGGGGATTCTCTAACAGCCGGAAGAAGAGAGGGGTAGTAGTCAAACAGGATAGCAAACACAACAGTGGGGAATAAAAAGTTGAGCCAATCCAAACCCAAAAGGGCACGGATTCACATCGAATCGTCGAATCTTTAGATCGGAGGACGCTGCATGGGCGAGTTGAGGAGCGTTTGGAGCTAGAAAAGGCACAACAACGTCTCGCTTGTGGAATTACGTGGAGCAAACCGGGTGGCTCACCTGTTCTAACACGCCGGAGTGCGGCAGGCCGTCAACGTTGGCACTATCTCCGCCTTCGAGAGTGGGGTCCCCCTGTGCCTCACCCTGTGTATCTTGTGCCGCCTTCTTTGGGTGGAGTGGAGCGGAGCGATGTGTCAATTTGTAGAAGAAATTTGTAGAGCAGAGCCGTGGCAACATCACGTACCTCTCTCCTCACGCTGACTGTGCCCGGAACGGGTTTCTTGCCCGCGTTTTTCCCGGGACCAGACACGCCGGGGACGAACGGCTCATCTCGCGGGACGATGTCGATGAGAAAGTCGAACTGGTCGGACTTGCCAAGCGCCTTGGCGATGTCCGCGCGTGACAGAGTGCGCCGTTTGTTGGAATCGGCGACTATGAACGCCCGTGCAGTGATCTCTGCGATGAAAACTTTTCGACATGGCGAAATCAGCAAACTATGTAGACTGGGGGGATTGGAGGAACGAGGGAGTCCGTGAGCGTACTTTCGCATGCCTTGCAGAATAGAATGGGCGCTGTAGAGATACGGTAAAGGGTATGGGGCGGAAGCTGGAGGGACAGACAAACCGTCGGCGGCGATCATCTGCGAAGAATAGACAGGTCAAGCAACGATATCAAGGAGAAAAGTAGGGTGGGGGCACCTTTACGTCTGGGTCGCTCTTCATAACCTTCTTTATCCTGGCCAAGGGTAATGGCGGGTGTCGATAGTCGGGAATCTCTTGTTCTGCAGCATCAACCTGTCTCTGCCAGAAGGAGTGAAGGAACTCATGAAGGGGCTCTCCTGATTGGACGTATGGCTTGGTCATTGTTACTGAGGATCGTGAACTGTGGTTGGCTGCTGCCACCTGCCTTTTTCAATTTATTTATTTACCAGATCAGATCGTAATTTACCCCTTATCCTGATTTTTTCAATAAGCTAGGCTACCACCCACTGCACCCTCCAGATTGAATGTCATACACTTCTCAGAATCAGAATCCTGTGACAATTGACCCGCGGCTCTGTCTGCTCACAAAGTCGGGTCTTCTGGTCGCGCTCCAGCGTACCGCTAAATGCCGCCCCAACGGCCCACGTGCGTGTACACGTACACGCCAATACAGTACGCTGCGGAGCACGTAGACCGGAGAAGTTGCTTTCGACAGGTTTGGGGAGACTGGATACATCGAGCGTTCAAGTTGGTGGCCCCATGTACGACATCGTGACTTCGAGAGACGACACATGTCGTGCTGATCACCTGTCCACATACTATTTAGTACTAGGACTGTAATCTGCTGGTTTCTAAACGAAGAATTGGTTGATGCCCCGGCTCTACCTGATGCAGTATGGTTGATTCAATTTCTCATCAATACGAGCGCTTCCAGGCCGGCAGACCGGCATCCGGGGCGTAAACTTTTTTGGGGGAACGCAACTGATGGTCCGTTTCATACAAGACGGCAGCGAGCAGTTTCCGAGGACCATTCGAGCAATCAGACAGTGGTGTACAAGTTTCTGGAAAGCATCATGAAACGTGGGGAAAAAGGGTCCTGTAATGGTTCTGAGCCTGGGGAGTGTGTGAATAGACGCTACACTAGAACGAGGCTAGTGTCCCGAATGAAAAACTGTGCATGGGTGCGATGAGGATATACACGGATTATACACGAGCACGTGCTGATACAGTAGTCTTTTTGTGAGTGGGGTATACATAACAACAACTCGTCAAGCATCAAAGGTTGTTTTGGGCTATGTGGCGCATGATGGCTAATGATGCTAGAAGTTCTGATGATGATACGAGTTAATTTAGCCGCGCGAAATAGCGAAAACAGATGTCCTGGAAAATGACCCACCGATGGACAGATGCGCGAACGATTCGTATACGGTGAGTACATTGCCCGATGTACCGTATGCTGGACGGTCTGGGGGCTTGAGATTGTAGTGCGCGACGAGGTAGTTGTCTGCGTTCAGGCACTAGGGAACGGGGATGCACGAAATGAGCATTGTGCCTGGGAAAGACATCAAACTTTGTGAGTATCTCACCGTCCACTCGTGTTCTGCGACCATGTGATGACTCCACTTGTATTCCTTTCCATCCGAAGCCGTGAACTTTCGGAATAGGGACCTGCGCAGTCACAGTAAATGAAAACAAACGTCACGCGGCACTCAAAGAGAATGCGTACCCTCCGAACAGCGAAACTTTGCGCAGGTATTGGTGCATGGATACCGATACAGAGCCCCGTGTGAAGTGGACGGTTCCCAGCGCGCCTTTGGGTCCAAAGTCGAGGATAATCGCGGGCTCGCGGTAAAAGTGGCGGCCGTCACGGTCGCCGATGCTAGTCGAGCGCTGTCCCATGTCGTATATCATGAGACCCGCGTTGCGCGTGCGTTGAGGTGTAGATGAGACGCGCAGGAATGCACGGTCGTAAACTTCGTCAAAGTCGGATCCGGTAAGGACGCCTGTGCGATCCTCGAAGAAGTACGCAGATGGTGGACCGGAGATTGTCATGGTCTGTGGTGAAAGACCTAACGAGGGGCGGGAGGGGATAGGGAAGGCGAAGAGGGATAGATAGGCAGGACACAGATGAGGAGAGCAATTCCCTCACGGAGCCTTATAACAGAAGCGCTATATCCATATATGGAAAAGGGGTGGCCAGAAGATTGTTCCCTGACTCCCTGACGTGACTGTCAGGAGTGTGTTAAAACAAACTTCTTGAAGACAAACCATCGGGACGGTCGATCTAGCGCTCTTCGGGCGAGTAGGGTACCCGTTCTGTAAGCGCAGCTGCCAGCCGCAACGAGGCAGTGCCAATGTGTGAAGCCATTAGGCGCCCGAAGAACTTTGACTTGGCGCTAACTGGGGCTACACAAGCAAGCTGTAAGGATAAAAAAACACTAGTCGGAGATCATTGTTCAATATTGTTAGAAGATGGCGCAATGCGGTACAAATTTACGCCAGCATCTGCCTAATTGGTGAATGGAGGGCGTTAGAAAAGTCTCTTACAGTAATGCGAAACACAAGCACAAGCACTCACTAGTCGATCGGGAGGCTCACTAGTGCTGTATGTGATGGAACAGCGAGGACCGCCTTCGTAAGAATAGAAAAGTAAGCGAAATCCGGAGGGAGCGGCCGTAATGCGGATGCCCATTTGCAACCACTCAGACACACGACTGACACACCGTAGGCCTGTCGAGAAGCGTCTTCTCGCCGTCGGCTAATGCGTAGTACCCGGCCGTCGGAGGACGAAGACCTGCCTGCAAGCCGCGGTCGTGAGCAGCGTCGCATTTACCTCCGGGTGGGGACGGGGGCAGTGTGGGGGCGCGCCTCCTTGGATCTTGATTTCGGCGATCGATAGTCGGCCGACCCTGGTTCCTCGGACAGGCCCTTTTTCGAATGCGTCCGCAACTTGAAGACAAGAGCCCCACAGTAAGTTACAAAAGCCTGGGGCCCGTATCTGGAACTTGGCTCGACCGCAGCGCAGAATAGGATCACCCTGTGGGCGGAGCGCGCGTTGCCGCCTGACTGCGTAACAGGACACCCGAAATCAAACGGGACGAGTGAAGAGAGTGGCTGGAAGCGTCTAGGATATCTCCCTTGGAATATCCGCGTACCCCATGACATGCACAAATTCAGTGGGGTTCGCATCCTCAAATTTGAAGAAGCAGGCCACCAGGCATGGAAGAAGACCGGCATGGGAATCATATCGACCGATATCTACTTCCGCGGATGCGGCAACATGAGTGCGCCCCTAGCAAACATTCAGAGTGTCAATCACACATTTGCATGCCACTGGCAATGTACTCAGGCTTCTCAGGAATCAGTATCCACCGGTGTGCCGTGCACTCGTGGCTGGCGCTTCCCAGACAGGCACGATATGGCACTCTGTGGGCTTAGTCAACTTACTTGGCTCTGGGAATGAGGGAAAAAGTTCACGTACTTACATGTCAAGTATTAGTGCTAGTCTTTATCAGTTCCATATCGAGAATGGAATTCCCTTCGAAGTGACAGAGTAGATGACCACCCTAGATTCCATACTTGAGCTTCCTGCTCTTGCTCCACTTCGCCCATACCTGCTCCGTCAAACTCACGGGTGACCACAGTTAGGAGGGTGAGTAATAATGGCTTCGGCAAAGGCTTCGGCGACCGGCAGCGAAGCGCCATCCTTCTTGGCACTGTAACCTTCGGTCTTGCGGAACTGGTGCGAGTCAGGGCGCGAGGCAGGCATGTCAACATTCGGAACACGTCAGGAATCCACGAACCGAATAGGGAAAGGACGCTTCCAGGTGTGGTGGCCCGAGGTAGAGTCGTTCGATCATGTTCTGTCTTTTCTCTGATTCTACAACACCACTGATCACGATCATGGGTCGATATCTCATGCGCGAATAGGAATTATTGTTTGATTCGATTCTAAAAGGGATCAGAGTGGAATCAGAGTGTAGGTAACAGTGCCAAATGCAACTTAGTACTGCACCACCACCCACACCGTATGTACAGAACGTGCACGTGGCTTAGACTCCACTGTTAGGTACGATCACTTCTCGCATCAACCCCGGCCGAACCTTCACCGTGACTGGAACACCCTAGAACCGTCTTAGCTCAGAGGATGAAGGGATCGGAATTCCGACCTGAAATGATCGCTCGTTCGGCTCCCGGAATCATCTATATTTCAAATCTTAATAGCCTTCCTGGGCTCAACGGGATCGACGCCGTCCTCGGCGATCAGTACCAGCAAGCGCCTTTCTTCAAATCCTCGTAGTTGCAGTTCCTTCCAGCAGTTACTGTAGACGTCGTGGAGGGATCACCCATTTCCATTACGCACACGACGCTCTACTCACCCGCCGAGCCGCCACGCCACATCATAGTTGGGGCGCTCTCAGTTGCGTGGCAATACAGACCACCCCCGCTGGGTTTGTGGCTCACTCGGTGCTTGCTTGTTTTCTTGCTCCGGTCACCTCTGGGCTTCGCGTCCGCCGTCAGGAGCTGCGCTCCCTTTAGCCGATCGTCTCGACAAGTGTGTAACGCGAGCCACCCTTTTGATGCGCCCGCGTTCTTGGCGCCCTCGAAGGGGCAAGACCAGCAGGCGGGAGCAGCAGGGCAAAATCAGCAACAGCAACAACAATAGAATCCCTTTAGCAAGATCCGAGCGCCGACCGTGAATCCTGGCGCGATCACCCTGAGCCTTGCCGGGGTTCTCTGGCCGAGTACCTTCCAGCCCGCACGCCCTTGGGGCTTTGCTGAGTGCGCCATCCATCACCACATTGCGCCAAACGGCCCGCACTACCCAGAAATGGACTCTCATTTGTCAAATGTGGAGAGAGGGGAGCCACACAGCCGTCGCCCAGCGATAGGAGTCCACGATGGCGTCAGGCCTTCGGAACTTGTAACCACCGGTACGATGTCGCGCCCGTCATCTCTGGCGTCTTTATTGCGTACTACGAGCTGCTGAAAATTCGTTTCTTATTTCTTTTGTTTTTCAAATAACATATATTTCAACTTTTTCCTCGGGGTACTGTATATAGAACCGTATGTAGTGCTAATTCATTTCTCACTGTAAACCTTCCCGGTCGTGTAATCTGTTCATCCACAAGTGACCATGTGAGCGGCTGCGCCGCGGCATAGACAGGTACCGTATGCGACGTTTGCACGTATATCCCAAAAGAGTGACCTCTACAGTGATTCTCGGTCGTCCGAAAAAGGAACAATTGCGTACAGTACCATCAATGTGCTGCGAGACGATGCCGAGCGCTTTTCTGGATATTGAAATGTGTACATCCTTTGGCGGTACATGTCAGGGTCTTTTTACATGCAGGCCGCTCTCTCTTCACTTTGTGCCCTTTCCGAGAGCCCGGACGAAAAAAACTGTTCGAGAATGTCCCGTGTCGTGTCTTCTAGGTCGCGCGACCAGAGTCCGAAGATGTGAAACAACTTGGCCGTGGAGTGGTCCAGAAGGCACGGCTTGTCAACGATCCACGCGGGCTTTTCGGAAGAAGGGTCCGATAGAAGCGCGGATGCCACGGAATTAGCGACGTCGACTGAGGGAGCAGCAGGAGTAAGGTTGACCGTCACGGACTACGTGGGTAAACGTTTTCTGAGTTGCTGCCAGAAGTTCGGGATTAGAACGTAGGTCATGAGGGAAGCTGCGTGACTGCGGTAGACACACCTGAGCTGATGATGATGATCTCCGTCGGCCTCTCCTTCTCCGGAGCAAGCTTGGACGTTAGCAAGCTCACGCGTGTCGACAAACCAGACCGTTGGCACAGGACTGGAATCGTCGGGCTTTCCCAGGAC
>WNGR01002002.1_pt1 | contig 38856 bp, 26 predicted proteins | sample 5407581 | NCBI WGS metagenome assembly WNGR01 (sample SAMN13153383, study PRJNA577476) | soil metagenome | isolation source: 80 cm soil or saprolite under Garry oak tree replicate 2 | place: USA:California | collected 2016-06-15 | reverse complement strand
GCGCCAGGACGGCCCCGACGCGCCGAACCGCCGATAGCGCTGCGGCGTCGCGGGGGAGATCGGCGGGTCCACCCACAGCACGTCGGTGCACCGGCTCAGCGCCTCGGTCAGGGCCCGTTCCGAGCCCCGGACCCCGTCCCAGCTCACTCCGGACGCCAGCACCATGAGCGGCCGGTTCGGTGCGGTCTCCTGCTGTCCCATGGGCTCGGTGACCTCCCTTTCCGGTCGGGTGCTGGGATCGAAGTGTGCTTGCGGACCCAGCGACCGGGCAACCCGAGAGGAGCGGGCTGCCCGGCCGCGGTTGTTGATGTCCGCGTGTTCCAGATCAGTGGAACACGACGTCCACCCAGTAGTTCGAACCGCCGAAGCTGTTCGTCGGGAATCCGCTGCCTACTTCGTAGACACCGTTGGGGGATCCGGCGATGTTGGCGTTGGCGGCCAGCGGCGGGCTGTTCACCGCTGTCCGGTTGAAGTAACCGTTGTCACTGCTGTAGAAGCCGGTTGTCGTGGTGTACGAGGCGATGTACGTCGTCCCCGCGGTCACCGAGACCGGACTGCTGAACGTCAGCGTCTGCCAACCGGTCGCGGTCTCGCCGGTGTAGGTGCCGGTCGCCAGCGCGACGCCACCCGACGACCACAGTGTGCCGGTGTGCGTGCCGGTGTTCTGCGGTCCCTTGTAGAACTTCACGCCGGTGATCGTGCCGTTGACCGACGGCGTGAAGTTGACGCCGAGTTCGTACGCGTTCGGGTCGTTCGTGCTGACCACCGTGGGCACCGTGGCCGCGCTGAACAGCGAGCACGGGCAGGTCGCGGTGCTTGTCGGTGTGAACGACCAGGTGTACGCGGTGGACATCATGTTGCCGTTCACGTCGGCGATCTGCAGGCTGCCGGTGTAGGTGGTGCCGGGTGCCAGCGGTGCCGACGGAGTGAACGTGACCGTCAACTGGTTGCTGGACAACGTGGTCGTCCCAGCCAGGTGCGCGCCGCCGGAGTCGCTGACCGTGAAGGTCGCCGTCGTCAGGTCGACAGGTTCGGACAGCGTCACCGACGGAGCAGTGGCCAGGCTCATACCGGTGGCGCCGTTGGCCGGGCTGGACCCGGTCACCGAAGGCGGTGTGGAGTCGCCGTTGGCGCCCGCCTGCCACAGCACGTCCACCCAGTAGTTGTTGGCGTTGTAGGTGTTGGCCGGGAAGGTGCCGGTGCTGGAGTAACCGTAGACACCGTTGCCGCCGTCCACGCCGTCGGCGATCGCGTGCAACTGGAGGTAGCTCGCGGTGTTGTTGCCGAAGTAGCCGGGGGTGGACGAGTAGTGCCCGCTCGGCGCGAAGTACGACACGACATAGGTCGTGTTCGCGTTCACGTTGACCGGACTGGAGAAGGTCAGCGTCTGCCAACCGGACGCGGTCTCGCCGGTGAACGTGCCGGTGGCCAGTCGCGTGCCACCGGAGCTCCACAGCGAACCGGTGTGCGTGCCGGTGTTGCCCGGTCCCTTGTAGAACCGCACGCCGGTGACCTGGCCCTTGGCGTCGAACCGGACCTTGGTGCCGAGGTTGACCGCGGACGGGTCGTTGTTCGACGCGACCGACGGGGTGGTGAAGTCGTCCCAGATCGTGCACGGGCAGGTCGCCGGTCTCGGCTTGCCGGTGGTGAACGACCAAGTGAACGCGCTCGGCATGACGTTGCCCGAGTCGTCCGTCGCCCTGGCCGACGCGGTGTACGTGGTGCTGGCCGCCAGCGCCGCGTTCGGTGTGAACGTCGCCGTGGTGCGGTCACCGGACAGGGTCACCGTGCCGGGCACGCTGCCGCTCGAACCGCTCAGCGTGAACTGCAGCGAGGACGCCACCACCGGTTCGTCGAACGTGACGGTGATCGACGGGGACAGCACCACGCTGCCCTGGCCGTTGGTCGGTGTGTTCGCCAGTACGTTCGGCGGCTGAATGTTCGGCGCCGGCGTGGTGTTGAACACCGGGTCGACCCAGTAGTTCGAGTTCTGGAAGCTGTTGTTCGGGAACGATGTCGGGCCGATCGAGAACAACCCGTTCGGGCTGGCCGTGGTGCCCTGCATGCCGGTCATCGGCTGCAGGACGGCCGGGCTGTTGGTGAAGTAGTTGCTGTCGACCGGGTAGTGGCCGTTCGGGTCGTGGTAGGAGACCTCGTAGGTGGTGTTCGCCTGGATCGGCACGGACCTGGCGAACGTCATGGTCTGCCAGCCGGTCGCGGTCTCACTGGTGAACGTGCCCGACGCCAGCTTCGCGCCGGTGGTCGTCCACAGTGTACCGGTGTGGGTGCCGGTGTTGCCGGCTCCCTTGTAGAACCGGACACCGGTGATGTAGCCGGCCTGGGCGGACTGGAACTGCATGCCCAGTTCCAGTTCGGAGCCGTCGGTGCCGGCCGGGGTGGTCGGCGCCCACGAGTCGGCGAACACGCCGCACGGGCAGTTGCGCGGCCCGACGGTCAGCGTGGCCGACGTCGGCGCGGACAGGTTCGCCGAGTCGTCCACGGCCCGCACCTGCACCGTGATCGAGCCGGTCGCGGTGGGCACGAAGCTGTAGTTCCAGGTGCTGCCGCCGGCTGACCAGTTCGCGGCGTGCCAGGTCTGGCCGCCGTCACTGGACGCCTCGACACCGGTGACCTGACCGCCCGCGTCGGAGACCGTGCCGCCGAACGCGTAGTTCTGGCCGACCATCGGGCTGGGCGCGCTGGTGATGGCCACCGAGGGCGCCGTGGTGTCGGTGGTCTTGGCGGTCGCCGTGAGGCCGGACATCAGCGTCAGCGGTTGCACGCTCATGTCGGCCAGGAAGTTCACGGTCGCCTGCTGCATCCGCACGTCATGGGTTGGCGTGTTGGTCAGGAAGGCGTGGTCGTCGGCAAGGCCCCAGGCCCACTGCACGGTGCCGGCGGCGAAGATCAGCGAGTGGCTGACCGCGTTCCGGTACTCGGTCAGGTTGTGGGTCGCGGTGCCCGGCAGGAACAGGTCACCGTAGTTCTCCAGCAGGTAGTTGCCGTTCAGGCTGACCGTGGTACTGGACAGCTTCGCCACACCGGCCGGTTGGAACCCGTTGTCCTGCACGGTATCCCACTCGTAGCCAAGGGTGCCCGGCTGGAACGCGTACGTCGAGCCGGCGCTCATCGAGGTCAGCGAGGTGTTGCGCCACAGCCGCATCTTGCCGTAGGCGGCGGGCACCTGCAGCGAGTCCGACCGGTAGCCGTTCACCTGGAATATCTGCCCCAGCAAGGAGTTCTCCGGACGACCGCCGTCGGACGGCGGGCTGAACCGGGGGTCGCGCCAGGTGCCCATCCAGACGTTCGTCGGGTCGATCTTCTGGTTGACGAGCGTGTCCTTGTAGACGGTCACGGAGCGCCACGCGGTGTTCGAGCCGTCGATGCTGTTGGCGAACTGGGTCTTCCAGTAGATGTCGTTGCCGGTCAGGAACGCGCCGTTGACCCCGGCGTTCAGCGCGGCCTGCACGTTCGCGCGCTGCTCGTTGGACCAGTATTCGTCGTGCCCGACGGTCATGAACACCTTGTGGTTGGTGATCAGGTTGCCCCGGCGGGCCGAGTCCGCGTCGGTGGTGTAGCTCAGGTCGTAACCCTGCTGCTCCATGAAGAACAGCATCGGGTACTCGGCGTTGAAGATGAAGTTCTCGTCGCCCTCGCCCGACAGGGGCCGGTTGTAGCTGACCGCCCAGGTCGCGCCGTTCGCGCCGGGGCCGACGCCGGTGTAGAGGCTGCCGTTGCCGTAGCTGTTGTACGCCTCCCACGTCTCGTCGCTGGTCTGGAAGAGGACGTCGGAGTGGCTGGTGTCGTTGCGGATGACGAACGCCATCTCGTTCTCGGCGCCGGTGTCGTTGCGGTGCAGCGCCGCGTAGTACACACCGGACACGGCGGTGGTCGGCACGTTCCAGGTCGCGGTGACCGCCCAGTTGCCGCAGTCGGTCATGAACGTGACCGGCTCGGCCTTGCACGCGGGCTGGTTGGTGCGGGTGTTCACCGCGAGGGTCGCCACCTGGCGGGCGCCGGCACCGCCGTAGTAGCCCAGCCGGTAGATGAAGATCTGGTAGGCGGACGCGTTCGTGTTCACCTTGAACTGCACGGTCCCACCGGCCGTGCTGCTGATGTCCGTTGTGAAGCCGGTGATCGTGTCGTCCTGGGAGTTGACCTGCCAGTTCGGGGTGCCCGCCTGGGTGTTCTCACAGGCGACCGGGTTCACCACCGGCGCGGTGCACGGACTGGACGCGGCCGCCGGCGTGCTCATCACCAGCGTTGGCACGACGACGGCGGTGAGCACCATCCCCATCGACACGATCAGGTTCAGCGCCAACTTGCGCAGCGCGGTCACGTGGCCGAACTTACTCGTCATGCCCGTCTCGCCTCTCAACGCCCAGGAGCAACTAAGGAAACATGCGGATGATTCCGGACGGAGGCATTCGCAGGTGACGAGAACGACCTGGCGCCGACCACATCGCGAGCTTCGTTGTGTCTCGAGTTCGTCACGCTGTGGAGAGTGCTCGGTCGGTGTCCGAACGTGTGGTCCGCCCAGGTCGGGCGGTCGGTCACGCGTGCGGCGCACCGGTCGTTTGGAAAGGGTTTGTCAATCGGCGAATCGGGCTGGACCGGCCGACCGTTACACCATTCGCCGTACCACCACCCCTTTGGTGCGGCAAGGTGATGGTCGGTGACCCGGTGCGCTCGGCCACTCACGTTACAGGCGTGGTCCCGGCCTGCCTCGCATTATCTAGTGTCTTCCCTCACGTTCAGTTCCGGGGAGGTTACCGCCGTGACGTGGGCGGATTCACCCGTCCGGCACAGTGCCGGGTCGTCGGCATTGAGAACCTCAACCCGCAGCGGCACGGTGCCCTTGTCGACACACTGGCCCGACCGCGCGTCCCATATCCAGTGGTGCCGTGGGCACTCGATGACGCCGTCGCGGATGTCGGCGAAGCTCAGATCCTCGCCGGCGTGCGGGCAGAAGCGCTGCAACCGCAGGCCGTCGCGCTCGATCGTCTCGGTGTTCTGCCGCTCGCGCAGCATCTGCATGGTCTGCGCCGGCTGGTGGCCGTAACGCAGGAGGCTCATGAACGTCAGGTCGAACAGGTCGGGGTGGCGGTGCAGGCCGACCCGCATGGACAGCAGGGCCTCCTCCCAGCCTGCGGCACCGTCGATGACCGCGCGCAGCACGCGTGGCGACATCAGCAGCGTGTACTCCGGGTCGTAGGGTTCCTCGCCCTCGATCACGAAGTCCTCGGCGAGCCGGCCCAGCCGCACGTGCCAATTGTCCATCCCGGAGACCAGACGGATGTCCTTGCTGAAATCACCCAGAAAGCGCTTGTTCCACCGTTGCAGGGTGCCGAAGTACGCCTCGATCTCCGACATGGCCACGGTCGGCTCCGGGCCGGCGTGGATGCGCTGCCACTCGTCCTTGCGCCGGGTACGGTAGTCCGCGATGTCCTCGTCCAGCCGGCTGCCGCCGGGTGCCGACGTCACCGACATCGGGTCGGTGCCGATCTCGTCGCCGGGACCGACCCGCAGCACCGACACGTCCGGGCAGGCCGCCGCGAACTCGTCCGCTTTCTGTTCCCACACCGGGAAGATCGTGGTGTCGCGGTCGTTGAACTCGGCGAGCTCCGGGTCGAGGAAGCACGCCGGCCCCGCCGATGGCAGGTACCACTTGGCGCCCGTGATCCGGACCTTCCGTTGGAGCGTGTCCATCAGGTCATTGCACACGCTCGTGACCTTCGCCGACATCACCTGCGGCGGGTAGTCGTAGCAGTTCGGGTACCACATCGCGCCCGAATACTGCGCGGCCAGCACGTCGATGTCCGTCGGCAGCTCGGACATGGACGTGTTGCAGTCGTTGAGATCCAGGAAGCGGAAGCCGTCCATGTCCGCCAGTTCGATCGACTCACGGTGCCCCAGGGCCGTCACGTCCGTGAAACCCAACTCGCGGAACCGCTTGACCATCACCTTCGACCGGTACCTGGCCACGATCACCGGCGTCGAGCGGTCCAGCCGCTCCAACAGCGTGCGGTCGAAGTGGTCCTCGTGCGCGTGCGAGACGTAGAGGTGGTCGTACCGTTCGGTGACCACCTCGTCCAGCAGGTTCCGGTTGTCCGGGAAGGGAAACCAGGAGTCGAGGAACGCCGGGAAGAACCACGGGTCCATGAGGATCCGCTTCCCGGCGTGGCTGACCACGAATCCCGCGTGCCCGAGATACCGGATGCTGGCCATGGTCAGACCTTTGCCGCTGTCTTCTCGGCGACCGCGTTCGACTCGGTCCACCACTCGACCAGCGCGCGCAGGCCGTCGTCGAGCTTGATCTCCGGGTGCCAGCCGAGGTCGTGGGCGGCGGCCGAGATGTCCGCGAGGCGCCGGCTCACGCCGCCACCGGTGTCCCGGGCCGGGCCGTGTTCGGGCACCAGATCCGAGCCCATGGCGGCCAGCAGCGCGTCGGCGAGGCCGCGCAGGCTGGTCTCGGTGGCGCTGGCGATGTTGTACGTGGCGTTGGTCACATCCGCCTGTGCCGCGAGGACGTTGGCCCGCGCGATGTCGTGCACGTGCACGAAGTCCATGGTGTCGCTGCCGTCGCCGAAGATCAGCGGCGGCTGCCCGGCGGCGATCCGTTCCATCCAGCGGATGAACACCTCGGTGTACCGGCCGTGGGTGTCCATGCGCGGGCCGTACACGTTGAAGTAGCGCAGCGCCACGTAGTCCAGCCCGTACATGGCGTGGAAGCTGCGCAGCATGCCCTCGTTGAACGCCTTGGCGGCGCCGTAGAACGTGTCGTTGTTGTACGGGTGGTGGCGTTCCGTGGTCGGGAACTGCTCGGCCAGCCCGTACACCGACGCCGACGACGACGCGACGACCTTGCCGACGTCCGCGGCGGCCGCCGCCTCCAGCACGGTGAACGTACCGTCCACAAGGCACTCCAGCGCCAACCGTGGTTGCTGCGCGCACTGCGTGATCCGGATCGCGGCCAAGTGGAACAGCACGTCGATGCCCTGCATCAGCTCGCCGACCAGCGACCGGTCGTTGATGTCGCCCTCGACCACGGTCAGCCGGCCGCCCGCGCGATCCGCGGCACCGGACAGATTTGCCCTGAGACCACGCACGAAGTTGTCCAGCACCAGGACTTCCGCGTCCGCGTCGACCAGCGCCGACCCGATCGTGCCGGCCCCGCCGGTGACCAGGATCCGTTGCCCGGTGATCGGTTGTCCCGCACTCACGCGTTGGCCTCTTCTCGCTCGCTCAGGATGAAGTCGTTGGCGTTCTCGTTGACGGTCATGATCGGCATGAACACGCCGCCCTCGTCGAGACTGGCCGACGCCGACTCCAAAATGGACAGCACACGCACACCGGACCAGCCGTCGGTGAGCGGCCGGCGCCCCTCGGTGATCGACGCCGCGAACTCCGTCATCACACCGCGCAGCGCCTCACGCTCGGGCAGTGCCGGCGCGACCATGTCGCCGGTGCGGTAGGACACGATGGTCTGCGCCCGCGCGTCGGCGCCGAGCTCGTCCTCGGTCTTGCGGTCGACGCCACGGTTGTAGATGGACAGCCGTTGCGTCGGGTTCAGGTCGTCCCACACCACCGTGTGCGTGGAACCGCCGAACACCATCGTGCGGATCTTGGTGGGGGACAGCCAGTTCACGTGCACGTGCGCGATCGCGCCGTTGGACAGCTCCAACGTCAGGTGGCCGACGCAGGCCCGGCCGGCGCCGATCGGGTCCGCACCGTGCGCGGCCACCGCGACCGGCGTCACGTCGTCGGGCAGCACGGACAGGAACACCGACAGGTCATGCGGCGCGAGGTCCCACAAAACGTCCACATCGGACTGAACAAGGCCCAGGTTGATGCGCACCGAGTCCACGTACTGGACGGTGCCGATCCCGCCGCCGCGCACCAGCTCACGCAGGTGCGCGACAGCGGGGGTGTAGCAGTAGGTGTGGTCCAGCATGAGCACCAGGCCGGCCGCTTCGGCCTGCTCGACCAGGTCGATGCCGTCGCTCAGGTTCGCCGCGAGCGGCTTCTCCACCAGCACGTGCTTGCCGGCGGCCAGCGCCGCCCGCGCCACGTGCAGGTGGGTCGCTGCCGGCGTGGCGATCGCGACCGCAGCCACCTCCGGATCGGCGAGCACCTCGTCCAGCGAGTTCGTGGCGCGCACCGTGGAGTAGTCGCCCAGTACCCGTTTCGCCCTGGAGATGTCCAGGTCACACAGGTAGTCCAGGCGCACACCCTCGGTGAGTTGGGCCGTGCGGACCAGGTTCGGTCCCCAGTAGCCCGCGCCGATCACCGCGAGGCCGAAGCGTCGCCGTTCCATATGGTGCTCCCCTTCACTGACTGCGTACCCTAGTTCGCGAAACGACCGGCAAACGTTTCAGCCGCAGCTGGCCAGCAGCACACTCACCGCGGTGCACGACGTGGTCGACGTGTCGTTGGCCGGGTTCGGGTCGGTCGGCGTGGACGTGGCGCGCGTCACGTTGAACGTGAACGGAATGCCGATGTCCAACAGTCCGATCGGGACGGTGAACGTCGCCGTCGCCGAGCCGCCTGCCGGAATCGCGCCGAGCGTGCACGTCGCGGTGTTGTTGTGTCCCTGGCAGGTTGACGTCGATCTGATGTCCAAACCGGACGTCGCGGTCGCGGTGTAGGTCGCGCCCACCTCGCGGCCAGGTCCACTGTTGGTCACCTTGACGGTGAAGTCGAGCGTCATCGACAGCAGGCCGGGGTGGGGCTTGCCGGTCAGGCTCACGCCGAGATCGGCCAGTGCGTTGATGGTCAGTGTCGGGCCGGGCACGGGACCGGTCAGGAAGTTCGTGGCGACGAGCTGGCCCACCAGTGTTTCCACGGCGCTCGCTGCGGTCGTGTCGACGGCCAGGGTGAACGTCACCGTCACCGACGAGTTGCCGCCGATCGCCGCGCCGAGGGTGGCCTGGTAGCCGTCGGAGAGCGTGGCGCAGGTTCCACCTGGCCCGGCGTTGCAACCGGTGAGCGTGGTGATGCCGGCCAGGTTGTCCGGGGTGCTGTGCAACTGCACTTTCGGTTGCAGGATGGAGAAGCCGTTGGGGTTGGTGATGGTCTCGGTGACGGTGACCGAGTTGCCGACCGTGACCGTCGAGGGGGACACGGTCAGCGCCACCCCGACCGCGAGGGTGTCGGCGGACGCCGGTGCCGCCAGTACGACGGCGGCCGTCGCGGCCACCACGGCCGTGATACCTATGCGGCTGAGCCGGAACCTGCTGATCATGGCATGACCTCCTAGTAGGCGCCGTCGCCGCGGAACACGGCTCGTGCGGTTTTCCAGAGGATGACCGCGTCAAGAGCGAGCGACCAGTCCTCCACGTAGCGCAGGTCCAGCCGCACGGCCTCGTCCCAGGACAGGTCGCTGCGGCCGCTGATCTGCCACATGCCGGTCAGCCCCGGCTTCACCAACAGGCGCCGCCGGACGTCCGGCCCGTACCGCGCGGTCTCGTCCGGCAGCGGCGGCCGTGGCCCGACCAGGGACATGGCGCCGGCCAGCACGTTGAACAGCTGGGGTAACTCGTCCAGCGACCACCGACGTAACACGGTGCCCACTCTGGTCACCCTGGGATCGCGCCGCATCTTGAACAGCAGGCCGGCGCCCTCGTTGGCGCCGGTCAGCCGGCCCCGCAGCGCGTCGGCGTTGCGCACCATCGTGCGGAACTTGACGATCGTGAACTCGCGCCCGTCCTTGCCGACGCGCCGCTGCCGGTAGAAAACGCCACCCCGACTGTCCACCGCGACCGCGAGCCCCACGGCCAGCAACACCGGCGCGAACAACGTCAGTAGGAACGCGGCCCCGGCACGATCCACGATCTCCTTGATCACCCGGCGCGTCCCGGTGAACACCGGCGCGGTCACCCGCAGCATCGGCATCCCCAGCACGCCGGTCACGTGCAGCCGTGGCCCGGCGATCTCCATCAGCACGGGCGCGACGACCATCTCGGCGTCGCTGCCCTCCAGGTCCCAGGCCAGTTGGCGCAGTCGGCTCGGCGTCCAGTAGGCGTCCCCGGTCACCGCGAAGATCCGGTACTGCCCGCGCCGCACATGTCGCGCGAGATCGTGCAGCCCGCCCACGACGGGCACCCCGTCGATGTCGTCGCTGCCGCGCCGCCGCCCGGTCGTGCAGGCTGCCTCCACCCGCCAGCCCAGGTGCGGCGCCTTGCGGGTGCGGTCGATCAGGTCCTGCACGGTGTCCGCACCGCCGGCCGCGAGCACCGGCAGCAGGCAACGTCCCGACCGCCGCGCCCGGTGCAGGAAACGACGTAACTGGTACCGCTGCGCCATCGCCAGCACGGCCACCGCCGGCACGACGACGAACACCCAGCCACGTATGTCGTGCAGTCCGCCTGCCAACCCGCCCAGCGCCAGGATCACCACGGCCGTGGCCAACCCGCGCCCGAGCCGCCGGAACTCCTCGGCACCCTGGCCCAACACGCTCGGATGCCAACTCCGGTTCAACGGCAGGGCGCCGCACACCACGAGGATCGTGATCACCGCGAGATCCACCGGCAACGACCAGGACCGATGACTGGGCGCCCGCACCACGAACCCACCACCGCACCGCCGGCAGCCCGGCGAACGGCAGCCTGGTGGGCACCCGACCGGGCGGTGTGACGTCGACCCGGCGGTGCCGGTGCACGGCACCGCGGTTGAGTGGTCGAGGACCGGCGCCCGCTCGTGGATCGGCAAAGTGGGCAGCCGGAAGCTGTTCCGTCATCGCCGCACTCCGTTTCGCCCAGCCTGGGCAGGTGTCATCGCGGCGCCGGGGGCTGGGGCACCGAGGGCATTGCATACGGGTTCGTCAGGGTCGGCGGCCGCCGACGTCCCGGACCGGTGGACGGGGTCCGAACATTGGGGGGCCGCATCAGATCATTCGTTGCGCCGACGTGCGACGTTACCGACCACCCGTCTCCAGGGTGACCCCGCGATAACAATTCGGTTGTCCCGTGTCGCCCGTTCGGACCAGGCTCCCCAGCATGACGGCCGACCTGATCGCCCACTACGCCCAGCAGTCGGAAGCCTCCCGACTGGCCAGATCGGCGCACGGCCGCCTGGAGTACCTTCGAACGCAAGAACTGCTGCGTGCGGCACTGCCGCAAGGTGCCCGAATCCTGGATGTGGGCGGCGCCACAGGTGTCCATGCCGAGTGGCTCGCTGCTGACGGGCATCAAGTCCATGTGATCGACCTGGTTCCCGCGCACGTGGCTGCGTCGGCTGCTCTGCCCGGCGTGACGGCGTCGGTGGGTGACGCGCGAGACCTGCCGTTCGCTGATGGCTCGGTCGACGCTGTATTACTGCTGGGTCCGCTTTATCACCTGCGTGACCCGGCCGACCGTTCAGCGGCGCTCCGGTCGGCGCGTCGGGTTCTGCGGCGCGGTGGCGTGCTTGCGGCCGCTGGTATCAGTCGGTATCTGGCAGTTCTTGAGGCGGGTGCTACCGGTGCGCTCGACGATGCTTTGACCGGTCCGTTACGTACAGTCATCGAGACCGGTCACTACGACGGGCACCTGGGCTTCATGCCTGCGCACTTTCACACGGCGGTGGAGTTGCGTGGGGAAGTCTCGTCTGCCGGGTTTTCGGATGTGGTCGTTTATGGGGTGGAGGGGCCGTCTTGGGCTGCGTTGGATGTGGCTGATGGGTTCGAGTCGCGTTGTGATGCGGCTTTGCGGTGTGCTCGGTTGGTGGAACGTGATCCGCTTCTGATCAATGCCAGTGCTCATTTGTTGGCTGTTGGTCGTCGATAGCTGTTGCACGCTTTGGTTGGAGGTGGGCCGAGCAACCCGGCCCACCCGGCAACCGTCAGGCCGACGTAGTCCAGGCCTGTCCAGCCGATCCATTGCAGTCAAAGATCTGCAACTGGGTACCGTCGGTAGTAGTCGCGCCTGGATCATCCAGACACCGACCGGACTCCGGATTCACCAGCGTGTGACTGGACGTCACCTGCCACTGCTGCGCGCCCGTGCCGTTACACGTCCACAGTTGAACCTTGGAACCGTTGGCAGTCCCACTATTCGATACATCAAGACACCCACCCTGAGCCTGCAGGGTGCCGTCACCAACAACTGCCCAACGCTGCGCACCGGTGCTGTTGCACGTCCACAACTGTGCATGCGTGCCGTTGGCCGTACCGCTGCCACTGATGTCGAGACACTTGCCGGCCAGGCCGGACGTGACGGGGCCGAGCTTCGACAGTGTCCCGCCGTTGTACGACGGCGGCGCCGACGACGCCGCGGTGGCCCACGACGTGTTGGCCGTGGTGCCCATGGTGAAGTTCAGTGTGCCGCCGGCCGAGATTGCCGTGGTGGGGACGAAGGCGTTGTTCCACGCCGCGCCGTTCCACGTCGCGCTCTGGATGTACGGTGCGTTGTCCGCGGCGGCGGGTGCGTTGATCGTCAGTGACGCGCCGCTCGGGAGTGTCACGATCGCCTGGGTGAACAGCGGGCTGCCCAGCGCCAGGTCGGCCGTTCCCGGTGTCTCCGGGTACATGCCCAGTGCCGAGAACACGTACCAGGAACTCATCGCACCGAGGTCGTCGTTGCCGGCGAGACCGCCTGGTGCGTCGGTCCAGATCTGGTCCTGTACCTGTCGCACGATCTGCTGCGTCCGGTAGGGCTGTCCGACGTAGTCGTATTCCCACGGCATGTACAGGCTCGGCTCGTTGCCGAGATCCGCCTGCGAACCGCCGCTGCCGTGGAAACCGGCCAGCGCGCTGTTCAGGTAGCTGATCATCGCGGCGTTGCCGCCCTTGGCCGCCGCCAGGCCCGCGATGTTGAACGGGACCATGCCGGTGTACTGCCAGGACGTGCCCTCCACGAAATCAGTCTGGCTGGCGGCGTTGAAACCGGTCATGAACGAGCCGTTAGCCAGCTTCGGCTGCATGAAACCGCTGCCGCCGTTGAACGTGTTCCGCCAGTCCTGCGCACGATTCTGGTACAGGGCCTGGTTTGCCGTGTCACCACGCGCGCCGGCGAACGCGGACAACGCGAAGTCCGCGCTGTTGTACTCCAACTGCGTGGACACCGGACCGTAGAAATTGCAACAGCCGAACGTGCCGTCGACGGCCACATAACCGGGGGAGTTGAGGTAGTTCAGGCCCGGCCGGTCGTTGTTGGTCGCCACGGCCTCGTGCAGCATGTCGGTCAGAGCCGTTGCCGTGTCGAAGTTCCTGGCGCCGAACGCATAGTAGTCCGCGATGATCGCATCCGCGGGATCGCCGACCATCACGAAGGTCTCACCGTTGTTCTGCGACCACTTGGGCAGTTGGCCGCCCTGCGCGAAGTCGGTCAGCATCGACTGGGCGATATCACTGGTCTGGGCCGGTGCCACCAGTGCCGACAACTGCGCCTGGCTACGGTAGATGTCCCAGCCGGAGAAATTCGCGTACTGCGCGGAATGGCCGGCCGCGACCGTGTGCACCTGGTTGTCGAAACCGATGTACTGGCCGTTGCTGTCGGAGAACACGTTGGGGTGCAACAAGGAGTGGTACAACGCCGTGTAGAACACCTGCTGCTGCGCCGTGGTGCCGCCGGCGATCTGGATCCGGCCCAGCATCGAGTTCCACGCGTTGTGCGCGGCCTGCTGGGTCGTGGTGAAGTTGAAGCCGGGGTTGTCCGCATTGCGGTTGCCGACGGCGTTCGCCGCGGACACGTACGACACACCGACCTTCGCCTGCACCACGTGGTTGGTCGTGGTGTTGAAGGTGACGAAGCCGTTGGCCGGCCCGGCCGCGGGTGCGACGGCCTTCGGGGTCACCGCCGGCTGGACACCGTGCAGCTTGTTCGGGCTGGCCGTGCCGCTCGGTGTCGCGGTGACCGCGGCCGTGCCGTTGGTGCTGAACGGCTGGTCGAACACGATGTCGAAGAACATCGTGTAGGTGAAGCCGGCGCCACAGAAGTGACCGCTGGTCACCGAACCGGACACCTCGGTGTTGTTGACGATCGTCCAACTGGACGCCGAGTCACCATTCTGGCTGCCGTTGAGCTTGAAGATCAGGTTGGACTGGGTGCTCGACGGGAACGTGAACCGGGCCATGCCCGACCGCAGCGCCGCGGTCAACTCGGTCTTGACGCCGTTGTTCAGCGTGACCGTGTAGGCGCCCGCGTTGGCCGACTCGTTGGTGTGCGAGAAGGCGTCGGTCGTCCCGGTGTTCACCGCGCCGACCGTGGGCAGGATCGGCACGTCGCCGTCCGCGCCGCAGCCGGGGCCGGACAGGTGCGTCAGGCTGAAGCCGGTGATAGCCGTGTCGTTGTGCTCGTAGCCGCCGCCCAGCGGCCGGCTCGGCGTGTCCGGGCTCCACTGGACCATGCCGAACGGCACGTCAGCGCCGGGGAAGTCGTCGGCCGAGTTGGACGTGCCGATGAACGGGTTGACCACCGACGCCGGGTCGCTGACCAGCGTGGCGGCGCTGGCGCTGACCGCGGTGACGGGCAGGACGGCCGCGGCGACAAGAGCGCCAGCGCCGACCATCCGCAACAGTGATCCGGGTAAGATCATGTCACTTGTCCTTCGCATTGATACCGGCAGGGGTTCGGTACAGCCACCAGATGGCGTCATCGCAGTTCGTCTGCGGCCCCCGTCGCCGGAACTGACAACGTTGTCATCAGGCAAGTGCGTTAGCAGGAAATCGGTTTCGTGACCGTTGTGTCAAGTAAAGCCGACATTCCTGTCACGTTCTGGACAGGCATTCGAGCACGTTGACAGTTGACCGCTTCCTGACTCATTTGGACCAGCCCGCTCAGCTTGCCTGACAACGTTGTCGACCGGACCGGCGGTACCCGGTGGGCCAGTCGTGTGGCTTGTCGGCTTCGGGTGGCATCGACCGGTTCGGCACGCCACAATCCCCTCTTGGGTGATCAGCTTGCCTTGCCGGGCGTCCGAAACGTCCGACAGGAGCCCTACCTGGTCGGCCGGGTGTTGTCGGTCCAGGTCGGCCGGTTACAAGAACGAAACGATCTCTTGACACCCAGGGGTCGGCGCGGTGGAATTCGATGCATTCTGTTCGGTCTCGTTTGATTCTGATCAGTTTGCCCACCTCACCGGACCACAGGCACAGAGGAGGCCACCGATGCCTCACCCGTTCGCTGGCAGGAACATCGCGTCGCTGCCCGGCGGCATCCCGCCGCTGTCCCGCCGGACCATGCTCAAGGGTCTGCTCGGCGCCGCAGGCCTTGCCGCGGCGGCGCCCGCGCTGGCCGCGTGCGGCGGTAGCAGCTCCAGCACCTCGGCCAGCAGCACGGACAGTGGGCTGGTCACCTTCGGCTCCAACGGCTCGGACGCCAAGCCGAAGGCGGCCTACGCCGCGGCGCTGGCCGCGTTCACCAAGCAGACCAGTGACAAGGTCAAGGTCAACACCGTCAGCCACGACACCTTCCAGAACACGATCAGCACCTACCTGCAGGGCACCCCGGACGACGTGTTCACCTGGTTCGCCGGCTACCGCATGCAGTTCTTCGCCGCGCAGGGGCTCGCCCACCCGATCGACGACGTGTGGCAGAAGATCGGCGGCAACTTCAGCGACGCCACGAAGGCGCTGGCCAAGGGCACCGACGGCCACTACTACTTCGTGCCGATCTACAACTACCCGTGGGGCGTCTTCTACCGGAAGAGCCTGTTCCAGGCGAAGGGCTACCAGGTCCCCACCAAGTGGGACGACTTCATCGCGCTGGCGACCAAGATGAAGTCCGACGGCCTCGTCCCGTTCTCCTGGGGCTACGGCCAGGGCGACTCGTGGACGCCGCTGGGCACGTTCGACTACCTGAACATGCGCATCAACGGCTACCAGTTCCACATGGACCTGATGCACGGCATGCAGCAGGGCGCGGCAGGCCGCAAGTGGCAGGACGCGGCACAGGCGCTGGTCGCCAAGCAGACCGGCATGTTCACCCTCGGCCTGTTCGTCGCACAGCAGTTCACCAACCAGGCCGACCTGGACGACCTGGACTTCTTCGCCTACCCGGAGATCAACCCGACCTACGGCCAGGAGGCCGTCGAGGCGCCGACCGACGGCTTCATGGTCAGCAGCAAGGTCAAGAACCTGGCCGGCGCGACCAAACTGATGGAGTTCCTCGGCTCGGCAGCGGCGGAGAACGCCTACCTGGCCGTCGACAACTCGAACGTCGCGATCAATAATCAGTCCGACACCAGCAACTACAACGCGCTGCAGAAGAAGGCGGTCGACTTCATCAGCAAGGCCAAGTTCCTCTCGCAGTTCGGTGACCGCGATTCCGATCCCGGTTTCGTGTCGAACGTCGTCGAGCCGGCCATCGCCAAGTGGCTGGACAACCCGAGCAGCGCGAAGTCCACCCAGTCCACGATCGAGTCGCAGAAGTCCCAATACTTCACGTCCTGACGGGCACGGTTGACTCATGATCCCGACACTCGACCCACCGGCAACGCGCCGTGACGGCCTCAAGTCGTCACGGCGCGTCCGCCGCTTCAGCCGGCGCGACAAGCTCGTGCTCGCGCTCATGGTCGGCATCCCGACCCTGGCGCACCTGGTGTTCGTGTGGGTGCCGACGGCCGCGTCGCTGCTGCTGTCGTTCACCAGCTGGAACGGCATCGGCGTGCACATCACGTGGGTCGGCCTGAAGAACTACCAGCTGTTGTTCACCAATTATCCGGCGTTCCTGCCGGCGTTGGAGCACAACTTCATCTGGCTGGGATTCTTCCTGCTGATACCGACGCCGTTCGGCATGTTCCTGGCGTATCAGCTGAACAAGCAGATCCGGTTCACCCGGTTCTACCAGACCGCGATCTTCCTGCCGATGGTGATCTCGCTGGCCGTCGTCGGGTTCATCTGGGAGATCATCTACAACCCGGACACCGGCCTGCTGAACAGCCTGTTCGGCACGAACAAACCGGGCAACTACATCGACTGGCTCGGCAATCCGCACCTGAACCTGTGGGCGGTGCTGATCGCCGCGAGCTGGCGGCACGCCGCGTACATCATGGTGTTGTACCTGGCCGGGCTCAAAGGAATGGACCCCGCGCTACCCGAGGCCGCGGCGATCGACGGCGCCAACGAATGGCAGGCGTTCATCCGGGTGATCTTCCCGTCGATGAAGCCGATCAACATCATCGTGGCCGTGGTGACGATCATCGAGTCGCTGCGCGCGTTCGACCTGGTCTACGTGATGGGCGGCAACAACGGCGCCAAACCGGGCCTCGAGCTGCTGTCGCTGCTGATCACGAACAACATCGTGGGGGAGGCACCCCGAATCGGTTTCGGCTCGGCGATCGCGGTGATCCTGCTGGTGATCTCACTGGCCGTGATCATCCCCTATCTGGTGCAGACCTTCCGCAAGGAGCGCGTGCGATGACGACGAGCCAGGTCGCGGTGCCGCGCACCTCGTGGGCCGAACCGGAACCCGTTGCCGCGTCGCGTCGGCGCCGGAAGCTGCGGCCGGCCAGGGTGATCCTGCACGTGTTCCTCGTGGTCACGGCCGTCGTGTGGCTGATCCCGCTGCTGTGGGCGGTCTACACGTCGCTGCGGTCCTATTCGGACACGACGACGCACGGCTACCTGTCCATCGCACGCGCACTGACGCTCCAGAACTACACCGACGCCTGGTCGCAGTCCGGCCTGCCGATGTACTTCTGGAACTCGATCCTGATCACCGTGCCCGCGGTGCTGTTGACGCTGGTGTTCTCGTCGTTCGTCGCGTTCTTCGTGTCCCGCTTCGACTTCCGGATCAACCTGGCCCTGCTGATGCTGTTCACGGCGGGCAATCTGTTGCCACCGCAGGTCATCATCACGCCGCTGTACCGGCTGTACCTGTTGATTCCGTTGCCGGACTTCATGAATCCGGGCGCGGACGTGCTGTACGACTCGTACTGGGGTGTGATCGCGATTCACGTCGCGTTCCAGGCCGGTTTCTGCACGTTCGTATTCAGCAACTACATGCGCACCATTCCGAAGGAGATCAGCGAGGCCGCCTTGGTGGACGGCGCGTCCGTATGGCGGCAGTTCTGGCAGATCGTCCTACCGCTGTGTCGTCCCGCGTTCGCCGCACTGGCCACCCTGGAATCGATCTGGATCTACAACGACTTCTTCTGGGCGCTGGTGCTGTTTTCCACGGGTTCCAAACGTCCGATCACCTCGGCGCTGGCCAACCTCCAGGGCCAATACTTCACCAACCAGAACCTGATCGCGGCCGGGGCGCTGATGACCGCGATACCGACGCTGATCGTCTACTTGTTGCTGCAACGGCACTTCATCTCCGGCCTGACACTGGGCGCGAACAAGGGCTAGCACCTCACCGACAGTCGCCACAACTCACCTGATTGTGTACCTATTCGACCCGCCCGATGAATGGTGCCGCGTCTCATTTCGGTCCACCCTGACGACAGGACCGAGAGGGGATCGATCATGCGCGGCATCAGAACGTTGGCAATCGTGGCAGTGGTGGTCGTATTGGCTGTGCTGGTAACCGCACCGGCACAGGCCGGCCAGGCAACGGACGCCGGCACGGCGTCGGCAGGCTCGGCCAACGTGGTCCGCAACGGCCACCCGCACACGGTGCCGTCGGTGGGCGCGTGCAGCCTCGCCGGCCCACAACACAACTCGTCAACCGGCGCGATCGACGCGGGCATCGTCCCCTACGGCGCGGCAAATGCCACGTGCGGCGCGGACGCCACCGCCCACACCAGCAAGTCGATGGCGAACGGCACCAACTTCACCCTGTCGGCCCTACAGTCCTACGGCGGCCCCACGATCAAGATAGGCAACTACCAGGTCACCTGCACGGCCACCACCGGCGGCACCAACGCGGCATGGCAGTTCGGCGGCCTGTCCGGAATCACCACCCCGCAACAGATCCCGAACAACTACGTGGTCCCGGTCAAATCAACCAACGGCCGCCTACTGGCCAACGTCATCCTCAACGAGGTGATCCTGCCCGACCCCAACGACGGCAGCATCACCCTGAACATGATGCACATCGTCCTGTTCCCCACCGGCACGGCACCCGGCCAGATCCCGCTGAGCGGCGACATCTATGTCGGCAGCACAGCCTGCTCACCGACGCCGTGAACCTACGGCAGGTCCGCCGAATGCGACCATAAGCGCCAGGCGCGGGGGGCCGGGTCGTGGTGGGCACCCGCCTCGGCGAAGCGCAGCCTGATCCGCGCGCCGCCCAGGCGGCCCCGATCGATGTGGATCGTGCCGCCGGTGGCTGTCACGGCGTGGCGGGCGATGTCCAGGCCCAGTCCGGTCGACCCGCGGCCGCTGGCGCCCCGGCGTAGGGCGGTGGCCGTGTTGACGATGCCGGGGCCGCCGTCCTCGATCACCAGGGTCACCCAGCCTGCGTAGCGCACCACCGTGGCGGCGATCGGCGTGCCGGCGGGGGTGTGCTGGAAGACGTTGCCCAGCAACGCGTCCACCACGGCGCCGACCTCCTTGTCCGGCAACCCGACCACCGCTTCCCGCTCGTCGCACGCGAACTCGCAGCGGCGGCCCTGGTGCTCGGCGAGCGTGGCCCAGAACGCCATCCGGTCGCGCACCACCTTGGCCGCGTCGCAGTTCGCCGCCGCCAGCGTCGTCACCCGGGCTGCTGTGCGGATCAGGTCGTCGACGTCGGTCTCCAAGGCCTTGACCGCGTGCCGGATTCGTTCGGCCACCGGGCCGTCGCCGATCGACTCCGAGTCCAGGCGTAGCGCGGTCAACGGGGTGCGCAGGCGATGCGACAGGTCGGCCACGAACTCCCGCTCGCTGGAGATCAACGCCTCCACCCTGGTCGAGATCTCGTTGAGCCTGCGAATGAGCTGGTTGATCTCCGGCGCCGTACTGGCCGGGATCTCGATGCCCGTCTTGCCCTGCCCCACCGTGCCGGCCGCGGCCGCGATGGCCCGGACCGACGACACCAGACCCCTGGTTCGCCAGCGGCCGACCAGGGCAGCGAGCCCGACCGCGACCACCCCACCCGCCGCCAACACAGCCATCCGCGCCAGCCACGGCCCCAGTACTTGCCATGTCGGCAAGTACGCCTCCACCACGGCGACGTCACCGTCGGGCAGCAGGACCGGGCGCAACCGCACGGTGCCCCCGCCGGCTGGCGCCGACGCGAACCGATCGGAGCGCACCACCCCGGCCACATCGGCTGCGGCGGCGTGCGCCGAGCCAACCGTCAGCGCCCCCGGCAGATGCACGCCGAGATCACCGGTGGCACCGGCCTGCGTGCGGCCGATGGCGGCGCGGACCGCGTCCACGTCGCCCCCGGTGGACAGCACGGCCGCGACCGAGCCGGCCTGCTGGCTCGCGGTGGCGACCGCGTTCGTGGCCAGGTCGCGCCACTCCAGCACGCCGAACACGGCCAGCAGGGCCACGACACCCGCGGTCGCGGCCAGCAGGGTGGCGCGCAGCAGGATCCGGTTCACCCCGGGGCCACCAGTTTCAGGCCGACACCCCGCACGGTGTGCAGGTAACGGGGGTGGGCCGCGCTCTCGCCGAGCTTGCGCCGCAGCCATGACACGTGCACGTCGATGGTCTGGTCGTCGCCGACGTGGCGCTGCTGCCACACGTCGTGGATCAGGTCGCGCCGGGTGACCACGCTGCCAGGGCGCGCCGCCAGGTAGGCCAGCAGGTCGAACTCGCGCCGGTTGAGCTCCAGGTCGCGGCCGTCCAGCCGGGCCACCCGCTGCCGCAGGTTGATCTGCAGGCCGCCGACCTCCAGCACGCCGCTGTCGTCGTCCTCGGCGCGGGCGGTGCGCCGCAGCAGCGCCGAGATCCTGGCCACCAGCTGCTCGCTGGAGAACGGCTTGACCACGTAGTCGTCCGCGCCCGCGTTGAGCAGGTCGACCACGCTGCGCTCGTCGCCACGCGCGGTGGCGATGATGACCGGCACGTTGGTCAGGCCGCGCAACATCCGCAGCGCGGCACCCCCGTCCAGGTCGGGCAGGCCGAGGTCGAGGATGACGATGTCGGGCTCCCGCTCCGCCACCGAGCGCAGCGCGTCCATCGCGGTGCTCATGGGCTGCACCGCGAAGCCACGGTCGGTCAGCGCGTGCACCAACGCCGCCTGGACCGCCGGGTCGTCCTCGACCAGCAGGATCCCATACCGTGGAGTCACCGTCATGGGTGTCACCGTAGAGAACGCGGGTTGAGCACGGAACCAGCCGTCACAGTGGTCCGGGGGGGCCCGGCAATGGGAACCGCAGCCGGCATTTAAGGTTTTCTTGTGGTAACCGCATCTAATATTCACACACCCGTAGCAGCGCCGGCGGCCTGGAGGTCCCGTGTCCGCAATAGTGTTGAACGGATTGGGCAAGGTGTATGCCGACGGAACGCGGGCCGTCGACGATCTCAATCTGGAGATCCAGGACGGCGAGTTCCTCGTGTTGGTGGGCCCGTCGGGCTGCGGCAAGACAACGGCACTGCGGATCATCGCCGGCCTGGAGGACATCAGCGAGGGAACCGTGCAGATCGGCGGCAAAGTCGTCAATCGCGTGCCCTCCCGCGACCGTGATGTCGCCATGGTGTTCCAGTCGTATGCGCTGTATCCGCATTTGAACGTGTTCGACAACATCGCGTTCGGCCTGACGCTGCGCAAACTGCCCAAGGCGGAGATCAGACGCCGGGTCGGCGAGGTCGCCAAGGTACTCGAACTGAGCGAGCACCTGGACCGCAAGCCCAAGAACCTGTCCGGCGGCCAGCGCCAGCGGGTGGCCATGGGCCGGGCGATAGTCCGTGAGCCACAAGCATTCCTGATGGACGAGCCACTGTCCAACCTGGACGCCAAGCTACGGGTGCAGATGCGCGCGCAGATCGCCCGCATTCAACGGGACCTCGGCGTCACCACGGTCTACGTCACGCACGACCAGACCGAGGCAATGACGTTGGGCGACCGGGTCGCGGTGATGAAACGCGGAGTCCTACAGCAGGTCGGCCCGCCACAGGAACTGTACGACCGGCCGGTGAACCTGTTCGTCGCCGGATTCATCGGATCCCCCGGTATGAACGTGCTCACCGGACAGCTCGAAATGGACGAGAACGGCGCCTACTGGACCGTGCTGGACTCGCAACGGCTACGCCTTGCCGACTCGGTGACGCACGACCGGCCGGCGCTGAAGGGATATGTCGGCCGGGAGGTCATCGTCGGCATTCGCCCCGAGGACATGGAGGACGCCGAGATCGCGGGCGAACTGGCCGGATTCACATTGCGTTCGGTGGCCGACCTGGTCGAGGCGATGGGCTCGGACGTGCTGGTGCATTTCCCGATCGAGGCACGCCCCGCCCGGACCGAGCACACCAGGGAACTGGCCGACGAGGGCGCCATGCTCGCCCTGCCCGACGAGAAGCGCGGCATGACCACGCTGGTGGGCCGGTTCAGCCCGCGAACCAGGGTGTTCGAGGGCCAGCCGGTGCTGGTCCGGGTCGACACCGCCCGACTGCACTTCTTCGACCCGGAGACCGGGTCGTCAATTTGGCACAATTGAGGAGTACCGGGATGAACCGGAAAGGATCGGGCATCGCGGCCGCGATCGGCGCGCTGGCCCTGAGCGTCGCCGGATGCGGCTCGAGCTCGTCGTCATCGGGGTCGACGCCGGCCACCACCCAGGACCTCAAGGGCCAGACCATCCAGGTTGCCGGCGTGTGGTCGGGTGACGAGCAGAAGGACTTCCAGCAGGTCCTGGCCGTGTTCGAGCAGCAGACCGGCGCCAAGGTGCAGTACACCTCAGCGGGCGACCAGCTGCCCACCGTGCTGCAGACCAAGGTCGCCGGTAAGAACCCGCCGAACGTCGCGTTCCTCGCCCAGCCGGGCTCGATCGCCCAGTTCGCGAAGGAGGGCGCGCTCAAGCCGCTGCCGGCCGATGTGCAGCAGACGGTCAGCCAGCACCAGGCCGCCGCATGGAGCAAGTTCGCCACGGTCGGCGGCAAGCCCTACGGCGTGTACTTCGACGCTTCGGACAAGTCGGTCGTCTGGTACAGCACCAAGGCGTTCGACACCCTCGGCGCGCAGCCGCCGAAGACGTGGGCGGACTTCGTCACCCTGTCCGGCCAGCTCGCCGACGCCGGTGTCACCCCGATGTCGATCGGCGCGGGCGACGGCTGGGTGCTGACCGACTGGTTCGAGCAGGTCTACCTGCAGACGGCAGGCGTCGACAACTACAACAAGCTCGCCGCGCACCAGATCCCGTGGACCGACCCGACGGTGACCAAGGCGCTGCAGACCCTCCAGCAGTACTTCGGCCAGGACCGTTACCTGGCCGGCGGCAAGTCCGGCTCGTTGCAGACCGACTTCCCCACGTCCGTGGTCAACACGTTCGCGGCAGCGCCGAAAGCCGCGATGGTCTACGAGGGCGACTTCGTGGCCACGTCGATCCAGTCCAGCACCAAGTCCGTGGTCGGCACGGACGCCAAGATCTTCCCGTTCCCACAGATCGGCGCGGCAGCTCCGGGTGCCGAAACCGGTGGTGACGCGGCCGTCGCGTTCACCGACGACAAGGCCACCATGGCCCTGATGAAGTTCCTGGCCACCCCGGCGGCGGGCCAGGTCTTCGCGAAGACCGGCGGCTTCCTGTCCCCGGACAAGGACATCCCGCTGTCGGTCTACCCGAACGACATCACGCACACCATGGAGCTGCAGCTTCTCAAGGCGGGCGACAACATCGTGTTCGACATGTCCGACCAGGCCCCGCCCGCGTTCGGCGCCACCAAGGGCTCCGGCGAATGGAAGGACCTCGAGGACTTCCTGGCCAACCCGAGCGACATCGCCGGCGCCCAGCAGAAGCTCGAAGCGGACGCAGTCAAGGACTACACCACTTCGTGATCTAAGGCGGATCCCGTTGACACAGCTAGTTGCGAAGGACGGTGGCCTCCCCGTTGGGGAAGGGGAGGCCACCCCGCGCGCCCGGCACCGCAGGGGTAAGGACGGCCGGTCAGGCAATGCGAAGTGGCTGGTCGTCCTGTATCTGGGGCCTGCGGTGCTGCTGCTCGCGGTCTTCATCGGGTACCCGGTGGTGTACTCGATCGTGCGCAGCCTGTTCGACCGTTCGGGCTCGTCGTTCGTGGGCTTTCACAACTACGTGTCGGTATTCACCGATCCGAACACCCGGATCGCGTTGCGCAACAACCTGATCTGGGTCCTGGTGGCCCCGGCGTTCGTCACCGGCCTCGGCCTGATCTTCGCGGTACTCACCGAGCGGATCCGATGGGCGGTCGCGTTCCGTTTGGTGCTGTTCATGCCGATGGCGATCTCGCTGTTCGCGTCCGGCATCATCTTCCGGCTCGTCTACCAGGAGGACCCCGGTCTCGGCCTGGCCAACGCGGTCACCGTCAGCGTGCACGACATCTTCGCCGCGCCGTCGCAGTACCCCGGCGTACTACCAAGGCCGGCCGACGGCACGACGTCCACATCGGACGGTTTCACCACGGTGCGCACGTTCGGCCCCGGCGACGTGCTGAATCTGCCGATGGTCGGCATGACACCCAACAAGCTCCCGGCACAGGCGGTCCCGGCCACCCCGGTGCACGCCACCCAGGGCCAACTCTCCGGCGTGGTGTGGCTGGACATCGCGTTGGGCAGCAAGATCAACACACTCGGCCACGGCAAGAAGGGCATGCCCGGAATCACCGTCCAGGCCATCCGGAATGGCACGGTCACGGCCACCGCAATCACCGCCGACGACGGCACGTTCGCCTTCCCCGACCTGGCGCCCGGCAGCTACCAGATCCGGATGCCGGCCAGCAACTTCGCCCAACCGTTCCGCGGCCTGACGTGGCTCGGCTCAACCCTGGTCACCCCGGTGATCATCTCGGCATGGGTCTGGATCACCACCGGCTTCGCCATGACGTTCATCGCCGCAGGCCTCGCCGCGATCCCGCGCGACGCACTGGAAGCGGCGAGAGTAGACGGAGCCACCGAGTGGCAGGTGTTCCGCCGGGTCACCGTGCCACTGCTGGGCCCGGTGCTGCTGGTCGTGCTGGTCACGCTGATCATCAACGTGCTCAAGGTGTTCGACCTGGTCTTCGTCATCCCACCCGGCTCGACCCAAGCTGATGCGAATGTGCTTGCGCTGCAGATGTGGCAGGTCGCGTTCGGCCCCGGCAGCGGCGGTGATCTAGGCGAAGGAAGCGCGATCGGCGTGCTGCTGTTCCTGGTCGTCATGCCGGCCATGTTGTTCAACATCCGACGTTTCCGGCGGGAGCGCTGATGACCACGGACTTCCTGGTGGCCGGGGTCGCCGGCACACCAAGGCGCGGCCCACTGACCAGGGCCACGGCCTTGTTGGGCTCCGGTTTCGTCCGGTTGATCCTGGCGGTCATCGCACTGCTGTGGCTGGTGCCGATCTTCGGCCTGTTCGCGTCGTCACTGCGCGGTGAGGCCGACAACGCCACCACCGGTTGGTGGAAGGTCTTCACGGTCCCAGCGGAGATCACCGCGAAGAACTACCAGGACCTACTCGCCAACTCGACGGTCATGCAGTCCCTGCTGAACACGGTCTACATCTCGGTGCCCGCGACCGCGTTGGTGATCGGAATCGGCGCCCTGGCCGCGTACGCGCTCGCGTGGATGCGGTTCCCCGGCCAGGACTGGCTGATGGTGATCATCGTCGGCCTGCTCGTGGTGCCGATCCAGGTCGCGCTGATCCCGATCGCGAAGCTGTATGGAGACTTGGGCATCTTCGGCTCGCTGCTGGGCGTGGTGTTGTTCCATGTCGCGTTCGGCCTGCCGTTCGCGGTGTTCCTGCTACGCAACTTCTTCGCCGGCATCCCTGCTGACCTGCTGGAAGCTGCCCGGATGGACGGCGCTCGGGAGTGGCGGATCTTCCGTAAGGTCGTGCTGCCGATCGGTCTGCCGGCCATCGCTTCGTTGGCGATCTTCCAGTTCTTGTGGGTGTGGAACGACCTGCTGGTGGCCCTGGTGTTCGCCGATCCGTCGTCGCAGCCGATCACCGTAGCGCTGCAGTCCCAACTCCGCGCCTTCGGCACGAACGTCGACCTCCTGGCGACTGGTTCGTTCGTGTCGATGATCATTCCGCTGGCTGTGTTCTTCGCCTTTCAGCGGTTCTTCGTGCAGGGGGTACTGGCCGGTTCAACGAAGTGAGCCACGTGCAGCGCTCAACTGCCTGTCAGTTTGCTGAGCGTTCATGTCATGCGGGATCGTTTCCCCCGTGGCCCACGTTGTCGCTTATGTGAGCACCGCCCTGACCGCCATGATCACGTTGTTCGTGGTCGCACTGGTTCCGTTGGCACCGACCGAGCCGGTGCTGATCGGGATGGGCGTGCTTGCCGCCTCCGGCACTGTGCCGCTGCCCATCGTGATCGCTGTGTCCACCGTGGCCTGCTCCATGTCCGACCACCTGCTGTACGCCTTCGGCCGGTTGGCCGGGGTGCGGGCGCTGGCCCGGTTCGGCCGCCGGCCTTCGGTACTGGCCGCTACGGACTGGCTCAGTCGGCACGTCACGCGGTGGGGTGCGCCGATCCTGGTTGTCGGGCGGTGGCTGCCGGCCGGTGGGACGATCGGCGCGGTGCTCACCGGGACCCTGCGTTGGCGCCTGGCCCGGTTCACGCCGGCATCGGTGATCGGCTCGGCTTTGTGGTCCACCTACGTTGCCCTGATCGGCTTCCTCGGTGGCGCGTTGACCGGCACCTCGTCGGCGGGCCTTGTGTTGTCGCTGGGCATCGCCACCGTGATCGGCGTCACGAGCGGGATTCTGTTGAAACGCGCTCATCGGGCTCAGGTGGTCGCGGAACTGCATGAGGAACCGTTGGTCGCGAGCTGACCTACTGGTACGCGGGAGCCAGGTCGGCGAGCATGCCCTCACAACTGCGCACCACGGTCCGGGCCGCGGCCTGCTGACGTGCGCCCAGCAGTGGGCTCTCCGACTGCGCCCGCCACTGGTTGAGCTGGTCGAACACGGCACCACGCATGTCGTCGGACTGGTCCATGCCAAGACGATCCGCGATCTCGATGCCCTGGCCGCCGGTCAGCCGCTCCGCTGACTCGGCCAGGCCGCCGGGCAGGGGCAGCAGGCCCGCCTCCAGGGCCGACAGCAGGCGCAACTCGGCGAAGTCGTGGGTGCTGGCCACGGCCCGTTCCGCGTCGGCGGCCAGTTTCGCGGCCGGCGGGCGTGGTTCGGCACGGAGGACCATGCCCAGGCCCAGCAGTGCCGAGCGAGCCCGCAGGACGTCGGCACGGTCGGTGAAATAACGGGTGATCGACTCGCGTAGTTCGCTGACCCCGCTGCGCTGCACCAACTGCGCGGCCAGCGCGGTGTGGGTCTGCGCGCCGCGCCGGATCAGGGTGCTGGCCAGGCGGACGCCGAACACGCCGAACCTGTCCAGCATCTCCACCCTGGCCGACGGGGTCAGCGGCAGGTCGGCGGCGGCGAACCGGTCCGCGGACAGCAGGGCCACGTCCAGCTCAGCCCGGGGGATGTCGGACAGCACCCGCAGCGCGGCGAACTCGTCGTCACGCAGTGTCCGGCCTGCCGACGCCAGCAGGCCGGCGACCGCGATCACGTTCTGGCACAACGCATGCACCGCCGGGTCGGACCGGCGCCTTCGGGCGATCTGCTTGGCCGACGTCAGCGCGTCGATCCGGCCTGCGCCCAGCTCGTCCGCCCTGGACAGCGCCAGGATCGTGGTGACGGCGGGTGCCGGCCACGCGGCCGCGTCCTGCGCTGAGCGCAGCCGATCGAGATCGGTTTCGTCCGGTTCTGGCGGCACGTACACGACGGCGTCCGCCTGACCGGCCAGCCAGGCCGCGTCGACCGTGGCCGGCGTGTCGACCAGGACCAGGTCCCGCAGGCCACGGGCCGGCCAGTCGACCAGCACCCGCGCCACCTGCTGCGGCTGCCACTGCCGCAGGTCGATGTGCAGCCGCCGGTCCCGCCGCGCCACCGGCACCGACCGGGGCAGCCCACCGGGCGGGCACACCGCGGCGGCCGGCTCGGTACCGTCGCGGTACCAGGTGAACACGCCGGTCCCGCCGCCCACCTCGATCGGCGCGATCAGCTCGCCGGCCAACGCGTTGACCAAGGTGGACTTGCCGGTGCCCGGCCCGCCGGCCACCGCGATCCGAACCGGTTCCGACAGCCGCGCCAGGCAGCTGACCAGCAGTTCCGAGGCGCGCGGGCTGTCGCGGTACAGCTCGGCGGCCGCGTTGAGCATCGGCCATGCGACGTCAGCCAGGGTCGGCCGTCGCGTCATGCCGACAGTTCCAGGCCGGTGGCCGCCCCGGTCACCCGCTGCCCGGCCATGGCCGTGGCCCTGCGGTGCAGGTCGACCAGGCGTTCCAGCTGGCCGGCCACCAGCCGGCGGTGCTGTTCCCGCTCGGCCGCCGCGGCCTGCGCGGTCAGCTTCGCCTGCTGGCTGCCCGCGGTGATCCGGCCCGCGATGTCCTCGGCCCGTTCGGTGACGTAGTCCCGCAGCATGCGTTGCACCTGCTTGGACAGGTCCTTGGACTCCTTGCCGCACGCCAGGAAGAAGTCGTCGATGTGCCGCTGCGCGGTCGCCTTCGCCGCGCCCTGGCGCCGCTTGAGCCGCGCCTCGCTCTCGTCCTTGATGGACTTGCCGCCGAACGCCGCGCCGGCGCCCAGCGAGATCGGGTTGATCAGCGGCAGCCCGGCCAGGCTGGTGATCAGGCCGAACATCAGCACGCCGCCGTAGGAGCCGCGCAGGCCGGTGAAGATCTTCTGGCCGGCGCCGAACGGGTCCAGCCGCGGCTCGTCCAGTTCGCCGACGCTGTCGCGCGGGTCGGCCATGTTGTCCAGCAGCGCGTCGGCCGGTGTCGCGGCCATGTCGTTGGGGAAGCTCGCGATCACCCGGTCGGCCACCCACTGGCAGCGCTGCACCAGCCAACCCACGTTGGCCTCCGCTGTCTCGGTCAGGTTGTCGCGCAACCAGGCCTCGAACGACTCCCACACCACCCGGGGGTCGGCGTCGTCGAAGATCCGGTCCACCTCGCGCAGCACCCGCCGGGTCCGGTCCCGCAGGTCGTGCTCGACGTCGGCCACCAGGTCGGTCATCTGGTCGGCCAGCGCGGTCTGGCAGCGGCTGGTGTGCCGGCGCAGTTCCTCCATCGCACGCTGCGCCAGCACGAGCTGGGTCTCCACATCCGGCGTTCTGGTCGCCGGCATGGACACCGCGTTGTGCAGGTCCGTGGCCAGCTCGCTGATCACCGCACCGCACACGACGCCGACCGTGCGCGGCGCGACCTCGACCGACTTGGCGTTCACCTGGCGCTGCAGGCAGTCGACCAGCTCGGGGAACCCGGACTCGGCGTTGATCGCGGTGTCGCCGTGCTGGGCAGCGGCCATCCGCAGCGTCGCCGAGATCGGCAGCAGGGTCGCGGCGACCCGAAGCTCGCCCAGCCGGGCCAGGTTGCGCTCGGCCACCCGGCGCCACCGGGGCACCAGGTCGATCTTGGTCAGCGCCACGATGATGTTCGGACACACGCCGGCCAGCCGGGTCAGCAGCTCGAGCTCAACGGTGGACAGCTCCGCGGTCGCGGCCGACGCGAACACAACGGCGTCGGCCTGGTCCGCGGCCACGTCGGACGCGGCGTGCGTGCCGTCGAACGGCGGGGTGTCGATCAGCACGAGGCCGGCGGCGAGCAGCTTGCGCGGGATGCCGATCTCGGCGCGGACCACCCGGCCGGCGATCCTGGGCTCGGCGCGGCGGCTGACCTGCCTGGTGACCTCGTCGAGCGGCACCGCGACCCGCTCGGCGGGCCCGCTGATGGCGCGGTGCCCGTCCGCGTCCGGCACGGTGACCAGTGCCGCGGCCGGTGAGTCCGCGTGCTGCACCACGGTGGGCGCGGTGGTGGTCAGGTCGTCCCCGACCGCGCAGACCGGCGCGTTCACCAGTGCGTTGATCAGCTGGCTCTTGCCCTGGTTCAGGGTGCCGACCACGAGCACCCGCAGTCTCGGGTCCAGCAGCCGGACCCGTCTGCGCTGCAGCCGATGCGCCAGGTCAGGGCGGCGGTGCGCGGTGCAGACACTGATGGTGTCGTCGAGAACGGAGAGCCAGGACGGTGCCATCACCCGGTCAGTGTGCCGTGTAACCCTTTCGGGCGAAATAGGGGCTGGGGCCTGCGCACGGCATCGCAGGTCCCAGCCCCTTGGCTCGCTCAGAAGAGCGATGTCAGAACAGCGACGGCAGGTGCAGGTCGCTGGTGAGGTGGCTGACCTCGGCGCCGACGTCGGTGTGGTCGAGCACGCCGAGCGGGTTGCCCGTGCCGGCGCCGGTGACGTCGGTCACGGCGCTGTGCGTCGCGACGTTGCTGACGACACTCTGGACCGTGCTCAGCGCGTGCGTGGCCGCACTCGGGTCGAGGTGACCCAGGTTGCCGACGCTGCCAAGGGCACCCGTGGGCAGCGTGCTGCCGAGGTTGCCGGTGACGTCGCCGACCAGGCCCTGCACGGTGCTCAACGCCTGCGTCGGGTCCAGCGCGGGCAGGTGGCTGCCCAGGCCGCCGACGTTGGCCAGGTTGCCGACGCTGCCCAGGGCGGGCACCGCGGGCAGGTGGCTGGTGACCTCGCTGACCACACCGTGGGTGGCCGACGTGGCCGACTGCACCGCCGAGCCGGCGAGAGCGTTGGCCGGGGCCGGCAGCGCGCTCGTCATGGACTCCGCGGTGCCGGTCAGTGCGGTGACCGCAGCGGCCGGGTTGGCCAGCGCACCGGCCAGGTCGGCCGGGTTGGCGATCGCGCCGGCCACCAGGTTCGCCGCGTTGGTCGCCTCGGTCATGGAACCGGTGACCGAGCTGAGGTGCCCGTCCAGCGCGTCGGTGACGTCGCTCAGCGCGGAGAAGCCGCTGGGCAGGCCGCCACCGAGGGACGGAACGGCGGTGCCGAGGCCGGGGATCTGCAGGTCGGTGTGCATGGTGCCGGCCGGCGTCCCGGACCACGCCACGCCGTGCACGCCGTTCTGCAGGTCACCCTGGAGGCTGCCGCCGCCGGCACCGAGCGGCGTGTTCACGCCTGCGACGCCGAACACGGCACCGCTGTTGGTGTTGACGTGCGCGGTCGTGCCCATGTCGCTGCTGGCCATCGTGGTGGCGGCGTCGAGCGAGGGCAGGCCACCCAGCGACGACAGGCTGCCCAAGGACGGGAGGCTGCCCAGCGAAGGCAGGCTGCCCAGCGAGGGGATGCCACCGAGTGCCTGGGTGACGAACTGCAGCTGCTGGATCGCGCCGAGCTGGCCGGTGTCCACCGAGTCGAGCGGGAGCTGGCTCAGCACCGAGTCCAGCGCCTGGGCGTGGGCCGGCACGAAGTCGATCACCAGAGGCATGACTTCCTGGACGTCCGCAGCGCTGATCTGGTTCAACCCCGCGTGGTCCAGCATGGCGGCCGGGTCCTGCTCGAACGAGGTCAGGGCCTGCGGGTCACTGAGCAGGTTGAGCACGAAGTCGTGCAGCGTCTGAGGTGCGGCTTGCACGTGCGGCGTCGAATCGGCTTGCACGTGCGTCGCCTGGGCGGCTTGCACCTGCGGCGTCGCCTGGGCGGCTTGCTCCATCTAGAAGTCTCCTCATTCGAAACGGGTGAACCTGTGACGAGGACCGAAGGTATGCCGGGATCGTCCGGTGAACATCGGGGATGACTCCGGGTCCGGATCTTGGCCCCTATGGGGTTGCTGTGTGTCGCTCGTTAGGGGTTTAGGGGGCTGACCGCTGTCGCTGGGTTGGTTTCGGTGGTCACCTTTGGTACGAACAGGTGAGCAAGGCGTCACTGACACGGGGGACCCCCGTTGGAGTGAGTGCGCCTGTACCGTCGCCCGGAGTTTCCCCATTGAAGGTGAGGTAGCGCCTGTATGCCGTACGTCCTCGGGATCGACGTGGGCACCAGTCGCACCAGGGCGGCGGTCAGCCGGCACACCCCGACCGGCTGGTCCGACCCGGTGCCACTGCCGCTGAACGTGCCCACCGTCCTCCACCTGGCCCCCAACCGCGCCGCGGCGGTCGGCGACGAGGCGGCACGCCACGCCGACGGCGACCCGACCCGGATCGCGCGCGGCTTCGTCGCCCGCATCGGCGACGACGTCCCCCTGGTGCTCGGCGGCTCCCCGTGTCCGGCGCAGGAACTCACCGCCGTGCTGATCCGATGGGTGGCCGAACGGGTCGCCGAACGCGAGGGCGGCCCGGCCGAACGGGTCGTCATCACCCATCGCGCCGGCTGGGGCACGCACCGGACCGCGCTGCTGCACCACGAACTCACCCGCCAGGGCCTCACCGGGGTGACCCTGGTGCCCGAACCGGTCGCGGTCGCCGAGGGTCACCTCCCGCAACTGGCCGTCGGCGCCCTGCTGGCCACCTACGGCCTGGGCGCCACCACAGCCGACGCGGCCGTCGTGCGCCGGACCGAGGACGGCTTCGAGCTGGTCAGCCACGCCGAGGAACAGCTGGGCGGCAGCGGATTCGACGACGCGATCCTGGAGTGCGTCCGGGCCGAGGTGGGCAGCGCGCTGGACCGACTCGACCCGACCGAGCCGGCCGCGTGGCTCGCGCTGGCCCAACTGCGGGGCAGTTGCGCCGGGGCGAAGGAACTGCTGTCCACCGAGCCCGAGGTGATCGTGCCGGTCGGCCTGCCGGACGGGCCGGTCGACACCAGGATCACCAGGGCCGACTTCGAACGGATCGTCCGGCCCGCCGTCGCCGCCGGGGTCGGGCTGCTGCCGCGCGTCCTGCGGTCGGCCGACGTCCGGCCGCCCGCGTCGCCGGTGGCGGTCGTGCTGTCCGGCGGGTCGGTGCGGATTCCGCTGGTCGCTGAGCTGGTGGCCGTCGCGTGCCCGGCAAAGCTGGTCATGGGGTCGGACACCACCGTGGCCCTTGGCGCGGCGGCCGCCGCTCGCCGGCTGGTCAGCGGGCCGGGCGTGTCCGTCGCGGTGTCGGACGGGCTGGCGCACACCGAGGTGATCGAACGGTCCGCGATCGCGCTGTATGCCGGTCCGGTCGCGTTGGATCCCGCTGATGTGGATGCCGAGTTCGGCGCGGATCCGCCGCCCCGGCCGCCGGTCGACGTCATCCCGCTCGACCTGCCGGTTCCGCCGTGGTCTCGCCTGCTGCGCCGGGTTCGGCCTGCCGTGCTGACCGTGTCGACCCTGGTGGTGGTCGCGATCGGTGTCGTGCTCACGTTCATGGTCGAGTCCGGCTCCGGCAACCACCAGGCCCCCAGCCCACTGCACCTCACCCCGGCCGCGAACCAGTCCACGACATCCACCACCCCCTAACCCGCCCCCAACCCGCAAGGACAGCAGTTGACCCAGCACGCGACCACCCCCCGGCCCGTCCTGGACGCGCCGACCCGGCGCCTCCTCGACGCGGTCGAGGCCGATCCGCTGGCCATGACAACCGTGGGCATCCCGGCGCCGGGCGGCTACGGCAAGACAACCGTGCTGGCCGAACTGGCACGCGTCTACCGGGCGGCCGGCATCCGGGTCGTCGGGCTCGCCGATGTCGTCGCCGACGACGCCGTCGTCCTGTTGGTCGACGACGCGCACCAGCTCGGTCCGGCGCAACTGACCGAGCTGACGGCACTGGTCGGCGCCGGCCGCACCCGGGCCGTTGTCGCGTACCGGCCGTGGCCCCGCTCGGCCGTGCTGGCCGGCCTTGCCGATCAGCTGGGCCGGGCCGGCACGCAGGTGTCGCTCGCGCCATGGGACGCCGACCAGATCGCCGACTACCTGGCCGACCGGCTCGTCTCGAACAGCGCAGCCGCGGTGGAGTTCGCCCACGCGCACACCGGTGGCGTGCCGCGGTTCGTGGCCCACGTCGGCGACGCACTCGTCGAAGGCACCGGCTGGCTGGACCAGCCGGAGCCGCAGTTGCCGAGGTCGGCGATTGACGCGCTGCGCCCCGACCTGGACCGGTTGGACCAGGAGGTCGAGCGGTTCCTGCTGGCCGTCGAGGCAGGCGTCGGCCGGCACGTCGAGCTGCTCGGCGCCCTGCTGGGCCGGTCCGGCGACGAACTCGGCGACGTGATGGACGCGGCACGGGCCACCGGACTGCTGGGCACGGACGGCGCGCTGCTGCCGATCGCCCGTCGCGCCGTGACCACGCTGGTGCCGGCCGAGCGCCGTATCGGCATCCGTCAGAGACTCGCCGAGATCCAGCACGAGCGCGGCGGCCCGGTCCTGGACCTGGCCCGTTCGCTGCTCGGCACCGGCGTCGGCGGGACCGGCGTGGCCGCCGTTTTCCGCGCAGCGGCCGCGGAAGCCATGGCGACCCGGCCGGCGCTGGCCGCGAAGCTGTTCGCGGCTGCGGCCGCCGCCGGCACGCCGTTGACCGAACTGGCCGCCGGCTGGGCCCGTGCCGCGGCCCGATCCGGTGACCTGGACCGAGCACTGCGCCTTGCGGACCAGACCATCGCCACCGAGACCGCCCCCGACCGCGCCGGCGCCGCCGAAATCGCCGCGGCGGCGCTGGCTCATCGGGGCCAACTGGGTCGCAGCGCCGAGTTGTACCGGTGGGCAGGCCCCGGTTTCCCGGCATCGTTCGCCGCGATCGGCCTGCTCGGCACCGGACAGTCTCTCCCGGTGTCGGCGCCCGCCGACGACGGGCCGCCGACCCTGCTGGCCGGCGCGGCAAGCCTGATGGCACAAGGCATCCAGGAGTCGATAACCGGTTCGACCACGGCGGCGCTGTCGCAGTTGGTTCGCGCGTCGACGTTGCTGGAGCCGGCCGGCCAGGCGTTGCTGCTACCGGACAGCCCGGCCGCCTTGGCCGCGTTGGTCGGCCTGCACGGCGGCGAACTGGCGCTGGCCGAATCGGTCCTGGACCGGGCGGCCGTGGCCAACGTGGGCGGGCCGTTGCTGGCCGCCCGGCACCGGCTGTTGCAGGCATGGATCGCGATGGCTCGGGGCCGGATGGCGGTGGCCAGGGAAAACCTGATCGCGGCGACCAAGATGGTCCGGGTCCTTGAGCCAAGGGACTGGCTGTTCGCCGTGGCCCTCGAGGTCGGCCTGGCGCGGCGGAACAGCGACCTGGCGACGTTGCGTCGAACGTGGAGCCAGGCCGGTGAGGCGATCATGCGCCACCCGGTCGACTTGTTCACGGTGCTGCCGTTGGGCGAATTCGCGATCGCCGCCGCCCGCCTGCGCGACCAGGCCCGGCTGCGCCCGCACCTGGACGAGGCCTGGGCTTTGCTTGCCGCGCTGGGCAACCCGCCGTTGTGGTCGACGCCACTGCACTGGAGTGCGCTGCACGCGGCCATCATCGCCGAACAGCCGACCGTTGCGGCCGAACACGCGGCCGCTCTGACGGCCAACGCCGGGCACTGCGGCTATTGCGCCGTCCTGGCCGCGGCCGCGGACTCGTGGCTGGCGGTGGTTGCCGGCAACGTGGACGCGACAGCGGTGGAAGCCACCGCCCGAGCCCTGCACGAGGCCGGCCTGTGCTGGGACGGTGCCCGGCTGGCCGGTCAGGCCGCGATCCGGACGTCGGACCGGAAGGCGATGGTGGGGCTGCTCAACTGCGCCCGCGTGCTGCAAGGTCGCTCGGCCCGGCCGGCCGCGGCTCGGCCCGCCAACCCGGCGGGCTCCGCCGGTGGCGCGAATACGAGTGGTGGCGCGAACGTGGCCGGCGGGACAAGGTCGGCCAGCGGATCGGCCTGGCCGGAAACGTCGACCAGGCCAGCAGGCTCATCGAGGCCGGCGTACCCCGAAACCCCCACCGGCCAAGCACTCTCCCCCCGCCCGACGACCACATCCCACCAGCCGGCCCCAACAGCGACGTCCCGTGGGGCGGCGGTTTCGCGAGCATCCGCCCTACCCGCGATGCCCGCCACGAACCGAACCCTCCCTGCGGACCTGGACCCAGGAATCCTCAGCGACCGGGAACGCGAGGTCGCCGCGCTGGTATTGGCCGGCCTGACCTACAAACAGGTGGGCGATCGACTCTTCATCTCAGCCAAAACGGTCGAACACCACGTCGCCCGGATGCGCCAAAAGCTCGGCGCGACCAGCCGAGCCGAACTCTTCGACCAACTGCGCCAACTGGTCCGCCCAGACCCGCAATCCTGACCGGACCCCGGACGCGGGCCACGAGCATCGTGGCCCGCGTAATGCGGGGCTCACACGGAGAATTGCCATACCGTCAGCGCGTAGGCGCCGAACCAGAGGCCTGCGAAACTGAAGCCCAGTAGTAGCAGCGTCATTGTCGACGTGCGCTGCCTTGCTACCGTGGTCGCGATCGGTAGTAGTAGGGGGAACGCTACCAGTAGCAGTCTTGCCTTGTCCCATTGGATGCCGCTCGAACCGATGACGAAGATGAGCGTCAGGCAGGAGAACAGCCATAGTTGCCACGGCATCTTGTGGCGGGCCCCCAGCGCCAGCATTATCGCCGCCAGCACTATCCAGGTCGTCAGGATCGTGAACGCCGATCGGTCGGTGGACCAGGTGTGGAGGAACCATCGGGCCGTGGCTCGGCCGAAGTCGAAGCCGGAGCCCCAACCTTGCTTCTGTACCAGGAAGTATCCGTCGCCGTGGCCGGTTGTCGTCGCCACCCACAGCAGATAGCCCACCATTCCCGCTGGTGCCAGCAGTATCGCCAGTACGGCGGCCCAGCGCACCCTGTCTTTCAGCAGATCGATCAGGGCTATCGCCACCACCGCGACGATCAGTGGGGCGGCCATGGGGCTGACATAACCCGCGGCTGCCGTGCAGATTCCGGCTACGACCCACTTGCGTTCGGTCACGCCGACCAGGGCCCATGCGGTGCACGCGCACAGTAGGGCTTCCGGATAGGTCATCGAGTAGACGATCGACATGGGCGCCGCGGCGAACAGGACCACCATGGCGGTCGCGGTGCGTGCGGAGTTCGTATATCGGCGTGCCAGTCGGGCCACGCCATAGGCCGCTGCTATTCCGGCGATTGTGGAAACGGTGATTCCGGCGGCACTATAGTTGTGTCCTATGAGGATCGCCGTCCAGCGGACCAATTGCGGGTAGCCGGGAAAGAACACCATCGGCGTTGTCGGATTGTGGTGACCGTAGAGGTCGAGCATGTCCGACGGGACGCCCAGGTAGCCGTGCTGGGCGATGGCCAGATACCACGAGCCGTCCCAGCGGTGGAGCGAGAACTCGGTGTTGTTGACGTTCGAGAGCCACCGGAAGATCAGGATTCCGATGCCCCGAATGGCCAGGAACAAGGCGCCGGGGGCGAGGATGCGTAGTGTCCGGTCATGGGGTACGAGCGCCGAATCGGTGGCGGGGGAGTCCGTGGTTCGGGTGGGTGGGGGTGCTGGATCGGCTGTCCGGGTGTCGGTCGGTGGTGAGCCGGCCGTCTCCGACACAGTCATGGCTGCCCTCCTGCGCCGGCCGTGTAGGCATCTCGCCCATGTGAGTGAGGCTCACGTAGCTGTTACTACGTTTCGTGAGCATAAACGACCGCCGGCCGATGGCTAGTGCGCTGTCGGACAGTCCGGATCGTCGGAGTGATGGTCGGCGGCGGGGCCGGTGTGCGGGTGGTCCACCTGGAGTGTGGTGTGCCGGATGTCGAACCGTCCGGCCAGGACCCGTTCCAGGGCGGCTCTGCGGTCGTGGCAGTCGCGGTCGGCCCCGACCACGACGTGTGCGGACAGGGCGGGGAAGCCGGATGTCACTTCCCACACGTGCAGTTCGTGGACGTCCAGGACGCCCGTGACGTCCAGGATCGCCGTTCGGACGGTGCTGGGGTCGGTGCCTCTGGGGGCGGCTTCCAGGATGATCCGGCACGACTCGCGGACCAGTTCGATGCCCGCCTTGATCATCAGGGCGGCGACCAGCAGGGACGCGATGGCGTCTGCCCGGGTGAACCCGGTTGTCAGGATGAGCAGGCCGGCCACGGCGGTGCCGATGAAGGCGTAGAGGTCGGTGAGGATGTGCTGGAAACTGCCCTCCACGTTCAGGTTGCGTCGGTCCGCTTTGCGCAGTACGAGAGTGGCCGCCACGTTCACCGCCACGCCGGCCAGCGCGACGGTGAGCACCGGCAGGCCGGCCACGGCCGGCGGATGGATCAGCCGGGTGATCGACTCGATCACGAAGAACAGGCTGAGCCCGAGCAAGGTCGCACCGTTGGCCAGTGCGGACAGGATCTCCGCGCGCTTCAGGCCGTACGTGTACGCCCCGGCCGCCGGCCGGCTCGCCAACCGCATCGCGAACAGCGCCAGCCCGATGGCCGCCGCGTCGGACACCATGTGCGCCGCGTCCGCGAGCAGCACCAGGGAGCCCGCCACCAGGCCGACGACCACCTCCAGCAGCATGAACCCGACGATCAGCGCGAGCGCCGTCCAGAGGTAGCGGTGGTCGGCGTCGCTGCTCACGGGGTTCTGGCCGGAGCAGTTGTCGGCCTCGGGCGTGGTCATGCCGGTGTGCCCCTGCCCGTGGTTCTGGCCGGTGCTCATGGCATCCCTTCCGCTGACAACTCATGCATGTTTGTGCATGTATCTCGGTATCGAGGTTACCGCTATGTAGATCCGTCGGTCCACTCGTGTTGCGCATGAGAGGGTCGAGGCAACAAGCCAGGTAGACCGCGCGCCCAGTCGAAGGGGAGCCCCAGCAATGCCCGAGGCCATGGTGGCTCTGGCTGACGAGAGTCACGCCCTGTCTGCGGTGCTGCGGGAACTGGCGCCGGAAGAGCTCACCAAGGCGACGAATTGCCCGCCATGGAACCTTCAAGAACTGGTCGTCCATATCGGCGACAGCATCAGGGTCACCGACGCCCCGTTCACCCCAGCCGAGCCGGGTGACCAGCCCATCAGCGCGGCCGACTACTACCGCAGGCCGCAGCGTGCCACTCCCGCCTATCGACAACGCAACGTCGACCGGACACAAACCCTGGCGCGAACGGTGCTGGCAACCGTGTCCGCCGCGCAGTGGTTCGACGACGTTTCCCGCCACACGCTTGCCACCCTGAATCG
>WNGR01001874.1_pt1 | contig 39071 bp, 39 predicted proteins | sample 5407581 | NCBI WGS metagenome assembly WNGR01 (sample SAMN13153383, study PRJNA577476) | soil metagenome | isolation source: 80 cm soil or saprolite under Garry oak tree replicate 2 | place: USA:California | collected 2016-06-15 | reverse complement strand
GATCTCGCGGAGGTGCTCGATCTGCTCGCCATGACCGAACTGGGCGTTCCGGGACGTCGCAAGTGAACCGCACACGGGAGGAGAACATATGAGCAGCTGGGTCGTCGCGGGACTCATCGGGGGCGTCGGCGCGTTCTTCGCCGACTACGTCATGTGGGGCAAGGTGTTCACGAAAGGGATGGAAGCGTTCGGCACGTTCCCGCCTTCGCCCGAGGAAGGGAAGAAAATGATGGCGGCGAACCTCCCCAAGTCGGCGGTGTTGGCATTGCTGTTCGGCGTGTTGCTGGCGTGGTTTTATGGACGGCTGAAAGGCGGGCTGTGGGTGCAGGGCGGCGGCCCGCTCGCCGGCATGGAGTTCGCCACGATCCTGTGGCTGCCGACCATCGCGCTGTCCACCATCGGCGGCAGCATCTGGTATGACAAGGTGCGGAGGCTCAACAATGCGACGTTCTGGTCGTGGCTCGTCCGGATGAACGTCGCCGGATTGCTCGTCGGACTGCTCGTGAAGTGATCCAGCGGGGTGCGAGGCCGTGATTCCAGTCACGGCCTCGAGCCTCTGCCTCGTTGTACCCATCGTACATGCGAATGACATGCTTCGTCGTCGCGGCGCTCGCCCTCGCGAGTGTTTCATCCCTGCACGCGCAGCGACGCTTCCGGCTCGGCCCGATGCTGTCGTCTCTCTCGCTCGAGGACGCGAGCGGGACCGGCCACGGCTTCACGGCGTGGGGGGGGGCGGCCGCGTTGATCACGGGCGACGACGGCGAGACGGGCCTGACCGTCGCCCGCTACGGCGACCTCGCGCTCAACAGCTGCGAGCGCTCCCTCACGCTCTACGCGCTCGACTCGTACTACTACCCGGTGGGCACGCGCGGCGTGGCGCCGTTCGCGTCGGGCGAGCTCGGCCTCGCCCGCGTCACTGACGCCGATCAGGGCCTGCTGGGCCTGTGTGGCAGCACCCAGCCCACCAGCCAGTTGGCGATCGGCTTCGGGCTCGGTGTGCGGGTGAATGCGGGGTCGGACGTCGCCGCGCTCGTCGAAGGCCGCTTCCTGCAGGTGCCGAACAGTGCCATTCAGGGGCTCGAAGCACGCGCCAACGTCTCGCTCGCGTTCGGCAGCCCTCACAAAGGCGAGTTTCTCGATGGCACCCTGGGTCCGGCGGCGAGCTTCATGATCCCGATTGCCGGCTCGCTCCGCGGGCGTGCCCCGTTCGTCGGGGTGCGGTTCCGACGCGATACCAAGAAGACGGGCAGCGTGGGGCTCCAGATCGACTATGCGCCCCTCCGGATCACCGGCTCCTGCCCATTGTCGGGTTGCGAGGAGGGCGCCGTCTTGTTCGCGCCCGGTTACGAAGCGTCGGCGCGCCCAGCCTGGGGGCGACTGTACGGGGAGCTAGGCCTCCTCCTCGCGGGGGTCTATTCGGAGGGTCCAGACCGCGGCCTTGCCCAGGGCGCTCACGGGGGCATCGGCGTGGACCTCTTCGGGGGATGGGTGATGTGGAACCTGAACTCCCGGCTCTTGTGGCTCCAGCGGAGCAATGGGGAGAACGTGTTCGGGGTGCAGGTGGGGGTGAGCGTGAGCCCGAGAATAGGGCGGTAAGGGCGGCAAGGACGGCACGGAACTGCGCTGCCGCCCCTGCCGTCTCTGCCGCCCATTGAATCCCATTATCCAAGCTCGCATATTGCTTCCATGCGCGTCACCACCTGGGCCGAGTACGGGCTGATCGTGTCCGTGAACCTCGCGAAGCGCGCGGGGCAGGGGCCGGCGGGGCGGGGAGGCCCGGTCGCGGCGCGCGAGCTCGCGGAGCAGGAAAAGCTTCCGCACGATTACGTCGAGCAGATCCTGCTGCGGCTGCGGCGGGCCGGGCTCGTGGACTCGGTGCGCGGAGCCAAAGGCGGGTATCACCTCGCGCGTCCACCTCAAGACATCAGCGTGAAGGACGTGATCGAGGCCTCGGAGCACGTCACCTTCGAAGTCAACTGCGATCTCCACCCGGTCGATCCCCAGCGATGTAGTCCGGACGCGTCGTGCAGCATCCGGCCGGTCTGGCGGATGCTGGAGCAGCGGATCAACGAGCTGCTGGCCAGCGTTTCGCTCGCGGACCTGACGCACGACGAGCCGGAGCTGTACCACATCGCCGGGGTCATGGCCGGGAACTAGTCCCGCCATCCCGATTGTTTTTTTTGAACCGAAACCCGACTCGCGCTGTCGGGTTTAACCTGATTGGAGGAAGCCGTGGCGTATGCGCATCCCGAGGTGCTCGTCTCCACCGAATGGGTGGCAGGGCACCTCTCCGATCCCGGCATTCGGCTGATCGAAGTGGACGTGGACACGACCGCCTACGACTCCGGGCACATCGCCGGAGCGGTGGGCTGGAACTGGCAGTCGCAGCTCAACGACCCCGTGCGCCGCGACATCCCGGACAAGCAGGCGTTCGCCAAGCTGCTCTCCGCCGCCGGCGTGACGCCGCAGACCACGGTGATCCTGTACGGCGACAACAACAACTGGTTCGCGGCCTTCGCGTTCTGGCTGCTGCAGCTGTATGGACACGCGGGCGCGAAGCTGATGAACGGCGGCCGCGCGAAGTGGGTGGCGGACGGGCGACCGCTGGTGACGGACCGCCCCACCGTGCGTCCCAGCAATTACCCGGTGCCGAAGAAGGTGAACGCCGCGATCCGCGCCAAGCGCCCGGACGTTGAGAAGGCGCTCAAGGCGAAGAAGATCACGCTGGTGGACGTGCGCTCGAAGCCGGAGTTCGTAGGGGAGATCATCGCGCCGCCCGGGATGACGGAGACGGCGCAGCGGGCCGGCCACATTCCCGGCGCGAAGAACATCCCGTGGGCCCAGGCCGTCGCGCCGGACGGGACCTTCAAGCCGCACGACGAGCTGCTGCAGCTCTACAAGGGCGCGAAGGTGATCGACGGGAAGGACGCGGTCATCGCCTACTGCCGCATCGGCGAGCGGTCCAGCCACACTTGGTTCGCGCTCAAGTATCTGCTGGGCGTGAAGAAGGTGCGCAACTACGATGGCTCGTGGACCGAGTGGGGCAACCTGGTCGGGGCGCCGATCGTGAAGGGAGCGGAATGAAGACGGCGACGGAAAGACGGAAGGACGGAAGGACCGAAAGCGGGACCCTTGCGGAGCCGACGCTGTGGGGGCTAGTCGGCAATACGCCGCTGATTCCCCTTCGGTCCTTCCGTCCTTCCGACGTTCCGTCGCTATATCTCAAGGCCGAGTGGCTCAACCCGGGCGGATCAGTCAAGGATCGGGCGGCGCTGTTCATTCTGCGGGACGGGATCGCCCGCGGTGAGTTGCCCGGGAAGCGGCTGCTCGACGCGTCGAGCGGCAACACCGCCATCGCGTACGCGATGCTCGGCGCCGCGGCGGGGGTCGGGGTCACGGTGTGCGTGCCCGCGAACGCGAGCGTCGAGCGCAAGGTGCTGCTCGAGCGGTACGGCGCCGAGGTCGTGTTCACCGATCCGCTCGACGGCGCGGACGGCGCGATCCGGGAGGCGCGCGAGCTCGCCGCGCGCCAACCAGAGCGCTACTGGTACGCGGACCAGTACGGCCATCCCGCGAATCCGCGGGCTCACTACGTCACGACGGCGGAGGAGATCTGGCGCCAGACCGACGGCCGGATCACCCACTTCGTGGCCGGGCTCGGCACCACCGGGACGATGATGGGCACGGGCCGGCGCTTGAAAGAGCTGCGCGGATCGAGCTGGTCGCGGTGCAGCCCGACGGCCCGTTCCACGGGCTGGAGGGACTGAAGCACCTTGCCACCGCCATCGTGCCGCGGATCTACGATCCCGGGGTCCCCGATCGCACGGAGTTCGTGACGACCGAGGAAGCGGAGGACGCCGTGCGGCGCCTGGCGAAAGACGCTGGGCTGTTCGTCGGCTGGTCTGCGGGCGCCGCAGTCATCGCCGCCGAGCGGATGCTGACCGCCCTCGACCGCCCTCGACTGCCCTCCGCCGCCTTCGTTGTCGTCATCGCGCCCGACTCCGGGACGCGCTACCTGAGCGAGCAGCGTCGATGACCCTCGTGCTCGATCCCCGGCATGCGGCCGCGATCGGCCGGCACGGCGAGGCGGACTATCCGGCCGAGGCCTGCGGTCTCATCGGGGGCGCGATCGAGGGCGATCGCAAGATCGCCGTGCAGCTCGTGCCGCTCGCGAACGGGCGTACCGACTCGGCGCGCAACCGCTACCTGATCGACCCGGAGTCGTTCCGGCGCGCGCAGGACAGGCTCGACCGCGACGGCCTGGAGGTGATCGGCGTGTACCACTCCCATCCTGATCACCCGCCCGCGCCGTCGGCGTTCGACCGGGAGCACGCCTGGCCGTGGCTGTCGTACGCCATCGTGGCGGTGGCGCAGGGGCGCGCCGGCGAGCTGAAGAGCTGGGTCCTCGCGGACGACCGCGGGGCGTTCGACGAAGAAGCCATCACGATCGAGGAACGGAAGGCCGTATGGCAGTGAGAATCTTGATCCCCACGCCGCTGCGCCCCTATGTAGATGGGCGCGACACGCTCGAGCTCGAGGGCGCGAGCGTCGGGGAGTTGCTGGAGCGCCTGGCCGGCGAGCACACCGCCCTGAAGCAGCACCTCTTTGCGGCGGACGGCCGGCTGCGCAGCTTTGTAAACGTCTACGTGAATGACCGGGACATCCGGCGGCTCGAGCACCAGGAGACCCGGGTGAGCCCCGGCGACACGGTGTCCATCATCCCGAGCATCGCGGGAGGGACGGGGGGGGCGGTGGCGGACCAGCGGCCCAAGCTGTCGCACGAAGAGATCCTGCGCTATTCGCGGCACCTGATCCTGCCCGACGTAGGCGTCGAGGGGCAGAAAAAGCTCAAGGCCGCCCACGTCCTGCTCGTCGGCGCGGGCGGGCTCGGCTCGCCCGCGGCACTGTACCTCGCCGCCGCGGGCGTGGGCACGCTCGGGCTCGTGGACTTCGACGTCGTCGACAAGACCAACCTGCAGCGGCAGATCCTCCACGGCACGTCCGCGGTGGGGACGCCCAAGCTCGAGTCGGCGCGGGCGCGCATCCAGGACCTGAACCCCAACGTGCAGGTGGAGACGTTCGAAACGCGACTCACGTCGGAGAACGCGCTCGACATCATCCGGGAATTCGACGTGGTGGCGGACGGGACCGACAACTTCCCGACGCGCTACCTGGTCAACGACGCGTGCGTGCTGCTGGGCAAGCCGAACGTGTACGGCTCGATCTTCCGGTTCGAAGGCCAGGCGTCGGTGTTCTACGCCAAGGAAGGTCCCTGCTACCGCTGCCTCTATGCCGAGCCGCCGCCGGCCGGACTGGTGCCGTCGTGCGCGGAGGGCGGCGTGCTGGGCGTGCTGCCGGGAATCATCGGCTCGATCCAGGCGATGGAGACGATCAAGCTGATCGTCGGTGCCGGCGAGCCGCTGATCGGCCGGCTGCTGCTGTTCGACGCGCTCAAGCTCCAATTCCGCGAGCTGAAGCTCGAGAAAGACCCCGATTGCCCGGTGTGCGGCCGCAACCCGACGGTCACCCAGCTGATCGACTACGAGGCGTTCTGCGGCATCGGCGCGGAGCCGGTGTACGACGGCGCCGACGTGACGGCCGACGAGGTGAAGGGCGAGCTGGATGCGGGCAAGGAGCTCGTGCTCCTCGACGTGCGCGACCCGCACGAGTATGAGATCACGCACATCGACGGCGCGAAGTTCATCCCGCTGGGCGAGCTGCCCGCACGCCTCAACGAGCTTGACGACCACGCCGACGTCGTCACGTACTGCCACCACGGCGCCCGCTCGCTCAAGGCGCTCGAGATCCTCAAGGCCGCGGGGTTCGCGAAGGTGCGCAGCCTGCGCGGCGGGATCGACGCGTGGGCGGTGAACGTGGAGCGGGAGATGCCGAGGTACTGACGAGGGAAGGTTGGAAGGTTGGAAAGGGGGGAACGCGGCCTGTGTAGGAGTTGTGTTCCCCCCTTCCAACCTTCCGTCATTCCGATGCCGAAGGGGGGACTCGAACCCCCACGGGCTTGCGCCCACTGCGCCCTGAACGCAGCGCGTCTACCAATTCCACCACTTCGGCCCGTTGGAACGGCGAATATAGGCCGCGGTATAACCTCAAGTCAACTCTTGGCTTGACCGCTCCCAACGCGGTTTCTATCTTGGCCTTTGCCCGGTGGACAAAGTCACAATCGCGCGCAACCCGCGGGCGCGTCACGACTACCATCTCCTGGAAACGTGGGAGGCCGGGCTCGTACTTACGGGCTCGGAGGTCAAGTCGCTGCGGGGCGGCAAGGCGAGTCTCGGCGAAGCGTACGCGCATGTGCGCAACGGTGAGGTGTGGCTCGAGGGCCTGACCATCGCCGCGTACCGTCCAGGCAGCTACAACAATCCGCCGCCCGCCCGCTCCCGCAAGCTGCTGCTCCACGCGCACGAGATCCGCAAGCTGATCGGCGGCACGAGCCGCAAGGGACTGACGCTCGTGCCGCTCGAGCTGTACTTCAAGGACGGGATCGCCAAGGTGGTGATCGCGCTCGCCAAAGCCAAGAAGCTGCACGACAAGCGCGAAGATCTGAAGCGACGCGTGGCCGAGCGTGAGCTCGCGCGAGGGGTACGGAGGAAGCCGGCGTGATCGCGCCGCTGCTCTGGTGCCTGCTCGCGGTGCCGGGGCTCCCCGGGGCGATCGTGATCGCGACCCCGCGGGGCCAGACCAGCGTGCCCATCACGCTTGAGCGGGGCGGCGCGGCGGTCGCGGTGCCGCTGCTGGCGCAGCCGCTCGGCCTGACCGTGGCCATCGAGGGCTCTCGCGTGGCGGTGACGGTCGGCGGCGCGGCGTTCGTGTTCCAGCTCGGCGCGCCCTTCGTGCGCACGGGGGGGACGGTGTACGGCCTGGTGGGCGAGCCCTATACGGCGCGTGACACCGTGTTCCTGCCGCTCAGCTGGCTCGCGGACTGCGTGCCGCGCGCCCTGGGACCGCGCTACCGCTGGGACGCGGGTGCCGCGCGGCTGGAGGAGCTGCCGGTCGCCGGGCCGGTGGCCGCCAGCCCACCGCCCGTCGCACCGACCGCCGCCACGACACCGAACCCGATCAGCGGCCTCCGCTTCCACCACACCGTGGTCATCGACCCCGGCCACGGCGGCGCCGACCCCGGCAACCCCGGGCGCTACTTTCCGAACGGGCTCGTGGAGAAGGACATCACGCTGGCGATCGCGCGGTTGTTGCGCGCCGAGCTCGTGCGGCGGGGCATCGCAGCGTCACTCACCCGCTCGACCGACACGCTGATCGACCTCGCGGACCGGGGCGGCTTCTGCCTGGCCGACTGCGACCTGTTCGTCAGCATTCACGTAAACGCGATGCCGCCCGGACGCAGCGCGGCCCGAACCAGTGGGGTGGAGACCTACTTCTTGTCGGATGCGAAGAACGAGGATCAGCAGCGCGTGGCCAACATGGAAAACGACGCGATCCGGTTCGAGTCGGCTCCGGCGGTCGGCGTCAAGGGTCCGATCGATTTCATCCTCAAGGATCTTCAGCTCAACGAGTACCTGCGCGAATCGGCGCAGCTGGCGCAACTGGTGCAGCAGCGCGTCGCCGATATCCACCCGGGCGGAGACCACGGCGTGCAGCAGGCTGCCTTTATGGTGCTCACGACCGCGCGCCGGCCGGCGATCCTCGTCGAGACGGGCTTCGCGACCAATCCCACCGACGGCGCGTTCCTGGCCTCGAGCCTGGGCGAGCACAAGATCGCCTCCGCCGTGGCGGAAGGGATTACGAAGTACCTCCAGGACTTCGAGCGCAAGCGCGCGGCGTCGGCGCCCACGGGGGGGCGGGGGACGCCGTGACCCGCACCGCAGTCGTCGTGCTCGCGTGCTGGGCGGGGGGCGTCGCCGCGTGTGCGTACTACAACGGCATGTGGAACGCGGAGCGCCTGGCGAGCCAGGCCCGCAAGCTCGAGGGGCAGGATCGGGTGGCGGAGGCGCAGAGCTACTGGGCCCAGGCGGCGGTGAAGGCCGAGTCGGTCGTGGCGCGACACCCGACGAGCCGCTGGGCCGACGCCGCGCTGGTGCTCGAGGGCGAGGCGTTGGCTCGGAGCGGCGCCTGCGCCCAGGCGGCGGCGCCGCTGGCGCGGGCCGTGGACGGCGTGCGGGACGCGGCGTTGCGGGAGCGCGCGCGGCTTGCGATGGCGCAATGCGCCCTCGAGGCCAACGATCCAGTGGGGGCGAGCCGCGCGGTCGCGGGGGTGACCGAGTCGCGAGACGGAGGACGGCGCTCGCAAGCCGCGCTGCTCGCCGGCCGGGCGGCCGCGCAGCTCGGCGATGCGGATGGCGCCGCCGACTGGTTTCGCCGCTCCGACGCACCCGCCGCGGGCCCGGCGCGGGTCCGCGCCCTGCTCGCGGCCGGCCGGGTGAGCGACGCCCTGTCCTTCGCCGATACGGTGGCTCGGGGCTCCTTCCAGGGCGAGGCATGGGCGGCCATGCTCGACGACGTGCGGCGCGCGGCCGGCGCCGACACCGCGAGCGCGACGCTCGACCGCATGCTCGCCCGGCGTAACCCCCCGCGGGGGGGGAGGGCGCGCCTCCTCCTCGCGGACGGCGATGCCCTGCTCGCGGCGGGCCGGACGGCGGACGCCGCGGCGCGCTACGCCCAGGTCGCCGCCCTGGTCCCCGACTCGAGTGAGGGACAACTCGCGCGCGTGCGCGCGATTCGCGTGCGCGCCGTCCAGGCCGAGAGCGCGGGGGATCTCGTTGCCGTGAGCGATCAGCTGGAACGCCTGCTGCAGCGCAGCGCCGCCGGCACCGCCGCGAGCGATGGGCGTACCCTGGCAGCCCAGCTCCAGCGAGTGCGCCAATGGGACGACCTGCCGGAGACCGGTCGCTTTCAGCTCGCCGAGGCGGTGCGGGACTCCCTGGGTGCGCCGCGCCTCGCCGCGCGCCTGTTCCTGCGTTTCGCGAGCGAGCGGCCCCGCGCCCTGTTCGCCCCCAAAGCGCTGGTCGCCGCGGCCGCCCTGTGGCCGGAGCGGCGCGATTCGATCCGCGCCGTGCTCGACTCGGCGTACGCCGGCTCGCCCTACACCTTGGCGCTGCGCGGGGAGCCGAGTCCTGCGTTCGCCGCGGCGGAAGACTCGCTCGCTCGGGCGCTCGGGCTCACAGTGGCGCGACCCACGGCGCTGCTCGCTTCGCGCGTCCCGCCCCCGGTGCCCGGTCCACGCGGCCCGCTGCTCGATGGCCCTTCCCCCGCCGCGCCGGCCGCGCTCGCGCCGGCCGCCGCGCGGGCGGAGCCCGGGCCCGAAGAGCGGCCGCGCCAACGGCGCCCGCCCTCCGCTCCACCTCCGCGCGGCCAGCGTCCGGTCGTGCCGCCGGACTCCACGTGACGGGCCCCCGCTCCACCCCGCGCGCCTCCGAGCTGTTCGGCGTCACCTTCCAGAATCCCGTTCTCCTCGCCTCCGGCACCGCCGGCTTCGGCCGGGAGGTGCGGGACGTGATCGATCTCGATGCACTGGGCGGCATCGTCACCAAGGCCGTGACCCCCGAGCCGCGCCGCGGCCACGCCGCCCCGCGCGTCGCCGAGTTCCCGGGCGGCATGCTCAACGCCGTCGGCCTCGCGAACCCCGGGCTCGCCGCGGTGCGCGACCACGAACTGCCCTGGCTCGCCGCGCACCTGGGGCGGGCCCGCGTGATCGTGAATGTCGCCGGCGCCACGGTGGACGACTACGTCGCGGTGATCCGGGATCTTGCCGACCTGGCGGTGATCACCGCATTCGAGCTCAACGCGTCCTGCCCGAACACGAGCGCCGGCGGCCTCGAGTTCGGCGCGACGCCGGAGGGCGTACGCGAGCTGGTGCGCCGCTGCCGCGGCGCGACCACGAAGCCCATCACGGTGAAGCTCTCGCCCGTCGTCCCCGATCTCACCGCGCTGGCGCAGGTGGCGCGCGACGAAGGGGCCGACGCCGTCACGCTGGTCAACACGATTCCGGGCGCGCTCGACCACCGTCTCGGCAACGGCTCGGGCGGTGTGAGCGGCCCCGCGCTGCTGCCCATCGGGGTGCTGGCGACGCGCCGCGTGACCGCGGGGGTGGGCATGCCGGTGATCGGCGTGGGCGGGATCCGGACGGCGCGAGACGTGCGGGAGTACCTCGCCGCCGGGGCGACGCTGGTCGCGATCGGCACGGCGGCGCTCGCAGACCCGCGAGTGCCGGAGCGCGTCGCGCGGGAGCTCGCGCGTGGCTGAGCTCGTCGTGGCGCTCGACCTCGGGAGCGGCCGCGAGGCGCTCGCCCTCGCGGCCCGCCTTCCCGGCCTGCGCTGGGTCAAGATCGGCCCCGTGCTGTACGTGCGAGAAGGGGGGGGGCCGGCGCTGGTGCGCGAGCTCGCGGCGCGCGGCGTGCGCGTGTTCCTCGATCTCAAGTGGCACGACATTCCGAGCGTCGTCGCCGGCGCGGTGGAGGCGGCACGCGAGCTGGGCGTCGGCATGGCCACGGTACACACGCTGGGCGGGCCGGCGATGCTCGCCGCAGCCCGCGCGGCGGCGGGCGACGTGGCGCTGCTCGGGGTGACCGTACTCACCTCGCATGACGCTGGCGACTTCGAGCGGGTCGTGGGACGCGGCGTCCCCGATCTCGGCTTCGAAGCCGAGCGGCTTGCGCGCCTCGCGCTCGACGCCGGGCTCGCGGGCGTGGTGGCCTCGGGGCACGAGCTCGGCCTGCTGCGCGAGGCGCTCGGGCCGGGGCCGCTCATCGTCGTGCCCGGGATCCGGGCGCCGGGTGATGCGGCGGAGGATCAGGCGCGCACCATCGCGGCGGCCGACGCGGTGCGGCGCGGGGCCACCCACCTCGTGGTGGGCCGGCCCATCACGCGGGCCGCGGACCCGGCTGGGGTGTACCAGCGCTTGGTGGAGAGCGTATGACACGATGGCTCAGGAAGGTCGCCCTGGTTGCGGGCCTCGCCCTCGCCGGCGGGGCGGGGACGGGGGCCGCGGCGCAGGGCTCGCTCGCCGAGGCGGCCGAGCGCACGCGGCAGGCGTGGCTCGGCCACGACGCGCAAGCCATTGTCGGCCAAAGTGCTGGCGTCGTGTTCCAGATCCCCGGCGCCGATCCGTCCGCCCCCGTGGAGCGGTCGCAGGCGGTGGAGCTGCTGCGCCGCCATCTGCGCGCCGCCGTCGAGCGTTCGCTCACCGTGAGCGCGGTGCGGGAAGTGGAGCCCGGCCGCGGGTACGCCGAGCTGGAACGGCGCTACGTGGTCGCGGGCACGGCGGACGTGCGGCGGGAAACGATCTTCCTCGGCTTCCAAAAAGTCGGCGCGGCGTGGATCCTCACCGAGCTGCGGAGTGCACCGTAATCCCGCCCCTTGCGCGAACTTACGGGCTCGTCTAGAATTCAAGACTTAATCGGATTTTTTCCAGGAGCGGCCGTCGTGAAGGTTCGGACCAGCGTCAGACCGATCTGCGAGCACTGCAAGGTGATCAAGCGGCGGGGGGTCATCCGCGTCATCTGCAAGCGCAGCCCCAAGCACAAGCAGCGGCAGGGCTAGGGGATGGCGCGCATTGCCGGGGTGGATCTGCCGCGCGACAAGAAAATCCAGTACGCCCTTCCGTACATTTACGGCATCGGCCCTGCGAACTCGAGAAAGATTCTCGCGGAGACGGGGGTCAGTCCCGACGCGCGCGTGCGCGACCTGCGCGACGCGGAGGTCGCGCGGCTGCGCCAGGTGATCGAGCGGGACTACAAGGTCGAGGGCGCGCTCCGCACCGAGGTGGCGATGAACATCAAGCGGCTGATGGACATCGGCACGTATCGCGGGTCACGGCACCGCAAGGGCCTGCCGGTGCGCGGCCAGCGCACGCACACCAATGCGCGCACCAAGAAGGGGCCGCGGCGCGCGATCGCGGGCAAGAAGAAGCCCCTGCTGAAAAAGTAAATGGCACAGGCGAAGCCGGCGGGGGGGAGCGCGAAGCGCGCCAAGAAGGTGGTCGAGGCCGAGGGCATCGCCCACATCACGGCGACGTTCAACAATACGCTCATCACGATCACGGACATGCAGGGGAACACCATCACGTGGGGTTCCTCGGGCAAGGCCGGGTTCCAGGGCTCGAAGAAGTCGACGCCGTTCGCGGCCACCGTGGCCGCGGAGCAGGCGGCGCGCGAGGCGCTGAACCTGGGCGTGCGGCGCGTGCACGTGCGCGTGCAGGGGCCCGGGTCCGGCCGCGAATCGGCGATCCAGGCGCTCGCCACGGCGGGCCTGCAAATCCGCTCGATCCGCGACGTGACGCCGATCCCGCACAACGGCTGCCGCCCGCCCAAGAAACGGCGCGTCTGAGTCATGGCTCGCTACACCGGCCCCGCCTGCAGGCTGTGCCGCCGCGAGGGCACCAAGCTGTTCCTCAAGGGGACGCGCTGTCTCACCGAGAAGTGCGCGGTGGAGCGGCGCCCCTATGCGCCCGGCCAGCACGGCCAGTCGTCGGGCCGGCGGCGCAAGGCGTCCGACTACCAGCGGCAGCTGCGTGAGAAACAGAAGGTGAAGCGGATCTACGGCCTCTCCGAGCGCCAGTTCCGCAACATCTTCGACCGCGTGCTCAAGGAGCCGGGCGTGACCGGCGAAGCATTGCTCGTGGCGCTCGAGAGCCGGCTGGACAACCTCGTCTACCGCATGGGCTTCGCCGTGTCGCGCAAGCAGGCCCGCCAGCTCGTGGGGCACCGGCACATCCAGGTGAACGGCCGCACGGTCGACGTGCCGTCCTACCGCGTGCGCCCGGGCGACGAGGTGAAGGTGGCCGACGCGAGCCGCGAGCTGGTCCTGGTGAAGCACGCGCTCGAGCAGTTCGGCCGCGGGCAGCCCGTGTCCTGGATTCAGGTGGATACCGCTAAGGCGCTCGGCAAGATGACGGAACGGCCGACCCGCGACGCCATTCCGATCGCCGCGCAAGAACAGTTAATCGTCGAGCTCTATTCCAAGTGATCACGACTCTTGATTTGACCGGGCTGGTCCGCCCGCACCTGGTCGAGATGACCAAGCGGGAAGACAACCCAAACGCCGCCGAGTTCCGCCTCCAGCCGCTGGAGCGGGGCTACGGCTACACCCTCGGCAATTCGCTGCGCCGCATGCTGCTGTCGTCGCTGCGGGGCGCGGCCGTCTGGGCATTCCGCCTCGACGGCGTCGTCCACGAGCATCAGACCATCCCCGGCGTGGTCGAGGACGTGCATCAGATCATCCAGCGGCTGAAGCAGCTGACGCTGGTGCTCGCGCCCGACGTGGACGATGCGGTGCTGCACATCAAGCGCGACAAGGCGGGAGCCGTCTACGCGCGCGACCTCGAGGCGCACGGCGCGGTGACGGTCGTGAACCCCGATCAGCTCCTCTTCACGCTGCAGGACGACCGCGACGTTGCGGGCGAGCTGTACGTGAACAAGGGCCGCGGCTACGTCGAGGCCGAGCAGCATCCCGTCGATCGGACGATGCCGGTCGACGTCGTGCGCATCGACTCGATCTACAATCCGGTGCGGCGCGCCAATTTCACGGTGGCGGAGACGCGCGTCGGCCAGCGCACGGACTACGATCGCCTCACCCTCACGGTCGAGACGAACGGCACGATCTCGCCGGAAGACGCCGTGGCCTACGCCGCGGCGCTCGCGCAGGAGCACTTCCGGTTCTTCGTCGACTTCGGCAAGGTGCCGATGGTGGCGGCCCAGCCCGCCGGCAACGGCGGTGCGGCGACCGGCCGGCTGCGCGAGCTGCTGGCGCGGTCGATCGACGACGTCGGGCTGTCGGTGCGCTCCGTGAACTCGCTCAAGAACTCGAACATCCGCACCCTGGGTGACCTCGTGCAGTACCGCGAGGAAGACCTCCTCAAGGTGAAGAACGTGGGGGAGAAGGCGCTGGGCGAGATCGCCGACCTGTTACGCCGCGAAGGGCTCAACTTCGGCATGAAGGTCGAGGAGGTCGATGGTGAGCTGAGGGTGACCGACCCGGGCATCGCGCCGCAGGCGCAGACCAGCGGGGCGGAACCGGAGGAAGCAGGCGCGGGGGGCGCGGGGGGCGCGGGGGGAGCGGGGGGGCCGGGGGGGCCGGGGGGGGGGAGCGTCGAGTAATGCGCCATCGCGCCAAGGGCCGGCAGCTGTCGCGCACGGCCAGTCACAAGAAGGCGCTGCTGGCCAACCTCGCCACCAGCCTGTTCCGACACGACCGCATCGTGACGACGGAAGCGAAAGCGAAGGAGCTCCGCCCCTATGCCGAGCGGCTGATCACGCTAGCGCGCCGCGGTGACCTGCACGCCCGCCGGCTGGTGGAGCGGCGGCTGAAGGACAAGGCGGTCACCACGCGGCTGTTCAAGGATCTCGGGCCGCGCTTCGCCGCGCGCCCCGGTGGGTACACGCGCATCATCAAGCTGGGCCATCGCTCGGGCGACGGCGCCGAGGTGGCTCGGATCGAATTGCTGGGTGAGTGACGGAGCGGCCGGGGGAAACAGCGAGACGACGAGGGGGACCCTGGGTCCCCCTTTTCGTTAGGCCGCCTTCGTGACGCGGTTCGACTTGAGACAGCGCGTGCACACCCGCAGCCGCCGGGTGGTGCCGTTTACGATGGCCCGCACCCGCTGCAGGTTCGGGTACCAGCGCCGGTTCGTCTTATTGTTCGCGTGGCTGACGTTGTGCCCCACCACGGGGCCCTTGCCACAGATGTCGCACACTCGAGCCATGGGATCCGTCCGACTGAAGAATGAGCGCCCAGAAAAAGCGGCCTAAAGCTAAACCGCTCCCCCGGGCGGGGCAATCCCGCCGCACCGCGCTGGTCACCGGGGTCACCGGACAGGACGGCTCGTACTTGGCCGAGCTGCTGCTCGCCAAGGGCTACGAAGTCGTGGGCGTCGTGCGCCGCACGTCGCACGACTCGTACGAGCGGATCGGGCACCTGCTCGATCGCATCCACATCGTGCCGGCGGACCTCCTCGACCAGCACTCCCTTACATCTGTGGTGCGCGACGCCAAGCCCGACGAGGTCTACAACCTCGCCGCCCAGAGCTTCGTGCCGACCTCGTGGAGCCAGCCCGTGCTCACGGGCGAGTTCACGGCGCTGGGTGTCACACGACTGCTCGAGGCGATCCGGCTGGCGCACCCGACGGCCCGGTTCTACCAGGCGAGCACGTCCGAGATGTTCGGCAAGGCGCAGCAGATCCCCCAGCGGGAGACGACGCCGTTCTACCCGAGGTCCCCCTACGGCGTCGCAAAAGTGTACGGGCACTGGATCACGGTGAACTACCGCGAGTCCTACGGCCTGTTCGCCGTGAGCGGCATCCTCTTCAACCACGAGTCGCCGCGGCGCGGGCTCGAGTTCGTCACCCGCAAGGTGACCCACGGGGTCGCGCGCATCGTGAAGGGTAAGGCGCGCGAGCTGCAGCTCGGCAACCTGGAGGCGCGGCGCGACTGGGGGTTCGCAGGCGACTACGTGGACGCGATGTGGCGCATGCTGCAGCAGCCGAAGCCCACGGATTACGTGGTCGGCACGGGCGTGACGCACTCGGTGCGCGAGCTGTGCGAGGCCGCCTTCGCGCACGTGGGCCTCGACTGGCAGCGCTACGTGAAGGTCGACCCCCGGTTCGTGCGGCCGGCCGAGGTCGAGACGCTGCAGGCGGACCCGGCGAAGGCCCAGCGCGAGCTCGGCTGGACGCCGCACACCAGCTTCGAGCAGCTGGTGCGGACGATGGTGGACGCGGACCTGGAGCGGGTGGCGTGAAGGTCCTGGTGACGGGCGCCGACGGTTTCGTGGGCCGCTGGCTCGTCCGCCGCCTGCTCGACGACGGGCGGGAGGTGGTCGGGGCCGTGCGGCCGCTGGAGCGCCCGGCGCCGGGGGGAGGGGCGGGCCCCGAGGCGGCGCGCGATCCCGGATATGCGTGGGCCGTGAACGCGGGCGGCACGGCCCGACTCGTCCAGGTGCTCGCGGACGGGAAAGCCGCGGGCCGGGGCGACCCCCTCGTCCTCGTGATCTCGACGAGCGAAGTGTACGGCTGCGGCGCACCGCCCCCCGGACCGCGCTGCGAGACCGACCCGATCGCGCCCTGCTCGCCCTACGCGGCGAGCAAAGCCGGAGCGGAGCTCGCGGCGCTCGAGGCGTGGCGCCGCGTCGGCCTGCGCGTCGTGGTGGCACGGCCGTTCGCGCACACCGGCCCCGGCCAGGACGCGCGCTTCGTCGTCCCGGGCCTGGCGCAGCGCCTCAAGCTCGCGCAGCGGACGGGCGCGCCCGTCGTGAAAGTCGGCAATCTGGAGCCCGTGCGGGAATTCCTCCACGTGCGCGACGTGGTGGAGGCCTACGTGCGGCTGCTCGGGCGCGGGCAGCCGGGGGAGACCTACAACGTCGCGTCGGGGCAGGGCCTCCCCCTCGAGGAGCTGTTCTTCAGGCTCGCGGGTCTCGTGGGCGTGCGGGCGATCCCCGAGGCCGACCCCGATCTGATGCGCCGCGCCGACATTCCCCATCTCGTGGGCGACGCCGGCAAGCTCCGCGCGGCCACCGGGTGGGCGCCGCGCTACGCGCTCGACGACACCCTGCGGGACGTGCTCGATGCCCAGGCGGACTGACCTCCAGCGGATCCTGCTGCTCGGCTCCGGTCCGATCGTGATCGGGCAGGCCGCCGAGTTCGACTATTCCGGCACGCAGGCGGTGAAGGCCCTGAAGGAAGAGGGGTACACGGTCGTGCTCGTCAACTCGAACCCGGCGACGATCATGACCGATCCCGAGCTCGCCGACCGCACCTACGTCGAGCCGGTGACGCCGGAGTGGGTGCGCAAGGTGATTGAGCGCGAGCGGCCCGACGCGCTGCTGCCCACGATGGGCGGCCAGACGGCGCTCAACGTGGCGATGGCGCTGGCGCGGGACGGCACGCTCGAGCGGTGCGGCGTGGAGCTGATCGGCGCGAACGCGCGCGCCATCCAGATGGCGGAGGACCGGGCCGAGTTCGCGGCCGCGATGGGGCGCATCGGTCTCGCGACGCCGGTCGGCCGGACCGTCGCGAGCCTGGCCGCGGCGCTGGACGAGGTGGTCGAGACGGGGTACCCGGCGATCCTGCGGCCGTCGTTCACGCTGGGCGGGACGGGCGGCGGCGTGGCCTACAACCGCGCCGAGTTCGAGGAGCTGGTGCAGCGGGCGCTCGACCTGTCACCGGTGCACACCACGCTGATCGAGCGCTCGGTGCTCGGCTGGAAGGAGTTCGAGCTGGAGGTGATGCGCGACGCCCGAGACAACGTCGTCATCGTGTGCTCGATCGAGAATCTCGACCCGATGGGCGTGCACACCGGCGACTCGATCACGGTCGCGCCCGCGATGACCCTCACCGACCGCGAGTACCAGCGCATGCGCGACGCCGCGATCGCGATCATCCGCGAGATCGGCGTCGAGGCGGGCGGCTGCAACATCCAGTTCGCCGTGAACCCGGCCGACGGCGAGATGCTGGTGATCGAGATGAACCCGCGCGTGTCGCGCTCCTCGGCGCTCGCGTCCAAGGCCACCGGGTTCCCGATCGCGCGCATCGGCACGAAACTCGCCGTGGGCTACACCCTCGACGAGCTGCCGAACGACATCACGAAGACCACCCCCGCCTCGTTCGAGCCGGTGCTCGACTACGTGGTGGTGAAGGTGCCCCGGTTCGCGTTCGAAAAGTTCCCCACCGCGGACTACCGCCTCACCACCCAGATGAAGTCCGTAGGCGAGACGATGGCGATCGGCCGCACCTTCAAGGAGGCGTTCCAGAAGGGCCTGCGCGCGCTCGAGGCGGAGCGGCCGGGTTGGGTCGTGGGCCGGACGCTCGCGGACGATCGGCTGACGAGCGATTCCCCGGACGACTTGCGGGTCGCGCTCCGCACCGCCACCCCGGAGCGGATCTTCCAGGTCAAGCGGGCGCTCATCGCCGGGCTCTCCGGCGAGGCGATCTCGCAAGCGACCGGCATCGATCCCTGGTTCCTCTATCAGCTGGAGGAGCTGCTCGCGGCCGAGCGGTGGTTCGCCGGCCTCGAGCGTGTCGGCGCGCCGGAGCTGCGCCGCATGAAGCGGATGGGATTCTCGGACCACCAGCTCGCGGGGCTGCGCGGCGGCACCGAGCAGGCGGTGCGTGAGGAGCGCTGGCGGCTCGGCGTCCATCCCGCGTACAAGACCGTGGACACGTGTGCCGGCGAGTTCCCGTCGGCCACGCCGTACCTGTACAGCTCCTACGACGAGGAGAACGAGTCGCAGCCCCTCGGCGACGCGGGGATCGTGATCCTGGGGAGCGGCCCGAACCGCATCGGCCAGGGCGTCGAGTTCGACTACTGCTGCGTCTGCGCGGGGCTCGCGTTCCGCGAGCTCGGCTACAAGACGATCATGATCAACTCGAACCCCGAGACCGTCTCGACGGATTTCGACATCTCGGACAAGCTGTACTTCGAGCCGCTGACCCTCGAGGACGTGCTGGAGATCGTGCGGTGGGAGCATCCCAAGGGGGTCGTCGTCCAGCTCGGCGGCCAGACGCCGCTCCGGCTCACCAAGCCGCTCGAGGCGGCGGGCGTGCCGATCCTCGGCACGCCGCCCGATTCGATCGACGTCGCCGAGGACCGGGAGCGGTTCGAAGCGCTCGCCCGACGGCTCGGCGTCACGCAGCCCGCCAACGGCACGGCGCGCTCGGTGGGCGAGGCGGTCGCGGTGGCGCAGCGCATCGGCTATCCCGTGCTGGTGCGCCCGTCCTACGTGCTGGGGGGGCGGGCGATGGAGATCGTGTACGATGAGGGCTCGCTGCGCGACTACTTCGAGAAGGCCGCACGCGTCGCCCCCGAGCATCCGGTGCTGATCGACCGCTTCCTCGAAGACGCGTTCGAGGGAGACGTGGATGCCATCGCCGACGGCCGCCGCGTCGTGATCGGCGGGGTCATGCAGCACATCGAGGACGCCGGGGTGCACTCGGGCGATTCGGCCTGCGTGCTGCCGCCCTACCTCATCGGGGACCGGCAGGTGGAGGAGATGCGGCGCTACACCAAGGCGTTCGCCGAGGCGCTCGGGGTAGTAGGGCTGATCAACGTCCAGTACGCCATCAAGGACGGTGTGGTCTACGTGCTGGAGGTGAACCCCCGGGCCTCCCGCACGGTCCCGTTCGTCAGCAAGGCTACCGGGGTATCCCTCGCCCGGCTGGCGGCGGCCGTGATGACCGGGCGGACCCTGGACGAACTGGGCGTTCCCGATGACCTTCCGCTCCCCGGGGTGGCGGTGAAGGAGGCGGTGTTCCCCTTCACGAAGCTGCCCGGGGTCGATACCATCCTGGGCCCGGAGATGCGGTCCACGGGCGAGGTGATGGGGCTGGCGGACAGCTTCGGGATGGCGTTTGCCAAGGCGCAGATCGCCGCGGACGGCAGCCTGCCGCTCGCCGGGGCGATCTTCGTGACGGTGAACGACTCGGATAAGCCGACCGTCGTCCCGATCGTGCGGCGGTTTCACGAGCTGGGCTTCCGGATCGTCGCGACGGCGGGGACGCAGCAGCACCTGCGGGCGCGGGGGATTCCGGCCGAGCAGGTGGCCAAGGTGCACGAGGGGCGGCCCAATGCGATCGACCTGATCGTGTCGGGGGAGGTGCAGCTGCTCATCAACACGCCGCTCGGGAAGTTCACGCAGGCGGACGACTACGCGATCCGACGCGCGGCGCTGATGCACCGCGTGCCGTACACGACGACGATGTCGGCGGCCAGCGCCGCGTGCGACGCGATCATCGCGCTGCGCAGCCGAACCGGCAGCGTCAGGAGTCTCCAGGAATGGCACGAAAAAACGACCGTCGAAAAACCGTCGCTGGCCGCAAAGGCGGCAAGCCGCGCGCCGGCGGTGCGGGCGTAGCGAAGCGCGCCGCACCCCCTGGCGGCGCGAAGGCGAAGCCCGCGACCGCACCGGCCGCGCCGCCACCGCCGAAGGTCAAGTTCCGCGGCCGTGTGCTCGAGAACGAGCCGCTCGCGCGCTACACCACGTACCGCATCGGCGGGCCCGCCCGCTTTCTCGTGATGCCCGCCGAGACGGAGGACGTGGTGAAGGCGCTGGAGCTGGCGGCGAGCCGTGGCCTGCCGTGGCTCGTGCTGGGCCTCGGGTCGAACCTCCTCGTCAAGGACGGCGGCTTCCCCGGCGTCGTGATTCGCCTGGGGAAGGGGATCGACAAGTTCGAGATGAAGGGCGCCACGGCGATCGTGGGCGCGGGGCTGCCGACGCCGCTCCTCGCCCGGCGCACGGCGGAGGCCGGCTTCGCCGGGGTGGAGCGCTTCATCGGGATTCCGGGCACGCTGGGCGGCGGTGTGTTCATGAACGCCGGCGCGCACGGCGCCGAGTTCGCCGAGGTCCTCACGGAGTGCACGGTGATGGACGCCCGCGGCAAGATCCGCCAGATCCCGCGCAAGCAGATCTCGTTCAAGTACCGCGCCTCGAATCTCGGGAACGTCGTGGTGCTTGAGGCCAAGCTGGCGCTGATCGAGGAGCCGCCCGCCAAGCTCAAGGAAGTGCAGGGGCGGCTGTTCCGCTGGCGCAAAGCCGGCACCCCGTTCGATCTGCCGTGCTGCGGCTCGGTGTTCAAGAATCCGAGCGGCACGCGCACTGCGGGCACGCTGATCGACGAGTGCGGCCTGAAGGGTTTCACGATCGGCGGGGCGCAGGTGTCGCCGCTGCACGCCAACTACATCGTGAACACGGGGACCGCCAGCGCGAGCGACGTGCTCAAGGTGATCGAGCACGTCCGCAAGACGGTCGCCAAGCGGACCGGCGTGGAGCTGGAGCTCGAGGTCAAGGTGATCGGGGCCTGAATGGCGGAGTACTTCGTCCATGAATCGAGCTACGTCGACGCCGGCGCGCGGATCGGCAAGGACACGAAGATCTGGCACTTCTGCCACGTGATGCCCGGCGCGGTGATCGGCGAGCGCTGCAACCTCGGGCAGAACGTCGTCGTCATGCCGGGCACCCGGATCGGCAATAACGTGAAGATCCAGAACAACGTTTCGATCTACGAGGGCGTCACCCTCGAGGACGACGTGTTCTGCGGGCCCTCGTGCGTCTTCACCAACGTGCTCAACCCGCGGAGCCACGTGCCCCGCAAGCACGAGTACCAGCCGACCCTCGTGAAGCGCGGCAGCTCGATCGGCGCCAATGCGACGATCGTGTGCGGCGTGACGCTCGGCGAGTACGCCTTCATCGGCGCGGGCGCCGTGGTGACGTCCGACGTCCCGGCCTACGCGCTCATGGTGGGGGTGCCCGCGCGGCGTGTCGGCTGGATGTGCCAGTGCGGCGAGCGGCTCCCGCCTACCGGTGGCGGGCTCGTGTGCCCGGCCTGCGGCGCGAGCTACGAGGAGTCCGACGGCAGCCTGCGCCCGGTCGCTCCGCCCAGCAAGGTGCGGACCTCGTGAACGTCCCGCTGCTCGACCTCGTCGCCCAGTACCGCACCATCAAGGACGAGGTCCTGCCCGCCGTGCAGGCGGTGATCGAGTCGCAGCAGTTCGTGATGGGCCCCCCGGTGCCGCAGCTCGAGGCAATGGTGGCGCGGCTCTCCCACGCGAAGTACGCGATCGCCTGCGCCAGCGGAACGGACGCGCTCCTGCTGCCGCTCAAGGCGCTGGGCCTGAAACCCGGCGACGAGGTCATCACCACCCCGTTCACGTTCTTCGCCACGGCGGGCGCGATCCATAACGCGGGCGGCACGCCGGTGTTCGTGGACGTCGATCCCGACACCTTCAACATCGATCCCGCCGCCGTCGGGCGCGCCATCACCCCGCGTACCCGGGCCATCGTGCCCGTGCACCTGTACGGCCAAATGGCGGCGATGGAGCGGTTGCTGCCGTTCGCCGCCCGCGGCCTCAAGATCCTGGAGGACGCGGCCCAGGCGATCGGGGCGCGCCGCAGCATCGACGGCGAGTGGCGCATGGCGGGTGAGTTGGGCTGGGCGACCGGCTATTCCTTCTTTCCGAGCAAGAACCTCGGGGCCTGGGGCGACGGCGGTATGATGGTCACCTCGGACGACGCCCTCGCCGAGCGGCTGCGCCGGCTGCGGCTGCACGGTGGCGCCAAGCAGTACCATCACGACGAGGTCGGCACGAACTCGCGGCTCGACAGCCTCCAGGCGGCCGTGCTGCTCGCCAAGCTGCCGCACCTCGCGGCCTGGTCCGCCCGGCGCCGCGAGCATGCGGCCTATTACTCCCGGGCGCTGGCCGGCCTGTCGCAGGTGAAGCCGCCGGCGGTCGATCCCGCGAATGAGCACATCTTCCACCAGTACACGCTGCGCGTCGAGCGGCGCGACGAGCTGCAGGCGCACTTGAAGGCCAAGGGCATCGGCAGCGCGGTCTACTATCCGGTCCCGCTGCACCTCCAGAACTGCTTCAGCCATCTGGGCTATGCGCCGGGTCGGCTCCCCGAATCGGAGCGGGCGTGCCGCGAGGTACTGTCGCTGCCCGTGTACCCCGAGCTGGCGCGCGAGCAGCTCGACTACGTCATCGAGACGATCAGGGGATTCTACCGGTGAGTCGCCTCAGGCTCGGCGTGATCGGCGCCGGGATGTGGGGCAAGAACCACGTCCGCACTGCGGCGGCGCTGGCGGAAGGCGAGCTCACGGCGGTGTGCGACACCGACCCCAAGGTCCGGGAGCGGCTGGCACGCCAGTATCCCGGAGCGCACGTCACCGGCGACGCGGCGGACCTGCTCGGCCGGGTGGACGCCGTCGTGGTCGCCTCGCCCGCGGCCACCCACGCGCGGCTCGCCCGGCAGTGCATCGAGGCGGGTAAGCCGTGCCTCGTCGAGAAGCCGTTCGCGTTGAGCGTGCGCGACGCCGAGGCCGTGGCGCGCGCCGCGGCCGATGCCCGCGTCCCGGTCGTGGCGGGTCATTTGCTGGTGTTTCACCCGGCGGTGGAGCGGCTGCGCTCCCTGGTGCAGAGCGGCGACTTGGGGAGGCTCTATTATCTGTATGGGTTGCGGGTCAACCTGGGGCAGGTGCGGGCGGACGAGAACGCGCTGTGGAGCTTCGGCCCCCATGACGTCTCGGTGGCCCTCTACCTGCTCGCGGAGGCCCCGACCCGCGTCGCCGCGCAAGGCCGGAGCTATCTACAGCCGAAGGTGGAGGACGTCGTCTTCCTCACCATGGAGTTCGCGAGCGGCGTGCTGGCTCACGTCCAGCTGTCCTGGCTGGACCCGCACAAGGAGCGCAAGCTGACCGTCGTGGGCGCGAAGCAGATGGTCGTGTTCGACGACATGGAACCGCGGGAGAAGCTCCGCATCTACGACAAGGGCGTGGACCGGCCGCCGGACTACGGGTCGTACGGGGAGAGCCTCGCCATCCGCGAGGGCGACATCTTCATCCCCAAGATCCCGAACGTGGAGCCGCTCGCCGCCGAGCTCGCGCATTTCGTGCGCGTGGCGCGCGGAGTGGAGCCGCCGCGCGCCGCGCCGGAGGACGGGGTGCGGGTCGTGCGCGTGCTCGACGCCGCCACCCGCTCGCTCGCGGCTGGCGGCACACCGGTGACGCTATGAGCCGGCGGAGCCCCTCCCCCTCCCCCTCCCCCTCCCCGTCCTCTACCCCCCCCACCCCCGCCGACCTGCTGCTGGCGAAGGTGCAGGATCGGTCGGCCGTCATCGGCATCGTCGGGCTGGGGTACGTCGGCCTCCCCCTGGCGATGGAGTTTGCGCGCGCCGGGTTCCGGGTGCTCGGCTTCGACGTGAGCCCATCCGTCGTGGAGGACCTGAACGCGGGCTGCTCTCACGTGCGGGACGTGCCGAGCGCGCAGGTCGCGCAATTCCTGAAGGCGGGCAAGTTCGGCGCCACCGCTGACCTGGCGCGGCTGGGCGAGCCCGACGTGGTGTCGATCTGCGTGCCGACACCGCTCTCCAAGACGAAGGACCCCGACGTGAGCTACGTGCTCGCAGCCACGAACTCGGTCAAGCGGACGCTGCGGCGCGGACAGCTCGTGGTCCTCGAGTCCACCACGTATCCGGGCACGACGCGCGAGCTGATGCTGCCGGCGCTCGCAGGCTCGGGCCTCAAGGTGGGGGAGGATTTCTTCCTGGCGTTCTCGCCCGAGCGGGTGGACCCCGGCAATCCGACCTGGAGCACGCGGAACACGCCCAAGGTCGTGGGGGGGATCACGGACAGGTGCCGCCGCCTGGCGATGGCGGTGTACCAGCCGGCGATCGAGCGACTGGTCCCCGTGTCGTCCACCGAGGCTGCGGAGCTCGTCAAGATTCTCGAGAACACGTTCCGCAGCGTGAACATCGGGCTCGTGAACGAGATGGCGATCGTGTGCGACAAGCTCGGCGTGAACGTGTGGGAGGTGATCGAGGCGGCGGCGACGAAGCCGTTCGGCTTCATGAAGTTCACGCCCGGCCCCGGCGTGGGTGGCCATTGCATCCCGCTCGATCCCCACTACCTCGCGTGGAAGATGCGCACGCTGAACTACCGCACCCGCTTCATCGAACTGGCGGGCGAGATCAACGCCGAGATGCCGGAGTACTGGGTGGCCCACGTCGTGGAGCGCTTGAACGAGCAGGGCAAGGCAGCCCGCGGCAGCCGGGTGCTCGTGATCGGGGTCGCCTACAAGAAGGACATCGAGGACGTCCGCGAGAGTCCCGCGCTCGATGTGATCCGACTGCTGGCGCAGCGCGGGGCCGTCGTCAGCTACCACGACCCGCACGTGCCTGCGCTGCGGGAGGACGGCATCGACCTGAAGTCGGTGCCGCTCGGCGCGGACACGCTCGCGGCCGCGGACTGTGCGATCATCGTGACCGACCACTCGACCGTGGACTACGAGCTGGTGGCGCGGCACGCCCGCGCCGTCGTGGACACGCGCAACGCGCTGGCCCGGATCCCGCAGCGGAGGGACGATCGGTGAAGGTGGCGGTCGTGGGGACGGGCTACGTCGGCCTCGTGGTCGGCGCGTGCCTCGCGGAGACGGGCAACGACGTCATGTGCGCGGATGTGGACGCGGCGAAGATCGAGGGGCTGCGCAGCGGGCGGATGCCCATCTACGAGCCCGGCCTCGAGCCCCTCGTGACGCGGAACGGGCGCGAGGGCCGGCTCCAGTTCACCACGGACGTGGGCGCCGCAGTCGAGCGCTCGGACGTGGTGTTCATCGCCGTGGGCACTCCGCCGGACGAAGACGGCTCGGCCGACCTGCGGCACGTGCTCGACGTGGCGCGGACCATCGGCCGGCACATGAACCAGCCCAAGGTTGTGATCACCAAGAGCACGGTGCCGGTGGGGACGGCGGCGCGGGTGCGTGAGGAAATCGGGCGCCACACCCGGACGGCCTTCGACGTCTGCTCCAACCCGGAGTTCCTGAAGGAGGGCGCGGCGGTCGAGGACTTCATGAAGCCCGACCGCGTGGTGGTAGGCGTGGATTCGGACCGGGCCGCCCGGGTGCTGGAAGAGCTGTACGCGCCGTTCGTGCGCACGGGGAATCCGCTCATCTTCATGGACATCGCGTCGGCCGAAATGACCAAGTACGCGGCCAACGCGATGCTCGCCACGCGCATCTCGTTCATGAACCAGATCGCGCGCCTGTGCGAGCGGGTCGGAGCGGACGTCACGCTGGTGCGCAAGGGCATCGGCACCGACCGTCGCATCGGGTCCGCGTTCCTGTTTCCGGGGCCGGGGTACGGAGGGTCGTGCTTTCCCAAGGACGTCAAGGCGCTGATCCGCACCGGTGACGAGCAAGGGGTGCCGCTCGACGTGCTGCAGGCGGTCGAGGCCGCGAACGAGCGACAGAAGCGCGTGCTGTTCGAGAAGCTGGCGCGCCACTTCGACGACCGGCTCCGGGGCGCGACGGTGGCTGTGTGGGGGCTCGCGTTCAAGGCCGAGACGGACGACGTGCGCGACAGCCCCGCGCTGGTGCTGGTGGAGGAGCTGCTGCGCGCCGGCGCGCGGGTGCAGGTGCACGACCCGGCCGCCGTGGAGACGGCGCGGCGGCACCTCGGCGACCGCGTCACCTACGCCGCGCACGCCTATGACGCGCTCGCCGGCGCCGCCGCGCTCGCGGTCGTCACCGAGTGGCTCGAGTACCGCAACCCCGATTTCGACCGCATCAAACAGCTGCTGGCCCGTCCGCTGATCGTGGACGGACGCAATCTCTACGACCCCGAGCGTCTCGCGCGCCTGGGGTTCACCTACGACAGCATCGGCCGCCGTCTGGCATGCGCGTCCTCGTAACCGGGGCTGCGGGGTTTCTCGGCTCGCACCTGTGCGACCGGCTGCTGGCCCAGGGACACCGCGTGGTGGGGATGGACAACGTCCTCACGGGCAACCCCGCGAACCTCGCCCACCTGAAAGACCACCCCCAGTTCCAGTACGTGCTGCACGACGTGACCAACTTCATCGAGGTGCAGGGTCCGCTCGACGGCGTGCTCCACTTCGCCAGCCCGGCGAGTCCCGTCGATTACCTCGAGTTCCCGATCCAAACGCTCAAGGTCGGCTCCCTCGGGACCCACAAGGCCCTCGGGCTCGCGAAGGCCAAGGGCGCCCGCTTCCTGCTCGCCTCCACCTCGGAGGTGTACGGCGACCCGCTCGTGCACCCGCAGCCGGAGAGCTACTGGGGCAACGTGAACCCGGTGGGTCCGCGCGGCGTGTACGACGAGGCCAAGCGCTTCGCGGAAGCGATGACGATGGCGTACCATCGCTATCACAAGCTCGACACCCGGATCGTGCGGATCTTCAACACCTACGGCCCGCGCATGCGGCCGCGCGACGGGCGCGTGGTGTCGAACTTCATCGTCCAGGCCCTGAAGGGCGAGCCGCTCACCGTGTACGGCGACGGCTCGCAGACCCGCTCGTTCTGCTACGTGGACGACCTGATCGAGGGGATCGTGCGGTTGTTCGAGCGGGGCGGCCCGGAGCCGACCAACATCGGCAACCCGAACGAGTTCACCGTGCGCCAGCTCGCCGAGGTGGTGTTGCGGCTGACGGGGAGCCGCAGTGCGGTGGTCGAGCGCCCGCTGCCGACGGACGACCCCAAGGTCCGCCAGCCCGACATCACCCGCGCGCGCGAGGTGCTGGGCTGGGAACCGCAGGTACCCCTCGAGGCCGGCCTGCGGCGCACCATCGAGTATTTCCACGGAATCGTGCGGTGAGCCGGCGCGTCCTCGTGACGGGCGCGGCGGGGTTCATCGGGTCGCACCTGTGCGAAGCGCTCGTCGCCCGCGGCGACACGGTGATCGGCATCGACAACTTCGATCCGTTCTACCCCCGCGCGACAAAAGAGCGCAACCTCGAGGCGCTGCGCGGGGCGGGAGGATTCCGCTTCCTCGAGGCGGACATCGTGCGCCAGGCGCTGCCGCTCGACGGGGTGGAGGTGGTGGTGCATCTCGCCGCGCGGCCCGGGGTGCGGCCCTCGCTCGAGGATCCGGCGGGCTACATGGAAGTGAACGTGACGGGCACGGCCCGCGTGCTCGAGGCGGCCCGGCGCGCGCGCGTCGCGCGCGTCGTGTTCGGGTCGTCCTCGTCGGTGTACGGAGAAACCACACCCGCGCCGTTCGCCGAGACGGCGCCGGCCGCGGCGCCGATCTCGCCCTACGCGGCGTCGAAGCGCGCGGCCGAGCTGCTGGCCCACGCCTTCGCGCATCTGTACGGCCTGCGCATCGCGTGCCTGCGGTTCTTCACGGTGTACGGCCCGCGGCAGCGTCCCGATCTCGCCATCCACCGGTTCACCGACCGGATCGCCCGCGGGCTCCCCGTACGGCGGCACGGCGACGGGTCGAGCGAGCGCGACTATACCTATATTAGTGACGCGGTGCACGGCGCCGTGGCGGCGCTGGATTGGACCGAGGGCGGGGCAGGGATGTGCGAGCCGTTCAACATCGGTGGGGGCGACCGGGTGCGGCTCGACCGGCTGCTCGCCCTGATTGGCCGCGCGCTCGGTCGGGAGCCCGTCGTGGAGCCCGCGCCCGACGAGCCCGGCGACGTGCATCTCACGGCCGCCGATTTGCGCCGGTCCGAGCGCGAGCTCGGCTACCGGCCCACCGTCGGCATCGAGGAAGGCATCCGACAGTTCGTCCGCTGGTACGAGGCGACCCATGGACGTGAGTCCTGAGCATCTCGTCGAGCAGGCCCGCGAGCGGTTCCAGCTGCAGGACTACTACGGGGCGATCCATCTCCTCGAGGAGGTGCTCGGGACCGGCCGGGCGTTCGCGGACGCGCACCACCTGCTCGGCCTCTCCTATTCGCTGGTGGGACAGTCGGAGCAGGCGCTCATGCAGCTCGATCGCGCGCTGACGCTGAACCCGCAGTACGTGGAAGCCCTGGTGCACCGGGCGATCGTACTGAACGAGCTGGGGCGGGAGGCGGAGGCGGACGCGGCGTTCCGGCGTGCGGCGCAGGTCGGGGGTGAGCCGCGGCAGGGCTTTGCGGCCCACGTGGCGGCGAAGCTCGCGAACCAGCACGCGGCGCTCGGGGACGCATATCTCGAGGCGGGGGGCCTGGCGCAGGCCATCGAGCAGTATCAGGCGGCGCTCGTGCTGGGACCCGCGTTTCACGACCTGCGGTATAAGCTGGGGCGCATGTTGCTGCAGGCGGGGCGCGCGCTCGACGCGCGGGACCATTTCGAGATCATCGTGCGGGCGCGGCCGGCCTACCTCGACGCCGCGGCGATGCTCGGGCTCGCGTGCTACCTCGCCGGCGACGGGCTCGCGGCGAAGGACGTGTGGGAGGCGTGCCGCGAGCGGCGCCCGGAAGATCCTCGAGTGGAGGCGTATCTCGCGATGCTCGCCCGGAACGACGTCCCCCAGCAAGTCCCTCCCCCGGTAGCGACGGCGGCGGGTGATCCCCCGTCCGCTGGGACGGGGCGGAGCGGCCGGAAAAAAAAGGCGTGAGCCGCCGCACCCTCGCGGCCCTCGCGCTGGCGCTCGCGTGCCAGCCGAGCGCCGCCGACCACGAGCAGCTGGGCGACCGCCAGTACGCCGCGGGTGCCTATCGCGACGCGCTGGCCGAATACGAGCTCGGCCTCACCGCGCACCCGGGCAGCGCCGATCTGGACGCCAAGGCCGGCGCCGCCGCCCTGCATCTGGGCGAGTTCGGGCTGGCCGTGGACGCCTTCGTCGCGCTGGGGCAGCGGGACCGCTCGCGCGCCGGGGAGGCGGCCGACGGGCTCGAGCGGGTGGTCCGCGCCGCGCTCGCCGCCAACGACCGCAGCGACGCGGCGAAGGGGCTCGCGGGGCTGCGCGCCGTGGCCCCGGCGCGGCCGCTCGGCCGGTACGCGCGGCTCGCCGCGCTCGACGCGGCCGACCGCGGGGACACCGCGGGGGCGCTCGCCCTGCTGCCGAGCGCCGCGGCCGCCGCCGGCGACGCGAGGACCGCCGACTCGCTGCTCTACGTGTACGGCATGGCGGCCGTGCGGGCGCGCGCCTGCAGCACCGCCGTGCCGGTATTCGAGGGCGTGCTGCGGCGCCAGCGGGAGCCCGCCGTGCTGGAGGGAGCGCGCGAGGGGCTCGGCCTGTGCGCGCTGGCCGAAGGCCAGCGGCTGCTGGTGGAGGGCCGGCCGGCCGACGCGGAAGACTGGTTTCGCCGCGCCACCGCGCCGGGCGCGCCGACCGACGTGGTGCGCGGCGCGTTTCTGGGGCTGGGCGACGTGAAGCTCGCCGAGGGGGACGTGACGGCCGCGCTCGAGAGTTACCAGCAGGCGCGCGCCGGCGGTACGCCGGGCGACACGATCACACTCCGGGCGCAGCAGAAGATCAACGCGCTGGGCAAAGCGGACGCGCCCGCGCCCCCCCCGCCCCCGCCCAAACCATGAGGACCCTGCGTCGTCTCTGGTTGCTCGCGTGCGCGGCCGCCGCTTGCCATCACGGGCCCCGGGTGGCCCCCTCTCCCCCGGCGCCCGATCCGGTCGCGGAGCTGGCCCGCGCCCGCGCCCAGTTCCGGCGCGGGGACTTCGGTCACGCCGCCGTGTCGTTCCGGCGGCTCACGTACGAGCTGACGGCGACCGATCCGCAGATGGCCGAGGTCCAGTATTATCTCGCCGAGTGCGAGTTTCAGACCGGCGACCGCGTGCAGGCGGCGCACGACTTCCGCCAGGTGGCCGACCAGTACCCGACGAGCGAATACGCGCCGCTCGCGCTGCTGCGCGCGGGCGACGCGAACCTGCGCCTGTGGCGGCGGCCCGAGCTCGACCCCTCGTACGGCGAGACGGCATTGGCCCTCTACCAGGAGCTCGCCGGGCGCTACCCCGGCACGGAGGCGGCGACCCGCGCGCAGGCGCACGTGCAGCAGCTCCGGGAGCAGTTCGCCGAGAAGGACTACAAGAACGGCATGTTCTACTTCCGGCGCCGCGCCTACGATTCGGCGATCATCTATTTCAAGGACGTGATCGCGAACTATCAGGGGACCTCGCGCGTGTCCGAGGCGCTGATGCGCCTGGTGGAGAGCTATCGCGCCATCGGCTACGCGGAAGAGCTGAAGGAGACGTGCGCCAACCTGCGGCGGTTCTATCCCACGGCGGCGGGGGTCACCAAGAGCTGCCCGGCCGATTCGAGCGCCGCCGCCGCGCCGTCTTGAGCCGACGTGGAGGTCCTGTTCGGCGGCTCGTTCGACCCGGTGCATCTGGGGCACCTGGTCGTCGCGGAAGCGGCGGGCGAGGCGCTCGGCGCGCACGTGCGGTTCGTCCCCGCGCGGGAGCAGCCGTTCAAGCGCGCGGCTCTCGTGGCCACGGCGGAGCAGCGTGCCGCGATGCTCGAGCTCGCCGTGGCCGGCAATCCGCGGCTCGCGGTCGAGCGCATCGAGCTCACGCTGCCCCCCCCGTCCTACACGGTGCGCACGCTCCGGGCGCTCGCGCAGCGGGAGCCGGGGAACCGCTTCACGTTACTCCTGGGGGCGGACGCCGCGCAGGACCTGCCGGCCTGGCACGAAGCGGCCGCGCTGCCCGGCCTCGCCGATATCGTCGTGTTCGCCCGCCCCGGGACCAGCGTGCCCCGGCATTCCCTGATCGGCCGCGTCATCGAGGTGCCGGCGCTCGACATCTCGGCGACCGCGATCCGGGAGCACGTCAAGCGCGGACGCTCGATCCGTTATCTCGTACCCGATGCGGTGCGCGAGTACATCGCCGCCCACGGGCTGTATCACTAGAGGACTGATGGTCAAGAGCCTGTTCACGAAGATCCTGGGCAGCCGGTTCAAGCGGGAGCTGAAGCGGCTGCGGCCCGTGGTGGACGGGATTCTGCGCCACGAGGAGCGGCTCACGGCGCTCTCCGACGCCGAGATCCAGGCGCAGACGCCGAAGCTCCGGGCCGCGATCGAGCAGCGCACCACCGCGCTCGTGGCCGAGGTAGAGCGGCTGAAGCGCGAGAAGCACGACTGCCCGGACGCGGGGCAGCGCGCCGCGCTCTCGGACCAGCTCGCCCGGGCCGAGGCGGCGTACGGCAAGGAGCTGCAGGCGGCCCTCGACGACGTCCTGCCCGAGGCCTTCGCCACCGTGCGCGAGGCGAGCCGTCGCCTGCTGTCGAGCGAGGTCGTGGTGACGGGCCACGGGTTGAAGTGGGACATGGTGCCGTACGACGTCCAGCTGATCGGCGGCATCGTGCTCCACCAGGGCAAGATCGCGGAGATGGCGACGGGCGAGGGCAAGACGCTCGTCGCCACGCTGCCGCTCTATCTCAATGCCCTGGCCGGCCGCGGCGTGCATCTCGTGACCGTCAACAATTATCTGGCGCGCCGCGACTCGCAGTGGATGGGCCATCTCTTCACGTGGCTCGGCCTCACGGTCGGCTGCATCGACGACACGGAGCCGTCGACGCCGGAGCGGCGGGCGGCCTACCTGTGCGACATCACTTATGGCACGAACAACGAGTTCGGCTTCGACTACCTGCGCGACAACATGGTGTTTTCGCTGGAGCAGCGCGTCCAGCGGGTCCATGCCTACGCGATCATCGACGAGGTGGACTCGATCCTGATCGACGAGGCGCGCACGCCGCTCATCATCTCGGGTCCGGTGGGCACTGAGTCGGACGAGAAGTACGCCCAGTTCAACGCCCAGGTGGTGCAGCTGGTGCGGAAGCAGACCGCGGTGGTGAACGACCTGATCGCGAAGGCCGAGCCCCTGCTCGCGGGCGAGAAGACGACCTACGACGGCGCCACGCTGTTGTACCAGGCGCAGCTCGGCATGCCCAAGAACAAGAAGCTCTTGAAGCTGCTCCAGGAGCCGGGCGTGAAGGCACTGGTGCAGCGGGTGGAGCTCGACGTGCTGGCGGACCGCAAGCTCCCGGCGCGCGAGCAGAAGCTGCGGCACCTGGAGGAGGAGCTGTACTTCGTCCTCGACGAGCGGGGGCACTCGGTGCACCTCACGGACCAGGGCGTCGAGACGATGTCGCCCCAGGACCCGGACCTCTTCCTCGTCCCCGACATCTCGCACGCGGTTCACGAGATCGAGCACGATCAGGACCTGTCCGCGCAGCAGAAGATCGAGCGGCGGCGCGCCGTCGAGGCCGAGTACGCCCTGAAGAGCGAGACGCTGCACATCATCCACAAGCTGCTCCAGGCCCACGCCCTGTACGAGAAGGACGTGGACTACGTCGTGCAGGACGGCAAGGTCCTGATCGTGGACGAGTTCACGGGACGGCTGATGCACGGGCGCCGCTGGTCGGAAGGACTGCACCAGGCGGTGGAGGCCAAGGAGAGCGTCGCCGTCCAGGAGGAGACGCAGACCCTCGCGACCATCACGATCCAGAACTACTTCCGGATGTACGACAAGCTCGCCGGCATGACGGGCACGGCCGAGACGGAAGAGACCGAGTTCTACCAGATCTACAAGCTGGACGTGGTGGTGATTCCCACGAACCGTGCGGTGCGCCGGGTGGACAAGCACGACCTGATCTACAAGACGCGGCGCGAGAAGTACAACGCGATCCTGGACGAGGTCGAGCGCCAGCACGGGCGCGGCCTGCCCGTGCTCGTGGGCACGGTCAACGTGGACGTGTCGGAGACGCTGTCGCGCATGCTCAAGCGGCGCGGCTTGAAGCACGAGGTCCTGAACGCCAAGTACCACCAGCGCGAAGCCGAGATCGTCGCGCAGGCGGGGCAGCCGGCCGCGATCACGATCGCCACCAACATGGCCGGCCGCGGCACCGACATCAAACTCGGTCCCGGGGTCAAGCGCTGTCAGGTGTGCGGCATCTCGGCCCGGGGTGAGGCGGCGTTCGGGCAGGTCGTGGAGCGCCCCGATCTCACGCCCGAGCGCATCAAGGAGCTGGGATGCAATGACGACCCGCCCTGCGGGCTCGTGATCATCGGCACGGAGCGTCACGAGGCGCGCCGCATCGATCGCCAGCTGCGCGGCCGCTCGGGCCGCCAGGGCGACCCGGGCCAGAGCGTGTTCTTCCTGTCGCTCGAGGACGACCTGATGCGGTTGTTCGGCTCGGACCGCATCGCCCGCTGGATGGATCGCACCGGCGCCGAGGAGGGCGAGGTCATCACGCATCCGTGGGTGACGAGCGCGATCGGCCAGGCGCAGAAGCGGGTCGAGCTGCAGAACTTCCAGGCCCGCAAGAAGCTGCTCGAGTACGACGACGTGATGAACCAGCAGCGCGAGGTGATCTACTCGCTGCGGCGGTTCGCGCTCGAGGGCGGCGAGGAGCTCAAGGCCGAGGCGCTGCGCATGGTGGAGCAGGCGGTCGAGCAGCTCGCCGACGGCTTGATCGGCGACGCCGAGGACGCGCACCAGTGGGACCGCGCCCTGATGGAGACCGAGTTTCTCCTGAAGTACCTGATCTCGGTGCCCGACGTCACCGATCCCGCGAAGCTGCGAAGCCGCGACGACCTCGTGCATGCCGCGCAGCAGGCCGGCCGCGCGGCGTTCCAGGCCAAGCTGGATCAGCTCGGCGACGCGGAAGCCGCCGTGCGACGCGACCTCGAGGCCCAGATCCGGCGGGAGACCGATCCCGCCCTCAAGCAGCTCCTCGAAGCGCGGCTCGCCGGGATGACGAGCCTCGCGGGGCAGGCGCTGTCGCAGATCATGCTGTCGGTGATCGACGAGAAGTGGAAGGACCACCTGTACGATCTCGATCAGCTGCGGGCGGCGATCCAGTACCGCGCCTGGGGCCAGAAGGACCCGCTGATCGAGTACAAGACGGAGGCCTACGACATGTTCGTGGGGCTGATGGACGATTTGCGCTCCACGTTCGCCGAGCGGTGGCTCAAGCTGCAGATTGACGTCGGGCCGGCGCCGCGCCCGGGACGGACCATCACGGGGCCGCTCGGCGGCCGGGCGGCGCCGCGGCGCGCCACCCCCATGGTGGCGAGCAAGGCTGCGGCCGACGGCCTCGTGAGCGGCGGCACGGCGACTGGACCCCTGCCGCAGCCGCCGGGGCCGGGCGGCGGCGTGCCCGTCGCGGCCGCGAATCCTTACGCCGGCGTCGGCCGCAACGACCCCTGTCCCTGCGGCAGCGGGAAGAAGTTCAAGAAGTGCCACGGGGCAGCGATGTAGCGTTCGGCCTCCCACCACGGACTCGAGGTGAGTCGTATGAGCCTCGCGGCAGCCCTCCTCCCCGAATTCGATCAGGAAATGGCCACGACGCGCAGGTTGCTCGAGCGCGTACCGAGCGACAAAGGACCCTGGAAGCCACATCCCAAATCGTTTGCACTCGGGCACCTCGCCCAGCTCGTTTCGTGGATCCCCGGATGGATCACGAACACCCTGCGTGAGACCGACCTGGACCTCGCCACCGCGCCAGGATACAGCTTCGAGACCACGGAGACGCTGCTCGCCGGGTTCGACAAGAATGTCCGCGAGGCGCGGGAGGCCCTCGCAGCGTGCAGCGACGCGGATTTCCGTGTTCCCTGGTCATTGAAGCGCGGCGCTCGAGTCCTCTTCACCGCCCCGCGTGGCACGGTCGTGCGGACCCACATCAGTCACCTCATCCATCATCGGGGCCAGCTCACCGTGTATCTCCGGCTGCACGACGTACCGCTTCCCTCGATCTACGGCCCCACGGCCGATGAACGGATGTAGTGAGCGACTCGCGACCGTGCTTGCCCTGTGGCGCCGCCTACCCGTCGTCGTGCGGGCGGTCCTCACGGGCCTCGTAGCGGCCACGGCGGGCACCACACCGTGGGCCGTCCTGGTGTCGGCAAACTCCAAGCACTGGTCCGCCATTCCGTGGGCGGTGCCTCCCACCGCTCTGTACGTATGGCTCTATTGGCGGTACGTCCGTGGAGCGGGCTGGCCCCGCTCGACGGCGGAGGCACGGCGCACGAATAGTCGCGCCAACCCCCTCTCGGAGGAGGTCTGGGGGATGGCGCTGTTCGCCGGCGGCCTCGGCCTCCTGGCCGTAGTACTGTTGCAGATCGTCCTGAACCGGCTCGTCACCCTGCCACAACAGCGGGACCTCGATGCCTCGCAGTTCCCGCTCGTGACCGTGGTGGCGTGGGTGTTCATGAGTGCCATCGTGGCCGGCGTCACCGAGGAAGCGTCGTTCCGCGGCTACATGCAGGGGCCGATCGAGCGGCGCCACGGGCCGGTGATCGCCATCCTGGTGACGGGCACCCTGTTCGGATTCGCGCATTTCACGCATCCTGAAGTCACCCTGATCCTGATGCCGTTCTATCTCGCCGTCGCCGCCGTCTATGGCGCGCTGGCCTACCTGACGAATTCGATCTTTCCCAGCATCGTCCTGCACGCGGGTGGGAACGTCGTGGCCGCCTTTGGTCTGTTCACGCAGGGCCGGTCGGCGTGGCACGCGTCGTCGACTCCCCAGCCGCCGATCTGGGACTCGGGCGCCGACGCGTCGTTCTGGGCCTCCCTCGTGGCGGCCCTGATGGTGGCGGCCGCCGCGGTGTGGGCGTACGCAGGGCTGGCGCGTGTGACCCGAAACGCATCGCCGGCCGGCGGTCCCGGATGAGCAGCCCGAGAGCACTCGTCACGCTGGCGTCCCTGCTCGGATCGCTCACGGGGCCGGCGCGCGGGCAGGGGCGAGACTGGATGTTCGGTCCCTTCGAAAAACCCCCACTGGTGAACCCGGCGATCGCGCCGAATGGAGCCGCCACGTTCTTCTCTCCGATCAACGACGGCAGCGTGCGGTGGGAGGAGTATGCCACCTTCAATCCGGCCGCCGTCGTGAAGGACGGCAAGGTGTACGTGCTGTACCGCGCCGAGGACGCGACCGGCGGCACCGAGATCGGCCGGCACACGTCACGGATCGGGTTGGCGGAGAGCGCGGACGGGCTGCGCTTCACGCGCCGCAGCGCGCCCGTGCTGTACCCCGACAAGGACGGGCAGACGACCTTCGAGTGGCCTGGGGGAGTCGAGGACCCACGCATCGTCGAGACGGACGACGGGACCTATGTGCTCACGTACACGCAGTGGAACCGCGACATCCCGCGCCTCGCGATCGCGACGTCCCGCGATCTCATCCACTGGCGGAAGCACGGCCCCGCGTTCGCCAAGAGCGACGGCGGGAAGTACCGCAACCTGGAATCGAAGTCCGGAGCTATCGTGGCCCGCATCGCGGGGAGTCGCCTCATCGCGACCGCGGTGAACGGGAGGTACTGGATGTACTTCGACGTCCCCGACATTCTCATCGCGACATCCGACAACCTCGTGGACTGGACGCCGCTCGCCGACTCCGCTGGGAAGCTGGTGAAGGTGCTGACGCCGCGTCGGGGATACTTCGACGCCTGGTTGGTCGAGGCCGGCCCGCCGGCCATCATCACGCCACACGGCATTCTGCTGATGTACAATGCGGGCAACAGCGGACAGTACGGGGATCCGACTCTGCCGGACCGGATGTACACGGGCGGGCAAGCCCTCTATGATGGGCGAAATCCCCTCCGGCTGATTGCCCGCTCGGACCAGCCGTTCATCAGGCCGACGGAGGATTACGAGCGGACCGGCCAGTACGCCGCGGGGACGACCTTCGTGGAAGGACTCGTGCCGTTCCACGGTCGCTGGTACCTGTATTACGGCACTGCCGACTCCCGCGTCGGCGTGGCCGTCTGGGATCCGAACTGATCAGCTCTACTCGGTTCCTCTCGCCCGTTGCGCCGCAGCGCGTCGGGCCGCAGCTTAACTGGACGACTGCACAAACTCCGCGAAAGGGCAGCACTCACATGTGTCGGAACATCAAACGCCTGCGGCAGCCCGATCACCCGCCAACCGACCACGAGCTGCACGACGCCGCGTTGCAGTTCATCCGCAAGATCAGCGGCTTTCACGCGCCGTCACAGGCCAATGAGGAGGCGTTCAACACGGCGGTGCGCGACGTGGCGGGCGTGGCTCGGGTGCTGTTCCAGTCGCTGCGGGTCCGGGGTCAAGCTCGTGCAACTGTCTAGCAGGCCGGCGACGCAGATGCTGCTCGTGCTGGCGCTCATTGTCGTCGTGGCCTGCTCCACGGCCACGCCGCAGGCGCCGCCCGCCACGGTCGATCAGGCTGGCGTCTCAGCCGCGGACGTCCACTTCATGATCGGCATGATCCACCACCACGCGCAGGCGGTGCTGATGGCGGGCTGGGCGCCTTCACACGACGCGAGTCCCGCGCTACGCGCCCTGTGCGAGCGGATCGTCGTCGGGCAACGCGACGAGATCGAGTTGATGCAACGCTGGCTCCGGGAGCGGCATCAAACCGTACCAGATGGCGACGTCTCGTCCGGCCACGCGATGCCTGGCATGGATCATTCCATGCTCATGCCGGGAATGCTGACGCCCGAGCAGCTGGCGCAGCTCGACGGCGCTCGCGGGCCCGCGTTCGACCGGCTGTTCCTCACGTTCATGATCCAGCATCACCGCGGCGCGCTCGCCATGGTGCGCGCGCTGGTCGACACCCCGGGCGCGGCCCGGGATGGGCCCTTGTTTCAGATCGCCTCCGACGTGAGCGCCGATCAGACAACGGAGATCGACCGCATGACACGAATGCTCGCCGCCCTGTCTCAACCCCCGCAACGGAGCCCTCAGTGAGATCTCAGTCTGTCTTGCTCGCGATCGGCACAGTCGTCGCCGCCTGCGCCACAGCCACGAAGGTCGACATGTCTTCCGTCGCGCCCAGCCCCGATCGGCGCATCGGGCTCCGGGCGGGGTGGATGAATGCCGCCGAGGCGTCGTGGAACCTGCGCCTCGTGTCCGCGGCGCCCAAGCCGGCGCAGTTCACGGACGATACCAATCCCGGCGACTTCGCCTTCCTCAATTCGGATGTCGCCTTCACGGGCCATTACGCCATTCAGGGCAACTTCCACGGCCTCCAGGTGTGGGACATCTCGCAGCCGCGCCACCCCACGCTCGTCACGCTCTATGTGTGTCCCGACGCCCAGAACGACGTCTCGGTCTACCGCAACCTTCTCTTCGTCTCCGGCGAGGACTTCAACGGCCGCCTCGACTGCGGCCCGCAGGGCGTGCCCGACACGGTGAGTAAGGACCGGCTGCGCGGCATCCGCATCTTCGACATCAGCGACATCGCGCACCCCAAGAGCGTCGCCAACGTACAGACGTGCCGCGGCTCGCACACGCACACGCTGGTCACCGACCCGCGCGACTCGGCGAACGTGTACATCTACGTGTCGGGGACGGCCCCGGTCCGCTCACCCACTGAGCTTCCGGGCTGCTCGGACCTCGCGCCGGACAAGGACCCGAACAGCGAGCGGTTCCGCATCGAGGTGATCCAGGTGCCCCTGGCCCGTCCCGAACAGGCGCGCGTGGTGACCAAGCCGGCGATTCTCGCCGACCTCACCGCCCCGGCGACCCACGGCGAGGCGCCGGAGGACATCGCGGCCGCCCAGCGGGCTGCCGACTCCGCGCGGGCCCACGGCGGGTTTGTCGCCACGATCAACGGCCAGGACGCCATCATCTTCCCCGGTTTCATCACCCGGCAGCTCGATAGCATCATGAAGGCGCGCGGGGGCAGCGGGACACCGAGCGCCGCCGACACCGCCGCGCTGCGCGCGGGCCTCCAGGAGATGGTGACCCGTCGGATCGAGGACAATCGGCGCCGCCAGGGGCCCCGAACCGGCCCTGTGCAGTGCCACGACATCACCGTCTACCCAGCGCTCGGGATCGCGGGTGGCGCGTGCGCGGGCTACGGCGTGCTGCTCGACATTCACGACCCGGCCCATCCGCGGCGGATCGCCGCGGCGGCCGACTCGAACTTCGCGTTTTGGCATTCGGCGACGTTCAACAATGACG
>WNGR01000623.1_pt1 | contig 39091 bp, 47 predicted proteins | sample 5407581 | NCBI WGS metagenome assembly WNGR01 (sample SAMN13153383, study PRJNA577476) | soil metagenome | isolation source: 80 cm soil or saprolite under Garry oak tree replicate 2 | place: USA:California | collected 2016-06-15 | reverse complement strand
TGGAGGAGGGTGGGGCGACGCCGCGCGGGTTGAGGGCTTCGTCGGCACGCGAGAAACGGGTTTTGGTGTCCCCACAGTTTGCGGTTCACTTTGCACTGCTCCTTGTTCAGGTATAATCCCACGAGGCTGGGGCGACTGCGCGCGGGTTGAGGGCTTTGTCGGTACGCGAGAAATGGGTTTTGGTGTCCCTGCAGCTCGCGGTTCGCTTTGCACTGCTCCTTGTTCGGGTATAGTCGCATGAGGTTCTGGTGGGGCTGCATCGGCTGGAGGAAAGACATGACCAGGAGAGGTCGCACCCCACGCCGAGCCTCTGGGCGTCGCGACTGCCGGAGGCTGAGACCCATTGCTATTTATTGACAACCCTCTGGGCGTGCCACCTGTGCGTGGTGATACAGCAGCAGTAGGTATCCTTGATGCAGCTTTGGGTGTGGCCGGAGGCTTTGGTGACGTGGCCGCAGCACTGCCAGCCACAGGTATACGTGAGGGAGATGCACTTGCGCGCGGCGTCTCCGCCTTTGGAGTTTTGGGCTGCTCGCTGCGATAAGTCTCGAACACGCCCGCCTGCGTTCCGGTGTCTGCGCCAGGGTCCGCGTGGATTACCTCCGGAATGGCCGAGCCTTCAGGTACGGAAGCAAGTGGGTTGAGAGCATTGAGAAGTGCACTCCGTGATGTCGGGCCCTCAAGTGGTGAAGCGAGGACAGAGGAACTGGCACTTGGCCCAGTAGAAGGGGGATTATTGCCCCAGACGGAGGTTAGTGTCTCACTGAGATGACCGGAGCCACTACGCCGCGACGAGTTGGAGTCGGTCAGCGCAATGGGGCCAGGGATTTCGATGCCACTAGGAATGTTGCGCATTGACATGGAGCGCGAGTGAACACTACCCGAGGCTGTGTTCTCACGCCCCTTGCCCTTGTCAGCGACGTCAGGCTCGGGTGGAGAATCGCGTGATTTGCCGGAGCGAACGTTAGTGGCCGCATTGGGTACCTCGAGATAGGACTTCTCCGGCACGGGGAGATGAGATTCGACTACAGGAGGTGATGGCGCGCGGGAAACATAAGCGGACGGTACAGGGTCGTCATCATCGAGGTCGTCTTCTTCTGCACGCTGACCTCCTTCATTGTAGATGATACTGGCAGGTCCGCTAGACATCGCGTCAGCGTAAGAAGCAATATAGTAGTAGGCGTGGATACTCACTAGCGAGTTCTTCCCTAAAATTTGGAGCACCGATTAGTAGTGGGTGAATCTATTGAACTAAGAAACTCACACTATCCACCCACTTGATCCTGGCTTTGAACTCTGTCAACCCAAAATGTATCTCTACGCTGAATACTATTGTCCAGTACGTCTTTCCGTTCCTTCCCGGCTTTGACTGTGCGCTACCTGCGAGCGGTGACAAATCTGCTTGAACAATGCATAGCGTAGTGAAATCTTCTGCGTGGCGATTGATCCACATTGGAGTAGATGTACCGCCACGGTAACACCAGATCTCGACCTCAAAGACCGAGAGCGTGGCAAGGGAAGTGACCTCAGTACAATACTTGCGGGTGAAAACGCTGGACTCTTTGACTTTCACTCCCTGAAGAGGCAATTCGTCAGGGACTTGGGCAAAAAGAAGCGAGGTACTATGACGTACTCTGGCGAGTATGCAGTCAAAAGCATCCGCAAGAAGCTTTGGACCAGACGGTAGTTCGCACATCCTGTCCTGCCTCGCAACATGATCTGGATCGTCTGGGTTGTACTCTCGCAAAAACTCTACTCCATACATAAATTTGGACATCCGAGCTGACACATGGTGGTCACAATAAAAGCCGATCGCACCATCTGCGACAGCTTTGGACCTATGTTAGACGTGAGTCCCGTATTGTAACAGCAAGTAAAGAGGGAGATGACGTTTGGTTGTCTGGCCTGCTCACAGTGACGCCTAGAGAGGCGAGGCGCTCTTGCAATTGACCGAATAACCAAGGGCTTGCAGCGAATCCGCCGACCAACCAGACTGACTGAAAACTATCCCTTCATATATGAACAGGGCATCTTAAGACAACGCTACCTTCACAAAACCGCCTGTGGTCTCTACCTGGTGTGTTATTGAGCTAATGGCAGCTTCTATCGACGGTCCGAAAAGCTCTGCGACTTCGGCCCTGGATAGGTACTTAGCTCAGTGCAAATAACACAGAAAGAGACTCTTACCCCGTCAGCTTTAGCTGGCCTTGACGGATACCGGCAGCAAGGTCTTTATCAAGAGGCGAACCGAACTGTACATATTGCGGCTCTTTCTTGTCACGGAACAGACGCTTAGTCGTCTCGTCGAAGCGCTTGGTGATATGTTCGAGGGAGTCAGGAGTACCATATTTAGAACTACGAAGTTTGTCTTACATAGAGGTGAGGTGGCAAAACGGGGAAATGGGTTAGGGATTGACCAACCTTCGAAGAAAGCACGGGCTCTCCGACTAACGAACACAGATCCAGCAAAAACGCCTGAAAAATGAAAGAAAAAAAAAGTGAGCACAGCGTTGGATGCGATGTGAACGATAACGCACAATCCGGAGGGGCAATCTCTTCCATAACGAGTGGCGCGGTTCCCCGTACCGCATAAGAGCTGATATCTAGCGTCCCTCCGCCAGCGTCTGCAACAAGAAAACCATTTCCCGAGTATCCCTAAATTTGGGTCACGGTCGTTACCTTATGACAAAGAGAATTAGACAAGACACGCACAGTGAGCATCTCCTTGGCGAGACCATTCAAAACGCAGGCATGCAAACTAGCCTCTCCTTCAGTGACAAATCGTATTCGGGCTTTTCCAACATCTGTATCGGGAATAAGGCCACCATGAACGGCGGCTCTACGCATTTTGGTCTGTTGGGCGCCTTCCCAGCCGTTTGGATGGCTGAGGACAAATTGAAGGTCATCTTCCACAGCACGCCATAATGCGGAGCCACCGGCGTGGGTATCAATAATAAAGCTCTTTGTACACCGGAAGAGATAGCCAAGGTATTCCCCGAATACTTCCACAGCAGATTTGCCTTTAGGGAGAGACGGCAGTCGCATCCCATTCATTTTGAGTTTCATGCTCTGAGGCCTCAGCCGAAGCTTGAATCTGGGGTGACAGCATGGAACAACCCGACAACCAAAGGAGGCGATAGAGTACTAACAGTTCTGCCTTGGTCCAACCTTCATCCTCGGCGAGATCGATGATTGCATTGCTATCAGCTTCCGCTCCGGCAACTTTCATGTTGCCGTCTTGATCGTAAAACATGAGAGTCGGTATTTTGTAGCTACCCGCAACATGCTCCTGTCCAGGATATCTAATAAACTGTGGATGAGATAATAGATCGGAGCGAGGAAATGTTAATATGCACCGAGTAACGCCGTGGATCTTTGGGATCTCATTTGGTTCGAGGATGGCATATGAGACACCGCTGAAGGTTGTGCCGACATCAAAAGCGAGCACAAGGGAACGTGTATTCCCACTGTAAGGTTTACGGGTGTCGCTAGTGACGGTCATGAGGGACCGTTACCTGGTGTGTGACGAGAGGAAGAGTGAAGATGAGAGAAGGAAAAAGAAGGAGGGGAGAGAGCGCGTGTATGCGTGTATGCGCGTGGGAGTGTAAAAAGGGGGAGATAAAGAAAGATCTCGGAGAAGACATTAGAAAAACGTGGTGAATGGAACGAGGCAAGAGGACGCCATTCATGGAAAGATAGATCATTCGATCCGGCCGGTGTCTCGGCCTCGCCTGCCCTCGCACGATTCAGACTCAAGGCCACTCGAGGTCACGGTGATGCCGCATTTACACCCTTTTCACATCGCCGCGCTTTCCTGTCCCGCCAAGTTATCACCCTTCAAAAGGCATTACTATCCTTCCTAATTACTGTGCGCTGGATCGCTCCCTCTCCCCACCATTATGATTCCTCTCAAGGCTAACATCCAGGTTCAGGTACCCAAAGGAACCACCCTCGAGCTCTTTGCGCTCAGGAAACCCTTTGCTTCGCTCATCTCTTCCGATAGGAGAACTATAGACGGCACCCCTCACCGTGCCCACAGCCTCCCTCCTCCCCCTTCCCAATCAGACAATCTGGCGCGCGGTCGTGCTGCTGCACGCAGGCGGAGAGCTGGTGATCAGTCATCCCCCTCTGTTTCTACAGAGCGCTCTTCAAACGCCAAACCTACCCATTCCCCCCAATCATCTCGCGTGGAACCTTCCAATGCTATCGTTGCTTCCGTACGCAGCGAGCTCGACGCTACTCGCTCAGAGCTTACGAGGTGCCAATCAGACGCCACAAAGTTGGCCGAGAAGTATCGCATCCTAGAGCGGGCTCTCCAGGACGCTAAGGATGCCCTCCGATCTCGTGATAAACAGATAGAGGATCTCAAGCGTGAGAGGGACTTTGCCATGGCAGACCGCCGATCCCGAGGTCCAGTCAGAGATTTTGACCGCCGCGCCCTCAGGTACGACGCTCGCCGTTCAAGCGGTACACGTAGCCCCAGCAGTAGGACCGCTTATGACTCCGATGACCACGACCTTGACGAACTCTCTCTTATGAAATCAACCAGCCCATTCCGCGGGCGCGGGCGCCGAAACAAATCTCTTCCCCCAGTTCCAGTTCCTCGCGTCGTCACAACTACATATGATGACGGCTGTCCTCCCCCCGGCCTCGAGGTCTTTCTCACAAAAACCGATTCTTGTTCAGGCGCTCAGGTCATCCAAGCAGTTCAAGACCTCAATACGGAGATTATACAACTCGCCGCGGGGGCGACGGAGAACGTGACCCTTCAGGGTCGTGACAAGACGCCACAAGCGCGCATGAATCAGGCCACTAAGGGCGTTTCCTCCAGGTTAGGCGCCGCCTTTGCCGGCCTCCTCGCTTCGAGAGACCACTCGGACGAACCCGCCCTCCTCCAGTTCGGCCTGCAGGCATGCGTCGCAACCTGCGTCGCTCGTCTTCTAGGCGTTTTCTGTGTCGGACTACCCCTGGCGACCAACGAGCTGTTCCTCCAGTTGCACACCCGCCTGCATGCAATAGGTAAGTTATGTCACTAATACCTTGTCTTAAGCACCCTGCCCCTTCCGCTCCGTACTTGCTGCTATTCCGCATACTGAAACGTTGCTGGGGCAACTTATCAGAGCCTCAAGCAACTTCCTCACGTTGGCGCGCTCTCACGCTTACCCACCTCCGCGTGCTCGACCCGCGGCTTGAGGAAGCAGCAGTGAATGATTTCATCACGCAAATCCTACGCGCCTGGGGGGACGTTCTCGTCCTTTGTGGCTGTGCACCCTCCGAGCTCACGTTGGACGCGTTGCGGTCTCGCTACGGAGCACAGACGCAGCGTGTGGTCCACTCAGCGTGTGCCCTAGCGAAGGTGTTGCACGAGGAGGTCATGTCGACGAACTTCGAAGTGATTCTCGCGAAGCAGGGACACGATTTTGACACATCTTGCATGACCAACGCGTTTGGTACATTTGGGGAGGTGTCAGGTGCGGTTCTGTGTTCAACGGAGCTCGGTTTAAGGTGCTCGACAAAGAAGAACGCAAGAGCCGCGGCGGACGGATTGGTTGAAGGGACCGTCGACCAGACGATGTTATTGTTACCCAAGGTCATTTTGGAGGGGGTAGCGGATATTCTGGATGGGAAGGGTCGAGCATATTTTTGATTCAACGGAACACCTATTCGGTACTGGAGGGACAGGTATTTCGGCTTACTCATTTACTTTTTTTTTTTTTTTACCAGTTTTCACTGTATACCGTGACGACCAAGTTGATATCCACATTACTTGCATGAGGAAGTCCAGAATACTGTAATGTATATATGTATCTTCATATTTGCGCACTACCTAACTTAGGCACCAGTCCATGCCACTCTGCACCAACTGTGCTGAAACAGTAGCTCATCTGTACACACTCTATCATACCGTCAACAATGTCAGATTAGAACAGTGTGTTCGTATGCATATCCTCTCTCTTTGACACCTCTCTCACCGTGCTGTTGCAGCCCTCATGTCGCGCACCTGCGGATCCCTACGTCGAGCATGACCTACTCGTCATTGCGCTAGACCTTATTCTCCTTAAGCGTGGGGTCTACAGGCACTTACTCTTCAATCGCGGGACCCCTCCCAGGAAGATGGATCAAACTGCGCGGGGATACGATCGGCCGAGGGAACAGAGCACAGAGGATAAACTCGCAGAGGACAGGAATAGGGAAAAGGTAAGAGTCAACTCGTATCTGAACTTTTGATTAGCTGCTTTATCTACTAGACTCGTCGGTGGCTGATCATCCGCGTTGGTGCGGGCGTCGTGCTTGTGGATTCACGTAGGTTCCATTCATGCGCTTCTGGCCTTCTGGATGGTGACCGATGATGATCCCTGGCGCTGCAGTTGTGCGATGGTCGCGTCTCCGTACGATTCTCCACAGCCTTTCTTTTTCATGTCTTACGGCCCTTAGGTGAAAACAGCTTCCTGCTCACACCGGAATCCAGTTCGTGGATAGACAATGGAGAAGCTTCTGCGTTCCTACGCATCCTGTTGGGTAGCCTTGTAGGTGTGTGTTTGACAAACTCGGGAGTAATTGCTCCTCTGACTTCCCGAATGAGTACAGAAACGGCCACATTCCACAGTGGGATCACGTTGGCTTCCATTCTCGTGCTCACAGCCCTCGATTGGGTCACAAGGTGGCAAAAGCGTTCGAATCCACCGTCTAGCATCCGCCAGCAGCTCAGGCATGTTCTCGTGTCACCTCCACTCGACCTTTCATCTCTTACGGGAAATGGGCGCCTAGATACTCGCATATTTCTCTTTGCCTGCTCTATTCCTCGTTTACGAAGTTCATGCTTCTCGCGGTCTTGTCGGTCTGGGGATCGCAGGTGCAGAAGGACATCCCTCCCCCCACGTACGTATACAAGATGCCGCTAGACAGTCAGCTCTGGCACCTTTTGGACGACGATGTTTTGGACCGGACGTGGCTGGTGCGTAACTTATTGGGAGGCATGTCTGCTGGGTTCGGGTTGCGAGGTATGTGTCATACTTTCTCTTTGATCCCATGGGATTAGACAGGTACTGAGATTTTCAAAGTGGTGCTGGACTGCCATCCCTTTTTCACTACCCTTGTCATTTTCTCGGGTTGGGCGATCAAAACTGGTGTTGTCAGTCTCGTGAGGGATTTCATTGGCCCAGGGAAAGGCGTCGAGGAGACATGGCTCGCGTATAGTATTCCTTGAACCATCGGCATTGTGACGAGTCCGAATTATATTTTTACGTTCGACGATTGTCCTCGTGTTGGAGCTTCGTTCTAGAATATCCGTTGTCGGAGAAGTTACAAGATGGCCGCGTTACGCTGCATCTATACACGGAATACGCTAAGCACCCGCAGAAATGTGTTGCACCAGTCTTTCCGCGCGTGTTGTTTATAATTTTAACCACCACATCCCTGCAAACTTCTAATGCCAAATGGACGATAGCTGCGGTGACAAATTTCTGGAGGCTATGGGCGTGTGGGCTATTGTCAAGTGTATATGATACACTTCTTTTCCATTTCATTTCATTGAACGTCTCTTTTCGGGAAGGGTGATAACCTCAGGGACCGAACAGCCGGATCCTCCCATTAACATCACTGTACGGGGCATATTTATTCATCTGTCGACTCTCATTTACAGATATTGCGAGGACAGAATACGGAACGAAACATGAAGACGTCGTCTTTCCGTCGTATCTAACACGGTGGACGTGGACAAGTTTTGACCAGATCTTTGCCTTGTCCGCCCGACTCTCTATCAGCACTGCCTTGGTCAGACGCGGCGTCTTCCTAATTGTCACGATATTGAGGTCCAGCCCTTCGAACATATTACTTGATACCAGATCAACTGTAAGTTAAATCTAGAAGGTCCCTGTTCTGGATTCTGATCCTAGTTTTTACTTCAAGTTGGGGAATCATGTTCCTGAGGTTCACAAGGCGTGCATTTCATGGCGCTCGTTACACCACGGCAAGACGACCAATAGAAATGGCACCGCGACCCTTGATCACGAAAAGGAATTTCATTGGTCAAGTAAGGAAACTGTATCGGGGAGATAAGGTTCGTATATCACAGAAGATTGCGACTACGGTACAGTTGTGGAGAGGCGCCATTCCTCTTTTTCGTAGGTGACCAGACTCCCCGCGTTACGCCCACCGTTCTAGAAACCCCCGTTCTGAAATGTCGATAAGGAAATTAATTAATTGCTGTAAGGATGGATTCAAGTCCACATGGAATCCACCATCACCACACTTGGATCACAAGCCACGTGCGTGAGTTTCGTTCCACCGAAGTCACTTCTCACTCGAAAGTCGCACCGCGACAGCGGCTGTTATATAAAAACCGGTTGAATTACCCATAGCGCTACAATGTTAGCGCTGGCGGGCTTCCACGGCGCTTTTCCCGACTCATTGGTCGTGTGGGCGCCACTAGCAGCACATGTAACTTTGGAACGGTAATTTCCCTCCTTCATGTGGTCTAACTGTGTTCGCGAACGGGCGGGACATTGCGACCATCCTTGGATGGTGTGGTCACCCTGACTGAACCTTCCTATGTATATGCCTACTTGGGTCTTGACCGGTTGACCGCCTGCCAGTTGGTTCGTGGACATTGTAGAATCTACTCTCCAACTTCTGATTGTTCATTATTGTGATCGTCCTCCGTGTGCAATTCCCCTCTTGGTGGGCTGGGATCTACTAAATCTGTGTCCGCGTCTATCAATACCTTTGCCAGACTAGCCGTGCCCTCTTGACGAACCGTTGCGAGCGCTGGGTCTGCAGAACGAGCTCGCATCAGAGTATGGGTCAGGTCGAAGTCACTCCCGTCCGTTTGTGTTGTAAATTTAACCAAGAGTGCTTCGCATCTCTATGAGCGCTGGCTAATGAATGATACAGAATACCACCGGCAACACGATGTCACGTCCTCCTTACTTTCAGCTAGAAATGGGAGACTGCGTAAGTGAACTCGAAGACTCTCAACTCGTTTCGATGTTCTGTAATTCCCCTCCACGACAACGGAGTTCAAGATTGGTGGGAGGGCGCAGCATGATTGTTTTTGACGGCTGCGGCGACTTTTTGAAACGCGGACATGTGACTCTAATCAGTAGTTATTCCGTTCTTACTTCGAAATAGCGATCTAAGAGATGCCCTCACGTTCTCAACTTAATAATAATCTACGACTCCCCCAGAGCTTGTTAGACCAGTTCGACGATACACCAGGTAACCGCAATGCTCGTACGTCGTGGGTTCGTTTGTCTTACCATACCCGTAGACTCAAACACGATTTCAAGACCCCGCCGGAGTCGTGCTCGTCCACAAAAGAACAACGTCAGTCGAAAGGAAACCAGGAAACAAGATCGCGAGGAGAAAAAACGAAGAAAGGCCCAATACTTCTCTTCAACAAGTACCCACCCAGAGCGTGTTACTACTCCCCCTCGTCTCGAATCGCCTCCACCCAAAAGAAGGAGGGTTGCAGAAACATCCCGATCCCAACCCCCAGGGCCGAATCTTGGGAAGCGTCTTTCCGAAACTTCATCGGGATTGGTGTCAAAGAAACCCAAAGACCGTGACTCCGTTCTCCACAAAGCAGCCTCTAACCGGCCTCAGGACCACCCTCATGCATCTACATTACCTCGCAGCCGGCAGGAGGCCGAGGAGGATAGATATATAGCCCTCCTTGAGGCGAAGCTGAACTCAGGCAAAACATCAAGAAAACGTACCGGCTATATTAAAGACATCGACGAAGATGGGCTAGGCGGTGAGGGACCTTGCTCACTTTGCCTTCAACCTTGTCAAACTGACAACTACAGATCTCCTGGGTGACCTTGATGCTATTACCACCGTGCGTTCGGTCAAGGTGGGTCCTACACATGAATTCTTCATGACAACACCTCAATCTCCCGCTTATCTACAAGCACCCCGACCAATTCTCTAATGATTCGTTCCCGCGTTCTGAAACTGTACTTGTCCCAAGTGACCAAAACCGAGACGAAGTGTGCTCCGATGAAAGCGAGCTGGCAGAACTCGAAGAGTGGCATGGGATTCACGATACAACCCTTGAAATGGCAACACTTGGTGCAGATTCACATACGAACCCATCGTCGGACCACGAACAGCTTCCTGTGAAACTTCCCGCGGGTACGTCCGAATTGTACTCCTCCACCCATCGTGTTTGATTTGAATCATATAGCCGGAAGTTCGCGTTACATGCCGCCTCACCTCAGGGAGGAACTCCCAAATCCCAACAAGAGCGACAGCAACGTCAAGCTGACTCGTCAACTAAAGGGTTTACTCAATAAGTAATTCTTGTCCCTCCAGAAAAATTAGGGAAAATGAGCTTACCCGTTTGTTTAACAGACTAAGCGAGCAAAATATCGCCACTATACTCAGTAATATTGAGGCTCTCTACCGCGAACATCGTCGACATGGTGAAGGCCCAAATGTATTTTTGAGTTATTTCGCTCACTGTGTGTGTTAGACATGACGACCTCGATCACCTCGTTCGTCATCGAGGTCGTATCCACTCACTCCGCATTGGTGGACTCCCACGTAATCCTCCACGCTGCACTAGTATCCAGTTTACATAGAATCATTGGAGCGGAATTCGGTAAAGACACTCTTTTCGTCAGGCACTACGACTAACTCTCACTTCGAGCTACCTCTTTCGTGCAGAGCGTTGTCTCCTCGTACGAGCATCATTATAGTGCTCTTGCTTCAGCTATCGCCGGTGACGCCCTCAGCGAGCCATCAGGAAAGGAGTGCTCGAACCTCATCGTTCTCCTTTCGGAGCTGTACAACTTCCAAGTCATTTCCTGTGTCTTGGTTTATGACATTATTCGTAATCTCTTGTCGGCGGAGTTGACAGAATACGTTGTTGAGCTCTTGCTCAAGCTATTGCGTAGTACGTACTAATCGTCGGCATTCAGTATTTCAGCTGACCTAGTTCTGTAGATTCCGGGCAGCAGCTACGCCAAGACGACCCAAGCGCCCTGAAAAATATTGTCGAAATCGTACAGAGCAAGACGTCAGATACGGAAACGCCTTTGAGGTTGGCCATCTCGTAGCCTTTCACGGCACCCTCGTGCTAAGATCTTTCTATAGCTCAAGAACGCGCTTCATGTTAGAGACGCTGATCAACTTGAAGAATAATAGAACCAAGCGAGCTGCTACACAACCTGCTGGAGGCGATGTCACCGAGCGTTTGAAGAAGTTTCTGACCGGGCTAAGCAAGACACGGCATTGTATCACCATTTCATCTTCCCTAGTTGTGGGATAGGGCTGACTGCATCGTTCAGTGGTGGCGCACGAACCTCTGCGAGTGAGTTTGGACGACTTGCACTCTGCGGACACGAGAGGCAAGTGGTGGCTAGTCGGCGCTGCTTGGAGCGGCGACCCTCTCGTAGAGCGACAGGAAAGCTCGAAGCGAGCGTTGAACACACGAGGTGAGGATGTAGCTGAAAACGCACTGCTCAAGCTCGCCAAGAAGCAGGGGATGAATACCGACGTTCGACGGAGTATATTTGTAGTGCTCATGAGCAGTGAAGTAAGGCAGGTTTAAAGCCGGTATTCGTGAACACGCTAACAGAGTACAGGACTACGTCGATGCCTGTGAACGTCTCGCTCAACTGAACTTGACAGAGGTACAGCAACGCGAGGTTATCCGCGTGCTAGTGAATTGCTGCGGAAATGTAAGTGCCAACATTAGCCTTTGTATGGCGGGTCACAGATCCCGATTTCTCTCACGTCGTAGGAAAAATCTTACAACCCATATTACGCGTTCGTCGGGCAACATCTTTGCCGAACTTCCCACTCATATAAGATCACACTTCAATTTTGTCTTTGGGATTTCTTGCGTGGCATCGGAGAGTCATCAGTTGGTGGAGCTGAAGTCGTCAAAAACCTGAAAGGCAGCGAGGATAATTTTGAAGTCAAAGACTTTTCTTCGACGAGGATGAATAACGTCGCGAATGCGTACGCATGGTGGATTGCGAGGGGCTGTGTGACGCTGTCCGTATTCAAGGTCCGTTCATGTCTGTCGCTCCACCTTCTCGTGACTAAGTTGCCACCCTCAGCCCGTGGACTTCACAGTGCTAAAGCCTCGAACGCGTGACTTCCTCTCGCACTTCTTTTGCCAGCTCTTCGCCAATAGCCAGACATCAGTTCCAACCCTACAAAGTGACGCGCCGCCCACGCATAATAAGGCCTCTCTTGAAGAAATTTTCGTGAAAGCGGCGCGAATCCAGGTACTGGCTATGGGTCTCGTCTACTTTCTCACAGAGATGAAAAAGGGCTCGAAGGAAGAGTTTATTCGGTGGGCCATTGGTATCGCGATAGACGCTCTACGAACAGGATTGGACATCGTGCCTGCACTGTAGTCTCAGAGTACCTCCCACCACTACTAGGGTCCTTTCTTAAATGCCACAGTAGTGTAAACGTTCCCGATCTTCCCCCCGAAAGAGATGGATGGGTGCTTGACGCGCGAGCTAGATAACTCTAGTGAAGGCCTCTCAGTGACATGAACAAGCGTCTCACAAGAACTCAAAGTTAGTCTCGGGTTTAATGAAACTTGCTTTTAGTTCCTCTTCCGTAAAGTTACAAGCTACGGACAATGGTCAACAAGAGGAATCGAGGCGAACTTGGGCTTACAGGTTATCAAAAAATATCCGCCCTCCTTAAGAAATCTCGAGGCCTGCGCCGGATACGCTGCCAGGGGACTTCTCCCGAGCTCGTCCTTCTCTCTAAGAGCAATGGCGTCGTAGGTTCCCTTGTCCAGAAGCAGGTCCCACAGCCCCGAAGCATCAGGTCGTCCGGTGGCGAGAGGGGGTGAGTCTCGAAGAAAATCCCAGACATGAAAGGCAATCTCCTCGCCATTCCGCGTGTGAGCGATCAAACGGGCAAGCTTGACCGCATCCGGACTGTAATCGAGGCCAGTCAAGTGGGAAGCCGCATACCCAGCGTCGCGGAGCGCGAAAAGCAGAGTCCCGTTACCGCTGCCGATCTCGAGAATCTGAGGTCCGGAGGCTGCGGGAACGTTCTCCAATGTCCAGTCGACCATCTTCTCAACACTGTCTTCGCCGAACCTGGAAAATCTTTTAGCGATGAAGTGGACCGGCGAGCTTGACGGGGCGTCTCTCTCTCTCACCAGATTTCTCCCTCATCTCCCGTCTCGTGGAAGTTTGCGACCTCCCTTTCGTAGACGTGGTCCCAGCTGAAAACGTGGGGTCAAAGTCATCGAGGAGTGACAGTTACTCGACGTACTGAGCTCTGGTACCCAGCTGGGACGGTTCAAATTCCGTTGTGTCCATGCCCGGGCTTGTCTCACGTTTTCGGCTATGGCAAAGATGAACGCTGTCCTCAAGATCTGAGTCTCATCCCTGACCGGCCAACAAGTCCCTGCTTAGTCAGCCGGAACGAGTGGGGACTCGGAGAAACGAAGTGCAGTGTCACCAAGTCTACGCCTCTCCTAAGTAGTAAAGACCGGACAATACGATGTGCTGTTACAGAGGTTCGATAGCCAAATAATCGGTCAGGGCGGAGACAAGTTCGTTTCAACTCAGGAGATGGTGGGCAGGAATATAGTGTGAAGGTGTTAGATGATGATTATAGCGTTTGTACAAAGGTAATATGTCTAATAAACGCAAATGAACTTGCGCAGGAGTCAGTAACAATAATATAGAAGCACGAGGCCGTGGCGTACCCAAGAGCGTAGGGAAACGATAGACTCTACTATCGTGCTCGGAGATCCTTGTCTAGCATATCCTTGGCCTCGTTGATCTTGCTGGCAAGGTAGGGAGCTCCGCCGCGGTCTGGGTGATTAGCGAGCATGATATGGCGATGCGCGTCCTTCAGTTTCAGTTTGAGTGTAGGGCCGTCCCTATAAAATGTCACTGGCTAGAACAGAACGAGAAGGCGGGGAACACGCGCACTTGAGACCAAGGATTGCGATGGCCTCCTTCCGGTCCATTTTTGCTTTGAAACCACCTTTGACCCATTGGTCTGCGGCGCCCATAGCGCTTCGGCGGAGGAAATGACGGCCTGCTAGACCTGCGGCAATAGCACCGATTCCGATGAGGAAGGGGGTCGCCATTGGGATGTGAGTTGGCTCTTCCGCTCTTGGTGACACGACGACAAGTCGACTTCGGCCCGGCGTGGGTCTCACCCGTTCCCCACAAACCCACCACCTGTCACCTTCAATTGTCTCAATATCATCATTTTCAAAGAAAGATATTGATCCTAGTTCACATAATTTCTCGGCATGGAACCTCGCAGGTCTATATTATACGTCGTTGTGTGGACTCCGCGTCTCGGCAGTACACTCATCGCCAAGCATCCATACCAGTTACCCGCTCGCGGACTTAATCACACCCGCTGGTGACAGCATTATACCGGGGCGTTTTCAGATCGCAAAGTGACTACTTCAGTTTGTCGCAGCCGTGGATGTTGCGGGCCCCTTCGACCGGACACCACTGCATTACGTCTGCAGAAGGACTTGTTGATGTCGTGCAAGGGCTACTGGGCCATGGAGCAGCCCCGGACTTGCAACAAGGCGACGACCAAACCCCACTCCATTCGTCAGCAGCGAGTGGACACCTAGAATTTGTTCGGGTGTTACTTGGGTACAGGGTAAGCGTCCACTCCGTGGGCAATACTTACTCCCTTGCTTGCACCAGGACTCAGATTGCGACCACCTCGAGATTGTACAACTGTGACTCTAGCACGGGGTGGATGTAAGCGCGGAAGACGAGGTCCACTCGACACCCGTTGCATCTGGCGTTGTTCGTGGGCCGGCAGATGTAAGTGCATGGGATAAGAGCGACTTGACGCCATTGTACCTCGCATTATCTGGTTGGGGCGTAATATCCGGCGTAATATCCAGAGTCTTTCGCCACGACATAGCGGAGAGATTTGCTGTATGTGCTTCTGCGCCTTTCCTCGCTGAAATCTCACATGGAATGACATAGGTGACTCCACAGGTCCACTAATGTTGTGAGTCTGGAGAGGTTTACTGGCCGGCTCTAAAGTTGTCTGTGAGCACCGGATGAACCAATTGAATCCCAACACCCGATCCCGAGAGGCAATTCGTTCGACATGGGTAGCCAATGGATAAAGATGAGGCCAGCAATCGACTCGTAACGTCTGCTGGACGCATTTGGCGCACCCATCGTACGTTGGTTGTGCGGGCCAGGGTGTTCGCTCCGGCATCAAAGCAGATTCGGAGTTCTCAGTCGAGCCTTTTTTTGTAGGACGGATTCCTCAGGCGGGGACTTCAGTTTCGGTTCTAAGTGTCTCTCTACTTGGTTCCTTGTTTCCGAGCACAATAATGTACTTGGTAGGTGCTGAAGTCTCATCGGCTTACTGTACTTATTATGGGCTGGGAACAGAAGGCTCCTTGACCGACTGTACGTGGCTAAGATGAGAAACTCACACGTGTGACTAGACTCAGCTGGGCCAGCGCCCCCATAGTGTTGTTGGACGAGGGGGAGAGCCGTACCAGCCGTACGCCCATAGACCGGTGCTAGGAAGATATCTATGCCGTTATCGGAGCGTTTTGGACCGAGACACCCTGCCGTGTCGCTGCTACTAGCGGCCTTGAGGCGGATATTATCACAGGACCCTGGCTGCACCCTGAATGATCGATATTCCTCTGTTGTAACAGTTGTGATAACCTATGTGTGTACCAAGCGTGATTGGTGGAGGGCAGACGCTCGCCAACGGCCGGTCGATGAAACGCCACCGCGAATAAGGAATTTTCGTCGCCCCCCACCCGGGGCCACGCTGCCCCCACGCTGGTGGTGGGCCAGACGTCGACCAAGCCACGAGCCGAGTCCCTTTCTGTCCCCTTATCTGTTTCCTCATCGATCGAAAACGCAACCACCACCTTGTTCCGCTACTACGACGACCCTCCACCCCGTCAGCTCTGTCTTTCGTGATTTTAGGCCAAACCTCATAGTCCCCATCAGACACCATGCCCCGTCCGTCACCCAACCAGCCTCTCTCTTTCGATCAAACCTTCATCGACGAGCCAATCGAAAGCATCGAAGCCCGTGTCGTGCACGAGAAGGAGCTCGAAATTACCGATCTTCAGTGGCTCTTTGGTTCGGCTTCGAACTCTCCCCGTTCAGTGGGCATATCCCCAGCTTACTCCAAGTCGGGAAGCTTGCCAGCTCTTGCGTGCGCTCTCGGAAGTCGTGTACTCATTATCAACTTCCATAGCTCGAAACCTTACGATGATAGTAGTACGAGCGGCCCTCGACCGAGGAATATCGAGCGCCGCAACCGGCTCGAACAAGAACTTTTATGTCACCCAGATTGTACATTCTATGCTTTTGATCTTGCCCCGCTTGCTCTATCCCTTCGCCTTCATCTGCATCTTCACCTTTCCAACGCGATTGATATTCAATCCGCACTCCCTGTCCCTACTAGATCACCTGTTGACTCAGTCCAGGTCATCGTTAGTGACGCGTCCACCATTTTCGAGGACAACATCACAAGCGCGTTCGAAACTACACTCTATGTGTCTAGCAAACACAAGGACCTTACTGAACTGGTGCAGAGAGCTTGGCTTTGTGGCTACATTGGTCAATACGACCTCGGAAATACTAAGGACTTGTTCTATGCGGCACCTAAAGTTGATATGAGGAAATTCTCGGCGGATGTGAGTCTAACTTTTAATCAGATTTATCGCGGTGCATCTCACGACATCGCTTTCACAAGGCCCTAAGTGTTTTGCAGAAGATGTCATACGATATGCAGCGCCTCGACAATATGAAGCCCACGTCCGTGACACATGAGATCCAAACAGGGTTCAATCACAAAACTCAGCAAATGGTTGCAAAGTCTCAACGCTACTCGAATCGTCTCACACCTAATACATCGGTAAGCGTTCAACTATATTTTTAAGGGCATTTTCGACTCTTTTTGTTTAGAGGGTCAAGGTCACGGTCGCCCATGGCTCCTCCACAACATTCACAGTTACTGGCGACGCATCCAGTGTTCGTGGAAGATCTGCCCATATAGATACAGAGCACAACATGGAGGGTAAAGTCATAGCCTCGATCACCTCCATTGGTCGGGATCTTCCTACCAGGGCTGAAATGGACCGCAGTCAGGTTATATTGCGTGTCCTACAGGGTTCTCTTCCCCTTTTTGACAACCACTGGATGAAGGCTATCTGGCTACCATCGGACTCTGTCGTCTGGCCAGAATCTTTCTCGTCCTCCAGTCTCCCATCCCCCATTGAAATCGTTGAACATCCCGATGCGCCTCTGAACCCTTCTCAGCATTCGGCCCTCACGAATATGCTTTCCTTTTCTCTTGATAACTGTATTACTCTGGTTCATGGCCCTCCTGGCACCGGAAAGACGACTGTTATTGCCACTTATGTTGTTAATGCCATTCGTGCTGGACAGAGAGGGATCTGGCTAATGGCTCAGTCAAATGTCGCTGTTAAAAATATTGCCGAGAAGCTGGCCAAGTTCGAATTTTTCAGTTTCAAGCTTTTAGTCTCTCAGGGTTTCCACTACGATTGGTGAGTGATCCTTATCAAGAGGTTTATCGTGTTAACGTCTACAAGGCACGAACACCTTTACAAAAAGATAGAAAAAAACACCATTCGCACAGATAATCTACCGAAGCCAACCTCCCTCAAAAAAGTTCTTCAAGGCTCACAAGTTGTACTGTGTACACTTAGTATGATGTCTTCCCCGAGGCTACGTGATCTCGCTCAGGTCGTTCCTGTCCTCAATGTTGTCGTCGACGAGGCCAGCCAAATTGAGATTAGCCAGTACATTCCTTTATTCAAGTCATTTGGCCATACTCTGCGAAAGCTATGCTTTATTGGAGACGACAAGCAATGTGGGGCGGTTTCTTTGCGTCACAATATCTTATGCTTTACACTTTTTCCAGTGCCTCCTCACGGGCAAGACGACCTAAAGAACTTGCAAAGCATTTTCGAGGTAGCCCATCTGAACGCGTCCGAGTCTGCGGTCTTATTGGATACGCAATGTGAGAATCGATATTTACTCGGGGTGTATATCCTGACATATTCTCGAACTCGAAGATCGTATGCCCCCTCAGATTGGAGATTTTATTTCTCAACGAGTCTACAAGGGCGTGCTCAAATCTAACCCTGATCATCCTATCAAATCGAGTACCATCGCGTGCCGTTTCGTTGATATAAACGGTGCCGAACGATTGGACGCGGACGGAAAGAGCATAATGGTGAGTGCAACAATTATATCGAAAGAAAACCAAGTCAAATTGCGTCATCAGAATTTACAAGAGGTCGAGGCTGTCATGCTCATCGCGGAACACCTCCAGGAGGAGGACATTCCTTATAGGATCATCACCCCGTATGACGCGCAGCGGAGCGAACTCGAGCAGGCGCTCAAAGAGAAAGAACTCGACTGGCACGACAAGTGCTTTAACGTCGATTCGTTCCAGGGTTCGTTCAATCTTCGCGCTCACCCGGATTGCTCACACACCGACACGCGAAAACAGGCAACGAAGACCATGTCATCGTCATTTCCCTAGTCCGTTCAAAAGGAGTTGGATTCTTGTCCAGTTTGCGACGGACAAACGTCATGCTCACTCGATGCCAGCGCGGCATGTACATCGTCTCGAGTAGGGCATTCCTTCTAGGAAAAGGTGCCGACTCGCTGGTCGGCAAGATGGCCGCCGAGTTGGGAAAACGACCTGGCGCTTGGCTCACTCAGAAGGATATAGAGGGAGGGAAATTTGAGTAGGGTGCGGGTTGTAGGCGACTGGTGGTGACGGGGAAAGGTTGAAAGCGCGCGGGTATGCGCGCAGGTCTGTTTTGATTCTCCCGTCGTGGCGTTCCACACACGAATTGTTTGATCGGAAATGTGTCTTGAGACGATGTGTTGGCCATCTACTGTGTCTTGTTAAAGAATCGTAGTATATAATGCAATAGGTTCACATGCAAGTAACGGTGGGAGTGTCTGGGTACGTGGTCTCTGGCGAATATACATGCCTCATCTCGCGTAGCGCGCTGGTAATATCGCGTTGGAATGTGGCCGTTGATGTCTCGGTGTACGAGTAATTGGATTCGATGCCGGATTTGATGGTGTCCAGTCCGGAAAGATTTATAATGCACCGAGACGCTAAGTGTGCCAGCGAGGACCCACAGTTGACGCCGTACCCATCGTGACATGGTGCCCCGAATCTGGAACACACGGAAGCCACGCGTCGCGATGCACTCCGTTCCTCGGAAGGGCTTGCCAGCGCTCAGAGTACTCGTCCACTCCTGACTTCTCTCTCGAACAACGGGTCCTCAAATAGCGCGGCGCGCATCATGAGCCGAAGTCCGAGTAAATGTCGATCGATCCCATGTCCGGTCGCCGCCTGACGCGATAGGGTGGTATGGGTCTGAACAGCGCGGCGCAGAAGAGTGAGCCTCGTCGTATCCTTCCTCATCTATTAGTCTAAGGAAACGTGCAAACAAATGATAACGCACAGAGGCGAACGGGTCGGTCATCGACAAGACCTACGCGCGGCGGTCCTAAGTCAGAGCACGGATCGTCTCCGTCCGGGCTTTGTCGAGTGCAGGCGCAAGCGCGGTCTTGTACGTCGCCGGGAAGCTCCCACGCGATTTATACCAAGCTAACTGAAGTGCCACCTGTATGTATGCGCCTGGAGAAAGCCAAGCTACGGTCGTCAGGGTACCATGGGCCAGAGGGAGACGGAGTTGCGTGGATTGCCTATAGACGTTATCCATTTTACGCCGTAGTCAGAGAACCAGAGGACTCTGTCGTGCGAGTCGGCTATCAGGGCTTTGGTACGGGATCCAATCGCGATGCACTCCGCCTCGGTACGGGTCGATATCACGGTCTGAAAAAAGGGACCAGGTTCTGGCAGCGGATGCCTCTGGAACGACGACTGGACGACGGCGTGGTCAGCCACAATGCTTGGTACAAGGGCGTCGCAAGGTGAATGCTCTCCCATTGTCCCCGCACGGGGTATTTTATGACGTGTCAGCTTTATCGATTATTGGCATTGACTGGGGAACGAACGTTGTACAAGTGTCGATCTTTGTGAGTGAGTCTATAACCAATAGAGTGCGTGAGTGCGGGTGACGCAAAAGCCAAGGATGAGAGTCAAGGCTGACAGCGAAGACGGACCGTTGAATGACTCTTGGAGACTTTTGGGTACGGGAACCGACGTACTTCCGTCCAACGATCGATCTCGGTCGTCGACACTGAGTATCCGTATCCCAACGCAAACTGTCTTCTCGCCGGCCTCAACGCGCTCAGCGGCATCGTGAGCTACGCTCCTCAAGCGTTGCCCGATGATATCCACAGAAATTAATTCCCATCATAGACTCCGTCAGCGTATGTCCAATCGTTATCAATGACAACTATTTTCCGAGCGTTGGGAAAAGGAGGTGGAGATTGAGGGCGATATGTTGAGGGCTCGTGGTATCGCAGGAACTCATAACACATCCGCCGTAGCACCGGTGCCGTTGGAGCGCGGGGATACGATAGTGAAAAACAGAAGTTGCGCGTGTACTTGAACCCGGTGCGACTCGTGAGTGTGCCGTTGAGGGGTTAGCATGTGTGAGCTCGAAACTAGGGACCAAGGAGACGAGCCCGGAAGCGAAGAGCCTGGGGAAGAATAGAATATAAGAGGGCCTGTTTCTACATTGACGATATTCACGCGCGATGAGATGAGATGAGAACCCGATGCACCTAAGGGGATACAGTAGCATGCATGGAAAGAATGTGCTGTAAACCCGGCAGACATTGTGGATCGAGGCCCCGCACACATGTCCGGGATCTGATCCCAACGACCGCCGTCCTGTCTCCATCGACACTCCTACGGTCGGTAGGCCATCTCGACATCAGTCGAGACACATCAAGAAGACACGCAGGCGGGCCAAGGGCTTGACGAATTGCGGCCGTGACAAAGAGGCAGTAGAAGAATTGACTATCTGTGGTTGTAAGAAATAAACCCAGAAGACGTCATAGTGAAATAGTCTCACTGGAAGCCTGAGTATGTGACACCCAGGCTGTCACTGGCAGTCTGTCGATTTCATCCTCCCGGGGTCGCCCTGACTGAGTTGCCTCGGCAGACACAGTTCACCTAGAGAACGGAATGGAGCACGATAGTCACATCGCTCTAATTGACGAGTAGCGACTGAGGGAGCCGCAACTATTACTTGACTTGTAGAAGAACTCGGAGGGCCATGAGCATGATGACCACCCTCTGATTTGTCATCAAAAGTGCTCTCACTCGAACCAACACGGAACGTGCCATCATTATTCTGTGACTTGGACTCACTGCCATGCTTATCACTCATATAGAATGTTCTTGTCCGAACACACCAAATCTGAGTGCGGGGTTACAATTCTGTGTCATCACCTAGAGCATCTTGGAAAATTTTCGCTAAATGTACTTTTGCACTTTTCCTCACCGAAAGTTCCTGGGGTTACATGGCGTGTCTACTCGTGCAATCAGTTTAAAGGGCTCTGCTCCGGACTTATCTGTGCGCCCCAGACGAGCCAATTGAATCTCACCAGGTTTCACTATTCGATTTCTGATGGGAATGCGTTCGATACGGGTGACCGATGGATCGACCGATGGAACAAGCTGGCCAGATCGGCTCAAACTTCTGTCGGACGTATTGGGCATATCTACCATACATTGACCGTACGTATCTCCCCCGTGGCTACAGTAAGATAAGAACTCACAAACGTGACTAGACTCAGCCTGCCCGACGCAACCAACCATTAGTTAGTGTGGAGGGGAAAACGGTGCCACTCGTATCCCCATAGACACGGGTTGGGAGGGCGCTATGAGGCCAGCTAGACCTCTGCTTCGTCGTTTCAAGTCAAGACACTTGGCAGTGTCGTTTCTCTTGCGGTCTTATGTTATCTTGCTTGCGGTCTAGGTGACCAGTGCTGCGGTGCAAGAAGGCTAACAAAAGCAGTCAAGATAGTCAAGTTCCGTAATAGACATATCGATATCCTAACTGCGCAAACGTTCGTCAACGGACAATCGATGAGAAAACGACGAATGGAGCATTTACGGTCCCTCCTCCCCCCGGTCCACGATGCTCCGCGGTGGTGATTGGCCCAGAAGTCGACCAAGCCACGAACCGAGTTTCTATGTGCGCTACGCCCCCATCGATAGATAACGCAATCGTCGCCTTGCGCAGCCACTAGACGACCCCCTAACTCACTTACTAGTACCCCATCCTTCGTGTTTTAAATCCCAGTCCCAAACACCCCATTAACCATCATGTCTCGCCGGTTATTCAACCGTCTAGCTGCCTCTCAGTCCCTCTCATTCTATCAGACCTTCATCGACGAACCAATCGACAGCGTCATCGAACCGCGTATCGTGCGCGAAAAGGAGCTCGGAATTACCGATCTTGAGTGGCTCTTTGGCTCTGCTGCGAACTCTCCCCGTTCCGTGGGCATCTCCCCAGCTTACTCCAAGTCGGGAAGCTTGCAAACTTTCGCATGCGCTCTCGGCAATCGCGTGCTCATTATCGACCTGCATGGCTCGAAACCCTACGACGATGGTAATACAAGTGGCCTTCAGTCGAAGGATACCGAGCGCCGCAACCGGCTTGAGCAAGAACTTCTTTGTCACCCGGATTGTACATTCTACGCATTTGACCTTGCGACGCTCGCACTATCTCTTTACCTTCATCTCCATATTCACCTTGCCAACGCCATCGATATCCAATCTGCTCTTCCTGTGCGCGGCAGGTCTCCTGTTGAATCTGTCCGAGCTATTGTTGGCGACAACATCTCTGCGGACCGTATCACCAGTACCTTTGAGACCACCCTTTATGGGTCCGATGAACAAGAGAACAGAGATTCACTGGCTCAGATGGCGTGGCTTTGTGGCTACCTTGGTCAATACGAACTCGGAAATACCAAAGACCTGTTCTATGCTGCGTCAAAAGTTGATATGAGGAAATTTCCGGCGGATGTGAGTCTTTGTTTTTTTATTCATTTATTTAAAAAACCAGATTTATTATTGTGCTTCTCACAACATCGCTTTTTCAAGGAGTTGCGCGTTCTGCAGAAGATATCATATGACGCGCAGCGGCTTGCTAGTCTGAAGCCCACGTCCATGACGCATGAAGTTCAAGCAGGCCGCTATAACCCCGAGACGCGGGAATTGGTTGCACGATCACAGAACTATTCAAATCGTGTAACACCTGGTTTATCAGTAAGCGTTTAACCGTTATTCGAACGCATTGTCAACTTTTTTGTCTAGAGATTAACTGCTGAAGTCACGAATGGCTCTGAGACGTTCTTGATTCCAGCTGGTGCCACCAATATTCGTGGCAGATCTGCACGTATAAACACGGGGCACAACGTGGGGGATAGAGCTATAACCTCTCTCACCTCCACTGGTCGAGGTGCTCCCACTAGAGCCGAGTTGGACCGCAGCCTTCTTCTCTTGCGTATCCTTCAGAGGTCACTTCCGCTTTCAAACAACCACTGGATGAAGGCTATCTGGTTACCCTCAGACCCTGTCATCTGGCCCGAATCTTTCTCATCTTCCGGTTCTTCACCCCCCATCGAAATTGTCGAACATCCCGACGCACCTCTGAATTCCTCTCAGCGTTCGGCCGTTACAAATATGCTTTCCTTTTCTCTCGACGACTGTATTACTCTGGTTCGGGGCCCTCCTGGCACCGGAAAAACAACTGTTATTGCTAGTTATGTTGATAATGCCATCCAGGATGGACGGAGTGGCATCTGGTTAATGGCCCACTCCAACGTTGCCGTTAAAAATATTGCTGAGAAGCTAGACAAGCTCGGATTTATCCATTTTAAGTTGCTAGTATCTCAAGGTTTCCACCACGAATGGTGCGCGACCATTTTTATTGACGGGCTTATCGTGTTAACGCGGCCACAAGGCACGAGCACCTTTACGAAAAGATAAAAAAATACATCATTCGCACAGACGATCTACCTAAGCCGGGTGCTCTCAAAAAGGTTCTTCAAGGCATACAAGTTATACTATGTACACTTGATACGATCTCTAACCCGGGACTGCGAGAAACGGATTTCACTCAGGCTGTTCCCGTCAACAGTGTTGTGATCGACGAGGCAAGTCAAATCGAGATTGGCCAGTATCTCCCTTTATTCGAGTCATTTGGCGATACTCTGCGAAAGCTATCCTTTATTGGAGACGACAAGCAGTGTGGGGTATTTTCCCTTTTTTCCGTTGCGGTATCTTATCCTTCACTTCTTTTCAGTGCCTCCTTACGGGCACGATCGCCTGGACAACTTGCAAAGCGTTTTTGAGCTAGCCCATCTGAAGGCGTCTGCGGTCTTGTTGGACACTCAATGTGAGAACCAGTCTTCGCTCGAGGTGTATTTGCTGACTTATTCTTATTCTCGAACTCGAAGATCGTATGCCCCCTCAGATTGGGGAGTTTATATCTCAACAGGTCTACAATGGCAGGCTCCAGTCGTATCATCGCCATCCCACCACGTCCCGCACCATCGCGTGCCGTTTCGTTGATATACGTGGTTCCGACAGGGCGAGTGGAACGAGCCGTATAGTGAGTGTGGCCGTTGTATTTAAAGAAGATGGTGCTAAACTGCGTCATCAGAACCGACAGGAGGTCGAGGCTGTCACGCTCATCGCGGAACACCTCCAGGAGAAGGGCGTCTCCTACAGAATTATCACCCCATACGACGCACAACGGAGCGCGCTTGAAGAGGCACTTAAAGAGAAAGAACTCGTCTGGGAGGACAAGTGCTTTAACGTCGATTCGTTCCAGGGTTCGTTCAATCTTCGCGCTTACTCGGATTACTCACACCCCAACACGCGAAAACAGGCAACGAAGACCACTTTATCGTCATTTCCCTAGTTCGCACAAAAGAACTTGGATTCTTGTCCAATTTGCGACGGACAAACGTCATGCTCACTCGATGCCAGCGCGGCATGTACATCGTCTCGAGTAAGGCATTCCTTCAAGGAAGAGGTGCCAGCTCACTGGTCGGCAAGATGGCGGCCGATTTGGGAGAACGACCCGGCGCTTGGCTGACCCAGGAGGACGTAGAGAGAGGGAAATTTGAGTAGAGTGCGGGTTGGTGGTGGCGGGGAAAGGTTGAAAGCGCGCGGACATGCGCGTATGTCTGTGTTTAAGTGCTACGGCTTGTTAAAGAGTCGTACTAGTGTTGCAATGAAATAGGTTCACAGGCGAGCAACGGTGGGTGCATCTGGGTACGTGGGCTCCGGTGAACACACACGCCTCATCTCGCGTAATGCGCTAGTAATTTCGCGTTGGAATGTGGCCGTTGACGTCTCGGCGCACGAGTGTTTGGATTCGATGCCAAACTTGATTATGTCCAGTCCGGAGAGATCTACAATGGACCGAGACGCTAAGCGTACCGCCTAGACCAGGGCAGAAATAGGGACTCACAGTTGATGCCGAAGCCATCGTGATATGGCGCACCGAAACTGGATTTCCGGTGGCAGTCAGTTCGTGCTTTTTATGGACGCACGGAAGTCACGCAATGCAACGCACCCTGTTCCTCGGAAGAACTTGCCAGCGCTGAGAGCGCTCGTGCTCAGCTTCCACTCCTGGCTTTTCTCGAACAATGGGTCCTCAAATAGCGCGGCTCGTTCGCCAGCGTCGGGACGCATCATGAGCCGAAGTCCGAGTAAATGCCGATCCATCCCACGTCCGGTCGCCGCGTGACGCGATAGGGTCGTATGAGTCTGGACAGCGCGGTGCAGAAGGGCGAGCCTCGTCGTATCCTTCGTCATACGTCATATAATTAGTCCAGGAAAACGAGACGAACAAACAAAGGATAACGCACAGAGGCGAAAGGGTCGATCATCGACAAGACCCACGCGCGGCTGTCCTCAGTCAGAGTACGGATCGTCTCCGTCCGGGCTTTGTCGAAAGCACGCGTAAGCGCAGTCTCGTACGTCGCCGTGAAGCTCCCACGTGATTTGTACCAAGCTAGCTGAAGTGCCATCTGTATATATGCGTCTGGAGCAAGCCTAGCTACGCTCGTGGTGTCAGGGTATCATCGACCAGAGAGAGACGGGAGGGGCGTGGATGTACCTATAGACGATATCCACTCCACGCCGTAGTCAGAGAACCAGAGGACGCTATCGTCCGAGTCGGCTATGAGGCTTTTTGCACGAGATTCGGCCGCGATGCACTCCGCCTCGATATGGGCATCGGTTACCCAGTCCAATCTTTCCCACCCACCAGCGTCGAGATCGCGGTCCACAAAAAAGGGAGCGGGTTCTGGTCGCGAGAATGCCTCGGGGACGATCGACTGAACGACGGCGTAATCGGCCGCAATGCTTGGTACAAGGGCGTCGCAAGGTGAATGCTCTCCCATTGCCCCCGCACGGGTATTCGTCTCCACTATGAGCGTGTAAGCCTTGTCGAACCACCGATTACGGGCGTTGGCTGAGGAACGAATGTTGTGCAGGTGAGAGTCGATTTCAGCGGGCGAGTCGATGACCGGCAGAGTGTGTGAAGTATGTGTGGAACGCCCCGAAGGAAGGCCAAGGGTGTGCAGGTCTAGGCTGACGGCGAAGATCGACTGCTGGATGACTTCGAGGGACTTTTGGTTAGCGGCAGAGAGGGAGAGGATGTACTGTAGGTTCTAGACAGAGTGAGTCGATGGGCTAAGCCCGAGTTCGCAAGCCCGACGTACTTCTGTCCAGCGATCTCGGTCGTCGGCACTGAGTATCCCAACGGGAACCAGCTCCTCGCCAGCCTCTATACGCGCGACGACGTCGTGAACTACGCTTCTCAAGCGGTGCTCGATGGTATCCACGGAGAGGAGTGTTCGGCTCTCGTCATAGACCTCAACAGCGTATGTCCAATCGTTGACCATCAAAAGTATTTTGCGAGCGTTGGGTGAATGTCGTGGGGGTTGTGTGCTCAGGGAATCGCAGTGGGGCTGCGGGATCCGACAAGTATTGAAGGTCCTCGCTACTGTCTCTTGGAACCATAGACCTGGGAGAAACCAAATGAGACAAGACCGTCGTAGATTTCAGAAATTGCTCACCGGTGCGTGTAGTATTAGGGTAGATCTCTTGTCTGTGATTGAGCGATTGAATGAGGCGAAACCAGAACAAGGTGGTCAGGCTCACCGTGCTAAATTATCCTTGAATTCTAGGTGTCTATACGTGAGCCATGCAGCGCGTCTGACTTGCCATGGGTTTAATTCTATATGTTTTGAGAAGGGCGGAGGGTCTCGCAGGACACCCTCCGGGATACGGTCGTCGTTGAAGAAGGCCAGCCACCAATTCGAGTTGATCAGCAGTGGTGAGCGCGACTCATGGTAAGCCTTCTTCGGCCATATATTATCGTCCAGCCAGTTACGCGGAGAGGCTTTGTCGAGTGCTTTTGCACACGTCAGCAAATCCGACGAAGCGACACGGGTCTTCGACCGACCCACCATACAAACGCTCTTGACATTTCGCGCCAAGACCTCTCTCAAACTCGTCGACCCACTGTTGCCTTTCCTGCAGCGCAGACCGCCACGACGGACCTCCTCGCGCCTCGTCTTCCTGGAGCAGGGGAACCAAAGATTGCAGGTACTTGGACAAAGTCCGGTGAAGTTCGGGCACCGGAAGGCGTGGTAGGAAAGTCGGGCGGTCGGTAGAGGCGCTGAAGGCCCTATGCAATGAGCCAGACGGGGTCATACGGACAGACGGATGTCGTGTTTTTACCGTAGAGAAGACGACATGACGAAAGAAAGTAGTTCGCATCTAAGGGCCTGTTCCCGGAATAATTTGGGTCCGTCGGTAATACGCGGCGGCATAACTTGAATGCACCCTCCAACGCAGCTAGTGCAATGGCTTAGGCAAACTTATCCCAAGCCCTCCGTGGATGCGGCAAGTGGTCTTTCAGCATCTTGTAGCCGCGCTAATCCTTTTCATCATTAAATATTTAGAACTGGCTTCAACAATGTTACGCCTGGGTGATTGAGGAGCACGGCTTGAACCCTGCCACCGACATTGCCAAGATAATGGAGCATGTCGAATCTCAGCTTCTCATGTCTGACCTCACGGATTCAATGGTCTCTGGCTCCGGTCTCCCTCACGACCTCCCCAGCCTGCAAAAGGGCTCTTTGTCTGGTCCACCCGTCCTCGTACAGATTTTGGCGTTGACGGAGGTAGGCCACAGCGCTTTCAGCCTGATGAACGTCCGGCAGGCAAAAGTCGACCGCGCTGACCTCTCTGGCCTGGCACGCGGTGACAATGAGGACGAGGCGGATGAAGGGCCAGTCCCCAACTACCCACGCTCGATGTTACACTTCCAACTCAGTGACGGGACGATACGGCTCAACGCGATTGAGTACAAAAAGATCCCTCAGCTTGATCTCGAGAATACACCATTGGGCTACAAGGTATACGCCTCCTCATTCGAGAGGAGGCCCGTTAACGACTTCAGTCACGAAACTACTAGATGCAATTGAAGGACGTGACCATCAGACATGGGATCGCGTTCCTCGAACCTAGAACCGTCGTTCTCAAGGGTTATGGTGTGGAGGATCTCGACGCGAATCGTGACAGTAACTTTTTAAGAGGACTTAAAATGCGCTTGGAGTGGGTGTCCCGCGCGATCCCGCACAAACCTACCTCGATACTGACCTTCGTGTCAGCCCAAATGCCCAGCACGAACCTGACGTCGGGGAGGTTCGCGAGGAACAGCTTGCGCCTCCCGTACTCGCACCAGCACCGGCACCTCCGGGTAGACCAGCACCCATGCCAGAAAGCCTGCCTGTTCCGCGACTACGTGCGGCCGTAAGGGACAGACTTAATGCGCCGACCCAGGCAGTCGCTCCAATATTAAATCGCGTCGTGCGTCCACCTCCTCCTGTGGACAATGAACAACTCCGTCGCCTGCCACCGCCGGCGGACCATTCTCGACAACCTGGCCCGTCAACGTCAACCAGCAACCCCGCACCGGCCGCCTCACCGCACTTCCGGTCTCAAAGCCTCACCATGGTCGCCCCCATGCGATTGTCACCGACTCGAGCCCCCACAGAGCCACTGGCTGATGACCTTCCGGAGCCAGGCTCCGACTTTTACTTCAGACACGACGACATTGACGCTGCGTTTCTCTCCCGCGCAGCTAGCGAGCTCGAACGGTCGGAAGCAACGCTCGCCCAGTCTTCGCAACAATCCTTCCCTCCACCAAGCCAGCCACGGCGCGAGGTATTTTTTGTGGATGACGATGACGATGACAAGGAAAACACCTTGGTAAGGCCAAGGGTTGCGAGACAGACAGGTTCACGGCAAATCGTGAGCGACGGGTCCGTGATCGAGATCGTTGACGTGGTGCGCATTCGCCCTCCCCGAATGGACAATGACGACGATGTAATTAGTATTGGGTCCGATGATTGATAAGTTATAATTGTGAATATAGGATGTCCAGTGTCGCATTACTGTAATCGTAAGAGGTGCAATAACGCCCCAAATGCCACACTGCGTCCCAATGCACCGCAACGAACCAGCGCCTTGACCAGCGCCGCTTGCAGATAAGCTTGGGTCTCAAAGAACAAGCACCCGAAGTAAGTCTTCTGTGCACTTCCAGTAAAAATGACGGCACGCGTCTCGCGCTTTGCTTGCAACGCGAAGACGCCGTATCTAATCATTAGTCACTCGAACATGATATGGACAAGTACAGACATCGCGCGATTGTTGAGACTGGGTGGGACTTCATCCAAGAACAGCTCCCTTCTGCTTCTTCTTCTTTTTCGAGGTATTGGTGAAGCTGCGCCAACTGTCCACTCGCTGTTCCCGGTTCTCTGTTGGACGTGCGTAAGAGAGAGACGCTAGCACCGGATACAAGACATTACCTTCCCACCTAGCATCATCCTCGGCCTTGCGTTTCTTAGCTGTGACTTCTTCTTCCTTCTTGCGCGCTTCGAAGCCCTCGTTGGCGAGGTTCATCTTGACTGCTCTGCAATCAAGTGTCCCGTCAACGGAGAATCATGATGCGATAGAAACAACGAACATACCTTCGTCTCCGAACTTCCTCTTCGATCAGAAGTTCCTTAGACTTGAGCCGAAGTTGGGTCTTGAAAGGTGGTGAGAGACCCTTGAGCTTGGGGTGGTCGTCCGGTGTGGAAGTTGGTAAGGACAACCCCTTGAGTAAAGTCGAGCGGGCTTCATTTATTGCAGCGTCGAGATCCTCACGCTTTGCGGTATCGCCAAGTTCATTTTCGGCCTTTAATGTAGAGAAACATTGGACACAGCACCGGTAAGAGACTGTGAGGGAATAGATTTACCTTCTTGAGCACGTCGAACGCCTCGGGAGCTCGGGGATGTGGGCACTTGTCAGGATGGATAACTAACCATTAAGAACGTACAGGGAGTCGCGCATTAGCGATATGATTCCACGTGTCTTGTTGAAAAAAGGCAGCTCACAAAGAGAGAGCTGCCGGTATTTCTTCTTCACATCCTCAGCCTTGGCAGATGGTTCTAGGTCCAAGATGTCATATGGACTACCGGTAGTGTCGTGAGATGAAGGATAATAGCTATGAGGCGTAAAAGCGTACTTTAGCTTAAATGCATTGAGGATGCGCTCAACCTCAAGCTCACGCTGGATGGCAGAGGCTTCACGATTAAGAAGGCGCTCTAAGTCGGTGGCAGAGGCTGACGGCACTGCAGGGGTGTCTTTGCTTGGGGGTGACATTGGTTAGCTTCAAGTTAACCATTCCAAGCTCGGGTTCCCCCCCCCCAAACACGCTCCCGGTCCGGTGCTCCGCCGTCAGGGTAAACCCAGCCGGTCGCCGCACGGTGGTGCTGGCTCCGAACCATGGCCCTGGCTTGCGCTCTGAGGCGAGCACTCGGAGCTAGCACTCACACGCGGTCCTATTCAGAGCTTTTAGGGCTTAGGTCTCCTTCCCACCTCAAGTTCTGTCGCCAAAACCAATATCTATTTTCAGGCCCGACATGGACACATAATGTTGCGCTCTGTAGGGAGGTCGCGTTTTCGCGGAGATCTCTGTCTACACACACGTTCCGCCCATCCAAGTCCCCACGCGCTCGTGTCGTGTCTGCACGCGAGTTGTATGCTCAACGGAACCGGAGTTTGCTCATGTATACCTCAGCCGTAGTTCGTCCTTGCTTCGTGCTGCACCGTATCAGAAATGTGTTTCCGAACTGAAGTGACGTAGGTTATTCTCGCGGTCGGCGCATCTTATGCTGCCGTACCTCTGTACCGCATGTTCTGCGCAGCAACGGGTTTCGCGGGCACGCCTGTTGTCGGCACTGGCCGGTTCGAGGCAGAGCGCCTAGTGCCCATTGATGGTGCGAAGCGTATTAAAGTACACTTCAACGCGGACCGGAGCGAGCAACTTCCGTGGACGTTCACGCCTCAGCAAAAATACGTAACAGTGTTACCCGGCGAGACTTGTCTCGCGTTTTACAAGGCAAAGAACAAGGCGGATCATGACGTGATTGGTATCGCGACGTACAATGTCACGCCAGACCGAGTGAGCATAAATACGAATCATGGGGGAGAGAACTGATCGATAGGTTGTCGTCAATCTAGATTGCGCCGTACTTCGCCAAAGTGGAATGCTTCTGTTTTGAGGAACAGAAGTTATTGGCCGGGGAAGAGATCGATATGCCCTTACTGTTCTTCATTGACAAAGATGTGCTCGAGGATCCTGCGTGTCGGAACCTCGATGACATCGTGTTGTCGTACACGTTTTTCAAGTGAGTTTGTTTCTGATGCACGTTGCCGTTTCAGGAATGCTCACATTCTGTGCACACCTCAGGGCGAGAAGGAACGCACAGGGCCAGCTTGAGCCTGATGCGCCCGAGGATGTTGTTCAGGCATCTCAAGGCTGGTCCGATGTTAAGTTTGTTCAGCGGCCAGGGACAGGGACATAGTCTGTCAATTAGATACCGTAGAGACTTAAAAGAGGAATACTCTCCCACGACTAGACACACTTGCCTACTTGTGTTGAGCAAAGGCACACTACTTGCAACTTGAACTAGACTGAACCCACCAACAAGATGGCAACCGCTGGCAGTTCAACCACGTCCCAATGGGATAACAGAAATCGTGGTTTTGTCCCTCCTTCTCAACTACCGCACTTACGCCAAACTTCCCCACTCTCCCGCGATTCCAACTCTCCCGAGCGTCCCCGCTCGATGACCACTGATTCATTTCAGACCCAATCGTCCTCCCTTCGTCCGCTTTTGACAACAGCTAACACTCACACCCGTTCCTCCTCCTTCTTCTCCTTTCTCAAGTCTAATGACAATGCCCCTTCTACGATGCCGTCGCGCAGGGTTGAACCCAGTTCTCAACAATCACCACAACTAGATGAGCATGGTCGGCTCATGCTAGATAAGCGGCAGCCGCCTCTGCCTTCCTCATCGCGGATTGGCACCTTGGATCGCACCCCTTCTCTTCAGACCTCGGTCCCGCCCCAGCAATTACACCCCGAGATTCGTTCCGTGGTTAGTCTGACCCACGTGCATGCCCACAAGGTCTATATGTCCGGCCCTCTCATCCGAAGGATAGAGCGCCTGCCGGATGGTCACAAGCCCATCAAGGACGAGGACTGGCGTGATGTATGGGCTCAGTTAGGTGGCACCACTCTCAGCATTTGGGACATGAAAGAGATAGACGAGGCGAGCAAAGAAGGAAAGGAGGTGCCGCCCACGTACATCAACGTCACCGATGCTGTGAGTTTCTTCCCCAACCAACACTCGTCTTGATGTTATCTAATCATTTCCATTAGTTCGTGCAAGTCCTCGGAGCCGTCACGATACCTGCATCGGAGGGAGTCCCTGCGCAAAGATATAACAATGTCGTGACTCTCAACACAGCCGGGTCGAACCTCCTCCTCTTCTCATGCCCAAACGCCGCCTCTCTCATCTCCTGGGCTACGGCCCTCCGAGTATCTAGCTGGGAGAAATCGCGCCTTGAAGAGATCTATACCGCCCACCTCATCCGTATCACTTTGAACGATGGTTTGACTTGAATTTCCTCGCACCACATCCATATTTTGATTCGGTTCACAGGACGAGACGCACCTTCGACACTTGTACGCGGTCGTAGAGAGGGCTGGGTCCGCATTCGCGTCGCGGGTCAGACAGACTGGAAGCACCTTTGGATGACCATAACGGCTGGGCAATCACTTGAAGGTTCAGCTGGTCCACCGCGGCCCGGATCTCCACACGAACCTCAGCGTAAGAGGCGCATCTCTTCCCTTTTCGGTCGGGAAGAGAATCAGCCTCAGTCATTCTCTACCCGAGCCGGAGTCGCCTTCTACTTCTCCCCGAAGCCAAAGGACAGAAAGAAACCTTTCCTCACCCTTCAAGATGTCACGCAAGCCTTCGCCGTTTATCCTGAGCGTCCAGAGCTCATCAACAAGAGTACATTGATGAAGATCGAGGGGAAAATTGGCAATGAAGATGCGGCAATGAATATGAGAGGGCGAGAAGGTTGGGTCCTCGTCATGCCTGAGCTTGAAGCAGGGGTTCCTCAGGCGAACGAGACAATCAGATGGCTCATTGGTACAATTATGTCTCTTTCTGTCAGAGTGCCTGCTCACGATTGGCATTTCGCAGCCTTTCACGATTCGTTCTCATTATATGGACGGCCCCGAGCCTACTCCTGGGACCCTCGCGACCCGGTCTCGATGATGTTTGCCTACCCTGCAGGCGCTTCTCGGGATGTAAGTTTGTGCTTATTGATTACCCATACCTTCTCACCTCCAAGTATTGCTTTTACCCAGTTACTCTTTATGGAACGAGAAGCCGCAGAGGTCATGGATCCCCGGGAAGATCGTACTTCTGCCGTCCGATCGCGCCTCAACGATATATTGTCCGGCCGTGTGCAAGGAGCTCCAGTCCCTGGCGTTACTCCCACGTCCCCAAAAACCAATGCGCCCTCATCGCCCTCTCTTCTTCCTTCTATAAACGAGCCCCCTAAAGGGATGCCTACGGACGGTTCTTCCCCACTTCCACAGCTCCCACCGCTTGGCTTCGGTTCTTCGGACCCCGAGGTGATGCATCGTACCCTCACTCCCATCATTGAGGGCAGTAGCTCTGAAAGGGATCCGACTCGACCTGTCATTTCTGGAGCTCCTGCAGCCAATCCACCTCAACAAAGTGATGGCCCAGCCCCCCTTTCCAAAGAGGTTCGAAGCGAAGATCAGGTCCCCACTTCAACAAGTCCGGCTCCGGTTTCCCCTCCCAGCGCTTACACCCCCACAGATGTGGCCCCTTCTGCCCCCATCTCGCCTACGCGTGGGCCTAGCGAAGAGTCAGCCCGAAATGCCAGTATAGCGAAGCCGAACCCGGAAATTGGAATCTCCGTTCCTGGGGGTGTCTCCAGCGAACGGCCATCCAATGATGGCGGCCAAGCGCACGACGGCCGTGCGGCTTCGACCACCTCTTTGCACAGTTCCGCTGCTTCTCCACCGTCGCTATCTCCTGCTAATTCGTCTAACCCGCCCGCTTCAGTGTCTCCGGGCCTGGCGCCACCGCGCACACCATCACCCAAATTATCCGTCCTTACCTCGCCGCATTCAATGATGGACTCTCCTACTCGCGCGATGAACCAGTCCTTTGCAGAGTTCGGGAGCAGTACTGAGCGTTTAAGCCGCCAGTCAATGACACCACCACCTTCCGCTCTACGTGCGGCAACATTAGCACCGTCAAAGCTTGTACAAGAATCTATCCAGGAAAGAACTCCTCCTTCCCGGGAGGACACACTCGACATCTATGATGAGGCGGGTGCGCTGTTTTATATCCACCAGCTTGAGCAAGGTACTCTCGACGTGAACTCGCGTCCACCTCCAGACTCGAACGGGAAGGATGTGTCGTCTGAATCTGAGGGCGTATTAGCCCCTCGGTTTCCACATCACGCTCAGCCCACCGTCGCCCCTCTTTGTCCGAGAGGTAGTACGTCTCCACCTCCATCCCAACAACCTGCTGGCACTGTGCATTCGCCGCTTTCGATTGACATTTCACATCGGAGACCTCCGAACCAGCAGCTTCCTCGCACTCCCACGCTCGATTACGGCCCGGAACGGCGCCCTTTTGGCGCCCGTGCAGCGCCTGCCAGCAACCGCCAAGACTCTGTTACTTCCGCCCACTCACTACTCAGCCCCAGCATGGCAAGCAGCATAGTCGACCCCAACACACAGTGGGGAAATATGACTCAATTGGAAGACCCGGATGCTGATGCCCTAGCAGCTCTAACATTCCTCGAACGCCATGACGACGTACCCCCAGTCGCCCCAGTGCCATCTGCTCCAACTGCCGTAACCTCATCCCAGCCGCAGCAACAACCTCCAGCAATTATTGAACCTGAAGCACGCTCACCAAGTCCGGAAAGCGAGAATGCCTCGGTGTACAAGTCGTCTTTCGCACCAAGTAAAAATGCCATGCAACGCAAGGCGAAGTCTGAGGCTCAGCAAGCCGCTCACGAGGCAGCCACTCATCGACCGGGTCGTGGGACTGGAAAAGCAATGAGCAAGTCCAAGGCTGCGGGTGGATGGGGAGACAGCAGTGAGGAAGAGGAGGAGGAGGAGGAAGACGATGAGGAGGAAGACGTGGATTCCGACGGACAGCCCGTTGCTCCCCGCGACGACAGGTCTGTGTCGAACTACGCGGCGTCGGCTAACAACCATCGTTCGCAATATTCCTCGCCACGTGGCCCTTCCCCGCTTGCCAGCGGCGACGCATCCTCTTACCAAGCGCAACCACATGCCCGTCCGCCCAGGAACCTGCCTCCAGTCCCTCCGCCCCGCGTGCAAGGTATGTCGTTACCTAGTTGATTACCCCCTTGTCTGACCGTTTTTCGTATGCAGGGCCTGATGGAGACTCTAGACATCGTCAACCCGACCAATACGATGCAGGAAGGAAGTCCTATCTCGAAGACGGTGTCTCTCATAGTGGCGCAGCTCCCCACGGCCAAATTCCCACTCATGCTCCCGCACCGGTTGCTCCTCGTCACATGTGGAGTCAAGTTCTCGATCCTGGGCGCGCTCCCGGTGCCGTCCCCGACAACCCCAATGCCCGCGACACTTTCATTCAGTTAGAGTCGCCAGCGCAGGCCATGACTAAGGCATTCACTCCTCACGGTCTGCTCTCTGCCGGCCTTCAGGACAAAGAAGATCGCTCGGCAAAGAGACAAGAAGAACTTGCGAGAGAAGCCGGCGCCTCTCTAGTCAACGTACCCAGCAAACCGCCACCGCCTCAGACAGGCCTTCTTGGTGCCATTACTGCCCACGAACGGGACCGAAAGCGGGAAGGAGGCGTCGGTGCCACGCTTACGGAGCGCGAGCGCGAAAAACGGTTGGCAGAGGAGCGACAGCGCAAGCTCGACGAACTCCAACGTCAGCAACTGGAACAGATGCAGCAAGGAGGTTCGATGTATGGCCAACAACAGTACCCTGGATACAATCCGATGATGAATCCAATGATGATGGGCATGAATCCGATGATGACCGGCTTCATGGGTTATCCTGGAATGATGGCCGGCTTCGCGAATCCGCAGCACATGTTCGCCGCGCAGCAGGCCGCCCAGGCGTACCAACAAGCAATGCTCTCGCTCTCTCAGGCCGGCTCACAGGTTGGCGGAGATGGCGGAACACAAGCACCTCTGAACCCGATGATGACGGGTGGCGGAATGGGTGGTGCGTCGCCAGCACCTCTCAATCCGATGATGACTGGCAATGGCATGGGTATGGGCGGTTTTGATCCACGATTTTCGATGATGGGCATGCCGATGATGAATCCAATGGGTATGGGCATGGGCATGGGTAATCCTGGCATGATGGGCAACCCAATGGGGATGAACATACCAATGAATACCGGCTCTGGATTTGACCCGCGCATGTCACAGTTCGATCCCGGACCCGGACTGCAACCACCTAATCCCAATTTCGCTCAACGTGGACGGGCCGCGAGCTCAGGTCACGACTCTTCTCCCGGTGCCAGTGAAGGAGCTCGGAGATCGGCGAGTGCTAGCCCAAGGCCTCCGCAATGAACGCAATGACTCTCACGATTACACATACAAAAATTTACTCTTAGTATGCTTTCCTACTAGCTTAAGTTAGTTCAGCACGCTTGATTGGTCTTTGGGTCTTTGCATGGACAATTACATGATTATTATGCTTAATCACCTCCGGCCCGGCAGACACGACTCATTACATTGCGGAGGCGGTCCGTGCTTTTGTCATCTACAGTACGAGCTGTTCACAACGTCGACAAGCCCGAGATGGGTGTCAAATCTCTGTGGGATTTGTTGACACCTCTTGGTCGGCCAGTACTGTGCGGATCCTCCTTCTCTGTCAAGTGCGAGGAAATACTGAGAACGTGACGTACAAAAAGGCTTGAAACTATGGAAGGCAAGGCTCTTGCCATTGACTCCAGCATCTGGATCTACCAATTTCAGGCTACCATGCGTGATAAGGAGGGAAAGGCTTTGGTCAACGCGCACGTTTTGGGTTTCCTGCGCCGGATCTGCAAACTCCTGTTCTACGGAATCAAGCCGGTTTTTGTGTTCGATGGAGGCGCCCCCGCACTGAAGCGAAACACTATAGTATGTCTCAAGGAATCATCTGCGTGTCCGACAGAACTCATTCTCCAAAGACCGAGCGTAAAAGAAAGAAGAGTGGCGCCGCTCTCAGCCACGCCAAGGTCGCGGAGAGGCTCCTAGCCGCTCGTTTGAGGCACGAGGCTCTCAGTCATGCGCAGGCGCAAAGGTGCGTCTGGCGCATAACGCTGAAACGGACACTGTCCTCACACGTCACGCCTTTTCTCTCAATAGATCCGCGAAGTCGTCGCTCAAGGGAAAGGGCAAGGAACCCGCTGGGCCAGTTGTGATAGACGAGAATACGGTATACCTGGAGGACTTGACCGGCGACGCGCCAAAGACGCCTGTGCAGAAGAACGACACTTCGGCCCCGGGACCGTCGCCCTTCTCCATGTCGAAGAACCGCTGGCGCGATCACGACCCATATCGGCTCCCAGAAGTCAATCTTGAGAAACGCGTAGCCGAGGCGACACGTTCCGCTGTCCCGGATCCAAGATTGGCGACCGAAGAGGAGCTTCGTGCATTCATCGAGGAGATGCGCCCAGAGGACTTCGATGTAACCGCACCTGCCTTTAGGGAACTTCCTACCGAAGTGCAATACGAAATTGTTGGCGATCTCCGCCTAAAGTCTCGGCAGACCTCGTACAAACGCCTGCAAAACATGCTCAAAAAGTCTCGAACACCGCTCGATTTTTCGAAGGAACAGATCAAGAACCTTCAACAGCGAAACACTCTCACGCAGCAGCTCTTGATCACAACCGACACCATTGGCCAGGCACACGTTTCTATACCCGTTCGAATAGCGAGTGAACGGAACAGAGAGTATGTCCTCATTAAGAATACAGGTGAGGACGGGGGTTGGGTTCTGGGGATCCGCGACGATGGCAGCAGGGAAAATCCCATTCAGATTGACCAGGATCCGAAAGGCGAACCCGAAGATAGCGACGTCGACATGGAGGAGGTTACCATGTTCGTCGCGCCCGGTTCCTCATCGAAATCACTTCTGACCGAGTTATCGTAGACCCGGACAAGCACTACCCGACTCCGACCTACACGAATTCCAGAGACACATGGCCTTGGCCGGTATTGGGAAACGCAGGACAAAGAACCCGACGCCTCGCAATACAAAACCCCCAAAGACGAAAACTCAGCCACTATTTAGCTTCGATGGCGAAGAAGACTTGCCGCTAGCACAAACCACCGATGACGACGATCCTGCCTTGCAGCTAGCGGTAAAGGAGTCTTTAGAGTCTCAAGAGGAGGCCGACTTGTGGCGTGCTCTTGGGGCCTCTCAAGGTGAGCCTCAATGGTCCGCTGAGGGTACCTCTACCGCTGCCGGCCTTGATGTCTCGGAGATTGTGGCTAGCGAGGCCTCCGATGCCGACGAACTAATCGTGCCAGGGCGCCTCGAAACTGCGTTGGCAATCGCCAATGCAGGACCGACACCCAAGTCCATCTCAATGACTCGCAGACTCTCATCCTCGTTGCCAAAAACGTCATTTTTTAACGCCCCCAAACTTTTGATTGATCATCCAACATCTCCGT
>WNGR01000762.1_pt1 | contig 39101 bp, 33 predicted proteins | sample 5407581 | NCBI WGS metagenome assembly WNGR01 (sample SAMN13153383, study PRJNA577476) | soil metagenome | isolation source: 80 cm soil or saprolite under Garry oak tree replicate 2 | place: USA:California | collected 2016-06-15 | reverse complement strand
CGTGAAGCCGATGCAGCAGGGGCTCAGCGCATCCAGATCGATGTCATGTGCGTTAAACGTGGACTATTTGGTAGTGTATCCTTGGCTAAGGGTTAGGAAAAGAGTAAGGAGAGAGAAGAAAACTGCAAGCTGAAGAACTCGGAAGTGGTAAAGTAGGTGAAAAGTCATCATCTGTACCACAAGGAGTCTTCAGCCATATGAGTATACGATTTTCGCAAGGGAAACTACAGGGAGCAGAGCGCAAAAGCGTGCTCCAGGAAGTGCAAAAGCAAGCCAAAGCAGCAGCTTTAGTGGCGATCAAAGCAGTGCTGACCACCTTTCTGGAAGAAGAGGTGACAGTGAAATTGGGCCGGGTGAAAGGCGCACCACGGCAGGTGAGTGCGCAAGCCCGTGAGATCGATTGGCAATGTGCATTTTGTGGCTGCCAAGATGCCAACCAGTTCACGCGGGATGGGCATTACCGTCGGGGCCTGGAAACGGGCTGGGGCCACCTTGATGATCTGCAGGTGCCTATGCTCGAATGCCAGCACTGCCAACACGATGTGATCGCCCATTTTGCGATCTTAGAGAAGTTTGAACGCTTTTGGCTGGACGTGAATCAAGACGTGCTCTTTGGGAGTGGCCTGTGTCAGAGCTTGCGCGATCTCAGTGAGCGCTGGAGTGCGATCCTGGGCAGCAGTGTGGGATTACGTACGCTCAATGAGCGCATCAATCAGATCGAACCGCTCTTGCACCAAGCCCACTGTGAACCGATCACGGATGTGCCGACCGTGGTGCAGTTCGATGGCATCTGGGTGACGATCCAGTCCCAGAGCCAGACGATCAAGCCCGATAGACGCACGCGCCGCCATCAACGCAGCGGCAAGCGGGTTGTGGTCTTAGTCGCCCTAGGATTTTGGAACGATGGCAGCGGCAGACGCGAGGTGCTAGATTGGGAGATCGCCAGCAGCGAAGAGCATACCGAGTGGGAAAAGCTGCTCAACCGCTTGGGGCAACGAGGCGTGCAACCGGAGAAGGGCCTGCAGATGGTGGTGCGTGATGGCAGTGGCGGCTTAGGAGAAGCGGTGGCCTTGGTCTATGGGTCCCAGGTGATCGAGCAGCGCTGTCTGTTCCATAAACTGCGTAATGTCGCTGACAAGTGCCGCAGTGAGTTCAAAGGCAAGGAGCAGCAAGAAGAGAAGCAGCAGTTCCTCTGACTTCAATTGGCTTGCAAAAGAGAAGCCCATTTGCCTAAAAGGGTCAGTCTATCCTAAAATAGGAGAGAACGACGAGGATGGAGGAACCAATCGTAAGAGAGCAATCTAACGTATGCAAGGGAGACAATCATGGACGAGTTAGCAGCGTTCCACGACCAGCTTCTGGCAACGAAGTTTGTTATCCCTTCTTCCTCGCATGCGTTGATTCCCCGTCCTCGCTTGATTGCGTTGCTCAACATGAGCCTCGAGTGCCCACTGACGCTGGTTTCGGCCCCTGCTGGCTTCGGGAAAACCACGCTGCTCTCGACCTGGGTCCAGTCGCTCCCAGCAGAGCGCCCGAGGATAGCCTGGGTGTCCCTGGATGAGGGAGACAATGAGCCGGCGCTGTTCTGGAGGTATGTGCTCACCGCACTGGACAGCCAGCAGCCTGGGCTCTGCACGCAGCTGGTCACCTACCTGTACACACAACAGACCCCACCGCTGCGTTCCGTCCTGCAGGCGCTCATCAATCGTCTGGCGGAGCAATCTGAACAGTTCCTCCTGTTCCTGGACGACTACCACCTGGTCACCGAGCAGGCGATTCACACCTCCCTCACCTACCTAGTGGAGCATCTGCCTCCTCACCTCCATCTGATCCTGGCGACACGTGCCGATCCTCCCTTGCTGTTATCGCTGCTGCGCGCACGTGGGCACCTGCTCGAGGTGCGCACCGACGTATTACGCTGCACTCCAGAGGAGATGATAGCCTTCCTCAAGCAGACGGTGAGCATCCAGCTCCCTCATGATGTGGTCGAGGCAGTGGCGACGCGGACAGAGGGCTGGCTGGTGGGCCTGCAATTGCTCGGTCTCTCGCTGCAAGGACATGCTGCTCCTGGCGACCTGCTGGAGGAGGTGAGTGGCAGTCAACGCTACATCTTCGATTACCTGATCGAGGAAGTGTTCCAGCGTCAGAGCGCAGCCGTGCAAACGTTCCTGCTGCAGACCTCGATTCTGAAGCAGCTCTCCGCTCCCTTGTGTGACGCCATCCTGGAACAGAGCGGGAGTCAGCAGGTGTTAGAGCAGTTGGAACGCGCCAATTTATTTATCGTGTCCCTGGATACGCAGCGCCGCTGGTATCGCTACCATGCGCTCTTTGCTGAAGCTTTGCGTCACTGGCTGGAGCAAACGCAGCCTACACTCGTGCCCAGCTTGCATTACCGCGCCAGCCAGTGGTATGCCCAGCACGGACGCCTGCACGAGGCGCTCTCCCATGCCATCACCGCCCAGCAGTGGCAGTGGGCTGCCGACCTGATTGAGCAAGCCTATCCACTAATCTGGGGGAACAGTGAACATGCGATGCTCAGACGCTGGCTTGAGAAGCTCCCTGCTGAAGTGCTACGCTCGCGACCTCCTCTCTGCCTGGCCTATGCTAAGACTCTGTTCATGGTTGCCCCTTACACGACGATCGAACGCTGGCTGCAAGATGCAGAAATGGCTTTGCGAGCCACAGTTCCGGCTCCAACCAACGAAACTGCTGAAACCGGAGCACAGCCTCCACCCGAACAACACGAGCGGGATAATCTCTTTGGAGAAATTGCTGCCTATCGTGCCATCATTACCGGCTACTATCTCGGCCAGGGGCATTCTGTCCTGACTTTCTGCCAGGAAGCTCTTGCCCATTTGGCAGAACAGAACCTCTTAGCACGAGCAGAAGTTGCCTACGCGCAGTCCTTGGCCTACCATTCCTTCGGTGACATCGTGGCAGCCATCCAGAGTACAAAGGAGGCTACTGCGCTCGCCCAGGCCGCAGGAGACACTTCTTCAACCATTATCTATCTGTGCAGAACAGCGTATAGATTGCCCAGCAAGCCGCTCTCTTGGGAACAACACCGGCTGGGCTGCCGCATGCAATGGTGTGCTGGGCGTATATCTTCCACGCAGACGCCTTGCGACAGTGGAACCGACTTGATGAGGCCCTGGATCTGGCATTACAGGGAGTCCGGCTGAGCGAACAGACAGAAACCATCGTTGCCTTATATTTAGGCTACACCGTCCTGATGCATATCTACCTGGCACAAGGAGAGATGGATGCAGCGCGCTTCGCCTTCCAAAAAGCAGAAGAGGCTCTAACGAAAACCTACAGCCCGTACCGGCGCGATGCCTACCTCATCGTGCAGTGGGTCCAGTTCTGGTTGGCAAGCGGAGCGTTGGAACGCGCCATCAACTGGGTACAGGAAATCGCACGGCATACCAGCGTGCCTTCCCCCTTGGCACATGAACATTCCCCCTTGGCACGTGAACGCGAGGATGTGGCACGAGCACGCATTTTGCTGGCCCAGCAGAGGCCCACCGAGGCCCTCTCACTCCTGGAACCTCTGCAAGTCAGTGCGGAGCAGCAGAAGCGCTGGAGCCACGTCATCGAGATGAAAGTCTTGCAGGCCGTGGCTTATCACATGCTTGACGAAGAACAGAAGGCTTTCACCGTCCTTGCCCAGGCGGTGCACCTGGCCGAACCCGAGGGCTACATCCGCATCTTCGTGGACGAAGGCACCGCGATGGTGGCCCTGCTCTCTCGGCTGCGCGACCAGGAACGGAAGCAGGGGCCAACGCCGTATCTCGATACGCTGCTGGCCACCTTCTCATCCGAGAGTATGACACACAAACCCCTTCCTACAGGGTCAGGCCAGCACAGAGGGCACATACGAGAGCAACCGCTAATAGAACCCTTAAGCGAACGCGAACTGGAAGTGCTCCAGCTGATCGCTCGCGGCGACTCGAACCAGGAGATTGCCGAGGTGCTGGTGATCGCCCTGGATACCGTCAAACGTCATGTGACCCATATCTTCGAGAAACTGGGGGTGCATAACCGCGTCCAAGCGGTAGCACGAGCACGTGCCCTGGGCTTGCTCTCCGATGAACCATAGGTGGGCACCATCAGGCATTGCCGAAGATCAGCGCAGCGACAAAGACCAGCGCACCTCCACCGACCACTTGTAGCAGAGACAGCCACCACTTCGTGCCGAAGAAGCGATAGCGAATGCCCGCGATCAAAACGAGTTCCACCGCAACCACGATATAAGCCACGACCAACGCCAGGTGCAAATCCGGTACCAGAAATGGCAGAGTATGTAATGACCCACCGAGAAACGTCATGCCCCCGGTAATACCCCCGCGCAGTATTGGGCTTCCCCGTCCGGTCAGCTCTCCATCGTCAGAAAGCGCTTCTGAGAAGGCCATGCTAATGCCCGCTCCTGTCGCCGAGGCCATGCCGACCAGGAAGGCCGTGAACGGCTGATGAGTGGCAAAGGCAGTAGCGAAAATGGGGGCCAGGGTCGAAACCGAGCCATCCATCAAGCCAGAAAGTCCAGGCTGGACCACCCGTAAGAGAAAATTGCGCGATGCCTCATTATCCGGCCCCTTTTTCAGGACCAACGAGAGAAGACCCTCCCTGGTGGATGCATTTTGAGCAGCGTTCGTCTGTAGTGAGACGAGCGGCTGCGTTCCTTTACTCCAATTCTTTACCATTGTTTTCTCCTCCCCTTCTTTTTCCTTATAGAGATCAGTGTAGGGTTCAGCATGAGCGTTGTCATCCTACGAGAGTGGGATAGCGAAGAATGCAGGGTCTTGCATATCTATCCCACGAAAGTGGGACAAGTGAAACGCGGCACAATCCCACTCCAGTAGGATGACTTCGCTCATGCTGAAGGCTATACTGCCTCATAGAGAAAAAAGGAATGCGTAAGCAGATACAAAAAGGAGGAAATCCGATGGAATACACGCAGTTTGGTCGAACCGCCCTACGTGTCTCAAAAATCAGCTACGGAACCTGGCAGTTCGGTGGCGACTGGGGCCGTATAGAGGGTTCGCAATGGGATGCAGGAAAAGCGACCGTGCAGAAAGCGCTCGAACTGGGCATCAATTTCTTCGATACGGCGCAAGCCTACGGCTTTGGCCTGGCCGAGCGGATGCTCGGTGAGGCACTACAACCATACCTCAAGGGCCTGCGAGAAGACATTGTTATTGCGACGAAGGGGGGATTGCGCATGGAAGGAGATAAGCTCCTCCGCGACGCAAGTGCCCGTTGGTTGCGCCAGGGAGTTGAGCAGAGTTTACGCAATCTTGGCGTCGACTACATTGATCTGTACCAGGTCCATTGGCCTGATCCCAACACGCCCTTCGAAGAAACGGCCAGCGCCCTGGATCAACTGGTGCACGAAGGGAAAATTCGCTCTGTGGGCGTCTCGAACTACAACGTCGAGCAGATGAAAGCGTTCGAACAGACCAGAAAGCTGGATGCCTTACAGCCCCCCTATAGTCTCTTCCGGCGCGATATCGAGCAAGCTATCTTGCCCTATACCCAGGAGCATGGCATCGGGGTGCTCGTGTACGGCCCGCTGGCGCATGGACTGCTTGCCGGAACGTTCGCGCCGCAGACGACCTTCGCGCCGGATGACTGGCGGAGCAAGAGCGAGATCTTCCACGGTGACATCTTCCAACGCAACCTGGCGGTCGTGGAGCAATTGAAGCACCTGGCAGAGCGAGAAGGGATGAGCGTGGCGCAACTGGCTATTGCGTGGGTGCTGGCTGGGGGCAAGCCACAACCAGCCGTTGATGTAGCCATTGTCGGAGCACGTAATCCGGAACAGCTCGAACAAATCGCCCCGGCAGGCGACATACATCTCACGCAAGAAACGCTGCAAGAGATCGAGCGCATCATGCGCGAGGCAGTTCCAATAGGAGGACCTGCTCCAGAAGGCATGTAGTGTATGTTTCTTGCAAATCTGGTACGTATGAGCATTGTCCATCGCATAATGATGGACGATGCGGTAAGAAGAAGACAGAAGAAAAGGAATTGCCAAAGGGCGTGGTGAGATGGATTAGTCGGCGCTTGCGCTTGATGTGCTGGAAAATGCGGGGCTGAAGCTCCCACCCAGCGCATAAGCAGCAAGATCAAACAGGAGAAATGACATGATGGTAGATACAAGAAAGAGTGGTGCAGTAACTGCGATGTACAGGGCTACAGCACCGGCCTCAGAGCGAAAGGTGTTTGTGGCCGAGAAAGGCCCCACCTTTCTGAAAGTGTACGCTTTCCCGGTACTGCTGCTCAACCTCGCGTTGCTCGCCTGGGATGCTATCTCTGCGAATATAGCACAAGGTTGGTCAATCTATCTTGGATATGCAGTGATTGTCACTGTGAGCCTGTACCTTTATCTGGTGTATTTGGATCGCTACCTGCACTAGTGCAAGAAGCCATGGTATGACGGTAGCGCATCGTTTGGTTATGTTACAGAAAGAGGTATTGTGATGAATACGGAAAACGACAAGTTGAAACCGAGCATTGGCTTCATCGGTATGGGGCACATGGGCAGTCATATGGTCCAGAGGCTGCTCGACGCGGGTTACCAGTTGACGGTGTATGATCGTACAGAAGAAAAGGCGAAGGCGCTAGGACAACGGGGAGCTTTGGTTGCCCAGACGCCCAAAGAGCTGGCTGCAGGTTGTCAGGTCGTGATGGCTTGTGTGACGAATGACGAGGCCCAGCAAGATGTGATGTTCGGTCCCGAGGGTGCACTCGCCGGAGTCCATAGTGGCTCGATGATGATCGATCTGAGTACAGTTTCTCCAGACGCTTCGCGTCGTCTCTACCAGGCGGCGAAGGAGCAAGGCGTCCCGATGATCGATGCCGCCGTCTCGGGGAGTGTGCCACAGGTAGATCAGGGTAGTTTGGTGATCTTCGTCGGCGGGGAGCACAAGACCTATCAGGAGTGCAAACCCCTCCTGGACGTGCTGGGGACAAGCAGCTTCTATATGGGGGCAAGCGGCATGGGGACCACGATGAAGCTGGTGGTCAATACCTTGCTTGGCCTGGGGATGCAAGCCCTGGCCGAAGCGATGGCTCTGGGTGAAAAGGCGGGATTAGAGAAGGGATTGCTGCTCGACGTCTTGGGGCAGACAACCGTTCTCACCCCTGGTCAGAAGTCCAAGCTTGAAAATGTCAAGCGAGAGCAGTATCCCACGAACTTTGCCCTCTCGCTCATGCACAAAGATTTGAGCCTGGTGTTGAGCCAGGCCTATGATTTGTCCGTGTCCATGTCGGCCACGGCGGCTGCCCAGCAAATGTATACCGCTGCCATGGCAAAAGGGAGGGACGCGGATTTTTCCCTCATGATCCAGTTCATGGAGGAATTGGCCGGCTTGTCCACCATTTCAGAAGAACTAAGGAGGAAATAAGATGGAATACACGTTTCATACGAATAGACAAGGAGATAGCTCTATGCAACACACAACCCAACGACCCGCTACAGAGAGCGGAACATTTACGATTGGCGGAGACCTGAAGGTGTATCGTCTCGGCTTCGGCACTATGCGCCTCACAGGCCCGGGCATCTGGGGACCACCGGCTGACAAGCAAGAAGCCCTTGCCGTTCTGCGCCACGCCCTTGAACTGGGAGTGAACCTGTTAGATACCGCTGATTCCTACGGACCAGAGGTAGCCGAGTCGCTCATTGCCGAAGCGCTCTACCCCTATCCAAAAGACCTGGTCATCGCGACCAAGGGGGGCCTCTTGCGTACTGGCCCCAACCAGTGGCCACAAGACGGACGCCCCCAGCATCTTCGTGAGGCCCTGGAGGGCAGCCTGCGGCGTCTACGCCTCGAGCGCATTGACATCTATCAATTCCATCGCCCGGACCCTAAGGTTCCATTTGAAGACTCGGTCGGCGAACTGGCGAAGTTGAGGCAGGAAGGGAAGATTCGCCATGTCGGACTGTCGAATGTCACGATCGATCAACTGGCACGAGCCCAAAAGATCGTCCCGATTGTCACTGTGCAGAATCACTATAATCTGGCGATGCGCCAGTCCGAACAGATGACGGTTGCCGAGTCCGAGGCGATGATCGATCTGTGTGAGCGCCAGGGTATCGGCTTTATCCCCTGGTCCCCCCTGGCGTTTGGAGAACTGGCTCGATCTGGGGGCCCCCTCGACCAGATCGCAAAGCGGCACAACGCCCAACCCGGTCAGGTTGCGCTTGCCTGGCTCCTGAAACGCTCAAGCACGATGCTGCCTATCCCTGGCACTTCCAGGGTGAAGCATCTTGATGAGGACATGGTTGGTGCAACGATCAGGCTCAGCCAGGAGGAGTTTGATGCTCTTGATCGAGGAAGCAGATAGCCCGTTGTCAACCTTCATCTGACCGGTGCGGTGATTGGAACAGGAGAAAACAATCAAGGTACCGCTCTCTTTGTCGGAGTGAATGTCGGGCGTGCCCTCCTGAATGCCGCAGGTTTCGCCCACTTTTGGCAGGAGAAGGCGAACGAACCCGTTCCAGCCGATGCCATTCGTGTAGTGGCACTGGGAGATTCAGCAACGCAGGCGATTGGGGCTGATCATCCGATGGAGGGCTTTGTCGGTCGCATCGCCAGCTATGTCCAGGCCAAGACCGGTCGCCCTGTGTATATCACCAACGTGAGCGTGGGTGGGGCCACCTATCTGGGCTTGTATATGATCTGGCGTGCGGTTCAAGCCGTGTCAGTCCTGCGAGAACAGCCTGGCAATCAAGGAGCCGTCATTGACCATATTGGATTTAATCTCATTTCCCTGTTTGATGGGTTTGCCATTATCAGTGCCATTGACTTACACGCATCTGGATGGCTAGTCGCGGTCATTGCTATCGGTGCAGTGGCGCTTGGCATCTATGCGATCAACGTACGAAAAAAGACGCTGCCCAGACAGACGAGGTGAGAGTCAGTTCCAGACGACCAGAAAGACCTCGATGCCATGAGACGATTCGCTCTGTGAAGTGCGTATGGTGCTGACGATTGAGCAGTTTGACCAGGCGGTCCAGTTCTACCGTGATCGGGTCCAGCCACATTAACTCGTGGTTGAGCGTGTCCTCTGTGGTAACGCTGCTCGCTTCTCCTCCTGAAGTCGGCGCAAGGCGTTCAGAGTCGAGGGCATTTCCTACCCATCGAATCCCTTTCAGAGTTAGGAAATGCTCTCAATAAGCGTGAAATTAGGGCAAAGGAGGCAAGGCATAGGGCCTCTGTGATAGAGTAAGAGAGATGAAAGTTCTCACGGCTCAGTCAGAGAGGAGATGCCAATGGCCCGTACGGGGTGGACCTCAATACGCAGCGCCTCACACGAGCCGAGCAACTTGGAGCACATCGTACCCAAACGGATATCAATAAGTTGCTTGAGGAGGAGCCACTCGGCTTTGATTGTGTCATCGACGTCACCGGTGTGGCACGGGCCATGGAAGGCGCTTTCGCGGCAGTCAAGCGTGGGGCAAGTTTATGGTCTTTGGCGTGGCACCTCAAGAAGCCAGAATGTCGCTCTCCCCGTTCCGCATCTACAATGATGAGATCACTGTGCTTGGCTCGATGGCGGTCTTGTTCTCCTATGGACCAGCCCTCGATCTCATCAGTAGTGGGGTGATAGACACAAAAGCATTGCTCACCACAGCTCTACCTCTGGAGGACTTTTCCAACGCACTAAACATGGTTCGCAAGGGCGAGGGCGTCAAGACACAGATCTTGCCCAACGGCTAGTCTGATCAGTCCTGATGGAACTTCAGGTTGAGCATTTTTACAGCCAGCAGTGGACAGGAGCATGATTGGCATCCGTGGGAACTTTCTAGGGAAAAGGTCATCCAACCACCTTGGCACGAGCAAAAGGAGGAGAATATGCAAACACTACTTGGCATTGATCTGGGGACCTCGGGCGTCAAAGCCGCTCTCTTTGCGGCAGACAACGGAGCTGTACTCGCGGATGCTTTTGTGGATTATCCTTTATACCATCCTCACCTTGGTTGGGCAGAGCAGAAGCCTGCCGAGTGGTGGCAGGCGACTCTCAGCGCCGTGCGCACCTGCCTCGTCCAAGGGGCCACCCAGGGTGCTCAAGCTTCTGATGTCCGTGGGGTAGGGCTCTCCGGACAAATGCATGGGGTCGTCTTGCTCGACGCGGAGCAGCGTGTGCTGCGTCCGTGTATTATCTGGGCCGACCAGCGCAGCGAGGCGCAATGTCGCTGGATGACGGAAAGAGTGGGGGCAAGCCGCCTCATCGAGTATGTGAGTAATTCTGCTTCGACCGGCTTCACGGCCCCGAAATTGCTCTGGATCCGGGAGAACGAACCAGAAATCTTCGCCAAAGCCAGTACCCTCCTGCTACCCAAGGACTACATCCGCTATCGCCTCACAGGGGTGATGGCCATAGAGATTTCGGATGCGGCTGGGACTTGTCTGTTCGACGTGAAGCACGGCAAGTGGTCAGAGGAAGTCCTCAAAGCGCTCGAGCTGGCTCCTTCTCTCTTGCCGCCCGTCGTGGCTGCTGATGCGGTCTGTGGCACGATTAGCGAGGAGGTGGCCGAGCTTTCGGGATTACGTGCAGGTACGCCTGTAGCTGGTGGTGGGGCCGACAATGCCTGCGGTGCTGTGGGCAATGGGGTCGTGGTGCCCGGGCTAGGTCTCGTCTCGATTGGGACCAGTGGCGGCGTCCTGGCTTATGCCCAGACGCCGCAAGTCGACACCTCTGGCCCCGTTCCGCGTGTACATACCTTCAATCACGCTGTTCCGCATGCCTGGTACCTTATTGGAGCGACGCAAGGCGCTGGCCTCTCCTTGCGCTGGGTGCGCGACAATATCGGCTTGCCGGAGCGAGCGCTCGAACGGTGGATAGACAAGGACGCCTACGCCTTGCTGGCACAGGAGGCGGAAAGTATTGCGCCGGGCAGCGATGGCCTGATATTTTTACCCTATCTGCAAGGGGAACGCACCCCGCACCTGGATGCCTATGCCCGCGGGGGTTGGATCGGTCTGACGGCCCGTCATGACCGGCGCCACCTGATCCGTTCTGTCCTGGAGGGGGTAGCCTTTAGTCTCAAAGACTGTTTGGGCATTCTCGGTGCGCAAGGATTACAACTGGAGCAGATGCGTGTAACGGGCGGTGGGGCAAAAAGACCACTCTGGCGACAGATCATTACCGATGTGCTTGGCGTCGAACTAGTAACGACAAATGCCACCGAAGGGCCAGCTTTTGGCGCAGCACTGCTCGCTGGTGTCGCCGGTGGGGTGTATCCATCGGTACAGCAGGCCTGTGAGCAGACGGTGCGCATTGTGGAACGGACCGAGCCAAACCCACAGGCGGCCCAGGCCTATGCCAAGGCCTACGAGACCTATCGAGCGTTATATCCGGCATTGAAGCCGATTATCAGCCACCCAGCCTAGTTGGAGTTGAGACTACTGATTTGGAACGATAGTACGTGCGTTATTCATCTAATCCTGCCATTCTTGCCAGAACCTTAAACGTGATAGCGAAGTCATAGTGGGCCAGTCCCATAGCACGGGCTGTAGTGTAGTGGAAATGTTTTGCAGGCTCGACCACTGCAGTGGTCGAGCCTGCAAAACATTTCCACTACATCGCCTCTAATAGACTCTTCTTCCACCCGTTCAAGAAATAAGCCCCAGGACACGTTACTCCTTCCTTCACTTCTCGATGCCCGATGATTCTGCTCTTATGCACCTGTGCATAGTTATTCCGTATAACCTGTGCTGTTGCGACAATTTGCGTGAGGGGGGGAGTATCTTCTTCGTAATTGCCGGAGAGGGCGATGCCAATGCAGCGTGTATTGGTGTCCCAGTGTCCGGCGTGCCAGCCGATATAGTGATCCTCTAGCAGCCGTATGACTGTACCATCCGGTCGGATGAGCCAGTGATAGGCGAAGAAGACCATCTGGCCGTCGCGGAAATGCCCAGACCAGATGGGCTGACCTCTGATACGGTTTCCCAGGACGTTGTTTTCGAGGTATTGGAAAGCGTATTGTCGAATCAGGCCAATGGCCGAAAGCTTGCCCAGGCTCATGGCTGGCTCTTCCTCGGTATGGTGAATGACGATGGTGTCTATGGCTTTTCTCTCTGTATCGAGGTTTGGGCCACTTGCGGCGAGTGGGATACGCTGGTTTGCGAGCAGCTCGGCAACCAGATCATAGACCTGATTGCGAAAAGCTTTCAATTGAGGGTCGTGATGGACGACAGGAAAGAAAAGCTGCCTCAGTTCGGCTTCAAGCCGTATGTACCAGTCAGGGTGTTGGAGTTTGTCTGTCCAGTCTTCTCGTTTAAAGTCCAGGAGCATTGCTTTCTCTGTCGTCACGATAAAGGCCGCTCTAATGCTTGTATATACCTGTTCGCCGACTTGATTACCTTATCGTGAGCATCTGGTGCTACAACACTTTCAAAGCGCATGCCATACAGGCGTTCAAAAGGGTATTGGGCGATGGTATCGCGCATTTTGCTGACTACTGAGATAGGCAAGGGAATGAAGTTGGGATAGCTATACATAAAGCTCATCCAGTTATGGTCAGCCACGACCTGAATGGTGTCTCCGGTGAGCAGTAGCCCTTTGCCGTCAGCTCCACTGGCCCAGTGCAAGACTGTGCTGCCGGGGAAGTGCCCACCCAGTCGTATCAAGGTGATGTCGTCTTGAAGGGAGAGTGTCTCATCAGACCAGTAGGTGATCCGCTCGTCTGGTCTCATGACCCATTGTCGATCTGCCTCGTGCAAGTAGATACGAGCATCGAATGTAGTGGCCCACTCTACCATGCAGCTATAAAAATGAGGGTGAGAGATGGCGATGGCTTTGATGCCACCTCGTTGCTGGATAGCTGCTATCGTCTCATCATCTAAAAAACTGATACAATCCCAGAGTATGTTGCCCTGAGCTGTTTGCAGCAGTAAAGCCCTTTGTCCAATGGCGAAGGTCGGTTCAGTGCCTATGCCTGTAAGGTGTGGCTCGTGTTCTTGCATCTTGTTATGAAAGCCATTCTTCCGCATATCGGGAAAGGTTGTCCATTTTTGTCCCTCATGTCCCACATACTGGCGGTTATCAAGACAGATAGGGCAGCCTTGTGGTGGTGTTTCACTGGGGGCGAATTGCGTGCCACAGGTGGTACAAATCCAGTTGTCCATTAGTAATTTGTTCCTCTCTTGTCTCCAAGTTATCGCACTAGCATTTCTTCATCTATAACTATATCCGCTTTTTACTGCGCTGGCTATACTTTACTGAAGGAATAAGAGTAGCTCTGGCAACTCCCCCAACTGCCAGAGCTTGTCATCTTGAAGCTGAGTATGCTCGTGCAAATAGTGTGATATGGATGTGATAAAAATCCCTTGGGCAGTTAATCAGGCCAGTGTCCTGCAGGACACTGGCCTCTTTTTATGCTTTCCTTCTAGGAGTACTCTCCACTGGTGATAAGGACAGAGTATAATAAAGCAGTCATATCTTTCCTCTGTGAGGAAGGATAACATCACATAAAGAATCACATGTATGGACGTTCTGTCCCACTCTACACACATTGCTTCTATGGGCGTATCGGTGTAGTTTCAGTGGTGACCCATCCGAAGGAGAACAAGTATGTTACTTGCTGGTGACATTGGTGGCACGAAAACGATCCTGGCTGTTTTCTCGCTTGAAACTGGGCCGCGTGTACCTCTGGCCCAGGAAACATTTCCAAGTGCTGCCTACCCTCATTTTGAGACGCTTGTGCGTGAATTTCTCTCTCATATTAGTTTCCCTATCGATCGCGCATGTTTCGGGGTAGCGGGTCCGATAGTCCTTGGTCGAGCGACGATTACGAACTTGCCTTGGGTGATAGAGGAGCAAGAACTTCAGACGACACTGCACCTCTCCGCTGTGCGACTCCTCAATGATTTGCAGTCTATTGCATACGGTGTTGACTTTCTGGAACCAGCAGAAATCCACACCTTGAATGCGGGGGAGCCGGTTCTTCATGGGAATATTGCCGTTATTGCCCCTGGCACTGGCCTGGGTGAATCCTTTCTTACCTGGAATGGATTGGATTACCTGCCCCATGTATCTGAAGGAGGGCATGCCTCGTTTGCCCCACTCAATGAACTTCAGATTGGCTTGTTGCGCTATCTGTTTGCTCGCTTTGGACATGTCAGCTACGAGCGTGTCTGCTCTGGCATGGGCATACCCAATATCTATGCCTACCTGAAAGAGAGCGGCTTAGCTAGTGAGCCTCCCTCGTTGAGTGAGCGTATAGCAGCAGCACCTGATCCCACGCCGCTTATCCTGCAATCTGCGCTTGATGGCTCCTCTGAACTGTGTATCGCGACACTCAAGACGTTTGTCTCAATTCTTGGCTCGGAGGCCAGTAATCTGGCTCTGAAGGTAATGGCAACAGGAGGCGTCTATATCGGTGGTGGCATTCCACCGCGTATCCTCTCCTTCTTAGAGGATGAACAGTTTCTAGAGGCGTTCCATCACAAAGGTCGCTTTGTCAAATTACTTCAGGATATTCCTGTGCGTGTGATCCTTAATCCTATGGTCGCACTTTTAGGTGCGGCAGCCTATGGGCTGGGACTAGAGCCGGGCTGAACTCACAATGAGCAAAGATTGTATGGCCTCTGTAGTGCTAAAGATGTGATACATCTCTTCTAATGTTTGTAGGGAGCAAAAAAACCAGTTCCATTATGATCTGGTTCTCTGGACATTGCAAAGATGCTTTGTGATGGAATATCATGAGATGTGATCAACGTCGGCCACTACGTGTTGGTTTCAGCACCGTTCAGTTTCAAAACGTTCTTCTACTAGAGTGAGGAGGATAGTATGTCAAACGTTGACCAGACTCGTCTTGATCTGATGCACCGCTATTGGAATGCACTCAATTACCTGACCGTCGGTCAGATATATTTACAGGATAATCCTCTGCTGAGAAAGCCTCTGCGTTCCGAGCATATCAAGCCGCGCTTGCTGGGGCACTGGGGAACATCACCGGGGCTTAGTTTCATTTATGTCCATTTAAACCGGCTCATTCAGGATTATGATGTGGACATGATCTATCTTGCTGGGCCAGGCCATGGTGGGCCTGCGCTCATTGCAGGCGTGTACCTCGAAGGGACATATACCCAGGTTTACCCAGAGATCACGCAAGATGCAGACGGGATGCGTCGTCTCTTTCGGCAGTTCTCAACGCCGGGAGGAGTGCCCAGCCATGTGAGCGTGCCTACCCCAGGCTCAATTCATGAAGGAGGAGAACTCGGGTACGTGCTCTCGCATGCCTTTGGTGCGGCCTTTGATAATCCCGATTTGATCGCTGTGGCGGTCATTGGTGATGGTGAGGCAGAAACTGGGCCACTCGAAGGCTCATGGAAGAGCATCAAGTTTTTGAATCCGGCTCGTGATGGTGCTGTTCTCCCTATTCTACATCTCAATGGGTACAAAATTTCTGGACCAACCGTCTTTGGGCGCGACGATGACGAGTCGATCCGGCAAGTCATTGAGGGCCATGGGTACGATGTTCACTTTGTTGAAGGTGATGATCCCATGGCTATGCACCGGGCTTTTGCCGAAACATTGGATACATGCTATGCAAAAATTCGCTCCTACCAGGAAGAGGCTCGCAAGAACGGCTTCACCAAAGTTCCCAAATGGCCTGCCATCATCTTACGTAGTCCGAAAGGATGGACTGGCCCAAAAGAGATAGATGGTCTTCCTGTTGAGGGGACATTTCGTGCGCATCAAGTACCGGTAGCAGAAGTGAAGAACAATCCTGACCATTTGCATATTCTTGAAGAGTGGATGCGCAGCTACAAGCCAGAAGAGCTTTTTGATGAGCAAGGACGGTTCCTGCCTGAACTTGCTGCACTGGCTCCCAAAGGTGATCGGCGAATGGGAGCCAATCCACATGCCAATGGAGGAAAATTGCTAGTTGATCTGGATTTGCCAGACTTTACAGAGTATGCCCTGGAGGTCGAAAAGCCTGCGGTAACGCATTATGAGAATACGCGAGTTCTTGGTAAGCTGATGCGGGATATGTTTACACGCAACGCCAAACAACAGAATTTCCGTTTCTTCTGTCCTGATGAAACCAATTCCAATCGCCTTGGAGATGTGTTCGAGGTACAAAATCGCACGTTTGAGGAAGCCATTCTGCCGATGGATGACCATCTCTCTCCTGATGGGAGGGTCATGGAGGTGCTGAGTGAACACCTGTGTGAAGGATGGTTAGAAGGCTATTTGCTTTCCGGACGGCACGGCTTATTTGCTACCTACGAAGCATTTGCTATGATCGCTGACTCGATGATGATTCAACATTCGAAATGGCTGGATGGGTCACTCGAACTGCCCTGGCGCAAGCCCGTCTCATCGCTAAACATTCTCTTGACATCGACCTGCTGGCGCAACGATCACAACGGTTTTAGTCATCAAGGACCGGGATTGATCGATACAATTCTTTCAAGAAAAGGCACCGTGGCGCGCATCTATTTGCCACCAGATGCGAATTGTCTGCTCTCCGTTGCTGACCATTGCTTCCGCAGTCGGAACTATGTGAACCTTATCGTCATTGATAAACAGCCACATCTTCAATTTCTCACGATGCAGCAAGCCGTAGACCACTGTACTCGTGGTCTCTCCATATGGCATTGGGCCAGCAATGCGGGCGAGATTGAGCCAGATGTGGTGCTGGCGTGTGCTGGTGATGTCATGACAAAGGAAGCCGTAGCCGCGGCATGGTGGCTGCGCAAGCATGTTCCAGAGTTGAAGGTGCGTGTGGTGAACGTGGTAGACCTGATGACGCTGTACTCACCCGATATACACCCTCATGGAATGGATGATACAGCTTTTATAGAATACTTTACAGAAGATAAGCCAGTCGTGTTCGCCTTCCACGGCTACCAGAGGGCCGTTCACCAACTCATCCATGGACGCCCGAATCCGGGCCGTTTCCATGTGCGAGGTTTTAACGAGCAGGGGACGACAACGACGCCCTTCGATATGGTTGTGCTCAATGAAGTCAGCCGGTATCATCTCTGTATCTTAGCTATGCAACGTGCAACACGTCTCCGGCAAACCACTGGGCCGCTCATACAGGAGTGCCGGGATATGCTGACACGGCATCATAGCTATGTACGAAGCAACTTTGACGATATACCAGAGATACGTGACTGGGTATGGACTGACTAGCTCATCACGGACCAAGTAGTGCCATCGAAGTTTCAATAGTGTGTGCTAATTTGGAAGCAGTGAACGATCCAAATCCGAGGAGTGGGAGGTATGGCTTCTGCCCTTCTCTACTGTGATACCTGTGGTGCAGCAAATCCATCACAAGCTGCCTCTTGCTTCTTTTGTGGAACAGCGATGAGTACTCCTGTGCCGTTCGTTATGCCTCCTGCTGTCCAGATGGTTTATGGCTACCTGCTCAAGCAACGCTACCGTATTCTTGATCTTATCGGCAAAGGGGGCTTTGGGGTTGTCTACCAAGCAGCTGACATACTCTTTGGCAATCGGTTGGTGGCTATAAAGGAAATGAGCCAAAGTGGACTCAATCCGCAAGAGCTTCTTGCTGCAACGGTGTCGTTCCAGCGTGAAGCACATATGCTTGTTGATCTCTCGCACCCCAATCTTCCACGCATCTACGATCAATTCGCCGAAGGAAGACGCTGGTATCTGGTAATGGAATTCATTGAAGGCCAAACGCTTGAGGAACGGCTTACCATGACGAGCCAGCGTCTTCCACTCGAACAAGTTCTCCATATCGGCATAGAACTCTGCACAGTACTTAGTTATCTGCATACTCGCCAGCCGCCCATTATCTTCCGTGACCTCAAACCTTCCAATATCATGCTGACTTCAGATGAGCATCTCTACCTGATTGACTTCGGTATTGCTCGGCATTTCAAGCCGGGGCAGAGCAAAGATACGGTTGCATTCGGGACCCTTGGCTATGCGGCACCCGAACAATTTGGCAAAGCGCAAACAACGCCGCGTACCGATATCTACAGCTTGGGAGCCATACTCCATCAATTGATAACGGGCAATGATCCCTCAGTGACTCCTTTCCGTTTTGCCCCTTTCTACACAAGCGGTCCATCTATGCTTGCTGGACTTGAGTCTCTGATTATGAAGATGGTCGAGATAGACGAGAGCAAGAGACCAGACAGCAGTACAATTGTCAAGCAAGAATTGCAGCGCATTGTTGCCTTGCATGCCGCGAAAAAAACGCAATCCTCCCAACCTCTCGTTGGTAGTAGGCAGTTGGGCCTTACCCTTTACACCTATAGAGGTCACACTGACCGGGTGAATGCCATAGTGTGGTCACCTGATGGGACATGCATCGCTTCAGGGAGCGGAGATAAAACAGTTCAGGTCTGGAATACGCTCACTGGCGATCAAATTTTCACATATTGTGGTCATTCAGATGTTGTGAATAGTGTCGCATGGTCACCGGATGGAACTCGCATCGCTTCCGCAAGTAGTGACTCGACAGTACAAGTATGGGATGCTACTACGGGACAGAATGTGTTGACGTACAATCGTCATGCCAAGGGGGTATATGCTGTGGCCTGGTCGCCTGATGGCAAACGTATCGCCTCTGGTGGTGATGATAATAAAGTACGGATATGGGAAGCTATCACTGGCGAACCGGTCTATACATACCGCAATCATTCTGGTTGGGTACATACTGTGGCCTGGTCGCCTGATGGAGCCCACATTGCCTCTGGAAGTGATGATAATAAGGTACAGGTGAAAGATGCTACGACGAAATTTAGCCTTTCTATCAAGGGTGCTTATCGAGGACATTCTCATTGGGTGCGTGCGTTAGCCTGGTCGCCTGATGGCCTGCATATTGCTTCTGGAAGCGAGGATAATACCGTGCAGATCTGGAATGTCAACACGAAAAGTGCCATATTCACCTACAGTGAACATGTCAATGGAGTGCATGCCATAGCATGGTCGCCGAGTGGAAAGTATATCGCTTCCGGGTCGGGAAGCAGCGTTAACTATGGGGCTGATAATAGCGTGCGGATGTGGGATAGCGCTACCGGACGGACTCTCTATGTCTATCGAGGTCATCAAGGTCCTGTGCTTGCTCTAGCATGGGCAGCCAAAAGCCCTTCGTCGTTTGCTGGACAGGGCTCGCGTATCGCCTCTGGAAGTAAGGATGGAACGGTGCAGATATGGCAGGCAATATGACTGACTCTAAGGGGTAGTCGCTACACATTAGACGTTGTATCCAACTCCATTAGGTCTTCCTGGACGTAACCGGCGTCGAGTTGAAATTCTTCGAGGGCGTCGAGGGCGGCTTTGTACTCGTTCCAGGTGAGGCGACGATTGAGAATAGGGTCGTTGACGGCTTTCCAGGCGGGGAAGTATTGATCCATGAGGCTGACAGGGGTATCAGGGCCAAGTTCGGTGGCGATCCAGCGCAGGACTTCGCGGGTGCCGGAGATATCTTCGGGCATGACGAGGTGACGAATGAGCAGGCCGCGCCGAGCGATGCCTTCTTCGTCGAGTTGTAAAGGGCCAACTTGGCGATGCATTTCGCGGAGGGCAGCTTGATTGTGATCGACGTAGCGGGGCATCTTGGAGGTACGCAGGGCGTTTTTGTTATCGGAATATTTGGCGTCGGGCAAGTAGATATCTACTACCCCATCCAGAAGTTTGAGAGTTTCCAGATTCTCATAGCCAGCACAGTTGTAGACGAGAGGCAGGCGCAGCCCTTTGCCACAGGCGATGACAAGGGCAGCCAGGATTTGGGGTACGAAGTGGGTAGGTGTGACGAAGTCGAGGTTGTGGCAGCGTTTCTTTTGCAGATAGAGCATCATGTCGGCGAGGCGTTGCGGGCCGACACGATGACCGAGACCCCCCTGGCTCAGGGGGAAATTCTGACAATAGGTGCAACGTGCTTGACAATATCCAAAGAAGATGGTGCCTGCTCCGCGTGTGCCACTGATGGGTGGCTCCTCGCGACGATGGACGTTCCAGGAGGCAACGATAGCTTCGGTGCTGGAGTGGCAGACGCCAGTTTTGCCTGCGATGCGATTGCAGCGGCAATTTTGAGGGCAGATGGTGCAACTGCGCAGAATTTCCCAGGCCGCAGCAGCACGCTCTGCTAACTCACCTGTTTCATAGAGATTGAGATAACTTGGATAAAGCATACAAGTCTCCCGGTAGTGTCAACCAGCGTTTATGATGTTGGCCACTGGAAGCCGCGCTGTGATGGTTTAGGACCTGTTGAGCGCGGTTTGGTAACGGCCTGCTTTCCTCTTGATTTTTTCTCACGGGTCACGGCACTGGCTTTATGCGTGCGCGTCTTATCTGAAGATTTGGGTGTATCTGTTTTTGCTGAAGTCCCGTTCTGTGCTTGTTTATGCGTGTTCACCCGCTTGGTTTCACTTGGCTGAAGCAAGGTTTGAGTTTCGTCAGCAACATCTGTCCAAAAGTGTGCTTGGCGACGCTGAGCGGGGCGCGAGCCTTTGAGGACACGTCCATCGGGCAGGCGCGTCACGTGACGCTCTTCAGGCTGATGGTCGGCATCGTTAAAACGCTCGTAGTCTCCTTCAAATTGAGCTTCTTTATGAGGAGTGTGCTCATCACTGTTCGGTGATCTGTGGCGGAACGAGTTGTTACGATGCGCTGCTTGTTGGCTTTGCCAGCGTGGGTTGCGAGTATCAGGTTGTGAGGAACGACGCTTCTGTTTATCGTTGCGTGAAAAGCGTTCACCTCGTTGAAACTCGTGAGACTGGCTGTCAGAACGCTCCGAGCCGCGTTGGAAGGAGCCTTGCTTGGGAGAGCGGTCGCGGTATTCAGAACGCTGCTCGTTGTCCCTGTTATCACGGAAACTGGAATGGGGACCTTTTTTATGAGGGCTACCGGCATAGCCTCGTTGTCCACCGTTGGGCTGGTCATCGTGGGTGCGTCTCTCTGGGTCAGAGGAGCGCGAGCCATAATTAGCAGTGTTGCTTCTAGAAGAGCGGTTGAAGCCTTGCGCATTGCCCTGGCGGTTGCCAAAGGGTCGAGAACTGCTATGACTGGAGGAGCGATTGGAGCCTTGCGCATGGTCCTGGCGGTTGCCAAAGGGTCGAGAACTGCTATGACTGGAGGAGCGATTGGAGCCTTGCGCATGGTCCTGGCGGTTGTCAAAGGGTCGAGAACTGTTATGATTGGGGGAATGCTCCGATGACTGGGAATTGTGCCGGTTCTGTTGGGATGACTGCCTTTGAGGAGTGCGTGAGCGGTAGTCAGCGTGTTTGGGAGCAGCCCCAGATTCCCAGGCCTGATCGAGGCTCTCACGATTAGGACGAGGGCGAGCTGCGCGAGGAGTATATTGAGAGCGTCCCTCTCCTGGTCTGTTGGTGGAGGAACTACGAGAAGATGGGCGCGAGCCATCTCGTCGCTGATTGTTGTAATTTCTGGTCATGATACCTTTCTTGGATTGTCCCATGTGGGGGTGTATTTGAGTTCGAGTCTAAGTAGTGGACAGATTGGCGATATGCCGATGCCTCTTCCCCCTAGGTCATTCCGCCTCTATAGTGACCGTAAGAGACGCCCCTGCTATATACGGTTGCGCTTTTCCCAAGACTCTGTGAGTTATACTGGTTACTATCTCCAGTTTTGAATAAATTTGACGCACTATGTTGTTCGCAGGCATATTTCGTGCGGACGCGTCTTACATAGTATATCACAGCCCTGAAAGGAGAGGGAGATCAGGGGGACTGTTGGGTGAGGTTCATTGTTTTGCAAAGAGTGCGTGGCGTGCTGAGCAGGAAGACCGTCCTCATCCCATGATGACCGCAAGGGTCATCACTACTATACAACGTCTCCGCAGGCCGATTCATCCGTCTATAGTAGTGACGACCCTTGCGGTCGTCATGAGGTGGGTGAGGTTCACGGTCTGGCTACTGGTGTTGGTACGGAGCCGCGATGAAGGGGTACACCCACGTAGGTGAGTTCTTGACTACCGAACATAGCGACAGTACTTTGGAGTAGCTCGTCAGGAAGAAGTGGACGCACGATGACGCGATAGTAGAAACCTTGCTCAATAAATTCACCCTGTGGTTGTCCATTCAACTGGGTCTTAATAGCCGTAAGCTGTTGTGCCGTGGGCAAGAAGGCATAATGGGGGATAGTGAAGGTCAGACAACCTGTGTCGGCATTGGGACCTGTTTCATCGGGGGGAATAATACCGCATTCAAAGGTAGCTAACTGACCAAGCGAAAGATCTTTCAGTGACCAGATAGGGATAGTCTGAGTGAGGTCTGGACTAAAGTCTTGGTGGACGAGAATAGTCATGGAACGATTGCTATAGAGAGAGGTTTGGCCTTTGAGTCCTTGCGTGATGGTGCTAAGGGCCTGATCGAGGCGATGGTATTCATCCATATCATGGCTACTCTCCTGGAGGGTGCCGAACTTGCCATAGACAAATTCCAGGTGTTTGTTATTGAGGGTTAATTCGAGCAAGGTGGCGTTCTGATCTGGTACGTCATAGAACTGTTGACGACTGAAATTGAGCAATCCATCGGTATCGACTAACGTATGCAGCAATTGTTGCAGGATGTCAGTACTGAGCCTACCCTGATGCATTTGTAGCCCAGGTCCGAGAATGTAGACACCGTTGCCATAGATGCTGATTTCAGGGCTGAAGGCGAGGTTAGCGGTGTTGCCGCCACCGTAGAAGGTGCGTATAAGAACATCGGCTGGGCCGGTTTTGTAGGTGATAGTGCCGTTATTTGTTGCTACAGTGCTATTGCTACTGACGGTCGGTGTTGGTGCGGCAGGTGCTGAACTACTACAGGCTGCGAAGATGAGTGAAAGCAGACAAAGCATGGCAAGCAATGGGAGGGTATAGTTTCTTGAAAGAAGAGATTGTGTATGCATAGTATCCTCGCAATCGTCTTGTGTTTTTCTATTATGTATGTGTACGGTAGCTATTATACCCCCTTTGGGGTAGGCACTCAATCACAAATTCCTGTTTGTCAGCTGGTGAGTGCTGTATACTGCACAGAGCCATCAGGCGCGATATCGAGACGGAAGATGAGTCTGCCAGGAAATGCCGCTCGCAGTTCTGCATAGTCTGATGCGCTGTTCGCCCAGGCATAAATGACATCTCCATGGAAGAGCGGATCATTTAGCGGGAAGAGGACCAACTGATACACAGTGTAATCCCCCGTTACGACAAGGGCGTTATGCAAGGGTGGATTATATACCTTTGTTAGATCAATGTGATACCAGCTTGGCAAACCAGAATAATTCTGGTGCAGCTCAACCTGGCGCGGAAGAAAGTACAAGAGATTGCAGAGGACGAGCAGCGTCACCAGGATGAGAGTTGGTATACTTACCGCAGTTCTGGTTCTAACCACAGCACTGCTCCTGTACCAGTGCTTACGCAACGCACACCCGACTTGTGTTCCAGTAGCTGCCAAGGTTAGAATACCACGCACCGTAAGTATGAGCAGAAAAGGAAGGGTCTCGAAGAAGTAGCGTGGACCAAGATAGATGCCGTGATAGAAATATCCTACATAGGCACTCATGAGGATGATCGTGCTGATTAGGCAGAACCAATCAACCCTGGTGGCCTGTCGTGTGAGAAATGGCAGCGGAATAAAGGCGAGAGTGAGATAGAAGGGCCAGCCATAGAGATCAATCGCCAGAATTGTCAACAACTCGTCAAGGTTGACCAGCCCTGCTGCTACTGTATGCTGTCCGTAGAAGCCGATATCTGGGCCAAAGCCCCAGTGATCACCGGCTAAGAAGAGTGAACGTGGTGTCACCCATGGATTATGTGTCAGGAGGGCGTTGAAGCCTATGTCAATGCCAACGAATGCCAAAATGATAGCAAGGAAAAGGATACCTGGGATGATCCAACGATGGTGGTCGGTGCGTAGCCGCCGCCATGAAAGCAACAGTGCGCCTAGCAGAACCATTACTACAAAAAGAATTACAACTTGATCACGCGTCAGACCCGCCATGCCGAAGAACAGTGCCGCCAATGGCAGATTCCACCTGGCCTCGCCTTGAGTGAAGCGTACGAGTGCCCACATCCCCCACACTAGATAAAAGAGAGCTACTGCATGGCTGAGATAGCTCGCGGTGAGATAACTGTAAAATGGTGAGAGGGCTCCCAGAATGACCGCAAGTGTTGCTACGTGTCGGTCATACAGTCGCGCCGCTACTAAGCCAATTCCCAGCAGGGCAAGTGTCCCCAGAACTGGCTCCACAAGCCAGGGTATACCTAACCAGATGCCAGGAACCAATGTCAGGGCTGTACCGGGAGCGTATTGCCCGAACCATTGACCTGCCAACTGGACCATGAAGGGACCAGGAAAGCGATCAATGGCTGGGGGTATCGGCACCGAGAGGCGACCGATGGCATACATTTTGGCTGCGAAGAAATAGGCACTTGCATCGTAGATATGTGGTTCAGCATGATATTGCACATAAGCGATCCATGCGGTAAAGCACAGCGACCCTACGAGTGTTACCAGAGCGATTGGGTGGAGAGCCTGTGTCAGACTATGCCGCATTTTGGAGGGAGATGTGATTGCTACTCTGCTTACAGAGCCTGTAAGCTGTGCAACTGCTACAATGTCCCCGCCAGGTTGTCTCTCCACTAGACTTGTGGCAGTCTGCACTGTTTCTCTCTGATCCTTTTCTAGTTCTTGAAATCGTGCTCTCCAGAGTTCTTGCATAAAAACAATGCCAACCTCACATCCAAGTATCGTCAAGAGTACCAGGATCGCCCATAGCATTGTACGAATAAGCGTGTCCATAACCATTGCAGCAAAGGGCAGCACGTCGACGGGAAAAAAGGTGTTGGCAATAACGTCACTTTCTCCCTGGACCTGACGGGTGACTTCGATCTTGCGATTGTTGCGATCTAGAGTGATTTGGATAGTGGTGTTCTTCTCTGTAATGAGATTGAGCGTCATCGGCGTCTCAGGACGCCGCAGCTGCACTTGTAGGCGCAATGTGGAAGCAAGAGCCTGGAGAGATGACGAAGATGGAGAGGACTGAGGGGATGTAGATCGCAGCGAGACAAAGGTACCGTTCTCTGGCCAGTCCTCGCTTATCAGCAAATGATCATTTCTGTACACACGTAGATCGGACCAGCGACTCGTCCCATCAAGATTGCGCATCCAAGATTGGAAGCGGTAGTATGGGGAAGAGGCAATGCTGTCGAGATAAGCTGGATCGAGTGTGAGGTTATTTGTGCTGTCAGTGCCGTCAAGTTGATACTCATGCACAACAGGATCATGCGGCGCAAACTGAAGTGAGATAAGAGTACCGATACCCCCTAATGGGAGGACTTGACTGCCCACATGCAGCGTGGCCCTGCTTCCCTGTTCATCCAGCTCGATCGGCAACCCCTGCTGATAGCACAGCATATCAGCTAGCAGCAGCAGGAGAAACAGTGCAAGAAATAACAGCAGTGATCTTAAATATACTGGGTGTCGCAACTAGTTCTCCTTGCAGAAACTCTCTGAGCTAGCCATTTTTACTTATCGCAGAAGCGATAGCCGATCATCTTATAGACTAGTTTGGCGGCCAGGAAGTCGGCACGAGTTTGGCCGGGCATGGGACACAGTTCGACGACGTCCATACCGACGATGGTGGTGCGGTGACAGATTGCGCGGAAGAGATCGAGTAGTTGATACCAATGCAGGCCACCGGGTTCGGGAGTGCCAACGGCAGGCATTTCGCTGGGGTCGATGGCATCGAGGTCAATGGTGACGTAGGTGTGGGCAGTGAGACGTTCCCAGGGAATGGTAGCGGTGCCTTTGGCGAGTTGATAGCCCCAGACGATAGCAACATTGGGCTGTGTTTGCATAAATGCGGCCTCTTCAGGACTAAAACTGCGAATGCCGATCTCGGTGAGGGGAATACCCATATCCACGACGCGCCGTTCAATAGAGGCATGTGAAAGGGGTGTATCTTCATATTCGTCGCGTAGATCGCCGTGTGCGTCGATGTGGACGACAGTCAGGTCGGGGAAATGCTCACGTACGGCTGCGATAGGTGCTGCCGAGAGGGAGTGTTCACCACCAATAGTGAAAGGGAGTTGTCCGTGCTCCAACACTTCACGCACAGCGTCGCCTGTAACTTGAAGAGCGGTGGCATGATCCATACCCGTATAGTCGAGAGCGGGACGAGTATAGACGCCTATCTCAATGGGGCAACAGTTCAGTTCTTCATCGTAGAGTTCCATCTGACTAGAGGCATCAAGAATAGCCTGTGGCCCGTGTGCGGTGCCTTTCATATAGCACACGCTATACTCAAGCGGAGCAGGAATAATAGTAACGCGAGCAGTGTTGGGGTCGCAATAGGGTGCATCAGGCGCACCAAACTGAGTGATCATGGATATTACTCTCCTAGTGCAAAAGCACTTGACCTGTTCGGATTGGTTCTGCTAGAATGAGACGCATCGGAGAGCATGACAAGCGGTGGCAAGCTCCCTGGCTTTTTCCCATTCCCTTGGTCCGTCTGAGGATACTGCAACTAGTAATGCTTTTGCTTGTCTGTTGCCTGCATTATAGGCTGTTCTCTCTTGTAGGTCAATCCAAAAGACAACGAAGTGATCTTGACATGAAAGTGAGCGCAACAAAATAGAGGGTGGGGATACTTCCAGCAACTGAAAGCTCTCCTCACCCTCCATTGAAGATGGGCTGAAGCAGGAGCGAAAACTTCGCTCGTCGTTTCTTGCCCTTAACGCACCCCCGCTTTGACGCGACGTGTAGCTAAGGCTTCCTCCAGGCGCACAGGATCGGGCGTCTCAGGGCGCAAGGAGCGATTGCCACGTACGACGAAATGGGCCTCAACATCGTCGGTCTGGAATATTTCCTTGGCAAAAGCGACGGCATCTTCCTGGCTGAACTCTTTGCAGGAACAGATGTCGATATCGACTTCACCATATTCAGGCCACGCATGCATGCTGATGTGACTCTGAGCGATGACCACGAAACCGGAGAGACCAGCATCTAAGGGATTAGACGTCTCAATGTCGTACAGATGTACCTTGCTGACTTTTTCCATGTCAACATGGCCAGGGTACTCATCGAGCGCACGATAGATCAACTTCTCGTCGGTCAAGAGTTCACGACGACAGCCATACAATTCTAACATCAAGTGAACAAGCATCGAAAGAACCTCCTCAAGTTAGGAGGGCGACCGCAAGGGTCGCCCCTACTATACTCCGAATGCGTTACAGTAACGCATTTACGGAGCTGCGCAAATTACAACTCCCATTGGTATTAGGAGGGCGACCGCAAGGGTCGCCCCTACTATACTCCGAATGCGTTACAGTAACGCATTTACGGAGCTGCGCAAATTACAACTCCAAAGAATCTCTGTGCTATCTGCTCCTCTGCTAGGGGCATTGCTAGCAAGGCTTGGTGTGTCTTGCACACGATGTATATTATACATTAGGTTGTCAAGCTAATGCAAATAAACAGAGACATGGCTTGTATCTAATGGGAAGGTACTTTCTACCTAAAGCCAAGTGACTGTTCTATCTAATAGCCATCATCCTGCCTATTAGATAGAAAAAGGCCTATGGTCTGGTGGCCTTGCTTGTGTTATAAGCCTCCTTTAACTCTTTTAGTAGTTGTTCCCGTTTAGAGAAGAGTTCTTTGCGTGGACGTGGTTGTGCTTTGCTAACTACATATGCAGTGAGTAGTGGTAGAGCAATAGTTGAATCTCCATAGATCACTACGGTGCTATTGAGTTGATCTGGTTTGATTTTGCCCCATGAAACAGCTTCCGATGGCGTTGCGCCTGAGAGACCACCCCAGTGAGGAGCATCGGCGGTGATTTGAATGAAGTAATCGTGTCCACCTTTGTGAATACCTAGTACTTCCCACAATTGAGGCTGTGTCTGTAAGTAGAAGTTTTTCGGGCTGCCGCCACCCAGGATGATGACGCCATTGCGCGTAGCATGATGAACAATAGCTGTAGTTTCGTTCACGTCGGCCAGAGGATCAAGAGTCAACTGGCTACCGTCCAGGGCGTTACGGGCCACGTTCATCCCTATCGAGGAGTCTCCGGGTGAGGAGGTGTAGATGGGGACGTTCCAACGTGCAGCCTGGGCTAGCACTGAGTACTCCGGGTTGACACCGACTTTGAGCAATTGGGTGCCGAGATGGTAGTGTAGTTCAGAGGTTGAGATGGGGCGGTTGGGTAGGCTTTTCAGGCATTCGCGCACAAAGGCGTCAGTGTCCAGCAGCACGTTATCGGCGAAGAGGATATCGTAAATACGGATAACACCTTCTTCTTGCAGTTTGGTGTCGTCCAAGCGAAAATCTCCGCGATGGAGAGACATGGCAAGAGCATGGTGCATGTCGTGGTAGAGGTTGGCACCAGTGCTGATGATGAAATCGACGAAGCCGTTCTCCATCAGAGTGATCAGGCAACCACCGAGACCGGCAGGGGTGAGCGCACCGGCCATCGTCAGACCAACGGTGACGTCATTAGCAGGGTTGAGCATTTCTTCGGCATAGAGGCGTGCGGCTTCGTTCAGACGAGCCGCGTTATATGCCTGGAATTGCTGGTCAATGAGTTCGGCAACGGTCATATTGGGAGAAATGCGATGTGGTAAAATTTGTGCCCCACTGAGATATTCGCTTTGCGTGGGTTGGGAGTTCTCCGTATGAGAAGTATCTTGAGGATGGTGAGAGTCGTGGTGCATGAAACAGCTATCCTTTCTAAGTCAGTTCTGTTGGCTGCATGCCAACAGATAGTATTGTATCATCAGACCGCCACACCACATGATGACCACTCCGCCACATGATGACCACTCCGCCACATGATGACCACCACACCACATGATGACCGCAAGGGTCATCACTACTATATACGAAAGACGAACAGAAGGTGTAGTATAGTAGTGATGACTGTATGAGTTAGGTCCATCGTGACCGAAGCAGAGTCCCCACATCGTGGCCCTACAAGCAGGCGGTGTTTAGGGAGAGAGAGAAGCGGCCGTGCGCTGTCGCCGCTCTTGCCAGGTGCGTAAGCGTTGCTCGGCCCGGGCTTGAGTGAGCATGTGGGCCAGAAAGCGGTCAAAGGGCATGGATTGCTTGAGCAATCCTTTGATGGGGATGGATTTGAGGGGGTGCTGCTCGCGGAAAACGTGGAACTCCCCGGCGAAGGCGTCCACCTGCAAGGTGACGCAATGGCCAGCTAAGCTGGTCGAGATGTAATAGGATTTGAGATCAACCGTGACCTTGCCTTGTCGATTGACCTTGCGCTCCAGATGCACGTCATCCCAGCTCCACAGCCAGCGATCGGGATCAACCTGTGCAGGCAGGGCCGGGAACTGGGGCAAGGTGGCAAAGGCTGTGCGTGGCGGCTGGTTGCCACAGGAAAGGGCCTGATTGGGCCGCTCGCCATTGTAATGCTCTTGGAAGACCGCGGTCACCTCACGGGCCTCTTGCAGGGTGTGAGGCCGATGCACGGCTAAGCACTCTTCTTGGGAGGTGCGGTGATAGCGCTCCACGAAAGCGTTCTGCTGGGGATGGTGCGGGTCACACACCTCGACGGTGATGCCCAAGCACGAGCAAAAGCGCAAGAGGGCGGAGGGAAAGTCACTGCGCTTCTGGGCTGCCCACCCACCGCACATCCCGATCCACGGTGAGGGCCTCAGGTCGTCCATAGGTCTGCAAGGTGTGGGCCACGGCACAGAGAGCCGTTTCTGCCGTGAAATCGGGGCGCACCTGCGCCTCGAGCAGCAAGGAGGTGCCCATATCGACCACATCGAGGGTTTCGACGACCTGTTGCTGCTTGCCATCTGGGTCAGCAGGCACACTGGACACATCCTTGAAATCGAGTTGCCAATGGCTCAAGGGGGCTGGACGTTCCAGGGGTTGGTGGACCCGCCGATGGCGGGTGGGGATGCGCCCGGCGGCTTTGAGCAGGCGAGAGATGGTGCGACTCGAGCGCGGCAGGGGCAGCGGGCTGGCTTGCAGCTCGGGGTCGCGAGGCAGGTAGTAGAGAAGGGCTTTGGGACCCGGGATGCGCCGCAAGCCTTCGGGCGGCTGGTCGCGCAAGGCGAGAATGCGCTCCACCACTTGGGGCGGGGTCGAGGCAGGCGGGTGTTTGCGGGCACGCGAATGGCCTTGCAAAATCGTGCAGAGAGCAAGACCTTGGGCCTCTTCCTCCCGAAAGCGGTGGCGCCATTTTTTGACCCAGCCCACCGAGCGGCCCGTGGCCTGTGCCAGTTGCGGCTGCGTCCAGTCAGGATGGAGGTGAAACAAACGAGAGACATTAGCACGATCTGCATAGTAGGATGTGGTCATGACGGTCGCTCCTTCTTCAATAGCGATCATCTTTGGTCTGATCAGGAGTGTACCGTCTTTCTTGCCAAAAGGGAAGGACACGATGGCGGCTTGCGCATGAGCCGTGACCTGCTTCACCGTTTGCTTGCAAGGCCACGATGTGCGCACTCTGTCCCGGTCACGATGGACCTAACTCATACAATGACCCTTGCGGTCATCATGCTTCACAAAAAAAGAACCGTACCCATAGTCATAGAAATAGGAGAGACTATGATCCAAAAAGAAACACGACTGTTGAGAATAGGAGTATTGGGAGCAGGGCCTGTCTCGCAGGCGGCCCATTTTGATGCCTGTCGCAGGGCTCGCAATGCCGAATTGTACGCGATCTGTGACGTGGCGGAAGACCTGGTAACCAGGATGGCTGCTATCCACGAGCCCCGCGCCACCTACCTGGACTACGATGAGATGCTGGCCGATCCACAGGTCGAAGCGGTCATTATTGCCATAGCCGACCAGTTCCATGTGTCAATGGCTGCCAAAGCTCTTGCCGCAGGCAAGCATGTGCTGGTGGAAAAACCGCTTGGTGTTACTGTTGAGGAGTGCGAAGCACTACGTGAGCAGGTGCAGGCGTCTGGACTGCTGCTTCAGGTTGGGACAATGAAGCGCTTCGATCCCGGCATCGCTTTCGCTCATCAGTTCATCAAAGAAGAGATAGGGCAGCTCCTTGCGCTCAAAGCGTGGTATTGCGATTCGACGTATCGCTACATCATGACAGGCAGCCTCCAACCTCTTCTTGTTACGAGTACACATGCCAGGCGACCAGCAGACAATCCGAAAGCAGATAAACGCCGGTACTATTTGTTGGGTCATGGCAGTCACCTCGTCGATACGGCCCGCTTTCTGGGCGGCGAAATCGTGCGCGTCCAAGCCAGACTTGTTCAGAAGTTTGGGGCGTACTGCTGGTTTGTTGCCGCCGAATTTGCGGATGGCAGCGTTGGTCACCTTGACCTGACGATGGCGGTGCGCATGGACTGGCACGAGGGCTTTCAGGTGTATGGTGAGTATGGAAGCGTCATTGGCAAGACCTCCAATCCCTGGTATCTACGTTCCAGTGAGGTGGAATGCTTCTCGGTGCTTGATGGACAGTACCACCGCGTGCTTGGTGCGGATGCGCATGTCTACAAACTGCAAATTGAGGGCTTTGCAGACACGATTCTGCACGGTGTACCTCGGCATGGTGCAAGTGTCGAGGATGGTTTGGCAGCTATACGAGCCCTGGTGGCGGTCTCACGCTCTGTCGAGAGTGGAGCCTGGATCACACTGGCCGATGTGACAGGAGGTGTGTGATGAGACTGGGGATTTTCGCCAAGACGTTTTCTCGCCCAACAGTAGAGGGTGTGTTCGACGCCGTGAGAGAGCATGGCTTGGACTGCGTCCAGTTCAATATGGTCTGTGCTGGTCTGCCATCGTTGCCCGATTACATCGCGCCTTCCTTGATCACCCGTATCCGTGAGGCGTCAATTAGCAGAGGCATTGAGATCGCGGCGGTTTCTGGAACCTACAATATGATCCATCCAGACCCTCAGGTGCGTCAGGCGGGCCTGCGTCGATTACAGATATTGGCAGCAGTCTGTCATGGAATGGGGACTTCGGTAATTACGCTCTGTACAGGTACACGTGATCCCGAAGATATGTGGCGTTGGCATCCAGAGAACGCTTCCTCCCAGGCTTGGTCGGCTCTCCTGTTCTCAATGGACGCTGCTCTGCGGATCACCGAGAAAGAGCAGGTTACGCTGGCCTTTGAACCAGAGTCGGCAAACGTTGTGAGTACAGCAGCCAAGGGCCATGCACTGCTTGCCGCGATGCAGTCTCCTCACTTGAAGGTGGTGATTGACCCCGCGAACCTCATTGATCCAGGCGATGAACGTCAGATGAGCCAGGTGCTTGATGAGGCGTTCGACCTGCTCGGAGAACACATTGTCATTGCCCATGCCAAAGACCGTGGCTCTGATGGCACTTTCAAGGCTGCTGGCGAAGGTATCCTCGACTACGATCAGTATGTACGCTTGCTGCGGGCGGTTGACTTCAATGGCCCTCTGATTCTGCACGGTCTCACTGAAGAACAGGTGGATGCTGCCCTTCAGTTCCTTCGTGGCAAACTCCAGGTGAATAGAGAAAAGAGGTGAGAGCGAAGCGACGGTGCCGTTGTACCGTCGCTTCGCTCTCACCTCTTTTCTCTGTGGCATGCCGCAGGCACGCCACGGAGAAAAGAAGCAACTTCTCAATTATTGCTCAGTCTAGAAAGGCAACATGAAAAAACGTCCGAAGACTATGAAAGCAGCTAACGCTAGAAGGACGAGGTTGACACCCAGATTAGGAAATTCTCCACGCTGTACATGGAGGATCATCGCTCCTATCATTGTCAAGACGAGACCAACTGCGGCAAGCGGTGTGAGCCAGGGCAAAATGCCTGTAACGGCTGGTAGGATAAGCCCGATGGCGCCCAGTATCTCCAAGGTGCCGATCAGGCGTACTGCTTGGGAGGGTAGACTATTAACCCATCCCATATTTGTCGCCAGCTTTTGAATTGGTTGCGTGACCTTGAGACTACCTGCCATGAGAAAGGCTAGGGCCAGCAGAATTTGGACAACCCAGAGTACGATGTTCATGGTGCATTTCTCCTTGAAAGTAACTATGTGACTCGTCCTATGATTCACTTTATCAGCATCCCATAAGAAACGGTCATTTAATTAGTTCCCAATATGCTATTATTTCCTTAATGGAAGTAAGTATACATGAGAAAACTGCTGTTGTCAAGGATGTTTTTGGAAGAAGAAAGTGCTATACTTATTTTATGAACACACCTGATCACACATTGACAACTCATCAACCTGATAGCTGCACGACGCATCCCATGCTTCAGGCTCTACGTTTGCTTGGTGACATGTGGACCCTCATGATTGTCTACAATCTCTTAAGCGGCTCTAAGCGTTTTGGAGAATTGTTGGACGCGATGGATAAGGTCAGTCCCAAGACAGTATCGCAACGCCTCAAAATGCTTGAAGAGAGTGGGTTTGTGCAGCGTCAGGCTTTTGCCGAGATCCCGCCGCGTGTCGAGTACACTCTAACCGAGAAGGGTCTAGCATTAGCGGATATTATGGAGGCTATCCGGCAGTTTGCCGAGCGTCACCTAAGCAATAATGAACCGGTATCATCCTCTACACCTCCACCCTACCACTAGTTGAAGCTGGCAAGGATGCCAACCTGTTAACATGTACCATTGGGCATGTTGAAAGTATAGATGAGTGGTGGAGGTGGGCATGCCGCGCCTATGCCCACCTCCACCACTCATCTATACTCTATTCAATTATCGCCTTACGTATCTCAATGATCTGATCACGTAGCTGCGCTGCCTTCTCAAACTCCAATTGCTTAGCGGCGGCACGCATTTGGGACTCCAAATCCTTGATCAGACGCAGTGCTTCGTCTTTGGGGATACCGGTTATGGCCAGAACTGTACGCCCATCGGCAGCTTCGACGGTGGCTCCGCTCATTTCTTTGATGCGCTCGGAGAGAGTCTTGACCTCCTTCTTGATGCCACGGGGAGTGATGTGGTGGCTTTCATTGAAGGTGGTTTGCAGTTTGCGACGGCGATTAGTTTCGTCGATGGCCCGCCGCATAGACTTGGTGATATTGTCGGCGTACATGATCACGCTGCCTTCGATGTGACGGGCGGCGCGACCGATGATCTGGATGAGTGAGCCTTCGGAACGCAGGAAGCCTTCTTTGTCGGCGTCAAGGATGGCTACGAGCGAGACTTCGGGCAGGTCGAGTCCTTCACGTAGGAGGTTGATGCCGACAACCACATCGTAGACGCCGAGGCGCAGGTCGCGTAGGATGTCCACGCGCTCGATGGTGTCGATCTCCGAGTGCAGGTAATGAACTTTGATGCTCAGTTCCTGCATGTAGTCGGCGAGGTCTTCGGCCATCTTTTTGGTGAGGGTGGTGACCAGGACGCGCTGACCCCTGGAGACACGCTGGCGGATCTCGTTAATCAGATCATCGATCTGGCCCTTGGTGGGACGCACACTGATTTGTGGGTCAAGCAGACCCGTGGGACGGATGACCTGTTCGACAACGGCTTCGCTGTGCTCGTATTCATAGGGGCCAGGGGTGGCCGAGACAAAGAGGGCCTGGTTGATCTGTTGCTCAAACTCGCTGAAGGTCAGGGGACGGTTGTCGAGTGCAGAGGGCAGGCGGAAACCGTAATCGACGAGAACCTGTTTGCGTGAACGGTCACCAGCAAACATGCCGCGTACCTGAGGCAAGGCAACGTGCGATTCGTCCACGACTAGCAGGTAGTCGTCGGGCATGTAGTCGAGCAACGTCCAGGGTTGTTCCCCGGCGCCACGTCCGGCGAGATGACGTGAATAGTTCTCAATACCGGAGCAGATACCGGTCTCGCGCAGCATTTCGAGGTCGAAGTTGGTGCGCTGTTTGAGACGAGCGGCCTCTAAGAGTTTGTTGTCGGCTTCGAGTTTGTCTAGGCGCTCCTCAAGTTCAGCCTCGATAAGTTCGATGGACTTGTTGAGACGCTGCTGGGTAGTGACCCAGTGTTTGGCGGGATAGATGTCCAGGCGTTGTCGTTTACCAAGGACTTCGCCGGTAAGGGGATCGATCTCGGTCATGCGCTCGATCTCATCGCCAAAAAACTCGATGCGCACGGCGACATCTTCATAGGCAGGGAAGATTTCCAGTACGTCACCGCGTACACGGAAGCGGCCACGAATAAAGTTAGCGTCGTTACGCTCATATTGAATCTCGGTCAGATGACGGAGAATCTTATCGCGACGCCGCTCCTCACCGACTTTGAGGGTGAGGACGACTTCGCTATATTCTTCGGGGCTGCCCAGACCGTAGATGCAGGAGACGGAGGCGACAATCAGGACATCACGGCGTTCAAAGAGACTGCGTGTGGTGGAGAGACGCAGTTTCTCGATCTCTTCGTTGACCATGCTCTCTTTTTCGACGTAGGTGTCCGTGCGCGGGATATAGGCTTCAGGTTGGTAGTAGTCATAGTAAGAGACGAAGTATTCAACGGCGTTATTCGGGAAGAATTCTTTATATTCACTGTAGAGTTGGGCGGCAAGGGTCTTATTAGGCGCGAGTACGAGAGTTGGTTTTTGTACTATTTCAACAATTTTAGCTACGGTGTAAGTCTTCCCACTACCGGTGACACCCAGGAGCGTTTGTTTCTTATAGCCTTTTTGAAGACCTTTGGCCAGTTGGGCAATGGCTTCGGGCTGGTCGCCGGTGGGTTGAAAGGGGGCATCTACCTTAAAATCTGGCATGGTATCGTATCCTTGCATAAGTAGAATATCTTTTCCAATTCTGTGCTCATTATACCACATTTGTGCTACGGTCTCTAACTATTTTCCCGCTACCTGGTTCCTGGCCACTGTACAGGATGGGTTTGATCACTGAAGCCGGAAACTCTTCTACTGCGAAAGATATTCTTGCGACAAACCTCTGTCCTTCCTGTAAAAGAGAGATCCAGCTTCAATGGAAGCATTGTGTGTACTGTGGGACTTCATTGGCGAGGGTGTGTCCGAAATGCGGTGCTACACAACCGGGAGTTGAAGGGGCGAAGTATTGTTTTGAGTGTGGGGGCGAATTAGGCTAAGAAAAACCACTTGCTTGAACTCATTCTCTAAGATGGACCGTGATAGAAGAAAGCGCATGGCACTGTAACAGTTTTTGTGGTGAATGCGTGTAGTGTATGCGATCATGGTTTCTGTTATACTGGAGGATGCTTAGGCATGTTTGTTTTGTATAGATTATCTCGTTCATTGTATGGGCGTCTCATTGCAGGTGTGGTAGGATTGTTGTTCTTACTGGCATCACTGGCGGCGTGTGGTGGTACACCTGCCCCGTTACAATTTGTGCCAATCAAAATTGGTCTGCCGTCAGAGGCTTTGAATGCACCGGTGGTGGGGCCATTGCCTGATAATACGCAGATGCGTATCGGGATCACCTTTAAGGTGAGTCAAAGTGTGCTTGATCATTTTGATCAGCAGAAAATTGAACCGGGGAAGCGTTCAAACCTGGAGAATTTTGCGAATCAGATCGGTATTAGCGATGCGACCTATCAGAAGATTAAGGATTTCTTCAATATTGGCGGTATTGGACTACAATTGAGCAAGTTGCGTACTCATCTCACAGTCACTGCTAAGGCCAAAACGATAGCCAGGGTGTTACAAACCTCTTTCGTCAATCACAAACTCAATGGGCGTACCTTTTTTGCTCCCGATGCAAAGAAGCCACCGAAACTGCCGAAATTTTTGAGCGATTCTATTGATGTGATTACAGGTCTGACGAACTATAGTACACCCCCACAGCCTGGGCTTGTTGCTCTCCCGCAGGCTGCGCAGACGAAGAGCCTGCCTGCGCAAGACTGTAGTCCACCGGATGGCACTTTGGCACCCAAGCAGGTCGCGCATGCTTATGGTTATGATCAGTTGTGGAATCAGGGCTGGCATGGGGAGCATATGACGGTGAATCTGGTAGAAATTGATGGGTTCGATTCCAACGACATTCAGAACTACTTTAGCTGTATTAACTTCCAGGGCCAACTGCATACGGTAGATGTGGATGGTGCGCCAACAAGGGCGCTAGGAGAGACGACGCTGGATATTGAGATGGTGGCGGGCCTGGCTCGTTCGGTTAACATTGTTGATTATCAGACCGATGGTAACGCTAGTGGTGATGTATGGACGCAGGTAGACGATGCGCTGCAACAAATTCTCAATGATAATACCAACAATGCCAGTTCAGGGAGCGTGGTGAGCATCAGCCTGGGGGCTGCCGAAAATGAGATGACGTCAGATGATATGGCAGCTCTTGATAAGAGCATTCAGACGTTGACCCAGGTTGAGCATATGACGGTCTTCGTAGCCAGTGGCGATTGTGGCGCGTTTACCGATGGACGTTATCGCAGCCTCTCAGTGGCCTTTCCAGCCAGTGATCCGTGGTCAACGGCGGTTGGTGGAACAATCCTCGCGGTGGATGGTGGGGCGAATCGCAACAACGAGATTGTATGGTCAAATGGCTCCAATCCTTTTAGCTGCAAGAATCGTTGGGGCAGTGGTGGTGGTCTCAGCAAAATGTTTCAGCGTCCCAACTGGCAGAGTGCTAATGGTGTCAGTAACCAGTACTCAAATGGCGCGCGGCAGATTCCCGATATTGCGGCGGTGGCCTATGCTCTTCCTGTTTACTTTAATGGTCAATGGGGAGCTGTCGGTGGTACAAGTGCGGCAGCTCCCATCTGGGCGACAGGCATAGCTCTCGTGAACGAGGGACTGATTACACAGATTCAAAAGTTTGCCTATTCACCGCGCATGTTCTACCTGGCTGCTAGTAAAACGAATGGTATGACGCCCTACTTTGATGTAACTCGCGGCAATAACCTGTATTATCCCGCAACACCAGGTTGGGATTATACTACAGGGTTGGGTACCCCTAATCTTGCCCAGTATTATCAGGTCATATATCAGAATATCAAGTAGGCAATGTGAACTGTGTCATAGTAGTTCTTTATGACTATGCTACAATGAGCGTAGGGAGATACGCCCATTGTAGCATAGTTATGAAGGAGACAATTATGGCACAGAACCCCCCACATTTTTGTCCACATTGTGGTACGCCTACGACGGCGGGTCAACGTTCTTGTGCTCATTGTGGCTTTACTTTGCCTGTTTCTCGTGGCAAGACAAATGATGATGTATCTCAAGTGCCGACGTCGGCTCTATCTGCTCAGTCACAGCCACAGACTTACACTCCTCCATCACCATTACCGTCAACACAGCAAGACTTTGAGCCAGAAGAAGCATTTATTCCACCATCAAAGCGCAGAAAATTGGGCCGGGGTGGTTGTATCGTGATGTTACTGCTTATGCTGCTGCTTTTAGGAGCTGGGGCTTATGTTGCTGCTGCACTTACAGGTATTCATCTACCAGGGTTTGGCACAGGCAATGCTAATACACAGCCGCAGATAACCACTACCCAGATCAATACTCTGGTGACATATGCCGGCGTTGATGTGACGGTGCTGACAGTACAGCAGGCCGAGAGGTTTCTGGATGATGCTCATACGGCGACAACAGGTATGGTACGTCTCAATCTGCAAGAGCAGAATAAGACATCGACGCCAGTCAGTTGGAACTATGAGAATGTGGCATATCTGGTTTTGCCGGGAAAAAAAGTCATTGCGCCAACGTTTGTACAAGCAAAAGGCCGTGTTGCGCCGGGCATCACTCAGCGCAGCAAGATAGATTTTGCTGTGCCGACGGCGATCCATATCAATCAACTGACGTTAAGACTAGGGGCCAACAACGAAGCGCAGATGGACATTCCCTTAACTGGCCATGCAGACTTGACTAAATATACTCCTCATACAGTGAAACTTAGCGGCACGACGAGCTATATAGGGCTGAACTGGACCTTGGTGAAGGCTACCACACAATTTAGCCTTGTGGGGCAGCAGGCCAGCAAAAATATGCTTTATATGGTGTTGACGTTGAGCGTTGATAATACCTTATCCCAACAGGCAATACCTGGTTCAGCGTATGATTATCTTCGTTTACAGGCCAACAACACCACATTTGCTCCCAAGGATACCACGCTACCTGTTTCCTTTGATACTGGGGCAACAAGGAAAACTGGTACGGTAACCTTCCTGGCACCACAGGGAACGACAGCATTTACGCTGATGTTTCTGGCGCAAGGGGGCTCAGACGCGGCTTCCATAGACTTTCAACTGGCGTAGTACATCTGTCTCATAGAGCATAGGGAACTTATGAGGTA
>WNGR01001060.1_pt1 | contig 39103 bp, 25 predicted proteins | sample 5407581 | NCBI WGS metagenome assembly WNGR01 (sample SAMN13153383, study PRJNA577476) | soil metagenome | isolation source: 80 cm soil or saprolite under Garry oak tree replicate 2 | place: USA:California | collected 2016-06-15 | reverse complement strand
CTAGCAGGCTGCTGAAAAATTGAGTTGAGCGGGCAATTTCTATCCTCGTTTGCGTTATTTGTGAGTTGTGAGTGGCCCTTCGCGCGGTTTCCGCGTTGCCGAACGCCCCAACGGAGCGCTTTCAGCGCCGTTCACAGACACTACGGCCCGAACTTACTGCGCCGGAACTGTGGCGACCATCAGGTTTCGCATGCGCACCAGGTTGTAGGCCGCGCAGGCGAAGGTAAAGATCCAATCCACCTTCAACGTTCCGCGATGACGCACCTTGCGGAGCAACGCAATGGTCTTCAGCCAGCCAAAACATTCTTCGATGCGCTTCCTTTTCTTCTGGCTGATCCGATAGCCCGCGTGTCGCGTGGTTCGACTATCGATAGCACTGCCGCCTCTTCGTCCCAGGTTTTGCGCCACGTGCGGCGTCATGCGCAGGTTCCGGCACTCGCGCACAAAATCCGCGGTATCGAAACCTTTGTCGCCGCCCACCGTCACGCGCCCGATTCCCGGGACATCCTGTAGCATTTCCAGCGCGGCGTAGCGCTCGGCGATGCCCGTGGCTTCCCACACGCGGCTATCCACAATCAATCCGTGGCGATTCTCCACCAGCAGGTTTCCGCTATAGCTCAACTTCGCCTCCTTGCCCGCGCCTTTGCGCGCCAACTGGGCTTCGGGATCGCTTTTCGATTCGTGCGTCTGGTTCGAGCGCTTCTCCCCATGAAAATCCACCGTGGGATTTCCGGGATCCTCCGGTGGAGAGGAATCCTTTTTGTCCTTCCGCTGAAAACTTTTCAGGCTGGCCCAGGCTTCCAGCAAGGTTCCGTCCACGGTGAAGTGCTCGTCCGAGGTCCATCCCTGCTCTCGCGCTTGCGCCACCACCAGCGCCAGAAATTCCTTGGCCACCTCGGCTTCCAGCAAACGGTCCCGGTTCTTGGTGAACACCGTGGCGTCCCACACCGCGTCGTCCAGGTTCAGCCCCACGAACCAGCGGAACAAAATGTTGTAGTCCATCTCCTCCATGAGCAGCCTCTCGCTGCGCACCGAATACAACATCTGCAACAGCTGCGCGCGCAACAGCTGCTCGGGTGGAATCGACGGACGACCCACCTTGGCGTACATCTTGTGGAACTGGGGCGAAAGCTCCTTGAGGATTTTGTCCACCATCGCACGGATGGGCCGCAGCGGATGGTCGCTGCGCACCCGCTGCTCCGGCGAAATGTAGCTGAACACGTGACTCTGCTGCTGATCGGTTCCTCGCATGTACATTGGACGCACTGTGCGCTCGATCGTTACAATATTTCCGACTTTTTCAGCAGCCTGCTAGCGGAGTTTTGCCAAAAGCAGGAGTTGTGGTTACACGTCGACGCGGCCTACGGAGGACCAGCCGCGGGGACCGAAGCTGTCGGGAGGCTTTTTCGGGGATTGGACCAGGCCGATTCGGTTCTGATCAACCCTCACAAGTGGCTGTACCTGCCGGTGGAGGCTGCGTGTATTTTGGTCCGGGAACCGAGAGCGCTCCGGGACACCTTTCACATCGAGGCGGATTATCTGCGGGAGGAGAACGATGTGGCAGGCGACGGGCCGCTTGATTTCAAGGATTACGGTCCCCAGCTTTCCAGGAATTTCCGGGCGCTGAAGGTGTGGGTGACGTTCAAGGCGTACGGCGCAAGGAAACTGCGCGCCGCCATTGAAAGCAATATCGAAATCATGCGGTATCTGGCGGACCGGATTGACCAGTCGCAGGATTTCGTCCGGCTCGCCCCTGTTCCGCTGTCGGTTGTGTGTTTCCAGTACCGCACCACCGACATTTTCGTCCGTGGAGATCAGAAATACCTGGACGAGTTGAACAACGAGCTGTTAAAGGAGCTGGAGAAAGATGGGCGCGTGTTTCTGTCGGGTACGAAGATCAATGGAAAAAGCGTGCTTCGGGCGTGCAGTGTGAATCACCGTTTGCGACGGGAGGACGTGGACTTTCTTCTCGATGTGGTCCGAGAGGTCGGGCGTTCGTTGATCGCAGCGCGCAATCCGTCTGACGCGACAGCTCGCCGGAACTTACCTTAGAGACCGCTATGACGTGCACTCGCCAGCGCGTGGACTGAAGGAAGCGTACTTCCCGGGTGTAATGCCGAGCGTCCTCTTGAAGCAGCGGTTCAAATGGCTCTGATCGCAAAAGCCTGTGCGGTACGCGACCTCTGAAACTGCTGCACCTGACCTCAAGAGCTTTCGTGCCTGATGTATGCGCACTATTGTCTGATACTTGTGCGGTGGAATTCCCACGTGTTTGTGAAACACCCGCACTAGATAGTACGGGCTAAGACCGGCAAGATCAGCCAGCGAGTGGACCGAGACGTTCTGCTCAGAGTGGGCTTCGAACCAGTCCTTGACTCGCCGGACCGCTGCGTGTTCCCGCCCCGCATCGCGAAGGGAGTGCCCGGGCACGAGATGATCCGTGGCCAAACGCGCCACAACAGACAATAGCAACGATTCGTTCTGCAACTGCGAATTCGACTCCGCCAGACTCGCAAAAACGTGAGCCAGCCGCGCGGCTAAAACGGTGTCTCTCACCAAGGGGAATTTGAATCTGACATCCGAAGGCCCTTGCCGATCGAGACTCCTGAGAAGCACGGTCATGAGAGTCGTCTCAACGTACAGGTTTCGATAGGTCCATCCATCTGCAGATGTAGCGTGACCAGTGTGCAATTCGCCGGGCGCTATGAGATTACATGTGCCAGGCGCCGCATCACGAAGCTCACGCCGACAATCAAATGCGCCACGGCCTCCGTAATTGAGGCTAACCGCGTAGAAGTCATGCATGTGTGGGGCAAACGAATGCTCCATCCACCGGGCACTCATGACTTCAAGACCGTCCAACCCGAAACAACGAGAATATTGAGCAAACTCCCCTGTCTTCATTTCTCGTAGGGAAGGCACTGGTTTTCATCTTTCATCGCGGCACCATCTTCACAGAGCGAAATAGTTGGCGTCTGAAAGCGAAGAATATCGCAGCGCTGGCCCGTAGGTCTTGGACAAAATTGTCCCAAGACTCCGTCGTTCACCCGATGAATTGAGAGTGAATTGGCGAGCACGGGCCGGTCCATCATCATCGAAATCCGTCTGCGGGCATTTTCCCTATTCCCGGTGGTTGGTCGGCAACTCTTGCCTTGGGATTACTTCAGGGTTGCTCGTGATTCATCCAGTGGAAGTCAAATTTCTAAGTGCGAGGCCGTCCTAGGCACGTCGTAATGGGAGGGTGGTCGTGAGCGGCCGCACGTTTCTCAGGTGTGCGGATTCTTGCGTAATCGGTAAAGCTGCACAAGCGTGAAAAAGAGCGTCGCCAGTACGATCCACGCGAACCAGTCCCCCAGGAGGAGATAGAGGGTGGTGTCGTGCGCTATCGGTACGTCCGCCACCAGCGCGGCGAAAGGTGCTGAGTCACTTTGGGTCTCTGCCAGGATGCGGCCACGGTCATCGCTCACTGTCAGATAGCCCTGCTTTGCGGCGCGCGCTATGCTGAAGCCGCCTTCCACGCCGCGCATCACCGCGATATGGCCATGCTCCCACCGGTCCAGGACGAAATCCCAGGCGGGCACCAGCATGAGACCCGTGCCCGCCTCGCCATACTGCCGGGAGAGCGGTGTGAAGTCCATATCCTTGCAGATGGCCACGCCCCAGGTTCCGGAAGGCTCGCGCAGTAGCGTCAGCGTCGTACCTGGTTTCAACTTGGATTCAAAGGGTGGCAGCATATGGTGTTTGTCGTAGCTCTGCAGCATGGCTCCCGGCGCATACACGCGCGCCTCGTTGTACTTCACCGGCGGGGATACATGGATCAGGCCCACGACGATCTTGGATTTAGTCTTATCAGCCAGGGATTGGAAGAAGGTGTCGGTCTCCTTAGTATCGGGATCCACGGCCACACCAAGCTTCTCCGGCAGCACGATGACTTGCGCGCCTTGGGCCGCGAGCCGTTCCACTTCGACGGCATAATCACGAAACAACCGCGCGGCTTCAGGACCCTCAGCCGCCACGCCCACGTTGGCGGGCTGGTCGGACGCGATGAGTCCTACCTTTACATTCTGGCCCGGCGCCAGCCGCGTGAGGCGCGCGGCGCCGATGACCAGCACCAGCAAAGTCAGTCCTAGCTCCGCACCAACGATACGCAACGCCTGCTTCGGCGCGGTACGGCGTAGATGCAGCCCGATGGCGATCGCGGCAGGAAATAATAGCACCAGAAAACTGATGCCCCAGGGTCCGGTGATAGAGGCGAGCTGCAGGACGGGCAGGAAGTTCAATTGTGAATAAGACAGGTTGCCACCCGTACCGTGGGGAGAAATGAGGTTGAACAGGTATTCGACGGAGACCCATGTCGCCGGGAAGGCCAGCAGCGCACTCCACGAAGCGCCGCGCCTCAGCAGCCCGCGAAAGAGTAGCACTGCCCCCGCGAACACAAGCGCCGGGAAGACGAAGATTGGTATCCAGATCGCGGGCAGCATATGCAGCGCCACGCTAAAGTAGTACCAAAGGTTAAGACCGCCGATGAGCCATGAGAGCGCTGCGGTCACCGCTGTGCCCCACCAGGAGTTGCGCGAGGCGAAGAGTAGCACCGGGAGCGGCGCAAACCAGAGTAGCGGCCATCGGGGGTAAAGACCGGTTCCGAACCAGACCAATACGGCTGTGGACGCCACGGCAAGGAGCGCGCTGCCGGTGCGCCGGTAGTCAGTTGCGAATGCCATGGATATATCTCCTGAAGGAGCGCCGGTAGAAGGCGCGAAAGCGGGCGGGAGGCATGTCAATGCGCCCGCCCAGGTAGAGCATGATGAGGCCGTGGGAGAGAGCGCCCATCTCGAAGGCGATCTCCCACGCATCGTCGTCACGGAAATGACCGTTCTCCATGCCTTCCCGTACTACGTTCACGATCAGGTTGGCGGTGGGGGAGCGACCGGCCTTGAAGTCTCGTGGGTAGCGGCGGGCCCCTTCGCGCGGTTGAAGGAACATGAGTTCGAAGAGCCGCGGGTGCCGGAGGGCGTGATCCAGATAGATATCCCCCATCTTCATGAGCCGCTGCTCAATGTCGCCAGAGAAACGCTTGCCCGCGAGCCAAGCAGCTAATTCCTCGAAACCATCGTCCGCCAAGGCATTGAGGAGGTCCGCTCGGTCCCGGTAGTGGCGATAGATCGCCATGGGAGTGATACCCACGGCCCTGGCTACCCGGCGCATGGTCACGGCCTCAGTTCCTTCCTTGTCCAGCAGGCTGCGACCCGCAACGGCTATTCTTCGAGTGGTAGGGCTTGCGGTCATGTATACACTGTATACCTCACGGTCTACGATGTATAAATATTTTTCTTAGGCGAAGAATCTTCCCAGCATCCTGTCCTGAAATTCTTTGATTTTTCTACGGCTCGTATTTAGGGATGTGGCTACCCTTGCGGCGCGGGCGTCGCAGCGGACAATCGAGAAATCCACGAGACAGATACCAATAAACGCGCCGCTCGTGGCGGCAGATGGTTCTTTAACGGATTGCCGACACAATCTAAGCGTTAAGAATGCCGAAATAACCGAATCAGTTCTGCGAGTCGTTCTCGTGCTGAATCTTGACTGTTCCTATCGCATGTTTCTCCAGCCGCGCAAGCCCCCCATGCCGTGTTGACAGCGGATGGTCGCCAAGTCGGAAACAAACAATGAAGCGGTAAGCGGATTTCGCCTGGCAAATGAAAAATCTCACGTTCCAGTTGGGCGGAATTTGGCCGTTTTCAGCGTTTTGAGCATCTCGAAAAATCAATAACTTCCGTGTTTTCCATACCGCTAAATACTCCGCCCCCCCCCGCCTCCATTCTTACCATAATTATAATTACCGTCAGAGTATAATGTAGAGTCCGAGGCACCGCGTTATATTTGCCGCGTGATATCTCTAGACGTCTGGCGCCAACTAGTGCAGGTTCTCTTATCACATCGAATGATGGTATAAGCCAAGACATCGGGGAGTTTCTATGAAGCTGATGCTCTTTATTTGTTTTATCCTTTTGTTCCCGCCGCTGGCCCATGCCCAAGAGAGCGCTGAAAAACCCGAAGTCCCTGTGGACAAATGGGCCAGGAAAACAATCCTGCTCATCGGTGCGCACGCGGACGATGATGCGATGTCGCACGGCACACTGGCGATGCTTCAGGCACACGGAAATCAAATCTACATTGTGACTCTGACGACCGGGAACGTGGGCACACAAGACCCGAATTTGTCGCGAACTCAGCTTGCCGAGATTCGCAGGCAAGAGGAACTGGCTGCTTTGGCGGAGCTCGGCATTTCGGGAGAGCATTACATCAACTTAGGGTATGACGACGGGCTTCTCGAATTTGAAGATCGCAAGACGGTAGTCGAAAAGTTGGTGCGCTTGATCCGAACGATTCGGCCCGATGTGCTATTCGCGTTTGATCCAGGCAAGCGCTACCAACGCTGGCACAAGTCGGACCACCGGACGGCCGCGTACCTGGCCGCAGATGCGGCTCGGGCTGCCATGTGGCGGCTCCTTTTCGAAGGTCAGATTATTCAGGACGGCCTCAAGGAGTACATGATTCCCGAATACATGTTTTATGACGGCGCTCATGAAGACGAGAATATGCGGATCGACATCGGTGAGTTTGTAGAAAAGAGAGTAAGTGCAGGCGCAAAATACGTTAGCCAATTTGGACCCGGCTGGAACAAGTATAAGCCGCAACTCTCGGAGGTCGAGTTGAAGAAAATGAGGGACTCGGTGCGCGCCGCGATCAGAATGAAGGACGGAAGGCCAATCGAAGGATTTCGATACTACAAAGGTCTGCCGGATTCGATAGGAAAATAGCTCGCGGCGTTCCCTGCCCTGCCGAACCGGTTTGTGCGCTCTTGCGTTGATGATAGAGTTTCCACATGATGACACACAGCAACTGCCGCCAAACGGAGATGGAGGCTTTACCGTGAAACGAATTGGTAAGTTTGTTGCAACGGTGTTGCTGGTCGGGCTCCCAGCAGTGGCTCAGGCGCCGCCGGAAAGCGGGTGGCTAGCTCTTTTCAACGGGAAGGATCTGACAGGCTGGAGGAAGAATGGGGATGAGAAGTGGATCGCCGAAAAGGGCACGATCCTATCTGAAAGCACAGCCAACAAGTACGGTTATCTAACCACGGAGAAGACCTATCGCGACTTCGATCTGCGACTTAAATTCAAAGGTGAGGCTGCCGGCAACAGTGGTTTATTTTTTCACGCGCGGATCACGGGCATCGATCCGGAACACGGCCCGGATATTGAAGGGATGCAGGTGGAAGTGGATCCCGGCGTGGGCAAACACACCGGCGGGCTGTATGAAAGTGGTGGCCGAGGCTGGGTTGTAATGCCGACGCCCGAGGGTGAGCGGGCGCTAAAGCCAGGCGAATGGAATGATCTTGGGGTGTCGGTTCGCGGCAGTCATATCGTAATTCATCTGAATGGCCATCAGGTTACGGACTACAATGACGCCTCGCCGAAATTCACGGATGGCGTGATTGGTTTGCAGATTCACACCGGTGGCGGCGTGAAGATGAGATGGAAGGACCTTTACATCAAGGAGAAGTAGAGCCTTTCTTTTTTGCACACGGGTAGTTAAATTTTCTTTCGCAGCTCATGCTATGAATAAACCAGATCGTCGTGCTTTTCTTCAAACTTCCGCGGGGGCTTTAGCAGCCAGCCTAGGCCCGGGGGCGTACGCCAAGCTGAACCTTCATGTTATTCCGGACGACATTGCGACTGAAGCTGGCACAGCACAGCTCGCTCAACCCGTAGCCTCCAACGAGGGCAGGAAGCCGCTGCGTCTGGGCCTAATCATTGGTGTTGGCGAGGACCCTGATAGCTCCATGGCCAAGGTCCACGATTTGGGCCTGCCAACCTGCCAGGCATTCGTGGACGATTTCAAGCCAGGGCTGGGGGAACGACTGCGTCAGGCCCTCGACAAGCACGGAATAGAGGCTACTTCGCTGGTCGTCGGCGGACCTGGAAAGGAGGTATGGGATTTCTACCAAGGGCCGCTGACGATAGGTCTTGTTCCACGGGAGACGCGGGCAGCTCGCATCGCGCACATCAAGAGAGCTTCGGACTTCGCCAAGCAATGTGGCATTCCGGCGGTCCAGACACACTGTGGATTTATCCCCGAAAATCCCAATGACGCGGTATACCGAGAAACGGTGACGGCGATGCGCGAAGTGGCCGCTTATTGCAAGGGCAATGGCCAAAATTTCCGTTACGAGACCGGGCAGGAGACTCCCATCACCTTGGTACGAGCCATTCAGGATGTCGTGATTCTCTACGGCAAGGCGAATCCTGTTGACGCCATTGAACTCCTCGCACCCTACGTGCAGGGGATTCACGCCAAGGACGGGCTGTGGCCGACAAACCCGAAGGCGCTCGGTGAAGAAGTGCCGATCGGCAAAGGCAAGGTGGATTTTCAGCGCATTATCGCGCGTTTGAAGGAGCTGAATTATCGCGGCGCGGTCACCATCGAACGGGAGATTTCTGGTGCGCAGCAAGTGGAAGACGTGCGGGCTGCGAAGGCTTATCTGGAAAAATTGATCGGATAATTCACAATGGGTTGGGCGAGGAAAAGAATTTTCTTGCGTAAAAAAATAAATCGCGCAGAAATTCACTAAGACCCTTGCGAGGATGTATTTAGTACCAGGAGGAAATATGTCAAAGGATTTCGAACAGCAGCCAAACTCCTCGGACAAAATCGATCGTCGTAAATTTATCGGCGTAGCCGCGGCCACGGCTGGCGCGATGTTGATCAAGCCCGCGCTGGTGCACGGCACGGCAGCGAACTCCGCAATTCGAGTGGGCCTGCTTGGTTGCGGTGGGCGCGGCACTGAGGACGCAACGAATCTGGTGGACACCGGTGGCGCTCGCGTCGTGGCGCTAGGCGACCTCTTTCGCGATCAGCTCGATGCCGCTCACGCACACTTCGATAAGATCCAGCAAGCCAAAGGTTACGCCGCGATCGACGCGTCGCAACTCTTCGTCGGCCCCAACGCGTATCAGCAAATCGCTGCGTCCAAGGAATTGGACGCCATCGTAATTGCCACTCCCCCTTATTACCATCCTCGGCATCTGGAAGCTGTCGTGGCCGCAGGCAAGCATGTTTATCTCGAAAAGCCCGTCGCCGTTGATGTCCCCGGCGCGCTGAAAGTGATCGAAATCGGCAAACGCGCAGAAGGCAAAGTTAGCCTAGATGTCGGATTCCAGATTCGCGATTGCCCGCCATTCGTCGAAATGGTACGGCGCATCCATGATGGGGCGCTCGGTAAGATTGTCTGCGGAGAAGCTCACTATCTTACCGGCTACATCGACCGGCCGGCATGGCCGAACGCCTCCCCTGCCGAGCATCGCCTGCGCAACTGGGTATACGACCGTGTTCTTTCCGGCGACATCATCGTGGAACAAAACATTCACGTGATCGACATCTGCAACTGGATTCTCAAGGCTCATCCGCTCAAGGCTTCTGCGACCGGCGGGCGCCAAGGCCGGCCTGGCAACGATGGCGACGCGTTTGGAAATTACAACGTGCTCTTCCACTATCCCGACGGGGTCGACGTCACTTTCAGCTCCACACAATTTGCCAAAGGCTGGTGGCACGTCACCGAGCGTTTCTTCGGCACCAAAGGCACCTCGCAGTCTCCTTACACAGGCCCACTCGGCATCTGGGGCGATCAACCGTGGCAAGCAAGCGGTTCCCCCGCAAAAGATAGATCTGAGCCCCAGGAGTTCTCGGTCACAGGAAGCTTTACCTCCAATCTGGAGTTCGCCGATCCGGAAAAAAAGAAAGCGTTCGTCGAGAGTATCTCGAGCGGTCATTTCCATAACCAAGCGGACAAGGGCGCCGAGTCTGCTCTTTCCTGCATGATGGCACGCAGCGCCGCATACCAGGGACGCGAGGTCACCTGGGACGAACTCCTGAAGTCGACCGAGGTGTGGGATCCGAAGATCGACCTGAATAAACTAGCCTAGCTGGACCCTTGGCAAGTTGCGAGAGCAAGCAGGCTGTGGAGGAGGTGCGCAAATGCGCCGAGCAACGCGTCGCGAATTTCTGAAATCCTCGGTCACCGCCGGCTGTGCTGCAGGCCTTGGCGGCGGCTTATCCGAATATATTGCCGCGGCGGGCGTTCACACGCCCTACGCAGCTTCGATCACAACGAAATCGCCTGCTCCGTTCCCCATCAAAAAAGGCGTTCTCCTGGAGATGCTGCCGGAAAATCTCAGCTATGCCGACCGTTTCAAACTGGCGCGTGCCGTAGGCTTTGAAGTTGTGCAAGCGCCCACCGAGCCTGACGAACGCAAGGCTGAAGAAATCAAAAGAGCCGCCGACGGCGCCAACATGCGGATCGACTCCGTCATGAACATGGACCACTGGAGGTTTCCGCTATCCTCTAGTGACTCTGCTGTGCTGGAAAAGAGCCTCGCGGGAATGCGCACATCCCTGCATAACGCTAAGCTCTGGGGTTCGGATGCGGTTTTGCTCGTTCCCGCCGTCGTGAATCCGCAAACCTCTTATCGCGACGCTTGGACGCGCTCGCAGCAGCAGATCCGCAAACTTATTCCTCTTGCCGAAGATCTGAAAATCGTGATCGCCATCGAGGAAGTCTGGAACAAGTTCCTCCTGAGCCCGCTCGAAATGGCCAGCTACATCGACGAGTTCCACAGCCCGTGGATCAAAGCGTGGTTCGACGTCGGCAACGTACTGCTCTACGGCTATCCGCAGGACTGGATTCGAACGCTAGGCAAGAGGATCGTGAAGGTCCATCTCAAAGATTTCAAGCGTCGGGAAGACGGATACGCCTGGGTTAATCTCGGCGACGGCGATGTAGACTGGATGGCAGTGCGCCAAGCCTTCACTGAAATCGGATACACCGGCAGCGCCGTGACGGAACTGGAAAAAGGCGATGAGCCCTACCTGCGTGACGTGAGCAACCGCGTGGACCGGCTGGTCCTCGGCAGGTCCTGAGACTCGCGGCAATATTTGCTTCCCGGTGGAAAGAACAGCCAGATTCGGTCTCCAGAAGATAGCGGGAAAAATTCTGGACACCCCTCCCGAGGCCAGTGACAATTCGAGATATGCGCCGCTCATTTCGGATGGGTAGTCGAAGAGATTTTCTCGCTCTGGCCAGCGCTTTTTTACTTCCGCAGTTTCGAGGAAAGAAATCCGATTTCAGTCCACTTTCCGCGTTAACCCCAATTCACTTTCGCGAGGTTGCCCATAGCGCCGGGCTGGATTTCGTCCTTCAGAACAATCCTACGCCGCGCAAGCACATGATCGAAACCATGCCGGGTGGCGTTGCCGCTTTCGATTACAACAATGACGGACGAACGGACATTTTTTTTACGAACGGGGCGTCGATTCCCTCGCTCGAAAAGGATTCACCTAGATTTTTCAACCGCCTCTACCGCAACGACGGCGGAATGCGCTTCACCGACGTTACCTCAGAGGCTGGAATTGCAGGCGCGGGCTATTCGATGGGCGCGGCGGCTGCGGACTACAACAACGATGGCCATGCGGATTTGTTCGTCGCGGGCGTTTATCGGAACATACTTTATCGCAATCAGGGCAACGGCAAGTTTGAGGACGTGACCGAAGCGGCAGGCATAAAAAGCGACAAATGGTCTGTAGCTGCCGGCTGGTTTGACTATGACAACGATGGATGGCTGGACCTATTCGTAGTCAATTATGCGCACTGGACGCCGGACTTTGATCGCTACTGCGGCGAGCGTGACCGTAATCTCCGGGTCTACTGCCACCCAAAGTATTTCGAGGGGCTCGCCAACACGCTTTACCGGAACCGGCGCGACGGGACTTTCGAGGATGTCACCGCCAAAGCGGGCATCGCCGCACACGTCGGCCGCGGCATGAGCGTTGCCTTCGCCGACTACGACAACGACGGCCTGATGGACATTTTTGTGACGAATGACAATATGCCGAACTTCCTGTTCCACAATCAAGGCGACGGAACGTTCAAAGAGGTTGCGCTGGAGGCCGGCGTGGCGCTTACCAACTACGGCCTGCCCGTAGCGAGCATGGGGGCGGACTTTCGCGACTACGATAACGACGGTTTACCCGACCTCAATATCACGGCCCTGGCGGGCGAAACGTTTCCATTGTTTAAGAATCTGGGCAAAGGCTTATTCCAGGACGCGACGCATCAGAGCCGACTGGCCGCGCTCACCACCACGCGCAGTGGCTGGAGCAACGGCTTCTTTGATTTTAACAACGACGGCTGGAAGGACCTGTTTACCGCTAATTCCGATGTAAATGACCTGATTGACTTATTTCAATCCACGCACTACAAGCAGCCCAACACGCTCCTCGCAAATCTTCAAGACGGCACGTTTCAGGACGTTTCAGCGGAAGCAGGTTTTACGCTCTCTCGGGCCCACCGCGGTAGCGCCTTTGCGGATTTCAACAACGACGGAAGAATCGATATTGCCGTGAGCGCTCTGGGTGAGCCTGCCGAGCTTTGGCAAAACATCAGTCCAGAGGTCAATCACTGGTTGATGCTCAGGTTGATCGGCAGCCGAAGTAACCGAGATGGGATAGGTGCGATCATTCGGTTGGGCAATCAGTCGAATCACGTCACCACGGCGGTCGGCTACGCCTCGTCGAGTCCATCAACGGTGCATTTCGGAACTGGCAAGCTCGAGAAGATCGAGCAAATTGAGATTCATTGGCCAAGCGGTATTGTTCAGGTCCTGCGAAACGTTGTAGCCAACCAGGTTCTCGAAGTCCACGAGCCCTCGAAATAGCCAGAATCATGGGCCTTCTACGGTGGTGTTATCTCCACCTCTCGCTGGGCAATCGCTGTCGACGCAGCAGCCGAGCGCTGGGCCTTCTGATACTCCTCAAGCATTTCTTTTGCGAGACTGGGCTGGCTGGTCACCTGGTAAGCTCTTGCAAGCTGGTAGTGCAAGCTGCCGTCCTCGTCGGTCGAGAGTGCCGCTTTGAGATGAGGTATGGCGTCGCCGGCTTTTCCAGCAGCCAAGTATCCGCGAGCCAGGGCCTTATGGGCCGCGACTAGCTGCCGGTCGAGGCTCACAGCGCGCCTGAGCAAGGGGATCGCCTCTTCCGTGCGCTGCAGGTCGAGCAGGGTTTCCCCCGTCAGATAGTTCAATTCCGCCGATGCTGGCTGCGCGCGAAGCAGACTTTGCAGCAGTGGTAACGCGGCTGCATAGTCGTGGCTGAATTTCAAACTGATCGCCAATTGTTTCTGAACCTGCTTGTCCGCTGGCGAAAGCTTGAGGGCGTCCCGCCATTCCTGCGCGGCCTCGGCGTATTTTTTCTGGCCACTGAAGATGTGAGCTTTCAGCTCATGTTGTTCCATGGAGGGTGGCAGTTGGACGAGACGAGTAAAGGCTTGGACGGCCAGCTCGTTATAGGCGCGCGCGCGCCAGTAGTACGACTCCGGAGTGCTCGTGGCATTAGCAGAGGCGAGAAGCTCGAGAAATTTCCCAGCGCGAAACTGGCACTCGAGTGTTTGCGCATGGCAGTCGGGTTTCGGAAGCTGTTGCTCTTTCTGGTCTTCCAGGTTAGCCCAATCTGCATGTCCGCTCCGGCGATAGACCTCCGCCACCTGTGCGTGCAAGCCGCGCATCGCTGGCGCTTTCTCCAGAGCACTACGGTAAAGGTAAAAAGCGCTGGAAAGCTGCTGTTCGCGCAGGCGAGTCTCCGCTATCAGCGCCAACCAGTATGCGGAGTCCGGCGCTGCTTCTTGCAAGTCCTCGAAGGCGCGAGCGGAAAGCGATTCATAGCTCCGTCCCAATCCGTACCAGGCAGGTGAACTCTCAGGAGTAAGTTCTGTGAGCTTCCGATACTGCTCCACTGCCTCTGCGGCGCGATTGAGCGAAAGCAAAGCGCCCGCCAGCATCTCCAACGCGTCCCGATGATCCGGCTGTAGGCGTAAAACCATCTTGACTGCGTCGACGGCTGCGGGAATTTGCCCGAGCTGCAGCCGAGCTGCGCCAAGGAACAGCCACGCTGGCGCCAAGGTGGAGTCAAGCTTCACTGCCGCTTCGAGCTGAGGTATGGACTTGCGCTCGTCCCCGGCCATGTGCAGTGCCATGCCTAAATTCAAAAGCAGCCCGGGATTGTTAGGCACAGCGACATTAAGTTCGCGATAAAGCGGGACCGCGTCAGCAAACTTGCCCTCCGCCATGAATTCCTTGGCCCGCCGCGACTTCTCGGCTAGGTCATCGGATTGACTGAATCCGCTCACAGCGACGAGCAGGCTAGCGAGACAAACGAGGCTTGTCAGGAAATTCTTCATCAACGTTCCCGAGCGCAAAACGGGCTCAACAGGGTTGTCTTCCTCCCGGAGGTTGCTACCCCTCCCCCGGTTTTTGCATAAGTGTTCATTCTAATGGCAGTTAAAGTCCTTTATTTTAAAGTCCTTTATTTTCACACACTTTTGCAGGTGTCGATTCTAAAGGTAGTTATCATGAGAAGTGGCGCGTGGTGCATTTTTTCGCTCGCGTCTATGTTGCTTTGATCGGAATAGACAAGACTGCGCGGGCATCGGAAATGCGGTCGGACTGGGAGCGCCAAGTTCATGGCTGAACGCTCTACGTTGCCTGCCGACAGCAGGCAAGCCTGCCTGTAGCAAGCACGTCCTCACCAATGTGCTTGCCAGGAATATTCGTCTGCTTGCGGTCAGATAGACCGACCGGCGAAGACGGTCGACATCAATGCCCTATCCCTCGGACGAGATTGCTCGCATCGCATATTGAAACGAGAGCAAGAAGAAAGAGCGCAGGGTTTTATGCCTGCGCTCGTGGAGAATGCGGGGCACGTTTTCACGTGCCCCGGCCGGATTTGTGAAATTAGAACGAGAATCGTAAGCCAAAACGGAACTGCCGTTCATCGTCCTTCGCGTTCGTGACGGTGAGGAAACTTGAACTCGAGACGCTTGTAGTGGAACCGGTAAAGCAACCGCCCGGATTGCAGAAGTGTGGTGTGTTAAAGAGGTTCGCAGCGTCTGCCCTGAACTGTAGGTCAAAACGCTCAGTTACTTTGAAGGTCCGAATCAAGCTAAGATCGAAGTTCACGCTGCCGGGCCCATACAGCGTGTTTCGACCGACATTGCCGTAGACGACACCAGTCGGAGCAGCAAAAGCAGTCGGATCATAGAACGGCTGGCCTGGACCTATCCCGCCCAGTCGTTTAATGGGGCCTACCTGGTCAGGGGTCTGCCTTTGAGCGACTGCGTCCAGTGCAGCGCCAGAGGCAGTCAAACTGAACGGTTGCCCGTGAATTGCGCTAAAGATCCCGCTGGTTTGCCACCCACCAAGAATTGCGGACGCTGCGCCACTATTGGCGTACGGTTTCCCTTTGCCCAGCGGAAGCTCGTACACATAAGCAATTTGGAAGATGTGGGGCGTGTCATAGCCCGCCGGAGCCCGATTCCGGCGGAAAACGGCTGGATCATTCCAGGTCAGCCCCGCCCAGCCATCGTCATCTGTGAAGTCGATGGCCCTGGAGTACGTATACGCACCCTTGACCAGGAGGCCCTTCGAAAACTGGCGGTTGATGGAAACCTGCAATGCGTGGTAATGCCCGCTCAGGTAACCCTGCCAGAGATCGGTTTCTGCGGTTCGCCCAAACGAGGGAACCAAGCAGGTTTGCGTCGTAAGGTCAGCGGTCGCGCAGTTTAGGGCCTGCCCCAAGGCACCTGTGCCGGGCGCCGACGCGTTAACGTTGGTGTCCGCAAACTGATGAACCGTCTGCGTTCCTACGTAACCCACTGAAACAAGGAAGTTAGCCGGCAGCCTACGCTCCACGATTAGATTCCAGGATTCGATGTAGCCGCGCTTTAGTTCGCCAGGGCCAACGCTTCGCTCCAGTGCCTGATTCGGCAGCGGAATGACGCCGCTGCTGATATCCGGGCAGCAAATGGACGGAATGCCAGTTGCCAGCGTTGAACCTAGCGGCATGACCGGGTTTACTGGCGGCGCGCCTGTGAGGGAGTCAAACGGCGTGAAGCTATTGGGACCCACAAAGTTGGAGCCGACGGTCAGCGGGTAGAAGCCGCGCAATGGCCTCGCCAAAGGCAGGGGATCGACGGTGATTCCGAAGCCGGTGCGCACGACAGTCTTATCATTGATCTGGTAAGCCAGACCGATACGCGGGGCAAACAGTTTCTTGCTCGTAGTGACTCCGAGATGGTCTGGATTTCCGCCGATGCCACCGAGCAACACGTTCAGAGTACTGAAATCAAGGCGGTCGAACTTGAACGCACCGTCACGGGTCATGAGTGGGTAGTATTCGTACCGAAGGCCGAGGGTCGCTGTAAGTTTATTGGTGATTCGATAGCGATCTCCAACGAAAAGCCCAAACTGCCATTCCTTGGCGGTCGCCTTGATGAACTGTTCGCTTTTACCTACACCGATGGCGTTTCCGCCGTCGGTCCCCAATTCGCCGGCAAGGCCCAGCTCAAATTGCGCCAGCGCATTGAACTGGTCGGGAGGGGCACCACCGTTGAGTGCCGTAACCGCTCCCCCAAAGTCAAACTCTCCACGCGGACCAGCGCCCAATTCGGGCTGCCAGTGATTCAGGTGATGATGAATTATGTCTACGCCTGCACTGATCTGGTGCTTGCCGTGAGACCAGCGTACGTTATGCGAGCTCGTGAAACTCCAATCGTTGCGGTACGCAGGGTTCCAACCTTCGGAGTTACCTAGGTTCGCGTAGCCGGTGATTCCAAACATCGGGAATCCGCTGCTGCGAAGATCCGAGCCATTATTCGTTCCGGGAATTCCGAGGACGTCCGATCCGATGTTCGTGCCAAAGTCAGGCGTCTGACCATATTCGCTCATCCGTGTGAAGCCGATGTTGCCATCGACAACGAGATTGGGCGATAGCGTCAAGGTGTGGCCCAAGGTGACAAGCTGCACGAACGAGTGGAAATCGCCGAGGCCGCCGTCACAAGCGCAGTCTCCAATGGCCTCGCCAAGGCTCGGCACTCCGTGGAATACCGACTTCATCGCGCTGTATTTGACAAAGATCGTGTGTCTGTTGGTCCTATTCCAATCCACTTTGGCGTCAAAGTTGTTGCGGTTTAGCGCCTGGGTGGCTGACTTGAAGTAATTGTTGCTCTCACCCGGAAGATTGGGCAGAGGAATCAAAGCCAATATTTTGGCCGCAGCCGCGTCGATAGGCACTTGGTTGTTTGAGAAAGGTTGCCGCCCAGTGCCGTCCGGGTTTCCTGTTGCTGGATTGTAGATGGTTGTGCCTGTGCCGCTAAAATCTCCGTTCCGAAGCGCGGCAGTAGGAACGGTTAGGAGGCCGCCCCCAGCCTGGCGATTATCACGCTCATAAGTGCCGTTGTAGCTCCCGAAGAAGAACAACTTGTCTCGCTTGATCGGGCCGCCTAATGTTCCGCCGAAATCATTCAGAATGCTTTTGCCCTTTTTCGGGCTTACTGCCTCTGTCTCAAAGAACTGTCTTGCCCGGAGGGCTTGGTCTTGGTGGTATTCAAACGCACTGCCATGAAACTGATTCGTGCCGGACTTGGTGATAACGGTAATGGCGGCGCCGCCGGTCATACCCTGCTCGGGGTCAAAATTGTTGGTCGAGATGTTTACTTCCTGAATGGTTTCTGCCGGAGGGACATACACGGTGTGGTGCGGCAACCAGACAAAAACGTCGGCGGCGCCATCCACGCGGGTGTTGTTGTTATTGCGGTTCGTACCATTGATGTTCGTACTTAGAGCGCGCTCGGGCGTATCCGCAATCGCGTTCTGAAACACTCCCGGTGTTGCTCCGGGCACCAGATTGATGAGCGTCTGATAGTTGCGATACTGATTCAGCGGCATTTCCAGAATGGCTTTCTCTGTGAGCTCGGTGTGCAGATCGGTTTTCTCCGTTTGCAAGCTCACTGTAGAGGCCTCGACAGTGACCTGCTCGGAAACGCTGCCGAGTTGCAATTTTGCGTCGGCATTGACGACAGTGTTGGCGCCAACCGTCAGATTTGTCTGAGTCAGAGGCTTGAAGCCGCTTGCGGTTACTTTGAGGTTGTAGTCGCCTGGCGGAACATCTGTGATTCTGTAGTAGCCATTGTCGTCGGCGTCCGCTTCACGCACAACGCCGGTGGCGCGGTTCGTGACAGTCACGTGAGACTTCGGCACGCCTGCGCCGCTTTGGTCGGTGATTGTGCCGCTAACCGACCCATACAACACCTGGGCGCTGGCGTCGTGAGCGTTCCCGAGCAGTAAGAAGCCGAGAGCAAAAAAACACAACAGCGAAATACGTGATTTGGTCTTCGACATCCCTCCGCCTCCTGGTTTCGATTCGATTGGGTCCCTGGCCAAACGAGTCTCGACTGAAAACACCTCTCCCTTGGCCGCTGCCACAGAAGGGCGATAGCAGTGCACCGCTGCAATTTTGGCTGAGTTGATGCCTGTCCGGTTAAAGTCCGGCTTGGGCAACCCTCGACTTAAAGAAAGCTCTCCTGGGCCCCGACATTGCGCGGAAACTAACAATGGAGGGAACCTTTTGTCAAGAAGTTTTTTTACTTTTTTGAACAAAGTTGGCGCAAAATGCGGAAGGCACGAGTGACTTAGTTATGTTTTGAGATTTATTTCACGTTCCACTTCGATGGCAAATACTCGAACGGAAAGCACCCAATGTATAGATTGAAGCATTGCAAGACGCAGCGTGAGCGAGACTTGCACGTAGTCGAGGCTCTGGTGCGGAGATTCGGGTCTCTCTCTCAAGTCGAGATCCACGAACTCACTCATTTGAGGCGCAGCACCATCTCCGGCCTTGCGCGAGACCTACTGAAGCAGGGAAGGCTGGTCGAGGCCGGTCGATCGGACAACTTGATGGGCAGGAAGCGGGTCCTTTTGCGCCTCAACGAGGAGCACGGTTTTTTCCTGGGAGTAGGATTCGACGACGAAAACGTGCTCGCGGCGGTGATGGATCTTCGTCCCAGAATTCACGCAATGGTGCGCGAAGCTACGCGGTTGGAAGGAGGCATGAGCGGCTTGGCGCATCAGCTCCTGACTTGCGCGCACGAAGCCGCGCAGCAGGCCGGTCTTAAGACAGAATTGCTTCTGGGAATCGGCGTCGCCGGCTCAGGCTTGGTGAACAGCCAGAGCGGCACAATGGTTATGTCGTCCACGATCGAGTCTTTCAAACACATGCCGCTTCGAAGCATCTTCGAAAAAGAGTTTTCCGTTCCCGTGCTGCTGACGAATTTCGCGACCGCGAAGGCGGTTGCAGAGAGAACGCTCGGCGCAGGCGCGATGGCCGACGACATGATTTACGTCGAGTACGGCAAGACCGGGATCGGCGCCGGGATTATCAGTGGCGGAAAGTTGCTCCACGGCGCCGGATACGCAGCGGGAGAGCTAGGCCACACGCACATCACTGAAGAGGGTCCGCCATGCAAGTGCGGCAGCTTCGGTTGTTTGGAGACGCTCGCCGGAGCGGCAGCCATCGAGGCGAGAATCCGCAAGGCCATCGCCGAAGGAAGCGGCTCTGAGGTGGTATCGCTGGCGGGCGGCGATCCCGGCGCGGTTTCCGGATGGATGGTGCTCAGGGCAGCGGAAATGGGCGACAAGACCTGCAGCGCTATTGTTGAGCAGGCGGCGAACTACTTAGGATTGGGCCTCGCCAACCTCGTAAATCTATTTAATCCTTCGGTGCTAGTTCTGGACCAGCGGCTGAAACTCGCGGGACAAGGTTTGCTAGAGCAAGTGATAAAGGTAGTAAAGAGGCAGGCCTTAAGCTATTCGACGGAAAATGTGAACATCCGGTTCGGGAACCTGGGTGCCGAAGCGAGCGTTCTGGGCGCCGGCTCGATCGCGCTCGAAAAATATTTTGAGATTCCGGCGCTCAAACCGCCAAGATTTCTGATCGAGTCCATTTCCGGCCCACCACATCGCAGTTCGCGTCCTGGAGCGCTCACCAGGGCGGTTTCAAACGTGCTGCCAGAGCTCCCCGTGTCTGGTCCGGCCCCGATTGAATCTTAGGTCTTGCCCTTGAGGATCCGGCCGGTCCCTTGTCGGATCGTCATGATTTGGTCCGCTTGAATTTTGTCCCACGATTCGATGGGGCCGTCGGGCCAATAAACAATCAGTTCATCAATCCTGGCCTGCTCTCCTAATCCAAAATGAACACGGACATCATTGGCGCTTAAGTAGCTCGAATCCGTGTGGACGCGCCGCATGAGTCTTCGTCCGTTTTGACGAACTTCGATCCTGGCACCGATTCCAAAGCGATTTCCGCCAGCTGCTTCCAGGCGAACCAGGAGCCAGTGATTGCGCTTGAGAAATCTGGTCTGGTTCAGCAACAGCCGCACAGGGCCATTGTTGTTGGCAATCACAATGTCGATGGCACCGTCGTTGTCGATATCCCCGAAAGCTGCTCCGCGGCTTACCTCGGAAATGGCAAGGGCAGGCCCAGCAACTCCGGTTACCTCGCGAAACTTTTTTCCGGAACCTTCGTTATGGAACAACTGATTGATCTGGTCGAACGGATACGGGCTCCCACGCAAGGACGCAATGCGGTTCACAGCACCGTTGGCTACAAACAGATCCAAATGACCGTCATTGTCATAGTCAAACCATTCCGTACCGAATCCGGTATAGGGCAAGGTCGCCTGCAGGAGTCCGAGTTCCACGGAGGCATCGTAGAAATTTCCATGGCCATCGTTAACGTAGAGATTCGAACCCTCATGAGTCAAGTTGGTCTTGAAGATGTCCTCATCACCATCATTGTCAAAATCTGCAGCGGTTACACCCATGCCAGCTTGGGGCGCGCCCTCGACGTTGTAGGCAGTTCCCGACAATAGGCCTCTTTCCTTGAACGTACCGTTACGCTGATTGACCCACAGGTGAGCGGCAGCGCCGTCATTGGCGACGTATATGTCCGGCCACCCATCGCCATTGAAGTCAGCACAGACCACTCCGAGGCCGGGTCCGACGGCGGCGCCGATTCCGGCCCTTTCGGTGACATCTTCGAATGTGCCGTCGCCGCGGTTGCGGAAGAGGCGTGCCGGCACCGGCTGGTACATTTTCGGCGTGCAATAATCGCGCTCTCCCGTCGACAAGTAACAGCTCTTGTTGCCTTTCGGCGTGAAGTCCAGATAGTTTGCTACAAAAAGATCGAGACGCCCATCGCAATCATAATCAACCCAGGCAGCGCTTGCGCTCCAGCGGGGATCGTCGACGCCGGCCTGCGCCGTGACGTCTGTGAATGTGCCGTCACCGTTATTGTGGTAGAGCACGTTGTGTCCGAAGTTGGTTACGTAAAGATCCTGGAAGCCGTCATTATCGTAGTCCCCGACAGCGACTCCCATTCCGTAGCCGATGTGCCCGACTCCGGCTTTTTCGGTGACATCTACAAACTCCAGTTTTCCGGTCTCGCTCAATAGATTGCGGAAGAGGCGATTGCCGGGCTTCCAGCCTAGAGCAGGCGGAAACTTCGCAAGCCGAAGATCCTGAGTAGGGTCGAGCATCGTGCCCTGCACGAGATAAACGTCCAGGTCACCGTCGTTGTCGTAATCGAACAGAGCGACGCCGGCTCCCATGATTTCCGGCATGTAGTACTGGCCGCTTGCGCCGTTGAAATGATGAAACTTCAGGCCGACTTCTTCGGCAGCCTCGCGAAAAAGCGAAACCTGCGCAGGATGAGCGACGGCCGTACTCCACAGCGTGCTCAGACCTCCAGCAAGCCCCAACGACGAGAGCAGTTCCAAAAAATCGCGGCGACTGTAGATGTGCCTCTGTTTTTCTGCAAGGCGTCCGGCAGAGCCCCACTTCCGTTCTTTCACTGTGGAGTCCCCGGCGGGGTTTCTAGGATGCGAAGGTCGCGCTCGACGCTGTCAACCAGGCCGGACTGCCCGCGTGCTAAAGCTCCATCCCGTGCCTGGCGTATGTAACGCAAAGCATTCTGCCGGTCCCCGGAGCGCGCGAACGCCGCGCCCAGAGCGTAGATGTATCGCGGGGTGTTTTCATCCTCCGGCTCAATCGTCTTCTCGAGTTCCTCGATTCCTTCACGGTAGGCATGTTGATTGACCAGCACGCGGCCCAGATTGAAGTGTGCCTGTCGATCGTTAGGTTTGTTGTCGACAGCCTTGCGGTACTCGGCTGCGGCTTCCACCAGCTTGCCCTGCCGCTCCAAGAGGTACCCGATGTTGTTGTGGGCGGCAGCGTGAAAAGGGTCGATTTCGATGGCCTTCCGGAAAGCGTTCTCAGCCTGTTCAAATTTTTGAGCAGTAAGAAGCAGCACGCCGTAGTTGTAATGACTTTCCACGGAGCCTGGTTCGAGGCGGGCTGCAGCACGATAGTGTTCCTCTGCCTTTTCGAATTGACCCAGCCGCCCGTAGAGTTCGACTAGATTGATGTGCGCCTGAACCATGTGTGAATCAATTTCGAGGGCTTTCTCGTGTGCCGTCACGGACTCCTCTAGCCTTCCCTGCCGCTCGAGCTCGATGCCGATCTGCACTTGATTCGTGGCACTCAGATTGAGGGCCCGAACTTCATTTAGTAGCGCGTCATTCGACGGAGGAGCCCCATCCTTGTTTTTCTCGAAGAGGTGAACCTGTTCGCTAGCCTTCCCATCCTGCCCGAGCGAGCGATAGATCAACGCCAGAGCATAGTGCGCAGCACCGAAGTCTGGAAACAACGCGCACGCTTTACCGTAGGCATCGGCGGCCCCGGCGAAATCCCGGCGGGCGGTACGAACTCTTCCCAAACCGTAGTAGGCATCGGCAGTATCGGGGTGTTGCTTTACGATCGCACTGTAGAGTTCCTCGCTGGCATTCCAGTCAGCGGAGGCAAGCAGGCAGCTCGCGAGCCGTAATTGTGCCGGGACATAGTCGGGAGCGATCTGGAGCGCCCTGCGAAGCGTGGCAACAGCGTCGTCACAATGCCCGCCGTCGCTCTCGATCGCGGCGAGGTAATAGACCCACCTAAAGGTCGCGGGCGCGAGCCGAACGGCACGCCGATAGCAAACCTCCGCCTCTTGGAGAAGGCCGTACGTGTGGAGGATCATGCCTAGCCGCCCGTTTGCGGTGGCGTCGTCCGGGTGAGCGCGGACGTCAGCATACGCCTCTTGAATCTGGCCTCGGATGCCGGAAGAGAAATCGTCCAGAACCAGGGGAGGCAGGTCGGGAATAGCTGGCGCGTTTTGAGCTCGCGCGCAGCACGCGGCGAGAATCAGCGTTTGGATCAACCATAACGCTTTCCTCATTCCTTTTTCTCCACTCGATTGCGATGCTAGCATCGCTTGAAAACTCAGGTCAATCTTGTCGGAGAACAGCGAGCTCCTTCGAGAATAACTTTTGACAACAGACCTCATCCAACCTGTATACGTCGCGCAAACGCTCTGCGAGGCAGCGTTGTCACCCGGACCGCCAAGACAGCTGGCGCATCCCACAGCAGCATGAAGTTCGCTGTCCGGCACGGGGGGCGGGCGACTTCGTCAGAACCAATTTCAGGTGAAAGCCGAATCTTTAAGATCACGCAAAAGAAGATTGTCTCGGTTTGGGTCATACGACTGAAACCCCCGCGTTCCAGATACGTTCCAGTTAGGCGCAATTTCTGCGTTTTCTGCGTTTTGGGCGTCTCGAAAAATCAATAAGTTGCGTGTTTTTCAATACCGCTGAATATTCCGACTCCCCGCCTACACGATTCACTCCCCAACGAGTTTTCCTCGTATAACCGTGACTGAGGCCCTCGGCAAGGCAAATACTCCGTCCTTCGGAGCGGCGACCGAGAACCTGGCTTCTGGTCCGTCAGGATCAGCCGTACCACCGTTGACATTTGAATGCCACTGATACTGTTCACTTCCAAATGTAACCACGCTTACTCGCCCTGTAAAATGCCTAGTCTCCTTTTCACCTTCAAAAACGATGTGCACAGAGTGTGGATTTAGTTGGTCCTTATTGACCAGCAGCAACGACCATTCTCCGTCTGGGCGCAACACGGCGTAAGAGGTCACAAGCGTATGTCCTGCGCCATCTTGCACGTCGCTGGTGCTTGGAAATACTTTGTGGTCGCCGTTGCCTGGTTGTACCCACTCTTGTGTGATCATTTTCCCAGCGAAGTATTGCGATGTTGGCTGCTGCAGCTCGTAGTCCTTCGTCGTCGTGAACATGCTGAAAGTACCTGGCGACGTATTGTGGCAGCCCAGGGATTGTCCCAGGGGAATATAGTGGAAGTAATAGACCGCGTTTCCTCCGGCTTCAAAGAACGCTCCGACGAAGTCCGCCCACCAAAGCGCCGCGAAAATGTCCACAAAAGATTCGTCGGAGCCTGCGGCTATGTTGGTTTCGGTGATGAACATAGGAACGCCCGGAGGGAGTCCGTCTTCCCGCCAGACCTGAAGAATATGACGCGTGAGATTTGCCTCATCGTAAAGATCGCTCCACTGCAGTTTGCAGGGCTCGAAAGGATAGTGCTCGAAGGAAATAAATGAGAGATCGTTGAGGCGATTGTGCTCTCTTAAATAGTCGAAAAATCGTCCCATCCATGACGTCCTTCCACGAGCGTCAGGCCACACCTCGATGTCTTTATTCACGCCTTCGAAAATCGGTCCGCCCAACTTCAAGCTGGGATCAACTTTGTGCAGCGCGGTCGCCCATTGAAGGTACAACGCTCCGTAGTCCTCCGGCAGAGTGTGTTTGCCATCGGGCTCCTCTCCCATTTCGATATACGAGATTGGATAGCCTCTCGCTTTGAGGTACTTCAGCTGGGCCACGGAATTCTCAGGCGTCTCGTACAACATGGCGACCGGAATCATTGCCGGTAGCCCACGGGTGATACCACTGGTATAGAAAAGATCAAAGCCGACCTGGTCAGCGCGATCGTTGATGACCGAGTTTTCGTGCCATGGATCGACAGAGGAACAGAACGTGTTCGACTGGGCGCGGTCTGCAGTGTGTCGAACAACGTCGTGGAATTTGCCGTCCTTGGTTGTCGTTCCGACGTAAAGTTCCTTGATGGCGTAACCCAAGCAGTTGCGACGATCCCGAGAGCCATGCGTGTCGCAAGTTTCCGAGGACTCGGTCATCCAGATTCGCATCCACCGCGCAGGCAGCGGGTTGCGCGACAACTGGAGGGTTACTTTCCCGCCTTTGCCGTCCGTGACGGCACCTCCGGGAAAGGTGACCCAGGATCCCGCAGCGGCTTCGCGAATCGGATTCAAACCAGTCCAATACTGGACCAGATAACGTTTCGCATAAGGATCCGCCCAATCGATCTGAATGGCGTTGACATCCTGCAGGCTTGCGAGGTCCACAACAACCCACTGAGGATGCAGTGTGTCGTCCTCGCTCGTGTAAGCTTTCGTCAAGTAAGGATTGCTCTTCCAGTAGGTGCCGACGTCGCCGTCGGTAAGACGCGAGTAGCCGCGCCCGTCGGGCTGCGAAAATCCTGCATGCGGCAGCGGATATCCAAACGAATGACGAATGAATTCCGTGGGCGTAGCATCGCCAACGAAATAGCCCTTTTGACCGGGCTCAGTCCACGTGCCTTGGGGGTTCCAGTGCCAGGCTTCCACGTATAACTCGGTGTTCTGTCGATAGCTGACGGTTTGCCATCCCGTGGACAGGATCTGCTTCAGGACAGGTTCGGTAAAAATCTTGTCGGTTGCCGCAAGGGGTATGCGGTCAACACCGGCGCCTAGCGCTTCGGTGGGCTTGAAGGTGTTCGTCGAGTGACCTGGCCTGATGTCGACTTGTATCGTCTGAGCATGGGTAACGTGAGCTAATCCACTTACCAACGACACCGCAAATGTAAGTTGGCACCATATGATGCGCACGATCAGACAAAATTTCATGACAACTCTCCTGCCGAGAATGCTTGGTTGCGGAAGTTTGAACTAACGAGTGTCTTATGACTTTAGGCTGTTCGCCGGGAACGAGGTGGGCGTTGGGAGTTGCTACCACCTCATTCCTCGGCGTTCCGGGGGTGGCCGAAAGCCTAGAAGTAAAGTTTGAGCGCTAACTGCAGCTCCCGGGGACTGCCGATGGTGCTTGAGATGAATCCATAGTCGCTGGCTCCGACGTTCGCGTTGGGTCCATTGAAGTGCGGATGGTTAAAGGTGTTGAAAGATTCCGCGCGGAACTGCAAGCGCATTCCTTCGCGAACAATTCCCAGCGGGAATTCCTTAAAGAGCGACATAGACACATCCCTCGCTCCTGGTTGACGAACGCTGCCAAGTGTCCTTGCGGCGGTTCCGAAGGTGTTGTCGGGCGTCTGCGAAAGAGCGTCTGGATTGGCAAAATAATTGGTTCCCGTATCCGGATCGGTGGAGTCTTGCGGGCTGCCTGAAGCGCGCTTGAGGGTTCCAGTCAGATTCGGCCGCTGGCCATAGGTCGGTATCGGTGTCGAGCTGTCCAGCCCGGGAATGATAGGTCTGCCGTTATCTATGCGGACGATTCCATTGACCTGCCAGCCGCCAACGATCGCATTGAGGACGGGATGCATCTGCCTGCCAAATTGTCTCCCCCTGCCAATTGGTAGTTCGTAAACGTAGCTGAACTGCAAAACATGCGGGATATCATATACGGACGGGGCCCGCTCGGCGCGCAAATCGAACGGATTCTGCACCGTAAGAGTGCCACCGTCGGTCGAGCCGCCTCCCAACCAGGAGATGCTGTCATCCGTGGCAGAGGCGTTGTCAATGGATTTAGACCAAGTGTAGGTCAGCAGGAACTGCAACCCATTTGAGAAGTCCCTTTCCACGCGAACCTGGAGAGCGTGGTAGATGGAATCCGCGATCGGCGGCGAATCCCCGGAAAAGGACGTGTACTGCGGAAAGGGGACCAACAGCTGAGCTTGCGATACGGTTGGCCCAGAAAGTGGACTCGTCGGATCACAAATGAAATGAGTGTTATCGCAAGGCTGCCCGACATGACCTGACGCGCTCGGGTCGTAGAAGAATGGGTTTGTCACCTGGTCGTTCAAGCTCCCAATTTCATCCGGCGTCAGGCCCGCGATGGCGCTGGCGGGTAGATAGTTGCGGTTACGAAAGCCGCCAAGGTAGAGATGCGTTCCCTTCTTGCCGACGTAGGAGGCATCCAACAGTACTTTTCCGGGGAGTTCTTTCTGGAATCCGAAACTCCAGGCCTGCTCATAGGGAATGTTCCGGCTGATCTTCTTTATGGGACCTACTGCGTCGAATCCAATGTCGTTGAACGCGCCGAGAGAGCTGCCCGGAGCAGGCGCAACGCTGCACGCTGTCGAATCGACAAACGAGCAGGAAGTGTTTTTCAGAGTGTTGTACGGCGTTGCATGATCGATATTCAAAGTGGTCAGCCAGGGCGGTTGAATGTTGAAGCCCTGATAACCCCACGGGCCTGTGCCGGCGGCGCCGCTCCGTGGCGTCGAAAAGTACACGCCGTATCCTCCCCGGATCACAAAAGAATGCGGCAATTGATAAGCGAAGCCGAGGCGAGGCTGGATGGCTTTATGAAAGGTGTCGTAGTTATACCGGTCGTTGGAGCTGGCAAAGACCTCGACTCCGTGCAGCGTGTCAAAGACTCCAGGAACGGAAAGCGGCGAGACCGCTTCTGGGTCGAGCCAGTTCATGCGATTGAACCGCTCGGTGCGCGGCAACGAGAGTTCATAGCGAAGGCCCAGATTCAACGTAAGCTTTGGGGTCACTTTGTAGTTGTCCTGGCCAAAGAACGCGTAGCGAAAGCTCTGGGTACTGGCAAAGTTGTTAAATCCCTGCTGGCAGGGCGTGCAACCGCCTCCGCTGTTCTCAGGATTGCCCACACCAGTGAGAAAGCTCGCTATGGCGTCTCCGCCAGTGCTGTCGTCGCCCACGCTCGAAATCTGTGATGTGGACCTGCGGTTAAACTCGAAATCGCCGGAAGGCCATCCGGGTTGAACGAAATTAATTCGATGCATGCGGGCTTCCCCGCCGAACTTAAGATCATGCCTTCCCCGCAGCCAATTGACCGCGCCGCCCAGGTGATGGGAGTCCTGGCCTTCGCGGAGAATGGCGAAGGGTTGGGAACCGATGGACGTGTTGTAGCCATTGCCGAATTCGATGAAAGGAAGCGTTTTGAAACCGGTGTTGAGATACGCCGGAAATCCAGTGCTGGCATACTGAGAATCGAAGTCCGAAAACTCGCCGCCGACACCGTGTGAAAAATCAAAGCCGCGGACCCAACCGTAGGTGAGGGTCATGACGAGTGTTGGACTAAACGTATGGGTGTAGTTTATCGCCACCACGTGGCGGGTCGGATCATTGGGTCCACCCGTACAAGGATCCGCGAAATTTTTGAAGCAGTTGAAGCTCGTGGAATGGTCGTTCTCTTGCGAGTACTTGACGCTCAACAGGTTGCGCTCGCTGAAGCGGTGGTCGATCTTGATATCCCACTTGTTGTTCGAGCTTCCCGAAGTGCCCGTCGTTGAAAAGTTATTGTTCTGCAGATCGTCGAAGCTTTCAGCTTGCCTTGTCGCCACGGGAAAGAGCAGCAGCATTTTCGCGGCTACCGGATCGATCAAGTTCCCGGCGCCAGCAGCAGGTTGGAACTGAGTCCCGTTGAGCTTTGGATTTCCTGGGCTCGCATAACTGGACAGATCATTAAACGGAATAAAATTGGAGCGAACCGCGCCCGGGTTGACGCTGCCATCTCCAGCAGGGTTTGAACTGAACGTGCCTGTGTAAGGATCCCAGATTTGACCTGCCGGGTCCGAACAGCGTCCAGCCGAATCAAACGAGCCGCCCTTTAGCGTGCAGACCTCGCTGAAATTGCCCAAAGCAGACTGACCGAACGGACAAGGGCCTGTCCCTCTCATGCATTCCGTGGGTACACCAAAGGTCCCCGAAGAAAAGTTTCTCTGCCGCAGCCCTTCGTAGTCGAAGAAAAAGAAGGTTTTGTCCTTCTTGATCGGACCGCCAAAGGTTCCGCCAAAGTTATTTCTCTTGAGCGGCGGAATTGGATCGCCAAACTTGTTGGCAAACCATTCGTTCGCGTCCATTACAGAGTTGCGGAAAAACTCATAGAGGCTGCCGTGATATTGATTGGTTCCCGAGCGAGTTACGACGTTGACGACTGTTCCGCCGGCGAAGCCAAACTCGGCCGTGAAGTTGGACTGCTGTACCTTGAATTCCTCCACCGAGTCCACCGACGGCACGTATGGCACGTTTTGAATTCCGCTGTTTTGCTCGAAGTTGGTCGCGCTCGCCCCATCGATCAAAACGTCGGCAGTGGAGTTTCGGCCGCCGTTGGAATAGAAATTAATGCCGCCATTCGAATTTTTTGCGTATCCCAAATTGGACTCGGTGACCCCAGGAGCCAGGAACGCAAGGTTCGTGAAATTCCGGTCCACTAGCGGGAGGTCGTTCACAAACTTCCGGTTCACAACCTGCCCCGTCACCGCGTCTTCCGTCTGCAGGTGCACAGAACTGGCCGTGACCTCCACCGTCTCTGTCGCCAAGCCAATCTTCAGCGTAAAGTTGATCGAGACGTTCTGACTTACGTCCAACTTGATGGCATCCTGGCGCTGGGACTGAAAATTGGTCGCCTCCACGCTGAGGTTGTAGGTTCCCGGAGGGACCTGCCGGAAGAGAAATCGCCCCTCTGAATCCGCGGTTGCCGTAAACGAGAATCCTTTGTCCACGTCCAACAGCGTCAGTTTTGCCGTTGGGATAGCCGCCGCCGAAGGGTCCGTGACGGTGCCCGAGATTGTTCCCGTGTAAAGCTGGGCATTGAGCCCCGGAAGACAAAGTGCCAATAGAAAGAAAATGAACAACGCCTTGAAAATTGCGGTATCACGCCAAAAAGAGGTATGCGCCCGAAATCTGCCAGCCACGCCCCGCCAAGTCAGACTCACCTGATAACACGTGTTCATATCCCACCCCGTTTTCGCGCGAGGCAGTGTCGAGGCTTGTCGATGAAATGAGAGATGCAAAATCGAGAAGCGTCCGCCCCGCTCCGTGAACATGTGAGCTTATTCACCCATCTCCAAGCTGGTGTCAACAGTAATTCTGGCTCCATTGGCAGAAGGCCGTGAATCTCCGCCGAGATTGCTAGGTGCTATTATTGACTTGGTTTAAATCGATTTATGAAACGAATTCCTGAATCCACGGATGATCGCCGGCGCCGAAATTTCAGTCGCCCGTAGCAACTGGCAACATATTTGAAATGCGCAAGTTAGGTAGTAGAACGACTTCTGGAGAATGCCCATGGCAGCGCCAGCAGCAGTCACCTTCGAAAAACGGCTGGATGGTTGTCTATGTGCACGCAAGTTTCGCGAGGCCGGCAAACCAGGGCAACAAAAATTGAGCGATTCTCATCCCGTGAGAATCGCCTGCGAGCGCATCGCCGTGGACCATGTTATGAAAGACTGGAGCCTATTCGGAGTTACCGACCATGAGAACGCCCTTTCGCGCTTTTTGCATCCTGTGGTTCCCGATCGCACTGGCCTTCTGCAGCATCGCGGTCGCGGATGAGGGTGGGCCTCCGCCTTTGGAGATAGGCGCGCCGGCTCCAGAGTTCTGCCTCCCCGGCATTGACGGGCAGAATCACTGCTTGAAGGACTATGCCGGCAGCAAAGTTCTAATCATCGCTTTCACCTGCAATCATTGTCCCACCGCACAACTTTACGAGAGCCGGATCAAACAGATTGCAGAGGACTATCGTGGCCGCAGCGTCGCTCTCGTGGCGATTCAACCGAACAGCCCCAAATCTGTTCGGCTCGATGAGATGGGCTATACCGATGCTGGGGATTCCTTCGAGGACATGAAAGTTCGCGCGAACTATCGCAAATTCAATTTTCCCTACCTCAATGACGGTGAAACACAAAAAGTTTCGCAAGCCTACGGACCGGCTGCCACTCCGCATCTTTTTATTTTCGACGCGGAGCGCAAATTGCGCTATCAGGGACGCATTGATAACAATCCTCGCGAGACATTGGTCACGAGCCGCGACGCACGAAACGCTATCGACGCAATCCTGGAAGGTAAGACCGTTCCGGTTGCCAAAACGCCTTCTGTTGGCTGCTCCACGAAGTGGCTGTACAAGGAAGAAGGACGAAAAGAAGAACTCGCGGAAATTGAAGCGAAGCCGGTACAGCTTCAGGCCGCGAGCGCGGCTGACCTAAGAGCGCTCAGAAACAACGCTTCGGAGAAATTACTGTTAGTGAATTTCTGGGCCACATGGTGCGGTCCATGCCGGACAGAAATGCCCCAGTTTCAGACAATCTATCGCATGTACGGCCACCGAGCCTTCGATGTGGTGACCGTAAGCATTAATTATCCTGACGAACAGCCCGGCGTTTTGGGTGTCCTGAACAAATTGCACGCGACCAGCCGGAACCTGATTCTCGGGTCTACCGACATCTATCCGCTGCTCTCCGCGTTCGATGCGGATTGGAATGCCGCGGTACCCTTCACGATGCTCATCCGGCCAAACGGAGAGGTTGTCTACAAACGCCAGGGCACCATTAACCCCCTCGAGTTAAAACGGTTGATCATTGCGAACCTGGCGGACGACGACTACATCGGGCACCAAGCTTATTGGAAGACCGCCGGCAATTAGGATTATCGAGCGCTGCGGCGTTTCGTTACGGTGCCGGTCTTGCCTCGACGACGTGGTGATAGCGGTTTGCCTTCAATTCTGTGAGTCTTTGTACGTTCCCGTTGGGCCACCGAATTTCCGCGCGGAGGTTTGACGACGCAGAAACAGGTCCAAGCCCCACGAGGACCCTTTTGTCATGGGAAGAAAGATAGCTCGAACCGCCTGTCATCCAACGCACCAATTTTCTTCTATCGGCTTCAACGGTGATTTTCGCGCCGATCGCGTCTCGGTTGCTTGTCGCTCCCTGGAGTTCAAAACCGATCCAAGAGTTTTCTGGCTCCGAAATATTTTTCAGCAAGACGGGCGGGCCGTTAAGGCACGTAAATACGGCGTCCGCGCGCCCGTCGTTATTCCAATCGCCGATTGCAAGTCCGCGAGCGCTGTAGTTCGATTGAAATACCTTGCCGGCCCGTTCGCGCATATCCCGGAGCGCGGTAGTTCTATCGTTTCTAAGCAGCAGGGGGGGCTCTTTGTATTTTACGTCCATGCGCGTCGACTCTATGGCTTGGTTGATGTGGCCATTTACGATCAGTAGGTCGAGATTTCCGTCGTTGTCAAAGTCAATGTAGTGCGCTCCCCAGCCGACAAATTTCTTGGTGAGCCGTGCCAATCCCGAGGCCACTGTCTGATCGTCGTAGGGCCCGGAACCTGCTCCTACGAGCAAGGAATGGTACTGGTCGTTAAAATTGGTGACAACGAAGTCCGGTCTGCCATCTGCGTTCACATCGCCGGCATCAACACCCATGCCGGCCTTTGCCGCGCCCGTTGCATCATAAGCGACCTCTGCGTCGGACCCTACGTCTCGGAACGTCCCGTCCTTTTGGTTGATCAAGAGCAGGTTGGCAGAAGCGTCGCGTGCCACAAACAGGTCCGCCCATCCGTCCTCGTTCACATCGACCGCTACAACACCCAACGCGCGCCCTACAAGTTTGGCCATTCCGGACTGTGCGCTGACGTCTGCAAAGCGTCCGTTTCCTTCATTGTGAAAAAGTGTGAGTGGCATTCCGATATAAGAAGTTTGCGCGCAATATGCCCGCACACCGCCGATTTCACACTTTTTCTCATCGGCAAATGAAAATTGGGCGTAGTTTGTAACCACCAGGTCCAGAAGGCCATCCCGGTCGAAATCGAACCAGGCCGCGCTTGCCGCCCAGCGTTCCGCGTTTTTTACGCCGGCTTGCTCGGTTAGGTCCGTGAAGGTTCCATCGCGATTGTTGTGAAACAATGCGCTGGAGGGGAACCCGGTGACGTAGAGGTCGGGAAAACCGTCATTATCAAAGTCCGCCACTGCCACGCCCATCCCGTAAAAACCGATACGATCGACCCCAGCTTTCGCAGCTAGGTCTTCGAATTTTCCATTCCCAAGATTTCGGTACAACGCATTTCGAACCGGTGAACTGCTCTTGCCGCGCGGCGTTTCGCCTCCATTCACGAAAAAGATATCCAGCAGACCATCACCGTCGAAATCGAGGAACGCAGCGCCCCCACCCATTGTTTCGATCAGGAATCGGTCAGGCGATTCGCCGGCAAATTGTCTCCACGTGATTCCGGCTTGGTCAGTGACATCCATGAAGATTTGCTGGGCTTCCGGGACGACACGTTGGGCTTCCGAATCGCAAAGGGGGTTGAAGCAAGTACCCGACAGAACGGCTGCGAGAAAACAGCGGACCACCGCCCTCACCACGCTGCGACAGCCATCAGTGGAACGATGCTCACTCATTTGGAGGGACATTCGACGGCGAGGACGTTGCACGCGGAGTGTCCCCTTTCTTGAATTTTTCGAACAACACTGTTTCTTTCTCTGCCTCTTCAACGCGGCCGGCCCTGCGATAGCCGCGAGCGAGAGCAAAGTGTGCCCGAGCGCTCTCGGGAAAAATTCTTACGGCGTTTTCCAGATGCACGATTGCCAGAGCTGTCTGTCCTCGGCGCAGTGCGAGTTCTCCCAGTTGGAACTGCGCCTCGGCAAGCGTCGGGTCATGCTTTGCTGCTGCCTGCAACAGCTCTTCGGTACGTGCTTGTGAATTGGAATCCCCATTTTCGTTCTCTTTCAACAACAACAGGGCCAGTTCGACTTCGAAAGGAGCCCTTCCAGGGAAACGCCGGATAGCCTCATCGAGAGTCCTCCTCGCATGGTCTCCCATTCCCGCGCCGGCTTGCGCTCTGGCAAGTCCGAGGATCCCTTCGGCATTACTCGGATCAAGTGACAAGGAACGAGAATAGGTCTTGAGCGCATCCGTGAAACGCTCGGTAGCAAGTTCAATCGAGCCTAACAACACGAGAGCTTCGGCAGAAGCCGGAAACGCATTCACGGATCGATTCGCCAATTCCAGCGCTGCCGCGAATTTTCTCTGCTCCAGCAGTAGCCCTCCCAGATCCAGGAAATTCCTTTCATCCGTTGGGCTGAGCTCCACCGCGTCGCGAAAAGTGCGAATCGCGTCCTCATCACGATTCGTCTTGTGGTAGCACCAGCCAAGCAGCCGGAGAATTTCCCCATTTTTCTGGCCCGCGCTGATCAGCTGCTGAAGAATCTGTTCACTCCGTTGGTACTGCTTGGTATGAAATTTCACGACAGCCAGGCGGTAGCGCACGGCGGTTCCATCTGAGAATTCCGCGGGAATAGCACTCAGCAAGGTTTCGGCTGTCTCATAGTCTTGCATGTCGCATGCAACTTGCGCTCCTAGCAACGCGCCTTCAGCCTTCAGTGGACCATTCGCCAGTGTGCTCAAAGAATCTGCCGCCTTAATGCGCTCTCCGGTGCGATAGTACGATTTGGCAAGCGCAACCACGGCTTCCGGTTGTCTTCGGACCAAATCCAGGACAGATTCGAGCATCGTCACTGCAGTGGCGTGATCGCCACTCTTTTCTGAAACCATCCCCAGCAGCAACTTCGCCTGAGAGTCAGCAGGATCGGCCTTCAAAATGATTTTCAAGTTCTGCTTCGCTTCGACGTAACGGTGCAACTGCCAAAGATTCGCCGCAAGATCTCTGCGAGAACGCAAATCGCTGGGACGGCTCTTCAGCGCCCTCTCGAACAAGGACGTCGATTCGTCGAATTTTTTCTCTATGGCAAGAACCGTCGCAAGACTCGAGAGAAATTCCGCATTGTCTGGCTTCAGCCTCACGGCTGTACGAAGCTCTCGCTCCGCCGATTGCAGCTCTCCCGCTTGGGCGAGCCGTAGCCCCCGCTCCAAATGAGCCTCAGCCGGATCGTTTTGTTTTTCGGTCAGGAAAGAATCAAAAGGAGGGCTTCCGCTGGCCTGGCAAATCAGCGCGAGAAGGAAATTCAAACTGGCTGCAGCGGCTAGTTTCGTGCATTTTCTCGGAACAGACAAGTTCGGCATGGATTTCTCGTGGCCGGTCCAACGGCGTTGCGCACGCTTTTCGATCTCTTTTCTCTACTGAATCGTCTCGCCGAGCGCCACTTTTTGTGAAGTATGCGAGCTCGCAGATTGCCCGCAAATCTTCCAGTCCACATCTGGATCGACCGAACCTTGGTATCCGAGCTCTCTGGAAATCCGAATGCCTGCTTCTTGAACGACGGGAGCCAGCTCCCTCATCCGTGTCACCGGCATCCGTTTGGTCGGCCCACTGACACTTAGGCCCGCATTCACATTCCCGGAGTGATCCCATATCGGTGCCGCAACACAGCGGACGCGGGGCTCATTTTCCTCCAGGTCAAAGGAATAACCGCACCTTCGCACGCGCTCCAGCTGTCTTTGCAATTCCTGAGTGTTGCTGATCGTGTGCGCCGTGCGGCATCTCGGTTCGATCTGTCGGAGGACACGCGCCAGATCCTCTGCGGGCAAGTACGCGAGTAAGACTTTTCCCACTGCCGTACAGTAAAGCGCCACGGAAACACCGATGCGAGAAATGGTATTTGGCAGCCGCGGAGACTCGATCTTCTCCACGTACACTGCGCTCAATCCCTGCCTCACCACCAGGTGAATCGTTTCACGTGTGTGCTCGTTTAGCGCCTTGAGGTAGGGCAGACTCAGTCGACGTATGTCCAGGTGTGACAGGGCCACCTGTGCGGTCGAGAGACATGCGACGTCGAGGTAGTACTTTCCGCCGTCGCCGCACGTCAGAAAGCCCGCTGTCTCGAGATTGGCAAGGAACCGATACACGGTGCTGGTCGGCAAGCCCGAAAGCTTCGCCACTTCCGCGGGCATCAGACCGCTCGATGCTTGCCCGAACAACCGCAAAAGTTGTAGGCAGCGCTGCACGGAACCAATCGAATACGAACGTGTTGCCGAAAGTTTCATGGCGGAGTAGGGCTCCCGAATCCAACTCTCCTCTCGACAAGAAAAACTGGGCGATTATCCGACGAAAATGCTGAGCTAGCAAGTCACTTCAAACTCACGTCGGCTGGAAGAGAGAGGCTCCATCTCTGCTGCGAAAGAAATGTAGGAGACCGCGTTGAAGCATGGTTCCTGCCAATAACTGGGAAAGAATCAACGACGCATCGATATACTCGAGGGGAATAGTAAATTGAGAATCTCGCGTTCTAGATACGTTCCAGTTAGGCGCAATTTCGTCGTTTTCAGCGTTTTGAGCGTCTCGAAAATCAATAAGTTCCGCGTTCTCAATACCGCTGAATCTTCCGACTCCCACCGCCTCCACCCTGCGTCGCAGAGGCACCGCGCTGTGAAACCTCGCATTTAACGGCAGCAAGTGTTCTTCGACGGATACCACCAGTTCTTGATTTCCTCAATCCTAATTTCAGCTGCTCTACCTCGCCTCGGTGTCATAGACGAATCGGAGAGTATCTCCCGCCTTCATATGTGTGCCCTAGCACATAAAGACACCTGGTCGCGGCTCGGAGGAGCCAATGGCTTGTCTTTCGCCGGACCTCCCACCACGAAACGCTCTGACACGGGTGAGCCTTATTCCCGGAACGGATGAGGCATCCAAAATCAATCTAGCGAAAGCAACTTCCGATTCCGCGAGCAAAAGGATTTCCCTGTTACCCGGTTGCTGTCCATTAAAAAGATGGGAAACCGGAATATATACGTGGGAAGGGACATAACAAATGGGAGCTACTAAGGGACCGTAAGCTCGTTCTCCGGGATCGGGAAATTCGATCTTGTCCATCCAAGGGTGCAACAAATTGGGATGAGCGATGCCGCTCGAGCGAATGTTCCAACGAAAGGATTGCTGTTCCTCCGGGAAGGACTGATAAAACATGTAGAAAGCTTCATCCCACACATCGCATTCCTGGCCGTCCCAAAACTGATAGCGATAAACCGGTTGCTGCGAGGCGTTCCGTTCGCGCATGTGTAGGAGCTTGACGTACACGATTTTTTCCGACGGGATCGTTTTTCCGGGAGAAGACGCTGTTTTCGCTTCCTGCGAAGTAGGAGTTGTTGTCGACGAGATCGTGAGACCCCACAAATCGAGTGTCGAGCCCCTGCCAACCACGCGCCAAAGTAAAACGAGCACGGAGACGATCGAACCGGCCGCAATGATAAGGATCGCAGCGAGAAAAATCTGACCGATCCGCGATGCAAGAAGTGCCTTTAGAATTTCTCCCATTCGGGCCCTCCCGGCCGCCGCGACACACTGTCATGACGTTTGATTGGCCAGGCCAAAGTAAATCATGTTTTTGGGTCGTTGTGCATTCGGCGTGCTTAGATTAGATCGTTCCATTCGAAGGATAGGTTTCGTGCAAATCTTTCCTGGGTTATTAGAGTGAGAGACCAAACTTCCCACAAATCTACTTCTCTGCGGCGGTATGGTAGACCCAAATAAGGCACCGCGGAGCGCTGACTCAGCCTTCGAACTGGTAGCTTACTCTTTAATTATTCTTATTTGTATTTATGTCTTAGCCAGATCTGTGCCATCGTTTTTTGTCCCACGAGGCAGCTGGACTGGCTCCTGCACTTCTTTGACAGTTGAGTATTCGAGAAAACTCGCGGGTGGCACAGCCTTAATGTTCAGAAACTTCCGGGGGGTGGCCTACGCTTTCGGGTTCTGAAAGCGTCGGTCCACTCTTAGCTTTTCTCGTTCGAACAGTACTTTCTCGGTATCTATTCTTCTTGGCATTCTATTAAATTTGAAAGATAATTAGTTTTTGGTTTACGAGCCGGCTAGACCGGCTTCTTGTAGTTCTTTTACGACTCAAATCCGCTCAATTCCCCGACCTTGATCCGCTAACCTGTTTGTCTCCTGCACTTGCACGGCACACGCAAACGAAGAACCTGCATCTCGTTCAGAATCAATACCGCGTGCCAGAAGGACCGCTGCCGGATTCGAGATGGAAGCACCCGAGGCTTGCACACACGGAATTTAACCGGGATCGTGCTGTCACCCTTCCGTCGGATGTTCCAACCTGTCCAACTGTTTAGAGGCAAGGCCTTAAGCGGCGAACTATCTCACAAGGAATGCAAGCCTGGGCCGGCGTACTAGCCCAGGCTGTTTCCTTTTACTTAAACTGGAAAAACGCATCATGATATGTACCGTCGCTGAGTGTCAATCGCAATACCCAACAACCGTTCATAGATTTCGCAGTCTGCCAGTTATAGATGAACTGATTCGATCCGGCGTCATACCGCAGTACGGTTCCACCCGTCGCCATGACGTAATCGTCGATGATGGATACCGGCGCGGCGAGACAGCCTGTGGGTGCCGCCTGCAACGAAGTGAAAGTCGCCAAACTTGAGACGCTGGCTCCGGCTGCGTCTTGCAGTTGCCACTTCACGGGTATTGTCTGGCCTCCCTTAGCCGAATTGAGCACCGGAAGATTATCGATTGGCTGTAAAAATCCGACGAAGTTGTATTGGACGTTGTGAGGTGCAGTTGCCGAGACGCTGCCCACGAAATTAGCGCCTCCGGAGTAAGTTGCGGTGAGGTTTTTGGCTCCGACGGTTGTCGATGTAAGCGAGCAACTGACCGCGGGAAGCGTAGCCGAGCATGCGCCTCCGGTGCCATCGCTGACATTCACGGTCCCTACGGGTGTGCCGGCACCCGGAGCGATTACGCTGAGTGAGAACGTAACCGTGTAAGCTCCTCCAACGAGCGAGGGGTCAGGCCCGTCCGAAATGATTGTGGTTGTGGTGTTCGCCTTGGTGATGGTTATGGCGGACGAGCCGTTGCTGCCCTCATGGTTCGCATCGCCCGCATAGGTGTAGCTAGCGGTGCATGTCGGTGTCGTCTCGCTGACGTTCACAGGAGCTGCCACACAGCCTCCGGTGTAGGTTGGTGCCGGGGTCAGGTTGAGTCCACCTGTGCCGGTTACCGAAACTGTCGCGGCGTGCGGGTTGGCATTATAAACAAAAGTCCCACCGGTCACGGTTGTAGTCGAAGTAGCCTTCTGCGCTGCGGTCGATTGCGTGGCCTGGGGCGCAGCATTGTAATTGTTACTGCCCGGCTGGTCCGCAGTCAGCGAGCAGATGCCGATACCGCTAGTCATCGTCACCGTCAAGCCAGAGATCGAGCAGGAGCCCGATGCTCCGAGAGTTACCGCGAGACCCGAGCTGGCCGAGGCCGTCACACCGAAGGTGCTGTTGTAAACCGCATTCGCCGGAGCGCCGGTGAACGTGATCG